>Ga0081539_10001823_pt1 | contig 33616 bp, 2 predicted proteins | sample TabmetS4T2R2_FD_71023 | JGI IMG/M metagenome (GOLD analysis project Ga0081539, IMG submission 71023) | Tabebuia heterophylla rhizosphere microbial communities from the University of Puerto Rico - S4T2R2 | ecosystem: Host-associated > Plants > Roots > Rhizosphere ... | reverse complement strand
GGAGTGCGGCGGCCTGGCGCCGCTTTGTTCCGATCTTGCGTTATCGAGGCCAAAGCGGCGCCAGGCCGCCGCACTCCAAGGAGACGCTGCACTCGTCAGGTCCGTGATGGGTAATTCCAATGGAGCCGCCGGATGGATGAGCTGCTGCGGCTGGTCATCGCGGATACAGAAGGTGGTGCGCAATGCTTCATGCCGCCGGATGAGCGTAGTTAGCGCACGCTTGAGCGCTGCGATGTCGAGGATGCCGCGCAAACGCACACCGCGTGACGTGTTATAGACCGGATTGCCTGGCTCGAGCTGGTCAATAAACCAGAGACGCTGCTGAGCAAAAGAGAGCGGCATCGTATTCCCGTCCCGCGGCACTCTCTCTATTCGGGGTGGCATTGCTGTTCCCTCTGCCAGCCCGTGTTCTATCGTGTCCGCAAACTCGCGAATGGTTGGTTGCTCGAATAACCTTCGCAATGCGATCTCGATCCCGAATGCGTCACGCACGCGCGACATCACCTGTGTCGCTAGCAGCGAGTGGCCGCCCAACTCGAAGAAGTTGTCGTTGACTCCGACTCTCACTCCCAGCACATCTGACCAGATCGAGGCCAGCATCTCTTCGACTCCACTGCGCGGAGCCAAAAAGGCTTCTGCTAGTGCGGGACGTTCAGCATGCGGAGTAGGCAGTGCGCGACGGTCTATCTTTCCATGACTGGTCAGCGGCAGCGCATCCAGATAGACGAAGGCGGAAGGGATCATGTAGTCCGGCAGTCGGGACTTTAAGTGACTGCGTAATTCGTCGATGCGTGGCCTGCTCTCCTGGCTGGCGACGATGTATGCGACCACGATCTCATCTCGCGCTACGACGATCGTTTCTTTGACGCCTTCATGCTCCGCGAGCACGCTTTCAATTTCGCCCGGCTCGATACGGAAGCCGCGTACCTTTATCTGCTCGTCTGTTCTTCCCTTAAATTCGATGCTGCCATCGGGGAGGTAGCGGCCCCGATCACCCGTCCGGTAGATTCTCGCTCCCGCGCACGTGCTGTATCCGTCAGCAACAAACCTATCGGCCGCCTGCTCCGGGCGATTCAAATAACCACGCGCTAATCCCTCGCCGCCTACGCATATCTCGCCTTCGACTCCCACCGGGACTAGCCGCCCCCGCTGGTCGAGCACACGCAGCACTACGTTGCGCAGCGGCTTGCCAACCATCTGCCCAGGCACTCCCGCACTGCGGTTCACTTCGTAGCTGGCACAGATGATGGTTGCTTCCGTTGGCCCATACAACACTCTCACCGTTGCGCTCGGAAACACGTCTTCCAGCTCTGCGATCAGCTCCGGCGCAACCGCCTCTCCGCCAACAAGCAACTGTCGTAAGTTTGGATACGCATCTCTCGGCGCAAACTTTACGAATCTCCGCATTACTCCCGGCACCGCGTGCAGCACCGTCGCCTCCGCGAGAACGTGCTTCATGACGTCTGCCTCCAGCGCCTTTGCGGTCGAGACGAGCAGACAGCGCCCGCCTGCCAACGGCGCGGCCAGCAACTCCAGCAGCGAGATGTCGAAGGACAAAGAGGCCATGCATGGGAGACAGTCCTCGGGCGTCAGTTGGAGTACCTCCTGAGCCGCGGACAAGGTGTGCCGGAGCTGACGGTGCTCGATTGCTACGCCCTTGGGTCGGCCTGTCGAGCCGGAAGTGTAGATAATGTAAGCAAGTTGGTGCTGCCGCACTGCAACGGTTGGGTTCTCTGTGCGCTGTTGCGCGATCTGCCCGGCGTCAGCGTCGAGACGGACCACTCGCGCGGCACTCTCGGCCAGGCGTGCGCGCACGGACTCCTCGGTAATAATCAGTGAAGCGTCGGCGTCGGCGCACATGAACGCGAGCCGCTCGGGCGGATAAAGCGGGTCTAACGGAAGATAGCACCCGCCCGCTTTGAAGACGGCGAGCAACGCAATGAGCGACGCTGGCCCACGTTCCAGCATCACGCCAATGATAGTTTCCCGACGCGCGTCGTGATTCAAAAGGTGATGCGCGAGCTGGTTGGCGCGTCTGTTGATTTCTTCGAAGGTCAGCGTTTGTTCTTCGAAAAGGAGCGCAGGCGCATTCGCACGGTCGCTGGCATGTTTGGCAAACAGTTCATGAACGAGCGGAGTCGTGGGAAGGAGTTGTGGTGTCTTATTCCATTCAACGAGCAACTGCCGTCGCTCGCTTGCAGTCAAAAGCGGCAGGTCTGCGATCGGCGTGTCAGGATCAGCGACGATGCCTTCCAGCAACGTCTGGAAATGAGAAGCCATGCGCTCGATTGTCGCGGTCTCAAACAATTCGGCGCGGTATTGCCAGTCTGCGATCAGCCCCTCGGACATCTCTACTATTCCCAACGCCAGATCGAATTTTGCTGTGTCGCCGGAGAGCGCCTCCGCACGCATCTTCAAGCCATGCGCTTCAACTTCAGGAAGCGGCGCATTCTCAACCGCAAACATCACCTGAAACAGCGGGGTAACACTCAGATTGCGCTCCGGCGCCAACTCCTCCACGAGCTTTTCAAACGGTATGTCCTGGTGCGCGTATGCACCCAGAGCGGTCCCGCGGACGCGCTGCAGCAATTCGCGAGAGCTCGGATTCCCGCTCATGTCTGTTCGCAGCACGAGTGTGTTGACGAAAAATCCGATCAACTCTTCCGTCTCTGCTCGCGTTCGATTGGCGACCGGCGTCCCAATTGCAATGTCGTCCTGTCCGCTGTAGCGCCAGAGCAGGAGTTGGAACGCTGCCAGTAGACTCATAAACAGCGTCACGCCTTCCGCACGACTTAATGCGTTCAGCTCGTCGGTAATTTTCTTCGAGAGGTTGTAGCTGAATGTCGCGCTCTGAAAATTCGAAGCTGCGGAACGCTGTTTATCTAATGGCAATTGGAGCACAGGTAACTCGCTGCCGAGTTGCTTGCGCCAGTACGCGAGTTGCTGTTCCAGCACTTCGCCTTGCAACCACTCGCGCTGCCACAGCGCATAGTCGCCATATTGAAGACTCAGCTCATTTAGTGGCGATTCCGCTCCGGTTGTATAAGCTTCGTAGAGTGCCGCCAGTTCACGAATCAAGATGCCGATGGACCAGCCGTCACTGACGATGTGATGCATCGATATCAGCAGGACGTGCTCTTTAGTCGAGAGACGCAGGAGGTGTGCGCGCACGAGTGGACCAGTTGCCACATCGAACGGACGTTGCGCTTCTTCCTCGCAGAATTTCTGGATTGATGGCAAATCAGGAAGATCGATGAGCGGAAGCGACAGACGTAGTTCGGAGAGAATGGTCTGTACGGGCTCTCCAGCTCGCGTAGAGAAGATTGTGCGCAGCGCTTCGTGCCGGCGCACGATCTCGTTGAGACTCGCTTCGAGCGCAGCGACATCGAGCGGGCCTTCGAGGTGCAATCTGCCGGATAAATTATAAGCGGCGCTACCGGGTTCGAGCTGGTCCAGAAACCACAGACGCCGCTGCGCGAAGGAGAGCGGCAGTGCGTCGTGCGGTTCGCGACGTTCAATCTTCTGCGACTCCGAACCTGTCTCAACACCCTCTTCTTCGAGCAGGTAGTCGAGTAGCTCGAGCCGATCCGCATCTAATCCCACGTTCAATTCATCCCTCATCTCGCTTGGCCTCTTATACAGCGCCAAAGGCGCGAAATATGATAGCCAGGGGCAAGCGCCGAGCAGAGCGAGGCGCGTCGCCCCTGGACCAAGAGCCTAACAACCGCAAGCTCTGAAAGAGCAGAATAAATGGCATTGATATTTCGCACTTTCAGTGCTCTCTTCAAAATTATTCTGCTTACCAGGGGCGACGCGCTTCGCTCCGCTCAACGCTTGCCCCTGGCTTTCATATTCCGCGCCTTTGGCGCTTGCGGTCGAGTTCGTCCTTTAACTCCGCCGATGAAATGCTTTTGATTCTTTGCAGCACGCGCGCGATCTTCGCGGTCTGACCGGGCTTTGATTCATGTTGGACCAGAGCGCACGCGAGGGCTTCGATCGTCGTCGCTTCAAAGACAACGCTCAGCGGCAACTGCGTGCGAAAAATGCTTCGCACTTTCGCTAACAGACGCGTGGCTTTCAGCGAATGACCGCCAAGATCGAAGAAGTTGTCACTCACGCCAATCGGATTGATGCCGAGAACCTCTTGCCACAGGTCAACGAGCGCCACTTCAATATCGTTGCGCGGCGCGACGTATCGCTGCTCCAGCTCCGGCCTCGAGATCTCAGGGGCGGGTAATGCTCGTCGATTGATCTTCCCGTTCGGCGTCAGAGGCATTTCCGCCAGCAACACAAAGGCCGAGGGGACCATCTGCTCGATCAGACGTGCACGGAGAAAACTTTGTAATTCGAGTTGGCCGGGCTTTTCGCCTTCGTGTGCAACGACGTATGCGACGAGTCGCTTGTCGTCGTCTACCTCCGCGCGCGCCACAACGACGCAGGTTTTCACCAAAGGGTGTTCGTTCAAAGCCGCTTCGACTTCACCGAGCTCGATGCGATAACCACGAATCTTCACCTGATGATCGATACGTCCGAGAAAATCAATTCTGCCATCCGGTAGAAAGCGTGCGAGGTCGCCCGTGCGATACATGCACGCACCCGGCGCAACACTGAACGGATCGGGAATGAACTTTTCAGCCGTCAAGTCCGGACGTCCGAGATAACCGCGCGCCAAAGCGATGCCTCCGAGATACAGCTCGCCAGGAATGCCGACGGGCACAGGTCTGCCGCGCCGGTCGAGCACATACACTTGCGTGTTGCTGACCGGCCGGCCGACTGTCGGCGATTCATGGGACTTCATCAAAGTCCAGGTCGCGTAGGTCGTAGCTTCGGTGGGCCCGTAAAGATTGAAGACCTGTTCGATGGTCTCTCGTCCATAAAGCTGCTGCACAAGTCTCTGCTGTAGCGGCTCGCCGGCCAGATTGACGACGTACGCCGAAGGCGGCAGGTCATTGAGTTGCAGCAGCTCGTTGATGGCGGAAGGAACGCCGTTGATGAGTGTTACCTGATGGGTAGCCGGCAGTTGCGAAAGATGCAGCACGCCGCGCGTGATAATAACCTTGCCGCCCCAGTGCAGAGGTACGAACAACTCAAAAATCGAGAGGTCGAAACAGATTGAACTCAGCGCGAGCGTTCCAGCGAATGCTTCGGGTTCAAAACTTTCTCGCGCCCAGTACGAGAAGTTAACGGCGCTGCGGTGTTCGATGGCTGTACCCTTGGGCCATCCCGTCGAGCCTGATGTGTAGATGACGTAAGCAACATTGCGCGCGCTCACATTGCATCGAAGATTTTCCGCGCTCTCGGCATCAATCGACTGATCCTCGATACAAACAATTCGCGCCTCGTGTGACGGCAAAAGCTTTGCGAGATGCTGCTGTGTCAGCAGCACCCGCGCGCCGGAATCTGCAAGCATGAAGCCGAGTCGCTCCTGCGGGTATTCCGGATCGAGCGGAACGTATGCGCCGCCGGCTTTTAAAACCGCCAACATTCCCACGAGCATCTCGAGCGAGCGCTCCATCAGGATTCCGACACGCGTCTCCGGCCCAACCCCGCACGTTTGCAGGTAGCGCGCGAGCTTGTTGGCGCGCGCGTTCAACTCTCGATAAGTCAACTCTTCATCTACATACGCTACCGCCACTCGTTCCGGCGTGCGCTCGACCTGTGCTTCAAACATTTCATGCATGCACAAGTCCTGCGGATAATCGCGCGTGGTCTTGTTCCATTCGACGAGCACTTGCTCGCGTTCACGCGGAGTTAAAAGCTGTAGCTCGGCCAACGTCTGCGAAGGACGCGCGGCAATGCTTGCGAGGAGCGTCTGCAAATGGCCGAGCAGGCGCTCGATTGAGTCGTATGTGAAGCGCTGGCGATCGTAGAGTGCTTGCAGACAGAGCTCTTCTGCGGGAATCGCGACCATCGTTAGCGGATAATTCGTTCTGTCGAACGAGCGCACATCTTTGAGATCCAAACTCAGATTCTCTTTGAGTGCGTCCTGATCGAGCGGGTAGTTCTCAAAAACCAGCAGACTCTCAAAGAGCGGCTGACCTCGCTCCACTTCGCTCCAACTCTGCACCTCGACGAGCGGGCTATATTCGTACTCACGCAGCGCCACCTGGTCCACCTGCAAAACTCTCAGCCAGGTGAGCAGATCAGCCTCATCATCAACATGCAAACGCACGGGTAGCGTATTGATGAAGAGACCGACCATCGTTTCGACGCCGGGCAGCGAAGGAGGACGTCCAGCGACTGTCGCGCCAAAGACGACTGTCTCTTCCTGACTGTAACGATTGAGCAGCACGGCCCACGCGCCTACGAGAATGGTGTTGAGCGTTAACCCGTGCTGCCGCGCCAGCAACTGCAAGCTACCGGTCGTTTTTTGCGAAAGATGCGCCTTGCTCTCTCCGAACGTTTCGTCGGTTTCTGTATTACCATGATCAATCACGAGCGGCGTCGGCGCATCGAAGCCTTTCAGCTTCTCGCGCCAGAAGGCTTCAGCCTTCGACAAGTCCTGCCGGTCGAGCCAGGCGATGTAGTCGCGGAAGGGGCGTCGAGGCTCGGCGCGTACCTGCTCCCCGCGTCTCAATGCTTCGTACGCGTCGAACACTTCGCGTAGGACAAGCGCGCCCGACCAACCGTCGACGAGCAGATGGTGATGTGTCCACGCAAATCCATACGAATCATCGTCGAAGCGAACAAGCGCGAGCCGCATTAGCGGTGGCGTCGAGAGATCGAAGCCGCGCTCGCGCTCACGAATGAGAAACGCTTCCCATCTTTTTTCGTGATCAGTTACGCCGCGCCAGTCATGCTGTTCGAGCGGTACGCTCACACTTTCATGGATCAACTGAAGCGGCTCATCCAGATTTTCCCAGATGAACGAGGCGCGGAGGACTTCGTGGCGATTAACTGTCTGCTGCCAGGCGATGCCGAGTGCCTCGGCGTCCAGATCACCCTGCAACACGCAACTGAACTGGCCCAGGTAAACATCCGTGTTCGGAGCGTAAAGGATGTGGAAGAGCATGCCCTGCTGCATCGGCGACAGGTGGAACAGGTCTGTTACGTCACTTCGCGTCTGTAGCAGCTCATCGAGTTGCGTCTGAGTGAGTGCTGCGAGCGGAAAGTCCGAAGGCGTATGAGCTTCCGCTGTCGTGGAGAGACAGTGCGCGATTAGTTTCCGTAGTTCTTCGAGAAAGTCGTGTGCAACTTTCTCGATCGTGGCGCTGTTATGAATCTCGGCGCTGTAGGTCCATTCTGCCTGCAAGCAACCACCGGTGATGCTGGCGTTGATTTCCAACAGATTGCCACGCTGCGCGTTTCGATCACGCGTCGTCCCTGATGATTCGCGCGCGAGGCGAAAGAGCCCGAAGGGTTGAAACATCTGGTCCAATTGTCCGAGGTAGTTGAAACTGACCTCAGCACGAGGCAGCATATTCATCTGTCGCGCAACCTCTTCGTCGCGGCAGAGGTAACGCAGCAAGCCATAACCGATGCCGCCACGCGGAATGCGGCGTAATTGCTCCTTCGTATACTTCAGAGCATCACCTAACGCGCCCTGCGATTTGAGCAGGACCGGAAATGCGCTGGTAAACCAACCGACGGTTCGCGATAGATCGATATCCAGCTTTGCCTCAAAAGTCCGCTGTTGGATCCAGTCAGTACCACCCACGGTAGCGGGTGGGTGCGCAGCCGGAGGGCGCCCAACGCTTCGCACCCGCCCGCTACCGCGGGTGGTACTGACTGGGTCCACCGCAAGATCTTCGAAGAGCTCTTCACGACCATGCTTTTCGAGCTCGAGGAGTAATGCGTCCTGGTGGGTCCATTGCAGAAAGGCACGTGCGAGCGCGGTCAGCAGCGCATCGTCAATGCGCGTGTGATAGACCTTCGGAACGTGCTGCAAGAGAGCGTTGGTCTCGTCAACCGAGAGCGAAACCGTCAGCGTGCGTGCGGCGCCTTCTGTGTTTGCGCCCTGAGCATCGACCGGGAGGCTGCTCGTATGCTGCGACGTAGCTGTCCAATAATCCAGCTCCTCCAGTGCCTCAACACTCTGCGCCAATTGGTCCAGCCGCTCGGCCCAGCGCTGGAACGACGTCGTCTTCGACGGCAGACTGGCACGCTCGCCCGACTGCAATTGCCTGTAAACCCGCTCCCAATCTTCCACCAGTATTCGCCACGAAACGCCATCGACCACGAGATGGTGGACCACCCATAACAGACGCTGCCCGCCTGCTCCGAGATCGAACAACACAACCTGCATCACTGGACCTTCGCCGAGGTCGAGCTCTCGCTGTGCCGCTTCGATAGCCGACTCAAACGCTATTCGTTGCGCCGCCCCAGTCACTCCGGTTAAATCCATGCCGCGCACACATCGACGCGTCTCATCGCTGATAGATTGCTTCCAACCGTTGTTATCTCGGACGAACCGGAGACGCAGCGCATCGTGATGCTCAAGGAGGTGCGCGACGGTGCTTTCGACCAAAGACAGATCCAGCCGCTCATTCGGTTCGAGCAACAGCGACATGTTCCAGTGTGCGGGCACGGGAAAGTCCTGCTCGAAGAACCAGTGTTGAATCGGTGTCAGCAAAACATCGCCGGTGATGCGGCCCTGTTCCTCAGACGTCTTTGAAATCGTCTCGCCAACCGACGCCAGTGCGGCAATCATCGGATGCTCGAAAATTTGCCGCGGAGTCAGCAGCAGGCCCGCCTGCCTGGCGCGTGCGACGAGCTGAATACTTAGAATCGAATCGCCGCCGAGATGAAAGAAGTTGTCGTGCAGGCCGACCCTCTCGAGCTTGAGCAGCTCAGACCAGATACTGGCGAGAATGCGCTCCGATTCAGTGCGCGGGATGTCATCAGTGTCGCTAACAGAAAACTCAGCAGAAAAGTCGGGCTCCGGCAGCCCGCGGCGATCAACCTTGCCGTTGGGTGTTACCGGTATCGCATCGAGAAAGACGAAAGCAGACGGAATCATCTGCTCCGACAAACTCTCTGCCAGAAACTTGCGCAACTGCTTCGATCCGTTAACGTGTTCACCTTCGCTTACCACATACGCGATCAATCTCGTCTCGCCTCGCAGTCCGTGGGCGCTATCGCCGTTACTTCGGGCAACTACAACAGCATCGCGCACGTGTTCGTGCTGTTTGAGCGTCGCCTCGATCTCACCCAACTCGATACGATACCCGCGCACTTTCACCTGCTCGTCTTTGCGTCCGAGAAATTCGATATTGCCATCGGGCAGAAAGCGCGCGAGGTCTCCCGTCTGGTAAAGACGCGCGCCCGGCTCCACCGCGAAAGGATTCGGATAAAAACGCGCCGCGGTTAAGTCAGGACGATTGAGATAGCCGCGCGCGAGGCAGTTTCCACTGACATATAACTCTCCCGCGACGCCAGCGGGTACGGGTTGCAATTGATTGTCGAGGATGTAGACGCGCGTGCCGGCAAACGGGCGACCGAGCGGAGTGGCGCCGTTCGCGTTTATATCCACGGCGGAACCATCAAAGATAATGTTGTCCACAGTGGCTTCGGTGAGTCCGTAGGAGTTGAACACACGCGCGTCAGCGGCGCAGAGCCGGCGAAGTTTTTTGTACTCTTCTATGTAGAGAGCATCAGCCCCCGAGATAAGCACACGCATGAAGTCGAGTGTTTGACCAGTCTCTTCGACATACTGCAAGAGCGGTCTGAGGAGCGCGGGCAAGAAGTCCGCGAAGTTCACTTTCTCGGCGCGCATCAACTCGTATAAATCGGGCGGCGAGAGCAGCGTGTCCCAGGAACACAAAACCAATCGTCCGCCGGAGACTAGCGCGCGCATCACATCCTCTGTGAAAACATCGAACGAGAAGTTTGCCGTTTGCAGAACGCACGGCGAGGAGTCGAGCAGGTAAGGCTTCCGCCACGAGTCATAAGCCGCGGCCAGGCTCCAGTGCGAAACCATGACGCCCTTCGGACGGCCGGTCGAGCCCGAGGTGAAGATGAGATAAGCGAGACTGTCGGGCTCTTGAATGGACTTCGGATTGGCTTCTCTCTCGCGCGCAATCTCATTCCAGTCATCGTCGAGACACAGCGTTCGAGCGCTGCTCTCGGGCAATCCTGCCAGCAGATGTTTCTGGGTGATCAACCAGGGCGCGTTTGTCTCTGCGAGCATGTAGGCGAGGCGCTCGCGCGGGTAACGCGGGTCGAGCGGCACATACGCCCCGCCTGACTTAAGCACGCCCATGACCGCCACCACCATGTCCAACGAACGCTCGACGCAGATCCCGACAGGCACGTCCACACCCACGCCGCGGTGACGAAGATAATGAGCGAGTCTGTTTGCACGTGCGTTCAGCTCGCCGTAGCTCAGTCGTGCGCCTTCGAAGACAACCGCAGTCTTATGCGGATGTCGCTCGACGTGCTGCTCGAAAAGTTGATGGACCAAAAGCGCAGGCGCGGCTTCGCGACCTGTGCCGCTCCACTCATCGAGCAGCAAGTGCCGCTCATCGTCATTGAGCAGCGGCAACCGATCGAGTCTCTCAAATGGACGGGCGACGACGGCTTGAAGCAGCGTCTGGAAATGTCCGAGCAGGCGCTTGATGGTCGCGGCGTCGAACAAGTCTGTGTTGTATTCGAGCGAGGCCGACAGCTCAGCCTCGAGCTCGACAGTGGTGAGTGAGAGATCGAACTGCGCGATACGCTGTTCAAGTCGCATCGACTCCAAAGGCAGGCCACCGAGATTCATCCGCGCGCCCGCTTCTCCTAGAGAGAAAGCGCCCATCGCCTCTTCGCCCGAGAGCTGCGCCTTGTTCAGGGTAAACATTGCCTGAAAGAGCGGCGAACGGCTCGGGTCGCGCTCGGGTTGCAGTTGCTTGACCAACAGAGCAAACGGATACTCCTGATGCGCGAAGGCGGCGAGCGTAGTGTGACGCACCTGCTTCAGAAATTCTGTAAACGTAAGCGCGCCTTTGGGTGATGAGCGCAAGACAACGGGGTTGACGAAGTAGCCGACAGTCGATGCGAATTGTGCTGAAAGACGGCCCGCTGTTGGAGAGCCGACGAGTAAATCTTCCTGTCCGGTGTAGCGATAGAGCAGCACGTTGAAAGCTGCCAAAAGAGTTATGAAGAGCGTTGCGTCGTTCGCACGGGCCAGGGCTTTGAGTTGTGCGGTGAGTTGTGCATCGAGCCTGAGCGGTTCAGATGCGCCGCGAAATGTCTGCACGGCGGGGCGCGGCCTGTCCGTGTGAAGGTTGAGAGTTGGCAGTTCACCCGCAAGTTCTTTCTGCCAGAAGGCCGCCAGCCGTTCTCCCGCTTCACCTGCGAGAAGGCGTTGCTCCCAGCGAACGTAATCGAAGTAGTTTGAACCACTGCGCACCCACCCGCTATCGCAGGTGGTACTGACTGTGTCCAACGGAAACGCCGCTTGACGATACAGCTCGCCGAGCTCGCGCATCAGTATCGCGAGTGACCAGAAGTCAATCACGATGTGATGTGCGACTACAAGTAAGACCTGTTCCTCGTCTGCTCTGCGAAAAAGTAGCGCGCGCAGCAGAGGGCCGTGCTCCAGATCGAAAGGCAGGTGCGCCTCGGCACGCAGGCGCGTGGCGAGGGCGGCCTCATCCCCGAGAGAAGCATCAACAGTCTCGAATGAAGCCGCACGCTGTTCGTGAACATGCTGCACTGCTTTTCCGTCTACGGCACTGAAGGTCGTGCGCAACGCAGCATGACGCTCGACGAGAGATTGAAACGCGCTCCGCAGCGCAACCACATCGGGTTTCGTCTTTATCTTCAGTGCGGAAGCGATGTTGTAAGCCACGCTTTCGGGCGCGAGCTGTTGGAGAAACCAGAGAGCCTGTTGTCCATAAGAAAGTGGGAAGCTGTTGGATTGCGTGGGTTCCTCGACGAAAGCGGGTGCAGAACGCGCCTGGACCAGCTCGAAGCAACGCGCCGCAATCTGCGTGATGCTCTGACTGCTGATGAAATCAGACATCGGCAGGAGCACGCCGAGTTTCGTCTCGATGCTGTGTGTCAACTCAACTGCGATCAATGAATCGACGCCAAAGCGCGTGATGGAGCTATCGACATCAATTGCGTCGACATCAATTCTCAATTTCGCCGCCAGTTGTCTGCGTATCCAGCTCGCGACAGTCTCAAAAGTCAGGCGCTCTCCTTGGAGGAGGTCAGTACCGGGAGCGGTAGCGACCGGGTCACTGTCGAGCGGCGCACGCCACTCTGCCAGTGCCTCAAAAGAACCTGTCTCGAACATGGCGCGGCAGGCACTGCGTTGAACCTTACCGCTCGATGTCTTTGGAACACTTCCGGCGTTCACGAGCAGGATGGCATAAGGCTGCACCTCGAATTCCTCGGCCAGTGTCTGGCGAATCAATTCGACAAGCGCCGCCGGGTCTCCGCGTCGCCTTGGCTCCAACTCCTGCACGACGACCAGGCGCTCTTCGTCTCCAACCTCGAGCGAGAAAGCTGCGCTTCCGCCCGGTCGCAGTGCCTCGTGACACTGCTCGACGGCAAGCTCGAGATCATGTGGATAGAGATTGCGCCCGCGAACGATGATCAGGTCTTTCACACGGCCGGTGACGAACAACTCACCATCTTTGACGAATCCTAAATCGCCCGTGCGCAGGTAAGTCTTTGCGGAGTCTCTGAGGCGCGCGTGAAACGTCGCTTCTGTCTCCTCTGGTCGTTTCCAGTAACCTGCCGCCACGCCTGGTCCATGGACCCAAATCTCGCCGACTGCTTTTGTTTCACAGCGCAGGAGCGTCTCAGGATCGACAATCTCGATCTCGGTATCGAGTCCCGCCTGCCCGCAACTGACGAGCGTTCGTGTTTCATCTTGCTCGGCGACAGCTTCGACGACGCGATGTTGTTCAAGCGCATCAGCGCGGACGGTACAGGTAACAGGAGACTCTGCCCCCGTCACCTTCAGCGTCGCTTCCGCCAAGCCATACGCTGGATAGAACGCTTCCTCACGAAAACCACATTCGCGAAACTCGTCTGCAAAGCGCCGCAGTGTCTCGAAGCGCACTGGCTCCGCGCCGTTATAGGCTACCCGCCAACTCTGCAGATCCAGTCGCGCGCGTTGCTCCCCATTTACACGGCGCGCGCACAGGTCGTAAGCGAAGTTTGGACCACCCGTGTGTGTGATTTGAAAGCGCGTGATGGCTTCCAACCAGCGCAATGGCTGTTGGAGAAAAGAGACTGGCGACATGAGGATGCCCGGAAAGCCGCCATAGAGCGGCTGGATAATACCGTCGACCAGACCCATGTCGTGAAAATGCGGAAGCCATGTGAGCGCGCGACTGTCGGGTGTATGCGCAAAGCCCCGGTGAATGGAGGCTGAGTTGTGCAGCACATTGCTGTGCGTGATCATCACGCCTTTCGGCGTCGATGTCGAACCGGAGGTGTATTGCAGGTAAGCCAGACTCTCCGCGCTTAATTCGGGCTCCAGATATGTACCAGCGTCTGAGTTGTCAATGGCATCGGTTGCCAGCCAACGCAAACGGCTGATGGACTCCATCTTTGTAAGCAACGCTGCATTCGTGAGGGCCAGCGTCGCTCCGGAGTCCGTGACGATAGCTTGAAGTCGTTGAGCGTTTCGACGCGGCAAGGGTGACGGAACAGCGATGACGCCCGCGTAGAGACATCCGAAAAACGCTTCAATGAAAGTGATTCCCGCAGGGTAAAGGAGCAGGGCACGTTCGCCACGCGCACCCATCTGTTGCAGGCACGCAGCAATCGCGCGAGCACGCAGATCCAACTCCCCGTAAGTGATGCGAGATTCTCCTGTCTCATCGTCACTGAGGAAGCGATAAGCCGTGCGTTCAGGCGCAGAGGTGGCCCGCTGCTGAAGCAATTCAATTAGAGACAAAACTGTGATCTGGACGCTCGGAACACGTCACATTCTTAGCCACAAAAAGGCACAAAGAGCACATAGAATGAATTAAGAAATATTTTGTGCATTCTGTGCCTTTTTGTGGCTACGTTTAATGCGTTGCGCGTGGCGCGCGAGGGGGACGATGGCCGGTGTTTGTATTTGCGCTGTACCTTGCTGTGCCTCTTCGATGACGGTCGCGAATAACTCGATCGTGGGCCGCTCAAACAACTGGCGCAATGTTACCTCGACCTGGAATTTCTCTCTGACGCGTGAGATGAGCTGCGTGGCCAGCAACGAATGACCACCTGACTCGAAGAAGTTGTCGTGAATTCCGACGCGCGTGAGACCAAGCAACTCAGACCATATCGAAGCTAACGTCTGCTCGACTGGTGTACGCGGAGCGACTGTGGTGCTCGCCCCTTGTAACTTCGCACTGTCAGGTGCAGGTAACGCACGCAGATCAATCTTTCCCCGAGGCGTGAGTGGCCACTCGTCGAGCACCACAAACGATGCAGGCACCATGTAATCGGGCAATTGTTCCGCGAGCGCATTTCTCAACTGCGGAATCAGATACCGTGCAAACTTCGTCTGCAGAGGATTATTGGCATACTCGCTCCACGGTTTGCGGCGTGAGACGTCGAGCTCGAGGTCAATCCCCGTCCTCTCCTTCATAACGCGTTGATAATCGAGCCATGCGACCGGTGTGTCCGATGCGCTCTGCTCGCCGACGTGAATCACCACCTGATAACGAAAGCGCGTCATCTCGTTTTGCGCGCTCGCTCGCTTGGGCAGAATTTCGACGTGACTGACCCGTGGCAGGTGTTCTTTGATAGCCGCGAAGAAAGCGGGATCGATAATTAGCTCCTCTTCGTCAGCAACGCGCTTGCGAACGCGTTGCTGCAACTCTTCAGGAGAAAGTGAGGCGTCCGCTTTCGCGAGCTCGACCGACGTATGAAAAGCTTCGAGAAGCGGCAGACTGCGTACGTCGCCGACAAAGATGAAACCTCCCGAACGCGTCACCCTGATCGCGCCTTCGAGCACACGCAAAAGACAAACGACACTCGGAAAATACTGCACGACAGAATTGAGTATCACGGTATCGAAAGAGTTTGGCTCGATATCTCGAAAGTCGTCAGCACGTCTCTCGAGTAAGACGACTTTGTCATCATGGGCCAACTGCTGCCGCACGTAACTGAGCGCAGCGGGTGAAAAGTCAGTGCCGACGTACTGTACGCAGTGCGGCGCAAGATTGAAGAGGAGAAGGCCCGTTCCGCACCCGATCTCCAACACACGCTTCGGTTCGAGCGACAGAATGCGATCAACTGCGTCATCAACCCATTCGCGCATTTCTTCAGCCGGAATGGGCTCGCCCGTGTAACTGCTGATCCAGCCACTGATGTTGAAGGTCGGGTCGGCGAGCGGCGCCGACTGATTAAAGACCTCGTCGTCGTGCACAATCTGCCACTGCGCTACTTGCTCTTCTTCCAGTTGGCTCGCGACTTGTTCTTCAACTTCGGTGTCGCGCTGTGTGACGTAAGCAACCAGTTGTTTATCGCCAGTCGGATCTTCGCGCGGGAGGACCAACGCTTCACGCACCGCCGGGTGTCGTTTGAGCGCAGACTCAATTTCGCCCGGCTCGATGCGATAGCCTCGCACCTTCAACTGCTGATCGGAACGGCCGAGAAATTCGATGTCTCCTTCAGAGAGGAAACGCGCACGATCTCCGGTTCGATACATGCGTGCGCCAGCCTCGACTGCGAAAGGATCGGGGATGAACCGTTCCGCCGTCAGCCCAGGGCGCCTATAGTAGCCGCGCGCAACTCCCATCCCACCGATGTAAAGCTCGCCGGGCAAACCTGTGGGAACAGGTTGGAGATTATGATCAAGGATATAGACTCGCGTGTTGGCAATGGGTCGACCGATGGGAAGTGAGGCACCGGCGCCGGTCGCGTTCGCTTCGTAGAGTGTGGAAGTGATCGTGGTCTCACTCGTTCCATAAGCGTTGATGACTCTGGTGCCGGGCGCGAATCGCCGCCATGCGTCATAAGCTTCGATCGAAACCTTCTCACTCCCAACGATCAATAGACGAACGGATGGCGGCACGCTTCTGCCCGTCCCCACCAACTCTCTCACCCATGAATGCCAGAGGGCCGCAGGCAAATTGAGAACAGACAGATTCTGATCCTCAATCAAGCGCAGCAGCCCGACGCTATCAATCACTCTTTCACTCGGAAGGAAGATGCTGGCGCCGCTCAGCAACGCCGAAAAAATCTCTTCGGCAGCAACGTCGAAACTGATGGAGGCAAACTGCAAGACACGGTCTTCTGCACTCAGCCCGTAAGCTGCAGAAACAGCGAGGCTATGGTTGACGAGCGATTGCTGTGATACGGCGACGCCCTTCGGTTTGCCGGTCGAGCCGGAGGTGTAGATGATGTAACACAGATGACGCGGATCAAAGCCACGGATCAGATCCGGATTTGATCCGTGGCTCTGATCTGTGTCATCCGTGGTTACAATCACTGCCGGCTTTGCGTCTTCGATCATGAACTGCAGTCGCTCACGCGGATAACTCGGGTCGAGTGGAAGATAAGCAGCGCCCGCTTTCAGGATGCCGAGCAGCGCGACGATCATCTCTGCGGAACGTTCCATACAGAGCGCAACCAACGATTCAGGCCCGATGCCACGCGCCGCGAGCAGGTGCGCGAGACGGTTTGCGCGCTCGCTTAGCTCGGCAAACGTCAATTGCTCATTATCTGAAAACACCGCCAACGCATTGGGTCGCGCCGCAACCTGCTCTTCGAACAACTCCGGCAGCGAACGTTCCAACGGAAAGGCTTTCCGCGTATCGTTCCAACCAACGAGCAACTGTTCGCGCTCCGCAGCAGTCAGCAGCGGCAGCTCGTCGACTCGCGTCTGCGGGTTAGCGATGATTCCTTCCAGAAGAATCTGCCATCGCCGCAACATCGAGGAGATCGTCGTCTCGTTAAATAGATCTGTGCTGTACTCGGCCACGACGACGAGGCCTTCGTCGTTCTCCATCACGTCGAAGCTCAAATCAAACTGCGTCGTGACCCGTTCCACCTCGACCGGGCTGAGCACCAGACGGGGCAAAGGCAACTCCTCTTTCGGTGTGTTCTCCATCTGGAACATCACCTGAAAAAGCGGGTTGCGGCTCATCGTTCGTTCGGGCTGCATCTGCTCGACGAGTTGTTCGAACGGCATGTCCTGATGTGCATACGCTTCCAGAGCGACAGCGCGCACACGCCACACGAGCTCGCGAAAAGTCGGATTGCCGGAAAGATCTGTACGCAGCGCGAGCGTATTGACGAAGAACCCGATGAGTCCTTCGAGCTCCAAGCGATTGCGATTGGCAATCGGGGATCCGATGACGATGTCAGTCTGCTCTGTGTACCGTGAGAGCAAGGCTTTGAACGCGGCGAGAAGCAGCATGAAGAGCGTCACGCCTTCGCGCTTCGAGAGGGCGTTGAGTTCTTTGGCGACGGCCATGGACAATTGCAATGATTGGCTTGAGCCGCGAAAACTCTGCACCTCCGGCCGCGGTTTGTCAGCCGGCAGATTGAGCACCGGCAGATCACCGCCGAGTTGCCGTCTCCAGTAACGCAGGTGCGTCTCAAAGACCTCGCCCGTCAGCCAGCGACGCTGCCAGACCGCAAAGTCTGCATACTGCACCGGCAAGTCCGCGAGCGGCGACGGCTCGTCGTTGATGAAGGCTCGATAGAGTGCCCCGACTTCCTTGATAAGCACACCCATGGACCAGCCATCACTGACGATGTGATGCATGGTCACAAGCAACACATGGTCTTCCGCGCCGAGACGCACGAGGCTCGCACGTATGAGTGGTCCAGTCGCGAGGTTGAAAGGCAGGCGCGCCTCTTCCGTCGCGCGCCGCTGCGCTTCGTACTCTGTGGAAACATCAATCAAGGGCAGATCCAGCACGAGTGTTGGAGCAATCGCCTGCACGGGCTGTGCGGCGATCACCGGAAAGCTCGTGCGCAGACTTTCGTGTCGCCGGACGATTTCATTCAACGTTCGCTGCATCGCATCGATCTGCAAGTCACCACGCAGCCTGACTGCCACGGGAACGTTGTAGAAAGAGCTGGTCGGTTCCAGCTCATGAAGGAACCAGAGACGCTGTTGCGCAAAAGAGAGCGGGAGTTTTTCGTCGCGCGAGACGCGAGTGATTGGCGGAGCTTGTTCGCCACTTTGATTGCGCAAGGCAGCTTCAATGTGTCCGGCCAGATCTCTGATCGTCGGCGCCTCAAACAAAGTGCGCACGGGCAAGTCCACTCCGAAGCTTTCACGCAGACGCGAGATGAGCCGCGTCGCCAGCAGTGAGTGTCCGCCAAGCGCGAAAAAGTCGTCGCGCATGCCTACGCTCTCAATCCCAAGTACTTCCGCCCAAAGACGCGCAAGCAACTCTTCAACCGGAGTGCTCGGCGCGACAAATTCACCGGCTGGTCGAGTCTCATCGGGTGCAGGCAACGCACGACGATCAACTTTGCCATTCGGCGTGAGCGGCAACGCATCAAGCAACACGAAGGATGCCGGAATCATGTAGTCCGGCAATTTCTCTTCGAGCCGCCCGCGCACGCGTGGAATTAACTGACGCGCGAGCCTGCCTTGCAGCGGATCGTTCGCATAGACCGCGAGCGCCTCCTTGGAGTGCGGCGGCCTGGCGCCGCTTTGGTCTCGATCAAGCGCGATCGATAACAAAGCGGCGCCAGGCCGCCGCACTCCAAGGAGGCGCTCACGTGAATCGGCCTGCAAAGCTTCCGCGCTCCGTCTGAGCACGACGTCGAAATATTCACCCGCGACCGCATCGGACCAACGCACGTCCACTTCGTACGGCAGCGTTTCACTCAAGCTCCAAACGTCTTCCGGATCGACCGCATCTGATTCTGCTGAGACACGTGCGTTCGGTACACGCCGCACGTCGAGCATCTCGGGCTTGTCTTCCATCAACAACTGCCGCAGCGCACCCAGGTCCAAATTCTCTTTCTCCCAATCGATAGTTGGACACTCGACGATATGCGGCTCGCCTACGTGCAGCACGACCTGGTAACGAAAGCGCGTCAATTCGTTGTGCGCTCGTCCGCGTTGGAGCTGCACCTCGACTGCGCCGATCTGCGGATAACGATCTCTGAGCGCGGCAAAGAGCGCCGGGTCGAGCAGCAGCTCCTCTTCCGTCTCGATGTTTCGCCGCACACGCTGTCTGAGCGTCGCGCTGTCAGTGTCTGGAGAAGCCTGATACATCTGCACGGAAGTATGGAAGGCTTCCAACAGACGGTAGTTGCGCAGGTCTCCAAGATAGATGAAGCCTCCGGGCTTAACCACCTTGAGTGCGCCCTCGAGCACACGGAGGAAATAATCCAGATCAGGGAAGTACTGCACGACCGAGTTAAGCAGGACCGCATCGAATGAGCGCTCTTCAATCCCCTCGAACTGATGAGCCATGCGTTGCAGTAACTTCACCCGCGATTCAAGTCCTAAGCTTGCGAGTTGCCGCCGCACGTAATCGAGCGCGACGGGGGAGAAGTCGGTGCCTGTGTAGGTTTCGCAGTGCGGCGCGATTTGCAATAACAGCAATCCGGTGCCGCAGCCTATTTCGAGTACTCGCCGCGGCTGCAACTTGAGAACCTGCGCCAGCGACGAGTCCCGCCATTCGCGCATCTCTTCCGGCGGAATCGGCTTACCCGTGTAGCTACTGGTCCATCCAGTGATATTGAAGAGTGGATCGGCTATCGCCGTGTCGTCATGAGCATAAGTATCCTCGTAAAGTGTTTGCCACTGGTCGAGGTGCTGTTGCTCAAGACGCGCTCGCTCCTGGTCCATGCTCTGAGGAACGACGTAGGCCACGAGTCGTTTCTCGCCCGCATTGTCTTCGCGAGCAACGACAACTACTTCCCTGATCTCCTCCTGCTCGGCGAGCGCGGCCTCGATCTCGCCGAGCTCGATGCGAAACCCGCGCACTTTCACCTGCTCATCAACGCGGCCAAGAAACTCTATCTGCCCATCGCGAAGCAAGCGCACGCGATCACCCGTCCGGTACAGACGCTCACCCGGCTCAACACTGAACGGGTTCGGAATAAACCGCTCCGCCGTTAATTCGGGGCTGTTCCAGTAACCCCGCGCCAGATTTTCACCGCCGATAAAGAGCTCTCCAACTACTCCGATGGGTGTAAGGCGCAATTCTCGATCTAGTACATAGACTTTCGCGTTGTCGACAGGCCGGCCAATCGGCGGCGGCGGCACGCTCGCGCCGTCTTCGTCGACGAACGTCCACGTCGTGACCACGGTGTTCTCCGTTGGCCCATAGTTGTTCGCCAGTCGAAACGGCAACCCGCTGCGCGGCGCGCGGCGCAACCTGTCGCCACCCGTCAAGAGCGTCTGCAAACAGATCCCGTCAGGCCACGGCTCATCGAGCACGGCTTCTGCCAGAGGTGTCGGCAGAAAACTGATGGTGATGCGTTTAGCGTCCAGCCATTGGATCAGCTTCTCCGGCGAGAGACGAGTCTCTTCATCCGCGATATGAATGCTTGCTCCGGCAGTCAGGTATGGCCACACTTCCCACACTGACGCATCGAACGCCAACCCGGCAACCTGCGTTGCTCGGTCGGCGGCTGAGACTTGATACACGCGCTGGTGCCAGCTAACGAGATTCATCAAACTGCCGTGTGTGATCGCTACACCTTTAGGCAGACCCGTCGAGCCGGAGGTGTAAATCACATAACACGGGTTACGCGGATCCGGATCTGATCCGTGGCTCTGATCTGTGTAATCAGTGGTTAGTCCTTCCGGTGTCAGAATTACTGCCGGCTTCGCGTCTTCGATCATGACCTGCAGTCGCTCCGGCGGATAACTCGGATCGAGCGGCACATAAGCTCCGCCCGCTTTCAAGATACCCACGATGCCGATTACCCATTCGATGCTGCGCTCCAGTGATAGCCCGACTAACACTTCGGGCCCAACACCCAACGCGCGTAGTTGATGGGCTAGCTGATTCGCACGCTCGTTCAATTCAGCATAAGTCAGTTGCTCGCCCGCGAACTCCACCGCCAGAGCGTCAGGTGTCTTTGCGGCCTGCATCTCAAAGAGTTGATGTACGCAGACGTCGCGTGTGATCGGTTGCTGCGTGTCGTTCCATTCGAAAAGCAGCTTGCGCCGTTCGGCTTCAGTTAAAAACTCAACCTCCGACACGCGCCTGTCGGGATTGACAACAACCTCTTCGAGAAATTTCCGGTAGTGTTCGATGAGACGTTCCACTGTCGCTTCATCAAAGAGGTCCGTGCTGTAGAAGAGAAAGCCCTGCAGACCACCGGCCTCGTCCCACACGTGGCATTCGAGATCGAACCTGGTCGTAAGCGTCTCAAACTCCTGCGTCCTGAGCGTAAGGCCGGGCAGCTCAAGCTCTTGCATGGGCGCATTCTGCAAAGCGAAAGAGACTTGAAAAATCGGATTGCGGCTGAGGTCGCGTGCAGGCTGCAGCTCTTCGACGACTCTTTCAAAGGGTAAGTCCTGATGCGCGTATGCTGCGAGCGTCAGATCACGAACGCGTGCGAGCAGCTCACGAAATGTCGGATGGCCGCCGCAGTCCGTACGCAAGACGAGTGTGTTGACGAAGAAGCCAATGAGACTTTCAAGCTCGGCGCGATTGCGATTGGCGATACCTGTCCCGACGAGGATGTCCGTCTGATTCGTGTAGCGCTGAAGCAGTGATTGAAATGCCGCCAGCAAGGTCATGAAGAGCGTTGCGCCCTCTTGCCTGCCTAAGTTCTTGATGGCGGCGGACAGTTCTTCGGAAAGCGTGAATCGTCGCACGGCGCCGCGAAAACTCTGACGCGGCGGGCGCACTCTATCAGTTGGCAGCTCCAGAATCGGAAGCTCGCCGCCGAGTTGTTGTTTCCAATATTGAAGCTGGCGTTCAAGGTTTCCTTTCGTCAACCATTCGCGTTGCCATTCGGAGAAGTCTGCATACTGCACTGGCAGCTCCGCGAGCGGCGAGGGCTGGTGATCTATATAAGACTTGTAGAGCGCCGCCATCTCATTCACCAGCACGCCCATGGACCAGCCATCGGAGATGATGTGATGCATCGTAAAGATCAGCACCCACTCTTCCGCCTTCAAGCGGAGCAGCCGGGCACGTACGAGCGGCCCCGTTTCTAAATCGAATGGTCGTTGTGCTTCCTCGGTTGCAAGCCGCATCACCTCCGGCTCACTCACATCGGTAACCGGCATTTTGAGCGTCAACTGCTCGGCGATGAACTGCACGGGCTGGTTATCGACGAGTGTGAAGGTCGTGCGCAGGCTTTCATGTCGCCGGATGATTTCGTTGATGCTCCACGCAAGGGCATCGATGTTGAGCCGGCCTGTGAGACGCAGCGCGGTCGGCATGTTGTAGGCGATGCTATCGGGTTCCAGTTGATGCAGGAACCATAGACGCTGTTGAGCGAAGGAGAGCGGCGCGTACGAACGTGCCTCGCGGCGCGGGATGGTCTGTGTCTCCGCCTCCTGGCCACTGAGACGTTTTTCAAGCAGCGCGCGCTTGGCCGCCGAGAGTCTCTCGCGTCGTGTCGTTAAATCAGTTGCAGACATATTCAAAGAACTAGCCACAGATTACACGGATTAGATCCGGATTTTTTATCTGTGTAATCTGTGGCTAAATATCTCTGCCAATACAGAGACGTGGGGCTCCCGCATCATTGTGAAGTGATTGCCGGGTACATCGTATACTTCTAACTTTTGACTCCACCCCAGAGCAGATCTCTCCGTGGCACGGAAGAGAGTGATATTAGTTGGAAGATCTTTAGGTTGATAGCTTAGCGATGCACGGAGGTTAGCGTTGAAGACCCGGAACTGTTGACTGAGACGTGCAAGGCTCATGTCGTGTGGGATGATGCTCGCCGCCTTCGCATAGTCCAGCAGGAAGGATAGATAATCTTCCGTTTGCGTTTGTGAGAGGGCATTTGCCGCATCTTGTAATTGCTCCGGCGACAAGCCTAAGTGTAAAGCGAAGCTCGGCAGCGAAGACGCATCGTCAACGATATCTTCATCAGCATCCGGTGCTTTCGTATCAAACAGAGCCACGAGCCGTACTTCCTCGTCTTGTGCCTCGAGCTGTCTCGCCATCTCTATTGCGATGAGACCGCCCATGGACCAGCCACCCAGCAAGTAGGGCCCATGAGGCTGAACCGTTCGCACCGCATTAAGATAGTCGGCCGCCATCGCTTCCACTTGCGTTTGCGGTTTCTGTTCATCGTCAAGTCCGCGCGCCTGTAACGCGTAAAAAGGTTGCTGCGCACCAAGACGCCGCGCCAATGCTCTATAACAGAGCACGTTTCCGCTTACGGCATGAACACAGAAGAAAGGCAATTCGGAGCCGTGCGGCTGAATGGGAACTATTGGCGACCAATTCGATCCATCCCTCTCAGAGCGCAGTACAATTGATAGTGATTCGATTGTCGGCGCTTTGAACAAAGTGGATAGAGGAATTTTCTTTCCATAGACCTGCTCGATGCGCGACATCAGTCGCACGGCCAAAAGCGAGTGACCTCCCAGCTCAAAGAAGTCGTCCGTCACGCCGCACGGGACACGCAGCAGCTCCTCCCATTGCTCAGTCAACTGCATTTCCAGAACGTCTCTAGGTGTAACGAGACGACTTTCCTCGGACCGACCGGGCAGAGGAAGCGCGCGGCGGTCGTACTTGCCCTGTGGCGTCAAAGGAATTTCTTCGAGAAAGACGAAGGCTGCTGGAACCATATACTCAGGCAATCTCTCTTTTAGAAATTCACGCAGCTCATTGATTGTCAGTGAGCTCTCCTGACGTTTCACGATATATGCGATCAGACGTTTATCGCCTGGCGCGGCCTCGTGTGCGGCGACGAGGGCTTCATGCACAGAGGGATGCCGCCGGAGAACGTTCTCAATCTCCCCCGGTTCAATGCGGAAACCACGCAGCTTCAACTGCTGGTCAACGCGTCCCAGATAATCAATCTCTCCATCAGGAAGCAGGCGCGCTTTATCGCCTGTCCGGTAAAGGCGTGCGCCCACCTGCTGACTAAATGGGTGCGGAATAAACTTCTCCGCCGTCAACTCCGGACGATTGAGATAACCCCGCGCCACACCCACGCCACCAATGAATATTTCGCCGGGCACACCCACCGGTGCCGGACGCAGTCGCGAATCAAGTATGTAGATATCCGTGCCGCTAAGCGCGCGGCCGATGGCCGGCGTCTTCTCTGTGTCGAAGCATTCGCTGAAGGTCACAATCACAGTTGTTTCTGTTGGGCCATAAACATTCAGGAAGCGACGTCCCGGCGACCAGCGCCGGACGATATCCGCACTGCAGGCTTCCCCGCCGGAGATGAGTGTTTGCAGTTGCGGCAGCTCGTCCGCCTCCATGACGGCGAGCGCCGACGGCGGCAGCAATACTGTCGTGATTCCCTGCTCTCGAAACGTTTGCAACAGGCTCTCGCCCGGCAGCAACGATTCTTTCCGGGCCAGGCATAACGTCGCTCCGCTCGAGAGCGCCCCATGAATCTCGAAAACTGAAGCATCGAAACTGAAGGAAGCAAACTGAAGGACGCGGCTCTCCGCCTGCACGCCTAAATTGTGGGCCAGCACCGGCACCTGATCCGAGAGATTGTGATGTTCGGTCATCACGCCTTTAGGCGTTCCGGTTGATCCGGAAGTGTAGATGATGTAAGCGAGGTTTGCTGGTCCGGCAACAGGGGAAGGATTGTCAACGCTCTGACGCGCGATCGAGTTGCGCTCGTCATCGAGATAGATAATCCTCAATGGCTGTTGGATACTGACTGTGTCCATTGCCAGCCTGCGCTCTGTGATCAGCAACGGCATGCGCGTGTCTTGCAACATCAGACGCAGGCGCTCCGCCGGATATTTCGTGTCGAGCGAAACATAAGCTGCTCCCGATTTGAGCACTCCCAACAGCGCCACGATCATCTCGACAGAGTTTTCCAGAAAGATTCCGACCAACACTTCGGGACCGGCGCCGAGTGAATGCAGGTAATGCGCAAGCTGATTGGCGCGGGCGTTCAACTCGCCGTAGGTGACACGTTCATCTTCAAAGACGAGGGCCAGGGCGTTCGGCCTCTGATTCACCTGCGACTCGAACATCTGTTGTATGGACTCGCTCCGCTGCGGACCACCAGCGGTTTCACGAGATTGCGCCAGTATCTGTTGCTCTTCCGCTGTGGGCATCAAAGCCAGGTCATTGATGAGTGCGTCGGGTTGGGCCACTATGCTTTCAACTAATTTTTCAAAATGTGAAAGCATTCTGCGGATAGTCGAGTCGTCAAATAAAGCCGTGTCATAGCTGAGAGATCCAAGAACGCCCTGGTCTGTTTCGAACAGTATCAATATCAGATCCGTTTTTGCCGTCCCAGACTCAACGTCCACCGCGCTCAAACTTAGCTCGGGTAATTCCGCGGCAACTGCGGGAGCATTTTGCAGCGCAAACATCACCTGGACCACCGGCGTGTAGCTCATGCTACGCTCCGGCTGTAACTCCTCTACCAATTTTTCATAAGGCAGATCCTGGTGTGCGAAGGCCCCGACCGTCACCTCCTGCACACGCTTCAATGCTTCGCGGAATGGTGGGTTTCCTGAGAGGTCGGTACGCAGTACCAGGGTGTTGACAAAGAAACCTATCAACTGCTCGAGCTCCGCCCGGTTGCGCCCCGCCATAGGTGAACCGACGACGATATCGTCTGCTCCCGTGTAGCGATGCAGCAGTACCTGCCAGGCGGCCAGCAGCAGCATGTACATCGTCACGCCTTCGCTCCGGCTCAGGGCTTTGAGGGATTCGCTGACCTCCGCAGAAATACGTACAGGCTCTGTGGCCCCTTTAAAACTCTGCACGGCCGGGCGTGGCCGATCGCTCGGCAACTCCAGGACCGGCGGCGCTCCCTCCAACTGTCGTTTCCAGTAACTCAGTTGCTCCGCTAAGACTTCGCCCGAGAGCCACTCGCGCTGCCACTGTGCATAGTCCGCATACTGAATCGGCAGTTCCGCGAGCGGTGCAGACTGACCATTGGAGAAGGCTGTGTACAACGTCTCGATTTCATGGACCAGCACACCCATGGACCACCCGTCCGAAACGATGTGATGCATCGTGACCAGTAAGATGTGTTCGACTTCTCCCAGCCGGACGAGCCTCGCCCGCAGCAATGGACCATGTTCCAGGTCGAAGGGTAACCGCGCCTCGTCTGTCGCCAATTTCAGAGACTGCTCTTCTCGTTCTGCCTCCGTCAATTGGCTGAGATCGATGACCTCCAGGTCGAACGGCTGCGGTGGGCCGATGACCTGCACCGGCTGACCATCTACCAGTTTGAAGCTGGTGCGCAGAGACGAATGACGCCTCAGGATTTCCTGCAGACTCTGTCTTAAAGCTTCCACGTGAAGCGCTCCACGCAGGCGCACGGCTTTCCCGATGTTGTAAGTGGAACTATGGCCCTGTTCCATCTGGTCGAGGAACCACAGACGCTCTTGCGCGAATGAGAGGGGAAATTCCGTGCGACCACTTGCGGTGTGTGGCGTTATCTTCAATGACCGATGTTCTACAGATGGCGTGGCCTTTCGCTGATCTCTTTCATACCCGAGAGCTGCGGCGACTTCCCACGTCGTCTTGCCGAGAGAGTTGGCAACGTCTCCTTCTTTCCACTTGTCTCCGACGCGCGCGTCAATCCTGTCGTAGCTGTGAAACTTAACATCGCCGAGCATCCGCGATTCCGCGTGAATGCCGTCCGTCATGCGTCGCTCTCGATCTTTGTACGGCTGCAGCATGCCGGCATGAAAGCTAAGCCCGAGAAACCGGCACAGGCCTTCGATGATGCGCTCAGGTTCCCGGAGAAGATCTTCAAACTTGACGCGGTGCTGTCGCTCGCGCGGCACGCGCTCGAGAAACTCGGTGATGTTCTGATGGCTCAAGGTCCAGATTACTTCGGCGAGTTGTCGTCTCGAATAAGAGTGTTCGTAGCGAAAGAAAATCTGGTCGAGTTTCGCCTCCTCAAAGGAACGAATCATCCCCGCCGGATGCCTGAGCAGGTGTACGTAGAGAGCATTCTCGAAATCAACTTCGGCCTTTTCCAGCACCGACTGGTCCAGCGCATAAGAAGGCGTCTTATCAACCAGGAGGCGGTCGCCGAGCCATGTTTGTAGTTGTCGATAACACTCCTTTGTCGTCAACCCGCGCTCTTCCATCGAGCGCATGATGCGCTGCGCTTCGTCGGCGTCACAGTTCTTAATCTCCATGATGGCGCGCACCGTTCCTTCCAGCCAGAAGCTGTCTTTGCCGGTAAAGGCAGCGCGCCTCTCCGCGAGAGTGTTAAAGGAGAGCAATTCGAGTTCAGGCGGGGCAAACAGGCGCGGGTGTCCGGCCAACATGACGCGCAACAGCGTCGTGCCCGAGCGCGGCGGAGAAAGAATGAAGACAGCGGGGGGGTTCTTCGTGGTAGCAGAGACCGGCGAGGGTCGAATTAATCGTCTCACTTCCGCAAGCATCGTTTCATCGACCGTAGCCGTCACGGGCGTGACCGTCTCCTCGAACGCCGGCGGCACACTCTCGCCTGAGAGCCGGAAGATGGCTGCCTTATACTCTTTCTCGAGGTAGGATCCGAGCTGCTCGATCGTAGGCATCGTGAAGATGACCACGACGTGCACGATTTCGCCGAGCCGCTCTTGCAACCGGTTGATGAATATCGCTCCGCGAATAGAATCGCCGCCGAGGTCGAAGAAGTTATCGCGGACACCCACCCGCTCGACGCCGAGTATCTCGCACCACATGGAGGCCAGCACGCGCTCCAGTTCATTTCGCGGGGCGAGATAGTTCTCCCTGAGTGCGGGCCGCGCCTGGCTCGGTGCCGGTAGCGCACGCCGGTCAACCTTGCCGTTCGGAGTGAGCGGTATCGTAGGAACTGTGACGAAGGTCGACGGAATCATGTAGTCAGGCAGCTTGAGGCGCAGGAACTCGCGCAATCCTTCTACTTCTGGCACCGACTCAGCAACGAGATAACAGACCAGACGTTTGTCCCCTGGTGCATCCTCTCGCACGACGACAACAGCCTCACGCACCGCCTCGTGTTGATTTAGGACGGACTCGATCTCACCCAGCTCGATTCTAAACCCGCGTATCTTGACCTGCTGGTCGATGCGTCCGAGATACTCGATGTCGCCAGAAGGCAAACGACGCACGAGGTCGCCGCTCCGGTACAGACGCGCGCCGCTCTCGCCACTGAAAGCGTCGGGGATGAAACGCGCGGCGGATAGTTCGGCACGATTTAGATAGCCGCGCGCCACGCCCGCGCCACCGACACACAACTCGCCCGGCACCATGTCGGGGACCTGCCGCAAGTGCCGGTCAAGAACGTAAACGCTGAGATCCGGAATCGCTCCGCCAATCCTGCTGCCACGGGTGTTTTCGAGATCGGCGGTGGTTAAAGGCCGGTAGGTGACATGGACCGTTGTCTCCGTGATGCCATACATGTTGACGAGCTGTGGCTGACGGTCGCCGTGTCTCTCGAACCACGGCTTGAGACTCTGCAGCTCGAGCGCTTCACCTCCGAAGATGACGAAGCGCAATGAGAGATCGTCTTTACTAACTTCATCCGCTTTCATGAGTTGACGAAAAGCCGAGGGCGTTTGATTGAGCACGGTGACCTGCTCGCGGCTTAAGAGCTCGTGGAAAGCTTCTGGCGATCGACTCACGAGATGCGGCACGATAACGAGACGTCCGCCATAGAGCAACGCGCCCCACAGCTCCCAGACCGAAAAGTCGAAAGCGCTGGAGTGAAAGAGGGTCCACACATCTTTTTCATTGAAGTCGAACCATTGGCGAGTCGCGCTGAAGAGACGCACGACATTCGCATGTGTGACGACAATGCCTTTCGGAGTCCCGGTCGAGCCTGAGGTGTAAATCACATAACACGGGTTATGCAGATCCGGATCTGATCCGTGGCTTTGATCTGTGTAATCCGTGGCTAATGGTCCTTCCGCTGTCACAATCACCGCCGGCTTTGCGTCTTCGATCATGAACTGCAGTCGCTCGCGCGGATAACTCGGATCGAGCGGCACATAAGCGCCGCCGGCCTTCAAGATACCGAGGATGCCGATTACCAATTCCAGGCTGCGCTCGATGGATAGCCCGACTAACACTTCAGGGCCGACACCCAATGCTCGTAGTTGCTGGGCCAACTCGTTCGCACGCTGGTTCAACTCGGCATACGTCATCTGCTCGTTTTCAAACGTGATCGCAACCGCGCCCGGATTACGTTTGACTTGCGCTTCGAATAACTGATGAAGACACGCAACGGGTCTCTCCGATCGTGCGACTTGGGATTGCGCCGCCAATGCGCCTTTTTCTTCTTCCGTCAGCAGCGACAACTCCGAAATACGTTCATCAGGATTCGCTGCCACACTCTCGAGCAAAGTCTTGAAGTGTCCGAGCATTCTCTGGATCGTTGGAGCGTCGAAGAGGTCAGTGCTGTATCGCAGTGTGCCCATCAACTCGTTTTCGATTTCAGACATGCTCAATCTGAGATCGAATTTAGCTGTTTCCGACTCGGCATCGAGCCCACTGATAGTCAGGCCAGGCAATTGCAAATTGAAATCAGGCGTATTCTCTACTGCGAAGACGACCTGAAAGAGCGGGTTGTAACTTAGAGAACGCTCAGGCTGGAGCTCTTCGACGAGCTTCTCGAACGGCACATCCTGATGCAGGTACGCTCCGAGGGCTACTTCTCGCACTCGTTTCATCAACTCGCGAAATGTCGGGTCTCCAGTGAGCTCTGTTCGCAACGTCAACGCGTTGACGAAGTAACCGATTAAGCCCTCGACCTCGCCGCGCTGCCGGTTCGCGATCGGCGTTCCCACCACAATGTCTTCCGCGCCTGTGTACCGCGACAACAGTACCTGCCACGTGCCCAGGAGCAGCATGAAGAGGGTCACTCGTTCACGGCGGCTTAGCTCCTTCAGTCGCGTAGTTACTTCCGCGGGCACTGTCACTGGCTCGAAACTGCCGCGGAAGCTCTGCACTGCCGGACGCGGACGGTCCGTTGGTAATTCCAGCACGGCAGGTGCTCCCGCCAACTGCTCGCGCCAGTAGCTCAACTGCCGCTCCAGCACTTCGCCGCGCAGCCATTCGCGCTGCCACACTGCGTAATCCGCATACTGGATCGGCAGCTCTTCGAGCGCTGCGGGCTGTCCGGTGGAGAAGGCGCTATAAAGTGCGGCAACCTCTTTGACGAGCACGCCCATGGACCATCCATCGGAGACGATGTGATGCATCGTCACCAGCAGCACATGCTCTTCTTCGCTAAGCTGCAACAGTCGCGCACGTAGTAATGGCCCTTGCTGTAAATCAAACGGCAGACGTGCTTCCTCTTCGGCTATCCGTTGCGCCTCCTTGGAGTGCGGCGGCCTGGCGCCGCTTTGTTCCGATCCTGCGTTATCGAGGCCAAAGCGGCGCCAGGCCGCCGCACTCCAAGGAGACGCCCAAGTCAGGTCGGTAACGGGTAATTCCACTTGAGACGGCGGATGGATGAGCTGCTGCGGCTGGCCATCGCGGATAGAGAAAGTAGTGCGCAGGGCTTCATGGCGGCGCACGACTTCCGTTAGCGTCGCCTGCAGCGCAGCGATATCGAGCTGGCCGGTCAGGCGCACTGCGAGTGGAATGTTATACGCCGGTGAAGTCGGGTCGAGTTGATGAATGAACCACAGCCGCTGCTGTGCGTATGAGAGCGGCGCCCAGCCCTCATCTCTCCTCGCTCGACTCATCGGCGGGATGCGCTCTCCAAGTCCGTTTCTGCTTCCCGTTTCAATATCAGCCGACAACTGATTCACGGTCGGATGCTCGAACAACGAGCGCACCGTCAGCTCAACCTGCAATGCCTCACGCACGCGCGTGACCACCTGTGTGGCCAACAGCGAGTGGCCGCCTAACTGGAAGAAGTTGTCGTAGCGCCCAACTTGCGGAACCCCGAGCAAGGTCGCCCAGATGCCCGCGACGATCTCTTCAACCTCCGTCTGCGGCGCAACGTACTCCCCAGCGCGTCTGCTCTGGCCCTTGATATCTTCGAGGCTCGGAAGTGCGGCATGGTTGACCTTCCCATTCAAGGTCAAGGGCAGTCGCTTGAGGTAAACGAAAAAGTTCGGAATGGTCTCTCTGAGAAGATGTTCCGACAAGTGTTCACGGAGCTGCTCGGGTTCAATCTCCTGCCGCGCGACGTAATATGCAACCAGGGCATCGTTGCCACCCGCGTCGGTGTGCAACATGACGACGCTGTCTCTAACCTGCGCGTATTTGTTGAGTGCGCTCCTGATTTCGTTCAGCTCCACACGATAGCCATGAAACTTGACCTGCTCATCGCGGCGACCGATGTATTCAATTTCTCCTGTTGTAAGCCGCCTCGCGACGTCTCCGCTTCGATACATCTGCTCGCCAGCGCGGAACGGGTTAGCGATAAAGCGCTCTTGCGTTAGTTCGTCCCGGTTGAGATAACCGGCGGCGAGTCCCGCGCCGGAGATGTACAACTCGCCACACACGTTCTCCGGCACCGGATTCAAATGCTCATCCAGGATGTAGATTTGTACATTCGCGGCAGGCTTGCCGATCGGCACAACGGCTCGTTTATCGCGTTCGGCATCGAAGCGATAGATCATGCAGCCGACAGTTGTCTCCGTTGGTCCATACTCATTGAAGATCTCCACGTCGCCGCCAAAGCTGTCATAGACACGCTGCGCCAGTTCGGCCGGCAAAGCTTCACCACCCACGATCAAACGCTTGATGCGACGTCTGGTATTGTCCAGATCTTTAATGAGCGCCAGATGGCTCGGCGTTAGCTTGAGCACGTCAACGCGTTTGTCTTCCAGAATCCGCACCACAGGCGATTGCAGGTTCTCTTGCCTGTAAACAACGACTTTGCCGCCCGTCACGAGTGGCGTGTAGATCGAGGTGACGGTGAGGTCAAACGCGAGCGACGAGTACAGCGCGAAATCCAGTTGCTGGCCATAGACGTCTTTGGCCCAAGAGATGTAGTTAACGAGGGCTTTGTGCTGAATACGGACGCCTTTCGGCTCACCCGTCGATCCGGACGTGTAGATGACGTAAGCGATGTCCTCGGATGTTGCTACCGGAAGCGGTTCGTCACTAATGGTATGCGTCTCCCAATTAGCATCCACGCAGATCAAGCTGACGCCGTTTGTTTCAGGCAGTCGATCTTTCAGCCGTTGCTGAGTCAGGATGTAACTGATCTGCGCATCTTCAATCACGAAGCTGAGACGCGCACGCGGATGATCGGGATCGAGAGGCACGTAGGCCGCGCCGGTTTTGAGAACGGCCAGGATAGTAACAACTGTTTCCAGCGAATGTTCCAGACTGATGCCGACGTGTGCGCCCGGCCTGACACCGAGGCTCTGCAGATGTCGAGCAAGCTGATCCGAACGCTGCTCAAGTTCGTCGTATGTCAGTACCTCTTCTGCATCAACGACTGCCGCAGCCTCAGGCGTTCGCTCGACCTGTTCCCTGATCAGCTCATGTATGCACTTGGCGACTGGATATTCTTCGGCGGTGCGATTCCATTCAAATACTATTTGCCGCCACTCCTCTTCACGCATCAATGGCAACTGTGAAAGAGGTGTGTTCACATCTCTCGCGATAGCTTCCAGCAAGGTGAGGAAATGAGAGACCATGCGGCTGATAGTCTCGGCCTCAAACAGATCGGTGCTGTAGCCCAGACTGCCGCCGATCACTTCTCCTGCTTCCTGTAAGTTCAGGGTCAAGTCGAACTTCGCCGTCGCGTTGTCCGCCGGCAGCGTCTCGAAACTCACGCCGGGTAAGTCCAACCCTCCGAGCGGCGCATTTTGAAGCACGAAGACCACCTGAAAAATCGGTGAGTGACTCAGGGTGCGTTCGGGCTGAAGCTCTTCGACGAGCTTCTCGAACGGCACGTCCTGATGCAGGTACGCTCCCAGCGCCACCTCTCTTACTCGTCTCATCAATTCTCGGAACGTCGGGTCTCCAGACAGATCTGTCCGCAGTGCGAGGGCGTTCACGAAGTATCCGATCAAGCCCTCGACCTCGCCGCGCTGCCGGTTCGCGATCGGTGTCCCCACCACGATGTCTTCCGCGCCCGTGTACCGCGACAACAGCACCTGCCACGCTCCCAACAGCAGCATGAAGAGGGTCACTCCTTCGCGCCGGCTCAGCTCCTTCAGTCGCGTAGTCACTTCCGCGGGCACGGTCACGAGTTCGAAACTGCCGCGGAAGCTCTGCACTGCCGGCCGCGGATGGTCGGTTGGTAATTCCAGCACGGCCGCTGCTCCCGCCAACTGCTCGCGCCAGTATCTCAACTGCCGCTCCAACACTTCGCCGCGCAGCCACTCGCGCTGCCACACTGCATAATCCGCATACTGGATCGGCAGCTCTTCAAGTGGCGCCGGCTGTCCGGTGGAGAAGGCGGGGTAAAGTGCGGCAACTTCTTTGACGAGCACGCCCATGGACCACCCGTCGGAGACGATATGATGCATCGTCACCAGCAGCACATGTTCTTCCTCTGAGAGCCGCAACACTCGCGCCCGCAGCAACGGCCCTCGTTCCAGGTCGAACGGCAGACTTGCTTCCTCTTCGGCTATCCGTTGCGCCTCCTTGGAGTGCGGCGGCCTGGCGCCGCTTTGTTTCGATCTTGCGTCATCGAGGCCAAAACGGCGCCCGGCCGCCGCACTCCAAGGAGGCGTCCC
>Ga0081539_10001822_pt1 | contig 33628 bp, 31 predicted proteins | sample TabmetS4T2R2_FD_71023 | JGI IMG/M metagenome (GOLD analysis project Ga0081539, IMG submission 71023) | Tabebuia heterophylla rhizosphere microbial communities from the University of Puerto Rico - S4T2R2 | ecosystem: Host-associated > Plants > Roots > Rhizosphere ... | reverse complement strand
CGGGGCCCGCCCCCCCCTGGTGTCTTTTGGGGGGTTTGTGACCAAAAAGATCCCCCGGGGGGGTGGCGCGCTCCCGGAAAAGACGAAGATCATGAGCGGACCTGGAGGTCCGCGCTTCGGCAAGAGAGGGAAGGGATGAAAGTCTTCGTCTTCGACCTTCTCGCCTATGGCGAGAACCTCGATCACCTGAAGAACGGCGGCACCGAGCTGCCCTATCCGCTGAGCAAGCAGCATTTCAGGCCCGAGGTGGCCGTGCGTACCTACGCCGAGCATCTCGAGGCGTGGGAGGAACTCGACCGGCTGGGTTACGACGGCGTCGGCTTCAACGAGCACCACTGCTCGCCCTACGGCCTGATGAACTCGCCCAACCTGATGGCCTCGGCGGCGGCGCAGCGTACCAAGCGGCTAAAACTTCTGATCTACGGCAACCTCTTGCCGCTGCATGAGCCGCTGCGGCTCGCCGAGGAGCTGGCGATGCTCGATTGCCTGTCCAACGGCCGCATCATCTCGGGCTTCGCCCGCGGCATCCCGCGCGAGTACCAGGTGCACAACGTGCCGCTCGATCAGTCGCGCGCCCGCTTCGAGGAGGCCTACGACATCGTCACCCGCGCCTGGACCGAGGACGTGTTCTCCTATTCGGGCCAGTTCTGGTCGTACAAGGACGTGGCGATCTGGCCGCGGCCGGTGCAGCGGCCGCATCCGCCGGTCTGGATTCCGATCGTCGGCAGCAAGGAATCGATCGAGTTCGCCGGCCGCCACGACATCCCGATCACGCCGGGCCTGGCGGGCGGCGGCCTGCGCAACGACATCATCCGCTTCTACGCCAAATGCCTGGCCGACGCCGGCCATCGCATCACGCCCGACCACATGTCGCTGGCGCTCAATGCCTATGTCGCCGATTCCAAGGCGCAGGCGGTGAGGGAGGTCGCACCCTATCACCTCTATTTCAATCGCACCCTGTTCAGCCACGGCAGCTTCACCGAGACCGCGGCGCAGCGGAAGGTGGGCTATGTCAGCCAGAGCTCGACAGACTACGTGCGACCGGAGAACCAGCGCGCGGCGGCGCTGCTGCGCGAGGACTTCCGCGGCATGACCATGGCCGACGTCGAGCGCATGGCCGAGACCATGCCCTGGGGCACCGCCTCCGAGGTCGCCGAACGCATCATCGCCCAGGCCGAGGCCGCAGGCGCCAACACGGTGCAGATCGGCTTCAACCGCGGCGCCATGCCCCATGACATGTTCATGAACCAGATCCGCCGCTTCGCCGCGGAGGTTCTGCCGCGATTGCAGGCGCACGAGGTGAGGACAGTGCCGCTGGCCGAGGCGGCTTAGCCGCGGCGCTTGCGATAGATTTCGGAGATCTCCTTCTCGCCCCAGGCGATGGCCTGGTCGAGCGTCATGCGGCCGGTGGCGTACTGCGCGAACATGTCGGGGATGATGTAGAGGTCCCAGACCTGCTGCGACGCAGCGGTGGTGGGGCCGGGCCACGACGGTGGCACCGTGACCTTCGCGACGTCGGGGATGTGCCGGTACTGCGGATCGCTCTTGTAGACCGGGTGATTGGTAAGGTTGTTGAGGAACGGCATGTTGAAGCCATGGCCGGCCTCCACCCAGCGGGCTTGGTTGTCGGGCTGGAAGTGGAAGCGCAGGAAATCCTTGGCAGCGTCGATGTTCTTCGAGAAGTTCCAGATGCCGACGCACCAGAAACCGGTCGTCGCGTAGCGGCCCTTGGGGCCGCGGGGCGTGTTCACGTGGTCGATCACCTCGGCGATCGGCTGCTTGGTGCCGGGCACCACCACCCCGTCCTTCTTGGCCGATTCGAAGGCGCTGATCGGATTGTGGATGGCGAAGCACTTGCCGGCATTGAGGCAGCGGTTGTTGCTGGCGTCGTCCCAGGCCAGCACCTCGGGATCCATGGCCTCGTTGTAGAGCCGCTTCACGAACTCCATCGCCTCGCGGGTCTCGGGTGAGTTGATGGTGACGGTCTCGCCATCCTTGGCGACGTAGGAGCCGCCGTAGGACCAGAGGATCGACAGCAGCGTCACGTTAGCGTCGCCGCTGTGGCCCATCGCGGTGCCGAACGGATGGCCGATCGCCTTGGCCTTCTTGCCGATGCGCAGCCAGTCCTCCCAGGTGTCGGGCGGCGTCTCGTCGAGCTTCTTCAGGATGTCGGTCCTGATCGCCATCGGGAAGGGCGGCTGCCACCACGGCAGCAGGGTCCACTTGTTGCGGATCAGGTAGTCCTCGGGCCGCAGCCAGCCGCCGTTCTTGGGCCCGACCTCGCCGGCGAGGTCGGCCAGGTCGACGAGGTAGTCGAAGTAGAGCGCGGCGTCGCCGAGGCCAGGGCCGAGCGCGGTGAGGTCATGGCCGGACCTCGCCTGCACCTCGGCCGCCTTCTTGGTCTGCAGCTGCAGGTGGGCGATGATATCGAGCCTGACCTTCACCTTGTTCTGCTTGCCCCATTCCTCGAATTGCCGCTTCAGCTCCTTGTCGGTGTCGGGCACGAAGCTGGCGATGGTGAGGAAAGTGAGCTCGCGGGTCTGCGCCAGGGCGGGCGCCTGGCGCAGCGCGAGCACGGCGCCGAGGCCGCCGGCGGCGCCGGCCGCGCTCTTCAAGAACTGCCGGCGGCGCTGCCGTCGCGGACGGCTGGACGTCGATGTCACCATGATTTCCCTCCCTTTGCGGCTCTTTACTTGATCGCTCCGGAGGTCAGGCCGGAGACGTAATAGTCGAGGAAGAACACGTAGGCGATCACGATCGGGATCGAGCCGATGACGGCCCCGGCCATGAGTGCGCCCCAGTAGTAGATGTCGCCGCGGATCAGCTCCGAGAAGACGCCGACGGTCATGGTCTTGAGTTCGGCCGGAGATACGAACACCAGCGCGTAGAGGAACTCGTTCCACGACAGGGTGAAGGCGAACAGCGCGGCGCAGATCAGGCCCGGCACGGCGGCCGGCAGCAGGATATGGAACATGCTCTGGAACCGGTTGCAGCCATCGAGCATGGCGCATTCCTCGATTTCCTTGGGGATCGTGCGGAAGTAGCCCATCAGCAGCCAGGTGCAGAATGGCACGAGGAAGGTCGGGTAAGTCACGACCAGCGCCCACAGGCTGTCGGACAGACCAAGCCAGTTCACGACCGACGTCAGCGGCAGGAAGAGCAGCGTCGGCGGCACCAGATAGGTGATGAAAACGGCGACGCCGAACGAGTCGGAACCGGGGAAGCGGATGCGCGCCAGCGGATAGGCGGCAAGCACGCCGAGCACGACCGAGATCACCGTTGCAGACAGGCTGACGAAGAGGCTGTTGCCGAACCAGTCCCAGAACGGCGTGTCTTCCGACAGCAGCCCGTAGTGGCTGAGGGTCATGCCCCGCGAGATCCAGAACGGCACGGTGCTGACGTCATAGAGCTCGGCGTTGCTCTTCAGCGACGTCACCAGCATGAAATAGAGCGGGAAAAGCGCGAACGCTACGAACGGCAGCACCGGCAGGTAGACGGTGAGGAGCGGGCGGATGGCGCGCCAGCGGCGGGCCCGGACCGTGCGGGTCCGGTTGAGCGCGATCGCGCTCATGGGCGTGTCACTCATAGATCGCCGCCCGGCGCATCAGGCGCAGCTGCAGGAACACCACCGCCAGCAGGATCGGGAACAGGAACAGCGACACGGCGGCGCCCAGGCCGATCTCACCGCCCTGCAGGCCCAGGGTGAAGGAGTAGGTGGCGAAGAGGTGCGTCATGTTCATCGGCCCGCCCTTGGTCAGGACGTAGACGATATTGAAGTCCGACAGGGTGAAGATCGCCGAGAACAGGATCACCACGCCCAGCACCGGCGTCACCAGCGGCAGGGTGATATGCCAGAAGCGCCGGACCGCGCCGGCGCCGTCGGCTTCCGCCGCCTCGTAGAGCTCGCGCGGGATCGCCACCAGGCCGGCCAGCAGCGTGATGGCGAAGAACGGCAGGCCGCGCCAGACATTGACCAGGACCACCACGACCATCGCGAGGTAGGGGTCGGGCAGCCACGGGATATCGCGCTCGACCAGGTGCAGGCTCTTCAGCGTCCAGTTCACCACGCTGTACATCGGCTCGAACATCCACCACCAGACCAGCGTCGAGAGCGCCGTGGGCACGATGAACGGCAGCAGGACGGCGCCGCGGATCAGGCGCTTGAAGCGCGTGACGCGGAACAGCAGCAGGGCGAGCGCCATGCCGAACACGATCTTGGCGGTGAGCGCCGCGGCGGTGAACACGAAGGAGTTTTGCAGGGTCTGCTGGAAGATCGAGCTGGAGAACAGGCGCTCGAAGTTGCCCAGCCCGACGAAACCGCCGGATGTGCCGACGCGGGCGTCGCTCAGGCTGAACCACACCGAGAGCACGAAGGGATAGGCGACCAGGAACGCCAGCAGAAGGAACGCCGGCGTGATGAACCACCAGGCTGCGCGGGTATCACGTGCCAGGAAACCCTTCCGGCGGGCGCGTGCGACCGATGGCGCCTCGTCCGAGACGGGCGCGGCCAGATCGAGATCGGCGGTTTTGAGCGTCATCGGTGCGCCCTCGACCCATCGAGGTTGGACGCAAGCTACAAACGCGACCGCTGCTACCACTTCTAAGGAGTGGTGAGCATAACCTTGCCGATGTCAGGATGGAAAGACGATCTTGTGCAGACGGCCTATAATCGTGCGCTTGTCGAGAGTCCCCTGGCATGGCTGACGTCCTGGCAAGAAGATGTTGAGGCGTTCCGCGCTCCGTCGATTTCCAACGGCCCGACCCTCGAGGCTCTCCGGCCTCGTGGCGGTCCTGGCCTTCGCGGGCGTGGTCGGGAATGCAGTCCGGGCGGAAGAGGGCCGCTGGGCCCAGGCGCGCGCGGCCATGGTCAGCACGATCCAAGGCCATGCGGCCTCGCTGCCGCACTCGGTGAATGGCCGCGGCATATCTGCGGACGTCCTTGTTGTCATGGGCAAGGTGCCGCGGCACCGGTTTGTGCCCGAACAGGTTCAGCGCCACGCCTATGCCGACATGCCGCTGGCCATCGGTCATGGACAGACGATTTCGCAGCCGTTCATTGTCGCGTTGATGAGCCACCTCGCAGGAGCGAGGCCGGAATCGACGGTGCTCGAGATCGGCACGGGGTCTGGCTATCAGGCTGCCGTGCTCTCCCCGCTGGCGCAGACCGTCTGCACAATCGAGATCATCCCCGAGCTCGGCGAGACTGCCGGCCGCCGTCTAAAAGATCTCGGCTACGGCAACGTCCAGACCAGGATCAGCGATGGCTATTTTGGTTGGCCCGAGTGCGGCCCCTTCGACGGGATCCTGGTGACGGCCGCCGCAGGCCATGTTCCGCCACCGCTTGTGCAGCAGCTCAAGCCCGGTGGCCGCATGGTGATCCCCGTCGGCACCGCCTTTGGTCCCCAATTCCTGACGCTGGTCGAGAAGACGGCGGCGGGCCAGGTCACATCTCGTCAGATCCTGCCTGTCCGTTTCGTGCCGCTGACGCGCGGGCCGCAATGATCTCTTACCTCGCGCTCGCCGCCATCTCGGCGGCGACCCTGGCTTACGAAGTCCTTCTGGTCCGGCTCTTCGCAATCGTTCAGTGGCACCACTTCGCCTTCATGGCGATCAGCGTCGCATTGCTCGGCTTTGGCGCCAGCGGCACCTGGCTCGCGCTCTGGCAGCACAGGGTCGCATCGCGCTTCACGCCGATCTTCGCTGGCGCCGCCGCCCTGTTCGCGATTTCCGCACCTGCGAGTTTCCTCGTGGCCCAGTCGTTGCCCTTCAATGCCTTGGCCATCGTCTGGGATCCAGATCAGCTCCTGTACCTGCTCGCCATGTACCTCCTGCTTGTCGTCCCGTTCTTCTGCGGCGCCGCCTGCGTGGGATTGGCCTTCGTCTGTCGTGGTAACGAGGTCGGGCGCATCTATGCGTTCAATCTGATCGGATCGGCCGTGGGGGCGCTCGGCATCGTCGCCGTTCTGTTCGTGCTGGCTGCTTCCGACGCTCTTCGACTGATTGCCGCGCTGGGATTCATTGCAAGCGGATTGGTTGCGCTGGAGAGAACGTCGGTCTTCTGGCGCGCACTGTCCGCGGGGGGCGCGATCCTGGCGCTCACGGTCTGGGCGGTGTTGCCCGCAGAGTGGTTCACCCTGCGAATCTCCGACTACAAGGCGCTTGCCGCTGCCCTCAATGTCATGGGGACGAAGGTGGTGAGCGAGCGCTCGGGCCCCCTCAGCCTTCTATCGGTCGTCGAGAGCCCAAGCGTGCCCTTTCGCTATGTGCCCGGATTGAGCCTGAACGCACCAATGACGCCGCCGGATCAGCTCGGCGTCTTTTTCGACGGCGATTCGATGACGGCAATCACCCGTTTCGACGGCCGACGCGAGCGGCTCGCTTGGCTCGACTACACCACCGACGCGCTGGCCTATCATCTTCTCGAGGAACCGCGGGTGCTGGTGCTTGGCGCCGGCGGCGGGAGCAGCGTGCTGCAAGCGCTCTATCATCGGGCGACGCGCATCGATGTGGTGGAGCTCGACCCCAACATGGTGCGCCTGGTCAGGGAAGACCATGCGGACTATTCCGGGAACATCTACAAACGGCCCGACATTCAAGTGCACGTGGCCGAAGCACGGAGGTTCGTCGGCTCAGCCGAGGATCAGTGGGATGTCGTGCAGATCCCCTTGCTGGATTCGTTCGGAGCCGCAGCGGGGATGCACGGTCTCAGCGAAAACTACATCTACACAGTGGAGGCCTTCGAGCTGTACCTTCAGCGCCTGCGCCCGAGCGGCTGGCTCAGCATCACGCGCTGGCTCAAGCTGCCGCCGCGCGATGCGCTCAGGCTGTTCGCGACGGCCCTCGAGGCCATGCGCCGTTCGGGCATAAGGAACTCCGAGCAGCGACTCGTCCTGCTTCGCGGCCTCAACACGACCACGCTGCTGATCAAGAACGGCGTCGTAACGGACGCGGAGATCGCCAAAGCCAGGGCCTTCGCCGACGAGCGCTCGTTCGACCTCTGCTATTACCCCGGAATCAGCGCCGATGAGGTCAACCGTTTCAACATCCTCGATGAGCCGTACTTCTTTGCGGGCGCCACGGCTCTGATCGGAGCAGGGCGAGACGCGTTCACGGCTCGCTACAAGTTCGACATCGCGCCATCGACGGACGAACAGCCCTATTTCTTCGACTTCCTAAAATGGGGCACCTTGCCCGAGCTGGTGGCGATCCGAAGGGCGGGCGGCGCCGGTCTTCTGGAGCTCGGCAAGCTGGTCCTGGTGGCAACACTGGTCCAAGCGACGCTGCTCAGCGCCCTGCTTATCATGGCACCCCTTTGGGCGAAGCGGCACGTTCTCGCCCGGTCTTCCGAGATCTGGCGCGTCGCCGCCTACTTCTTTGCCCTCGGTCTCGGCTTCATGTTCGTGGAGATCGCCTTCATCCAGAAGTTTATCCTGTTTGTGGGCCATCCACTGTATGCGGTCGCCGTCGTTTTGGCGGGCTTCCTTCTGTTCGCCGGCGTCGGGAGCGCCGTCTCATCGTGGTCTGCCGAGCGCATCGACGCCTGGCAAAGGGCGCGGCCAGATCGCGGTTTACGCTTCTCTGCCATCGAGCTTGCCGCAATCGCCATCATTGCAATCTCGCTGCTCTACCTCTTGGTCCTGTCCACGCTGTTCGATTCGCTGCGATCCCTTGGCGATATCGCCAGGATCCTGGCATCGCTCGGGCTGATTGCTCCATTGGCCTTCTTCATGGGCATGCCGTTTCCGCTTGGACTGTCGCGACTTTGGTCGGGCGCCCGGACCCTTGTTCCCTGGGCCTGGGCCGTCAACGGCTGCGCCTCAGTCCTGGGAGCCATAGTCGCGTCCCTGATCGCCATGACATCAGGCTTCTCGTCGGTCGTGCTGGTCGCAAGCCTCCTTTACGCAGGTGCCGCAGCGATCTTCGTCCTGAAGGATGAATAGCTATCTAACCAGCTTGAGCTTTGTGTGAAGCCTAGTCGCCACAGGAGAGGTTTGAGGACAAGTTCAAAACTAGTCTGCTTCGAACAAGCGGATGAGCGGGAGGCGATTGTCGGGTGGCCGTAGGAAGGACATGCGGCCTCCCGGGGCGGAAACGACCTCATTGGTGCCGAACGGCCGGTAGCCCTTACCGATCATGCGCTCGCGAACCGTGGCAATTCCGGTGACTTTGTAGCTGACATGATGAAGGCCCAAGCGGGACTGCGCATCGACCAGGCCGACCACCGGGCGCGTCCGGTCGTAGGGCTGCATCAGCTTGAGCCGAGCATAGCCCAGGTCGACATAGGCGGCAGAGAAGCCGTAGCGCTCATATTCCTCACGAGGCGATACCGCGGCGAGGAAGATGTCGCGATAGCGGCCCAGTGCGCTTTCCAACTCGTCAACGACGATGGCTACATAGTCGACACCGCCGAGGTCGCCGGTGCAGGTTGCGAAACGGAGGGGATCCATGGAGCGACTATAGTCGATGGCAGAAGTGAAATGGCCTCGTCTGGCAAGACATTACGTATGTAATATGGGCGATGGCCCGGCCGCGACGACGGATCAAATCAGCGGAAAGAACGCTCGCTCTGCTCGAACTGTTCTCGCGCGAGCGACAGCCCGTCACGGTAGGTGAGGTCGCCCGGGCTCTTGCCATGCCGCAGCCGAGCGCCAGCATGTTGTTGGGCAACCTGAGAGACCTCGGTTATCTGCACCACGACACGGCAAACCGCACCTTTTCGCCAAGCATCCGGGTCGCCCTGCTCGGTAGCTGGGTCAACCGGCAGTTCGCTGAGGTCGGCGCGATCGGCGAAGCGCTTGATCGAGTGCAGCGCGCCACGGGGGAGACCGCGTTCCTCGGCATCCAGAACGGCGCCGCCGCGCAGTACATCATGCGCCAGCGCTCCGACCGGCCTGACCGCCTGCTGATCGAGTCGGGCCTCTATCGGTCCCTGACGTCGTCAGCCGTTGGTCGGGCCTTGCTCATGCCGAAGGCGGATCATGAGGTTCTGGCCCTCGCGCGGCGCAGCAATGCAGAAGTTGAGGACGACCGTAACAGGGTGAACGTTCGCGATTTCCTCGCCGCAATCCGGCGCTTTCGTCACCAGGGCCATGCCGAGACCGCGGGCGACACGCGGCCGGGCTTTTCCGCCATCGCCTTGCCCTTCAAGTCGCCGATGGGGCAGGAGCCGATGGCGGTCGGGGTGGGCGGCACGAGCGCCGACGTCCGCCGCAAACGCCATCGTATTGTCCGCGCCCTGCGTGCCTTCAAGGCGGCATACGAATGAACTCATTGTCTTCTGGAACGCCGGCTTCCAGCCGGCGGTCCGGAAGGGAGTCAGTCGATCGTCCGCACCTTCACGTAGCTCCCGGGCGCGTCCTCGATCGCCGGCAGGCCGCCTTGTCCGGGCACGCGCGCCGGCACCTTCGGCCCCGACTTGGCCGACAGCCACTTGTCCCAGTCGTGCCACCACGAGCCCGGGAACTCCTGCGCGCCCGCGCGCCATTCATCGAGCGTCGGCGGATTCTTCGCCGCCTCGTTCAGCCAGTGCTGGTACTTCTTATTGCGCGGCGGATTGACCACGCCCGCAATGTGGCCCGAGCCCGCCAACATGAAGCGCACCGGTCCGCTGAAGATCTGCGTCGCCTTGTAGACCGACTTGGCGGGCGCGATGTGGTCTTCCTTGCCGGCCTGCAGATAGACCGGGATGGAAATCTTCCTGAGGTCGATCGGCACGTTGTCGATGGTGAGCCCACCCGGCTTCACCAGCAGGTTCTTCTGATACATGTTGCGCAGGTAGTAGCTGTGCATGGCCGCCGGCATGCGCGTGGCGTCGGCGTTCCAGAACAGCAGGTCGAAGGGGAAGGGGTCCTTGCCCATCAGGTAGTTGTTCACCACGAACGACCAGATGAGGTCGTTGGCGCGCAGCATGTTGAAGGTCGTGGCCATCTCGCTGCCTTCGAGATAGCCCTTCCTGCTCATCATCTCCTCGACGCTGGCCAGCTGGTCCTCGTCGATGAACACGCCGAGCTCGCCCGGCTCGGTGAAGTCGACCTGGGCGGTGAAGAAGGTGCAGGCCGCGATCCGGTCATCGCCGCGCGCCGCCATATAGGCGAGCGTCGTCGCCATCAGGGTGCCGCCGATGCAGTAGCCGATCGCCGAGACCTTCTTCTCGCCCGTCGCCTGTTCGATGGCGTCGAGCGCGGCGAGCGGCCCCTGCTTCATGTAGTCCTCGAACACCAGGCTGGTCAGCTGCTCGTCGGGATTGACCCACGAGATCACGAACACGGTGTAGCCTTGCTCGGTCGCCCACTTGATGAACGAGTTCTCGGGCTTGAGATCGAGGATGTAGAACTTGTTGATCCACGGCGGCACGATCAAGAGCGGCATCGCATAGACCTCAGCGGTCGCCGGCGCGTACTGCAGGAGCTGCATCACCTTGTTCTGGTAGACGACCTTGCCCGGCGAGGTCGCGACATTGCCGCCAACCTTGAACGCCTTCATGTCGGTCTGCCGGATGGCGAGCGTGCCCTTGCCGCGTTCCAGATCGGTCAGCAGGTTCTGCAGGCCCTTCAGCAGATTCTCGCCTTTGCTCTCAACCGTCGCCTTCACGACCTGCGGGTTGGTCATGGCGAAGTTCGACGGCGACATCGCGTCGATGAACTGGCGCGTATAGAAGTCGACCTTCTTCGCGGTCTTGTCGTCGACGCCCTCGACCTCCTTCACGGTGTGCTGCAGCCAGCGCGCCGTCAGCAGGTAGGACTGCTTGAGATAGTCGAAGACGACTTCGTCCTTCCACGCCGGGTCGTTGAAGCGCTTGTCGCCCTTGGCCGGCTCGACGACGGGCTCGACCTTCTGGCCCATCATGCGCTGGGCGGTGACCTGCCACAGGTTCAGGTACTGCTGCCACAGCTCCATTTGCGCCTGAAGCAGCCGGTTGGGATCGGCCAGCATCTTGGCGGTGAAGTCCATGAAGGTCTGGGTGAGGCGCAGCGGATCGGCGGGCTGGGGGCCGTCGGCCTTGTACTTCTCGGCGAAGTCCCGCAGCAGCGCCTGGCTGCGCTCGGCGATGTCCTTGAAGGCGTCCTTCATCCGCGCGGACTCTTCGGCGGATAGTCCTGGAACGGCCGGTTGATCCGACATGCGTTTCCCCTTCTAGATCATTGGCTTTGCAGCGTTTCTTGCGATAATTTCAGCGTCCCGGTACCATACCTAGTATCGTTCGTCCCAGGCTGCCATCACCTTCCTTAGGTAGGCTGCGACAACAGACGGGTCAATTTTACTCTCGGCGTCGGCTAGACAGCATCGGCGACGGGTTGCGAGCAAGGATAGGCGGCATGCGTAGAGGGCGGGACAGGACGGGCAGGAGCTGGCTGGGCTTGCTTGGCGTGTCCAGTTTCGCGCTGCTGACCGGCTGCGGCTGGTTCGGCGGCGGCGGCCCGCCGCCCAGCAGCACCAAGCTGCGTCCCGGCGCCGACCGCCAGATCCAGGCGAACAGCGCATTGCCGGCAGCCGCCAACGGCCAACAGTACGAGCAGGGCATCTCCGCCGCCGACGAGACGCGCGGTCAGCTGCCGCAGATCGGCTCCATCGTCAAAGGCACCGGCGGACAGAAGGCGCAACGCGAGAAGGCGGACAAGGAATCGGCCGAGCGCGACGCCAAGGCGCGCGAGGCGCGTCTCGAGCGCGAGGCCGCCGAGAAGGAGGCGAGGGCGAAGGAGAGGGAAGCCTCCAAATCCGAGCGCAAGGACGCGCCCGCCACCGGCATGCCGGGCAAGCCGGCCGCCGCCGAGCCCGGCAATCCCGATGGCGTCACGAAGGTGACACCGGCGCCTCCGGCACCGCCGCCCGAGCCGCGATCGGACGCAGCGCCGAAACCGCCGCCGCCACCGTCACCGTCTCAATCGATGGCGCCCATCGCCGCGACGCCTGCCGTCGCCACGGCCGACAACATACCCGTCGTCACGCGCGCTGCCATGACCTCAGCGCCGGTTGCGTCGTCACCCGCACCGCCGCCGCCGCCACCTGAACCGCCGCCGGTCGCGGCTGCCCCGCCGCCGCCCGCACCGCCACCTCCCGTCACGCCGCCCGCACGGTCGGCCGATCCGAGCAAGGCGTTCGTGCCGCCGCCTGGCTGGACGCCGCCCGGGCAGTCCGAACCTGTGGTCAAGACCGCTGCCGCTGCTGCGCCGCCTCAGCCTGCGGCTGCGCCCACACCACCGCCTGCGCCGGTTGCTGCGCCCGCGCCACCACCGCCGCCGCCTGTCGCGGCCGCGCCGGTGCGACCTGCCGATCCGAGCAAGGCATTCGTGCCGCCGCCTGGCTGGACACCGCCCGGGCAGTCCGAACCTGTGGTCACGACTGCTGTTGCACCGTCTCAGCCTGCGTCTGCGCCCACACCACCGCCTGCGCCAGTTGCTGCGCCCGCGTCACCGCCGCCACCTGCCACGGCCGCGCCGGCGCGACGAGCCGATCCGAACAAGGCGTTCGTGCCGCCGCCCGGCTGGACGCCGCCCGGACAGGTCGAGCCTGCTGTCACGACCGCGGCCGCTGCGCCACCTGCGCCTGCTCCCGCGCTGGTGACTGTATCTGCGCCTCAGCCTCCGCCGGCAGCGACACCGATTGCCGCTCCCGCACCGCCGCCTGCGCCAGCTCCGGCGGCGCCGGCCCGGCGCGCCGATCCCAACAAAGCCTTTGTGCCGCCGCCCGGCTGGACGCCGCCGGGGCAGTCCGAACCCGTCGTCATGACAGCTGCTGCTGCGGCGCCGCAGCCGGCGCCCGCGCGCCCACCACCGCCTGCACCTGCGCCCGCGCCGGCGTCGGTTGCAGCACCTGCGGCGCCTCCGCCGGCAGCAACGATGGCGTCGCCGCCACCGCCGCCTGCACCGACGCGGTCCGATCCCAACAAGGCCTTCGTGCCGCCGCCCGGTTGGACGCCGCCAGGCACGGCAGTGGCTGCTGCTGCCCCCGCACCAGCTGCGCCTCCGCCGCCTGCACCACCCCCCGTGGCGACAGTGGCCCCTCCACCGCCGGCCCCCGCAGCGCCGCCGACGCGAACTTCCGATCCCAACAAAGCCTTCGTGCCGCCGCCCGGCTGGACTCCGCCTGGATCGGCAGTCCCACCGCCGGCCGCCGTGTCCGCGCCCTCTGCCCAGCCGTCAGGAACTTCGGCCGATCTCGCAGCCGCCCAGATGGCGGCGATGGCCGCGCCGCAGGCGCCTGTCGTGCAGCAGCCCGTAGCGCCGCCGCCGGCGACGTATTCGCGGGGCAATCAGCAGGTTGCGGTTATCCAGTTCGGCGCGGGTTCGGCCGGCCTCACGGGCAACGACTTCGCCATCCTGCAGAGGGTGGCGGAAATCCAGCGGAACAACCGCGCCACGGTGCGCATCGTCGCGCACGCGCAGCAGGATGCCTCCGGCTCGTCGGCCGACCAGGCCGCGCGCGCCAACTATGAAGTCTCGCGCCAGCGCGCGCTCGCCGTCGCCAACCAGCTTGTGCGGCTGGGCGTGCCGGCCAACCGCATCGTCGCCGAGGCCGCGTCCGACGCCGAGCCCGCCTACGAAACCACCTCCGCCCGCGGCATCGCCGCCAACCGTCGCGCCGAAATCTTCGTCGATTTCTAGCGCGCAAGGACAATCAAATGGACGATTCGGAATTCCACCGGCTGAAGCGCCTGCCACCCTACGTGTTCGCGGAAGTGAACGCCATGAAGGCGCGCGCCCGCGGCGCCGGTCAGGACGTGATCGATCTCGGCATGGGCAATCCCGACCTGCCAACCGCCCCGCACATCGTCGCCAAGCTCGCCGAGGCCGCCGGCAATCCGCGCGCCCACGGCTACTCGGCCTCGCGCGGCATCCCCGGCCTGCGCAAGGCGCAGGCCGCGTACTACGCGCGCCGCTTCGGCGTCGAGCTCGATCCCGAGAGCGAGATCATCGTGACGCTGGGCTCGAAGGAGGGATTGGCCAATCTCGCGCAGGCCATCACCTCGCCGGGCGACATCGTGCTGGTGCCCAACCCCAGCTATCCGATCCATCCCTACGGTTTCATCATCGCCGGCGGCTCGGTGCGCCACATCCCGGTGCCGGGCAGCACGTCGCTGGAAGAGTTTCTGCCCGCGCTCGAGCGCGCGGTGCGCCACACGGTGCCCAAGCCGATCGCCCTGGTGCTGAACTATCCGTCGAATCCGACGGCGCAGGTCGTCGACCTCGACTTCTATGCCGCGATCGTCGATTTCTGCAAACGCCAGGGCATCTGGATCCTGAGCGACCTTGCCTATGCCGAGATCTACTTCGACGACACCCCGCCACCGTCGGTGCTGCAGGTGCCGGGCGCGCGCGATATCGCGGTCGAATTCACCTCGATGAGCAAGACCTACTCGATGGCGGGCTGGCGCATCGGCTTTGCCGCCGGCAACAAGACGCTGATCCAGTCGCTGACGCGCATAAAGTCGTACCTCGACTATGGCGCCTTCACGCCGATCCAGGTCGCGGCAACAGCGGCGCTGAACGGACCGCAGGACTGCATCATCGAGGCGCGCAACACCTACAAGGAACGCCGCGACGTGCTGATCGAGGGCCTGAGCGCCGCGGGCTGGAACCTGCCGGCGCCGTCGGCCAGCATGTTCGCGTGGGCGCCGATCCCCAAGGAATTCGCCGAGCTGGGCTCGCTCGCTTTCTCCAAGCTGCTCCTGACCCAGGCCAATGTCGCGGTCTCGCCCGGCCTCGGCTTTGGCGAGCATGGCGATGCGCATGTCCGCATCGCCCTGGTCGAGAACAAGCACCGGATCCGCCAGGCCATCCGCAACATCCGTCAGGTGATGGCCGACCCCGGCCGCGCAATCGATCTCTACCTGCGCGGCGTCGGTGACAACATCACGCCATTGAAGGCTCGCGCCTGAGCGCAACCTGTCGTATCAGGCGACCCATGAAAGCTCCTCTCAGAATCGGCATCGCCGGTCTCGGCACCGTTGGCGCAGGCGTCGTCAAACTCCTCGCCGAGCACGGCCGGCTGCTATCGCTGCGCGGCGGGCGGCCGCTGAAACTCGTTGCCGTCAGCGCGCGGCGCAAAGCCCGCAAGCGTGACATCGACGTCTCGCGCGTGCGCTGGGAGAGCGATCCGATGGCGCTCGCCACCGCCCCCGATATCGACGTCGTCGTCGAGCTTATAGGCGGTTCCGGCGGCGTCGCGCGCCGGCTCGTGCAGACGGCGCTACGCTCGGGCAAGCATGTCGTCACCGCCAACAAGGCGCTGCTCGCCATGCACGGCACCGAGCTCGCGGCGCTCGCCGAGAAGAGGAACGGCATACTGTCGTTCGAGGCGGCGGTCGCGGGCGGCATCCCGATCATCAAGGCCCTGCGCGAGGGCCTGGTCGGCAACCGTGTGCGGCGCCTCTACGGCATCCTCAACGGCACCTGCAACTACATCCTGACCACGATGCGCGAGACCGGCCGCGACTTCGACGCCGTGCTCGCCGAGGCGCAGGCGGCGGGCTATGCCGAGGCCGATCCCAGCTTCGACGTCGATGGCATCGACGCCGCGCACAAGCTCGCCGTGCTGACCGGCGCCGCGTTCGGCGCCAAGGTCAATTTCGCCGGCGTGCACATCGAAGGCATCCGCCACGTCAGCGCCATGGACATCCAGTTCGCCGAGGAGCTGGACTTCCGCATCAAGCTTCTGGGGCTGGCGCGCGAGACGCGTTACGGGATCGAGCAGCGGGTGCATCCCTGCATGGTGCCGCTGGCCGCGCCGATCGCGCACATCGAAGGCGTCTTCAATGCCGTCGTCGTCGAAGGCGACTTCGTCGGCACGACCATGTTCCAGGGCCGCGGAGCGGGGCAGGGGCCGACCGCCTCGGCCGTCGTCGCCGACCTTGTCGACGTGGCGCGCGGGCGAGAGATGCCGGCCTTCGTCGTGCCGGCGGATCGGCTGGCCGACAAGAAGGTCTCGCCGATGGATAGGCACCAGGGCGCCTACTACATTCGCCTGATGGTACAGGACCGGCCGGGGGTGATTTCGGCGGTTTCGGGCGCGCTCGCCAAGGAGCGCATCTCGCTCGAATCGATGCTGCAGCGCGGCCGCTCGCAATCCGGCGAGGTGCCGGTGGTGCTGACGACTCACGAGACGGAAGAGGCGGCGATGCGGCGTGCCCTGACGCGCATCGCCAAGCTGGGCGCGGTGGCCGAGGAGCCTTGCGTCATCAGGATCGAGTCATTCTAGATGGTTGGACGGCACTGAGATGCCGACGGAGGAGACGATGGCTGACGACGTGAAACTGGACCGCAATCTTGCGTTGGAAGTAGTGCGCGTCACCGAGGCGGCGGCACTCGCCGCGTCCAAGCTGATGGGCCGCGGCGACGAGAAGAAGGCCGACCAGGCCGCCGTCGACGCCATGCGCACGACGCTGAACTCGCTCGCCATCGACGGCACGGTCGTGATCGGCGAGGGCGAGCGCGACGAGGCGCCCATGCTCTATATCGGCGAGAAGGTCGGTCTGGGCCAGGCCGGCGCGCCCAAGATCGATATCGCGCTCGATCCGCTCGAAGGCACGACCATCACCGCCAAGGGACTGCCCAATGCGCTGGCCGTCATCGCCATGGCCGAGCATGGCGGCTTCCTCAATGCGCCCGATGTCTACATGGACAAGATCGCGGTCGGCGGCGGCCTGCCCGAGGGCATCGTCGATCTCGACAAGAGCCCGGCGGAGAACCTGAAGGACCTCGCCAAGGCCAAGAAGGTCGACGTCGAGGATCTCGTGGTCTGCATCCTCGACCGGCCGCGTCACGCCGAGCTGATCGCCAAGGTGCGCGAGGCGGGTGCCCGCATCATGCTGATCGGCGACGGCGACGTGTCGGGCGTGATCGCCACGTCGACGGGCGATTCGGGCATCGACATCTACATGGGCTCGGGCGGGGCGCCGGAAGGCGTTCTCGCGGCGGCAGCGCTGCGCGCCATCGGCGGCCAGATCCAGGGGCGGCTCTTGTTCCGCAACGACGACGAGAAGGCGCGGGCCCGCAAGTGGGGCATCACCGACCTCAACCGCAAATACTCGATGCTCGACATGGCCAAGGGCGACGTGATGTTCGCCGCCACCGGCGTCACCTCGGGCTCGATGCTGAAGGGCGTGCGCCGCTTCGGCAACGGGGCGGAGACGCATTCCATCGTCATGCGCTCCAAGACCGGCACGGTGCGCTGGGTCTCGGCGCATCATAATTTCACGATCAAGACTGGCCTGCCGAGCTGGGCTTGACCATCATGTCGGGATGCGGGCTCGGTTCTTAGCCTGTGTCCTGACCTTCCTGGCCGCGGCGCCCGTTGCGGCCGAGGACGGCTGCGGCCGCTTCGACTGGGGTGTCGATCGCGAGCTCGAGCTTTTCGGCGAAGGCTTCTTCGCCGACGTCGAAAGCCAGTCGGCGCTGCCCAAGGACGGCGCCTTCTCCATGCTGCTGCAGCCGGTGGCGCAGGTGATCTACACCGTAGCGCCGGAGCGCGGCCGGGATGACGGCTATGGCGGCGTGGTCACGCTGGAATGGATCGCCGCCGGCCGCTACCAGATCACCCTGTCGGGCGACGCCTGGATCGACGCGGTGCAGAACGACAAGCGCCTGCCGGTGCTTGCCTCGACCAGCCGCGACGATTGCCCCGGCATCCGCATGAGCGTGCAGTTCGACATCCAGAGCGTGCCGCTCACGCTGCAGTTCGGCGGCGCCATGGTGCGGCGGCTCAACGTCTCGGTCCTGCGCGTGCGCGAGAAGTACGGTATCGACAGCTGGCGGCGGTAGTCGAGCAATCGCGTCATGCGGGAACTGCGGAAACCCCCTTGTGCCGGCAAAGCATGCACTGTGCCGCCGGGAGAAAAGACTTTCCCTCGCTCCGGAGGTTGCGGCGCATCCTTCTTCAGGCCCTGGCAACTTTGGCAATCGCAACCATTGTTCAGATGCGTGAACGCGGGCATTTGGGAAGCATCGAAAGTCACGGAGACAGCGATGTCCCAAACCTCTGTTCCGAGCATGCTCTGTCGACGCGGCACCTGCCGCATCAGCTGTCGGCGTCCCTGAGCCGACCCTTCTAGTCCGTCGATCTGCAGAGTAAGCACCGGCCCCTCCGACAGGAGTGCAGGCCCGGGGAAGCGGAGCCATGTCCGAACGCATCCTGACCGAACGCCCTCGTCTTCCTGCCACCGTCTCTTCGGCGCTCGTCGTCGACCTGCAGCGGCGGCTGGGCTACGCGCCGCCCGAGCGGATCCTGTCGACGGCCTTGCGCGAGGTCTTTCCCGGCCGCATCGCCGTGGTCTCCTCGTTCGGCGCGGAATCGGCGGTGCTGCTGCACCTCGTCGCCGTCATCGATCCCACGACGCCCGTCCTGTTCGTCGATACCGGGCGGCATTTCCCCGAGACGCTCGACTACCGCAACCGGCTGGCGGCGCATCTCGGCCTCAGCGGCGTACGCAGCATCGGGCCGATGGCGCAGGAAGTGACCCGGCTCGATGCCGATTCGAGCCGGGCGACCTGGGACCCCGACGGCTGCTGCGCCTTCCGCAAGGTGGCGCCGTTGCAGCGCGCACTCACGGGCTACGACGCCTGGATCAGCGGCCGCAAGCGCTTCCAGGCGTCGACGCGCCTCGATCTGCCGGTGTTCGAGGCGGACGACAAGCACGTCAAGGTCAATCCGCTCGCAAGCTGGAGCGCCGACGACATCGCGATCTACGTCGCCCGGCATCGCTTGCCGCCGCATCCACTGGTGAACCAGGGCTATCTCTCGATCGGCTGTGCCCCGTGCACATCGATCGTGGGGGCAGGACAAGACCCGCGTGCCGGCCGCTGGCGCGGCTTCGGGAAGACTGAATGCGGCATCCACCGACCAACCACTTCAACGGAAGAAAAGAGCACGCCATGAGCCCGCCAGTCGCCGCTGCCCGCGCGGCCAACAAGAAACCGCCGATCGCATCGCCGAGCCTCTCGCCGCATCTGCAACGGCTGGAGGACGAGGCGATCCACATCCTGCGCGAGGTCGTGGCCGAGTTCCGCCGGCCGGTGATGCTCTATTCGGTGGGCAAGGATTCGAGCGTCATGCTGCATCTGGCGCGCAAGGCGTTCTATCCGGCGCCGCCGCCGTTTCCCTTCCTGCACATCGCCTCGGGCTGGGATTTCCGCGCCCTGATCGAGCATCGCGATCGCATGGCCGCCCGCTACGGCCTCGACCTGCTGGTGCATGCCAACGAGGCGGCGGCGCGCGCCGGGGTCAATCCGTTCGAGACCGAGACCGGCGAATACTCGCGGCTGGTGCTGACCGAGGCGCTGAAGGAAGCGCTCGACATCCACGGCTTCGATGCGGCGTTCGGCGGCGGCCGTCGCGACGAGGAGAAGGCGCGCGCCAAGGAGCGCATCTTCTCGCACCGCTCGGCCGGCCACGTCTGGGACCCGCGCAACCAGCGGCCCGAGCTGTGGCGGCTGTTCAACACCCGGCTGGCCAGCGGCGACACGATGCGCGTCTTCCCGTTGTCGAACTGGACCGAGCTCGACGTGTGGACCTACATCCAGGCCGAATCGATCCCGATCGTGCCGCTCTATCTCGCCGCCGAGCGCTGGGTGGTCGAGCGCGGCGGCAACCTCATAGCCGTCGACGACGAGCGCATGCGCTTCCTCGACGGCGAGACGACGGTGAAGCGCCAGGTGCGCTTTCGCACCTTGGGCTGCTGGCCGCTGACCGGCGCCATCGCCTCGGCGGCAACCGACGTCGACGGCGTGATCGCCGAGCTTCTGGACGCGCGTTCGTCGGAACGTCAGGGCCGGCTGGTCGACGGCGCCCTGCAGGCCTCCATGGAACGCAAGAAGAGGGAAGGATATTTCTGATGTCTGCCCTGAGCGGAGCCGAAGTGCACGATGCGCTCGTACCGCCGGCCAACGACGCCCTGCCGCTTGCGATCCGCAGCGAACTGCGTTTCCTCACCTGCGGCTCGGTCGACGACGGCAAGTCGACCCTGATCGGGCGGCTGATCAGCGACGCGGCCGGCCTGCACGACGACCAGATCGCCTCGCTGCGCAGCGATTCGCGTCGCTTCGGCACGACCGAGGACGAGTTCGACTTCGCCCTGCTGCTCGATGGGCTAGAGGCCGAGCGCGAGCAGGGCATCACCATCGACGTCGCCTACCGCTTCTTCGCCACGGCCAAGCGGGCGTTCGTCGTTGCCGATACGCCGGGCCACCAGCAATACACGCGCAACATGGCGACCGGCGCCTCCAATGCCGAGCTCGCCATCCTGCTGGTCGATGCGCGCAAGGGCCTGGTCGAGCAGACGCGCCGGCATGCCGCCATCGTCTCCTTGCTCGGCATCCGTCATGTCGTGCTGGCCGTGAACAAGATCGACCTGGTCGAATTCTCCGAGGCGCGCTTTCGCGAGATCAAGGCGGCGTTCACGGCGTTTGCGGCGCCACTTGCCTTCCATTCCGTCGTGGCGATCCCGCTGTCGGCGCGGTTGGGTGACAACGTCGCCGTGCGCAGCGAGCGGACGCCCTGGTATGCCGGCCCGGCGCTGCTGGCCCACCTGGAAACAGTCGAGACGGACCTCGATGCCGCCGAGGCCCCGCTGCGCTTCCCGGTGCAGTGGGTCAATCGCCCCGACGGCGAGTTCCGCGGCTTCTCCGGCACGGTAGCATCGGGCCGTGTCGCCGTCGGCGATCCGATCGTCGTCTCAGGCTCCGGCCGCACCAGCAGCGTGGCCCGCATCGTGAGCTTCGATGGCGATCTGCCGTTGGCCGCCGCCGGCCGTTCAGTGACCTTGACGCTGGCCGACGAGGTCGACGTCATCCGCGGCGACGTTTTAGCCGATCCCAAGCACCGGCCATCGGTGGCCCGGCGCTTCGCCGCCGACCTGGTGTGGATGGACGAGACGTCGGCGACACCGGGCAAGCGCTTCCTGCTCAAGATCGGCACGGCGACCGTACCGGCCACGCTCGGCCGCATCGCCGACACGCTCGGTGTCGAATCGCTGACGCGGGCATCGACGAGGTCGCTGGCGCTGAACGCCATCGGCCGCGTGGAAATCGAGGCGGCGCAGCCCGTCGCGTTCGACGCCTATGCCGAGAACCGCCAGACCGGCGCTTTCATCCTGATCGACCGCTCGACCTTGCGCACCGCGGCGGCCGGCATGGTGGTCGAGAGCCTCGATGCCGCCAGCCACGTTCATCGGCACGCCGAGACCGTGACGCCGGCGCTGCGCGCCGAAGCCAAGGCGCAGCTGCCGCTGGTCGTGTGGCTGACCGGCCTGCCGGGCTCGGGCAAGTCGACCATCGCCAACATCGTCGAGAGCAAGTTGGCGGCCCGCGGCCGCCAGGCCATGCTGCTCGACGGCGACAACCTGCGGCAGGGGCTGAACGCCGACCTCGGCTTCGACGCCGCCGGTCGCTCGGAAAATGTGCGGCGGGTGGGCGAGGTGGCGAAGCTGATGACCGACGCCGGCCTCATTGCCATCGTAGCCCTGGTGTCGCCGTTCCGCGCCGACCGCCTGCGCGCCGCCGCGCTGCTGCCGCAGGGCCGCTTCCTGGAGATCTTCGTCGACACGCCGCTCGAGGTCTGCCGGCGCCGCGATCCCAAGGGCCTGTACGAGAAGGCCGACCAAGGCAAGGTGCTGAACCTCACCGGGCGGGATCAGCCCTACGAGGCGCCGGAGGCCCCGGATTTGGTGCTGCACACGGCAGAGCTGACGGCCGAGCAGGCAGCCGACCGCGTCGTCGAGCTGGTCATCCGTCGCGGAGATTGCGGAACGTGACCGAGTAGCGCAGCGCACTGAGTGGCGGGATGCTGTGTTCCCATTCGTTGCGCGCGGCGCCGCGCAGCACGTAGGCCGATCTCGGCATCACGTCGAGCGAGCGTCGTTCCCAGCCGTCGCGCAGGCGCCGGCGGAAGCGCAGCACGCAGGGCGCCAGGAAGGAGATCGCGACCACGTCCCGGAACTCCGGCTTGTCGCGATGCCAGCCGATCGGGGCGCCCGGCGCGTATTCGGTGACCAGGACCTGCTGCAGGCTTTGTGTGGCGAGGCCGGCGACTTCAGCGGCGCGTTCGCGCAACGGCAGAAGGAACGCGGGCAACTCTGCCGAAGGCCGGATCTGCCGCCCGGCATAATCGTAGCGCCAGCCGAACGACACGACCCGTCGACGGCCCTGAAAGCCGTGGAATTCGAATGGCGCGAAGGGCAGGGCGGCGAAGCGCTCCTCGAAGTGCCGCTCCTCGGCGGCCGAGAGGACCTGTTCGCGATAGACGAAGCCCTCGGGCATCGCCGTCGCTTCGGCGAACAAGTCCGCCTGTCGTCGTGCAGTGGCCACGACGGTCAACAAGCGGATGCGCTCAGGGTTGCTTTTCGGCGGCAGCCATCACCGAGTCGGTGTCGGTCAGCCAGACCAGCGGCTCCTTCTTCAATGCCTCGAGCACGCGGCGAAAGGCGGCAGCGCCGGCCGGCGTGCCCATGACGAAGGGATGCACGCCGATCGCCACCACGGTGGCGGGCCGGTTGGGATCGCGATCGGCCTCGCGCGCGAGCTCGCCCACATAGTCGATCCACAGCCGCTCGAGATCGACCGCCTCCTTCTGGCGCGACAGGTACTGGCCCATGTCCACGGTCTGCGTCGGGTAGGGGATCATGACCAGCGGCCCGCCCGAGGTCATGAGCCGGGTCAGCACGTCGGCGTCCATGCCGTCGAGCGAGTACTTGATGCCCTCGGCAGCGGTCGCCGCGTAGGTGTCGATGTTGGGGAACACGCTGGGGCTCGACCAGCCGCGCGAGCGCACGCCGGTGCTCTTCTCGATCATGTCGAGAACGCGCTTGATGTACGCCTTCTGTGCCTCGATGCCCTTGTCGAGCGGCAGCATTTCGGTCGAGTTGTTGATGCCGTGGGCGACGATCGCGGCCTTGGGCACCGAGGCCCGGAACTGCTTCCAGATCTCGGGATGCTGCTCGGGGAGCTGGGCGTTGAGCGCGATGCTGAGCGGCACGCCCTGCTCATGGAACAGGCGGCCGACGCGCGGCACGCCCCATTCGATGGCGTATTGCCGGAAGGCCTCGTCGACGACGTCGGGATTGCGCGCCGTCATGTCGGGACGGAAGTTCGGGCCCTGGCCTTTGCCCCAGTACTCGACATAGAGCACGAAGCAGACCGCCACCTTCTTGCCGCCCGGCCAGGCCTTGATCGGCATCGCCTCACGCGGCGCGCCGGTGATCCAATCCTTGGTGGTCTGGCTGGAGGAAGGGGAGGCCCAGGCGATCAGGCCGAGCACGGCGGAGAGCAGAAGAGTGGCGAAGCGCATCAACCCGTCATAGCACGTTATCGCAGTTTGCGCGCAACCTCTGCCAAGCGGCCAGGCCAGCGGCGCTGCTTGCCGATGCTGGGCAGGCCGACCGATCCGCACTGCTCGCAGCGGAAGCGGGCGCCGGCGATGCGCCGGTTGCGCAGCCGCGGCGCATTTCCATCGATCGTCCGGACGTGGCCGCAGTTTGGACAGGTGACCTCGATGGCAAGCTCGTCGCGGGCGAGGTCGCCGAAGGTGGTGCGGGAGGTGGCCAGGGCCATTTGGAGTCTAGGTGGGATGCCCGTCAGCAGACGGCAACCCATCCACTTTGGACCTTATTGCGCGTGACGAAAACCGACCGTGTGCCTACGGAATCGCCCCTTCGGGGAGGGGGAGTTGGCGGCAGCCGGACCTTGGGAGAGGTGGCGGCCGTTGGGGGAATCATGGCAGCAGACAGGTTTTCGCTCCTGGCCGGCATTGTCTCCGACTGGTGGTGGGAGATGGGCCCCGACCTCCGGTTCACCTTCCTGTCGGACCGCCTGCAGTCGATCCTCGGCCTTCCGGTGTCCTCGCTGATCGGCAAGCGTCGCAACGAGGTGCCGCGCACCGACTACGACAACCCGGCGTGGCGCGCCCATCTCGATGACCTCGAGCAGCATCGTCCGTTCCGCAACTTCGAGACAACGGTCATCGACGCCGCCGGCGTCTCGCGGCCGGTGATGATCAGCGGCACGTCGAGAGCGAGGTCGGTCGCGGCACGAGCGTACGCCTCTATCTGCCCAGGAGCAGCGAACCGACGCCGGAGTCCCTGGCGGCGTCGCAAGCCGCCGAGATGGAGGGCGGCAGCGAGCGGATTCTCGTGGTCGAGGACGACACGCGCGTGCGCACCGGCGTGCTGGAGCAGCTGGTGAGCCTGGGCTACCAGGCGACGGGTGCGGGCGATGGCGCGGCCGGGCTCGCCGCATTCGAGGCCGCACAAGATCGCTTCGACCTGCTGCTGACCGATGTGATCGTTCCGGGGCCGATGAACGGCAAGGCCCTGGCTGACGAGGTCCGCCGCCGCTGGCCGGCCACCAGGCTGGTATTCATGTCGGGTTACAGCGAGAACATCCTGTCGACCCAGGGTCGCCTCGAGCCCGGCGTTCTCCTGCTCAACAAGCCGTTTCGAAAGCACGAACTCGCGAAGATGCTGCGCCGGGCGCTGGATGCGCCGTCGGACGCTAGCGGCCGTTAGGCTTGGTCCGCTCAGTCAGCAGGCGGCTGAGGTCCTCGGCGGCCGTTTCGCTGTGCCATTTGGTCGGCCGTTCCAGGGTGGCATAGCGCTGCAGGCCAAGCTCGGTGAGGCGAAAGGCGCCCTCGGCTTCCTCGATGAGGGCAAGTTGCTTCAGGCGCTCGACATGCTGCGACGGCAGCTGGTCGCGCAGACCGAAGCCCAGCGCCACGCGGCGAAGCGTGATCTCTTCGTGGGGGCTGAGCGGTGCGAGGATACCACGCATGCCTGTCCTGCCGCGGTCAGGGGCCGGCCACACCCGGATCACCCGCTCCGCATGGCATGAACGCGTCAGGGTGCCACACGTTCCTTGGTCAAGTCATCGATCCAGTTTCGTGCCTGCCGCGGGTTGGTGAACACCTTGATCGGCCGCTTGGCGGACGCCAGGGCGCCGAGCAGGCGGGCGAACACCAGGGTCTGCTCGGACGTGGCGACGAGCGCCAGGGCGCCCATCATGCCCTGGTCGTGGTACGAGCGGATCCTGGCGCAAAGCGACAGCATCTCTTCGGGGGTCATGGTCGGGGTGGCGGCGCGGCCATCGAAGATCTTGCGATACGACATCGCCCTCGCACCTGCCATCGCCTCCAGGAGGTCGATGGCGTCGTCCAGCGACACGTTACCCTCGGCTATTCCTGTGAACAGTCGGGCCTTGGAATCGATCGTCCAGTACAGCGGCATCCCGAGCATACTATCGGCGCGGCCCGGGACGTCTACGTCGGTTGGAACGACTGCGGATGCAATTAGTCAGCGAGAGTGTCTCTCACGCCGCGTGCAAACTCGCGCTCCCCGATGTCCACAGCGAAGTAGGTTAAGGTGGCGCATGTCCCCGGAGTCCCGCGCCGCGCGCGCTGCCTTCCTCGGCATCGAGCGCTCGTTGACCGGTCGGCGATGGGCGGCCCGGCTGGCCGACGAGCGGACGGCGCTGGCCATGGCGCAACGTCATGGGCTGCCCGACGCGATCTGCCGGTTGCTGGCCGCGCGCGAGGTCGATCTCGAAGGCGTGCCGGACTTTCTCGAACCGACCCTGCGGAGGTTCCTGCCCGATCCCTCGCATCTCAAGGACATGGACGCCGCCATCGACCGCGTCGTGCGCGCGGTCCGCGAGGGCGAGAAGATCGTGATCTTCGGCGACTATGACGTCGACGGCGCCACCTCGTCGGCCCTGCTGGCGCGGTTCTTCCGGGCAGTCGGCGGCAACGTCGCCGTCTACATTCCCGACCGGCGCAAGGAAGGCTACGGCCCCAATACGCCGGCGCTGCTCAGCATCAAGGAGCAGGGCGCCGCCGTCGTCATCACCGTCGACTGCGGCATCACCGCCTTCGAGCCGCTGGCCGAGGCCAGGCGCGTCGGCCTCGACGTGATCGTCATCGACCATCACATGGCCGAGATCGCGCTGCCCGAGGCGGTGGCCGTAGTCGATCCCAATCGCCTGGACGACAGCAGTCCGCACAAGCAGATGGCGGCGGTGGGCGTGGCGTTCCTGCTGGCGGTCGGCGTCAATCGCGCGCTGCGCGAAGCGGGCTGGTACGCCAACGGCCGCAGCGAGCCCGACCTGCGCCGATGGCTCGATCTCGTCGCCCTCGGCACGGTGGCTGATGTCGTGCCGTTGACCGGCGTCAACCGGGCACTGGTGCGCCAGGGTCTGCGCGTGATGGCTGACCGCAGCAACATCGGCCTGGCCGCGCTCGCCGACGTGGCGCGCCTGCGCGAGCCGCCCGGTGCTTACCATCTCAGCTTCATGCTGGGCCCGCGCGTCAACGCCGGCGGCCGCGTCGGTCAGGCCGATCTCGGCACGCGGCTGCTCAGCAGCGACGACCCGCAGGAAGTCGGTGCGCTCGCGCTGCGGCTCGACGAGTTCAACGCCGAGCGCCGCGCCATCGAGCGCGAGGTGCTGGACCAGGCGATCGCGCGCATCGAGGGTCTCTACGGCCCCGACCGCAAGGGATTGCCATCGGCGCTCGTGGTCGAGAGCGAAGGCTGGCATATCGGCGTGATCGGCATCGTGGCAAGCCGCCTCGTCGAACGCTACGGCCGGCCGGCCTTTGTCATCGGCATGGATGGCGAGCTGGGCAAGGGATCGGGCCGTTCGGTGAAAGGCGTCGATCTCGGCGCGGCGGTGATCGCGGCGCGCCAGGAGGGCCTGCTGGTGAACGGCGGCGGCCATGCCATGGCGGCCGGCCTCACCGTGGCCAAGGGCACGGTGCCCGATCTCGCGAAGTTCCTGGATGAAAGGATCGCCCCGCAGCTCGGCGCGGCGCCGGCCATGCGCGAGCTCGGCATCGACGCGGCCCTGGCGCCGGGAGCCGCGACTCAGGAGCTGGTCGGCATGATCGAGCGGGCCGGGCCGTTCGGCGCCGGTAACGCCCTGCCGCGCTTTGCGGTCACCTCGGTGCGCGTCAACCACGCGCAGCCGGTGGGCGAGGGCCATGTGCGCTGTTCCCTGGTCGGTGCCGAGCGCGGCCGCATAGAAGCCATCGCCTTCCGCGCCAGCCAGACGGCGCTCGGGCCCGCGCTGCTCGATCCGACTCGGCCGGTCCTCCATGTCGCAGGCGCACTGCGCATCGACCGCTATGGCGGCCGCGACAGTGTGCGCCTGCAGATCGACGACGCCGCCCCGGCGGCGGGCTCGGTGCTGGCTTGATTTGCCGGCCCCAAGCCGCTACATGCTGCCGCTCTTTGGCCTTTCGTCCCCTTCGTCTAGAGGCCTAGGACACCGCCCTTTCACGGCGGCGACACGGGTTCGAATCCCGTAGGGGACGCCACTCTGCTGCGCGCTGCGCAGAACGAGCCCTGCCACACCACGCGCGAAGCAGAATGGCCCTCCGAAGTCTTGGCTCTTGATGCTTCCGATGGGTGCCGCCAAGCTTGCGGCAGAACGCTGGGAAAACGGCCATGCGGGTGCGCGATGTTCTGTCGAGCGACGTCGTGACGGTCGGGAAGGCGCCGCTGACCGAGCTCGTCGACATCATGGATGTCGGCTGGGTCTGCGCCTATCGCGCCACGCCGTTCGTCGGCCGCATCACCGGCGGCACCGTTTTCGTCGACGGCGACGCGAACATCGGGGCGTGACGGATCGCCCGATGCCACAGCAGGGCTGCATCGCCGTCCTCAATGCCGGTTCGTCGAGCATCAAGTTCGCCCTCTACGAGGCCGAGCACGACGGGCCGCTGTTGTTTCACGGCCAGGTCGAGGGCATCGGCGTCGCGCCGCACCTCAAGGCGACCGACGCCGACGGCAAGCCGGTGGCGGATCGGCGCTGGGAGGCCGGCGCCTTGGACCATCATGCGGCGACCGACGCCATCATCGAGCTCGGCCGCAGGCTGCTGGCCGGTCGGCCGGTCCTGGCCTTCGGCCATCGAGTCGTTCATGGCGGCACGGCCTTCGCGGCGCCGACGCGAATCGATGCCGGCGTGCTGAGGGCTCTCACCGAACTGTCGCCGCTCGCGCCCCTGCACCAGCCGCACAATCTTGCGCCCATCGAGGCGATCGCTCGGGCAGCGCCACATATCCCGCAGGTCGCCTGCTTCGATACGGCCTTTCATCGCAGCCAGCCGGCGCTGGCGCAGGCGTTCGGCCTGCCGCGCAAGTTCACCGCCGAGGGCGTGCGGCGCTACGGCTTCCATGGTCTTTCCTACGATTTCATCGTGACACGCCTGGGTGAGACGATGCCTGAGCTGGCGCGCTCCCGCCTGATCGTCGCCCATCTCGGCAATGGTGCAAGCCTTTGTGCCGTCCGGGACGGCAGGAGCGTGGCAAGCACCATGGGCTTCACGGCCGTCGACGGCCTCATGATGGGCACCAGGACCGGAGCCCTCGATCCAGGCGTGCTGCTCTACCTCATGGATCGGCACGGCATGGACACCCGCGCCGTGGAGGACCTGCTTTACCGCCGCTCGGGACTCCTCGGGGTGTCGGGCATCTCGTCGGACATGCGGGCGCTGCGGCAGTCCACTGCCGCCGAGGCGGGCGAGGCGATCGCCCTTTTCATCTATCGCATCGTCCGCGAGATCGGCTCGCTGGCGGCGGCTTTGGGTGGCGTTGACGGCATCGTCTTCTCGGCCGGCATCGGCGAGAACGACCCGCGAACCCGCGCCGAGGTTGCCGCCGGATGCCGATGGCTCGGCCTGGAGATCGACGAGACGCGCAACCAGCGGGGCGAAGCGCGCATCAGCACGGATCGCTCGGCGGTGTCGGCGTGGATCGTTCCAACCGACGAAGAAAGCATGATCGCACGTTATACCCGCCAGATCATTGCGGAGTGACGGCGTCACCAGGTGCGAAAGTGGGTGAGCTGCAGGAACTGCCGCAATCCGACAGACGTGGCCAGGCGAATCGACGGCAGGTTGTCTTCGTTCACCTGATATCGCGGCACAAGTCCGCGCCGTTGCAGCTCTGCGAGCGAACGGCGCACGACCCGCGCGGCATGGCCTCGGCCGCGGTGCTGCGGCGGCGTGACGACGCCGCCGACTTCCCAGATGCGCCCATGATTCTCGAACGCAAAGCACACCGAGCGGGGCTTTTTGTCCTGTTCCAGCACGCATGCGAACGCGCGGCCCGATGACAACAAAGGGCATAGCCATTCCCTCGGGTGTCCCTGGGACTCGAACAGCTCGAGCATGGCGTCCGACGCCGACTCCGTGATGGAGACATTCGCGTCAGCGGTAAAGGCGGCAGGCTCCCCAGTGGTGAAGGACAGGAAGCTCGTCGCGCGACTGATCGGGAAGTGCTCGGCGACGACCTCCTGGTCGGCGGCTTCGCACAACTTGAAGACGACATGGCATTGGCGCGGCACGGACGCGATCAGCTTGCGAGTCAATTCAGGGTCGTCGCTCGCAATCAGCGCGGCGAACGACGCCTCGGGGTAAGTTTCGCGATCATAGGCGCTCGCGCCGGCATCCAGCAGGACCAGCGTCGCGGCGTGCCGCCCGGTCGACAGCTGCACGACCGAGACGTGGTCGCGGAACGCCTCGACGTGCTTCAGGAGGACGATGTTGCGGAGCGGCTCGCGCTCCAGCCGCGCCGCAGCCTCGTCCACGTCGGTGATCGAGCGGACCTCCATCATCTGGGTTCGATCCTGGTGAATTGCACCGAGAAGTAGGGCATGCGGAATTTGGCCCTTGCGGCTTCATTGGCCTGAAAGCTGGTCTTGGCCGATTCGAACAGCGGCCCACCGTCTTCGCCGGGGAAGAAGCGCCCGGAGACGACGGCCTGCATGCCGGGTCTCATGTCTTTCAGGATGTTGTGCAACTCCGCGTTGGGAAGGATCGCCGTCTCCCGGCCGATCCTGCCGGGGCCGCCGTTCCAGTAGGTCGGGCGGACGGCCCGCAAATCGCTCATCGCCGGATCGACGAAGCGCACGAAGTAGCCGCCGCGCGGCGTCGGCTCGATGCCCTTGAGCTCGAGCAGCCATGTGTCGAAGGAAAAATCCTCGCCCAGGGCCTGCGCGAACGCCGCCGCCCGGGCACGTTGCAACTCCTCGAAGCGCGCCGCATCGGTCACGGTCTCGCACTGCTTGTAGTAGGTCACCAGCGCAGCACGAAACGCCGCCTGAGACGACGGCACGTCCGGTTCGCGCGCACAGACCGGCCCGGCCAGGACTGCGAGCAGCGTGGCAAGAAGAACGGCTGGCTTTCCCACTCCCACTCCCGTTTTCCCCGGGGAGCGCCATGGAGCTAGCCGCTTTTGGCGTTGGCGTCCACCGTCTCTAGCGCGACGCCGCAGGCTTGCGTTCGCCGATCCGTTGTCTGACCTCGGCAAGCTGCGCCGGCGAGGTCGAGCCAATAGCAGGCCTCCGGGTAATTCGGGTCGCGGTACATCGAGCCAAGGACGTATCGCGCCTGAGGCTCTTCCTGGTCCGCCGACTTTGCGCACCAGTCAAAGGCCCGTTCATAGTCGAGCACCACGCCAAGACCGCTATGGTACAGGGTCGCCATGCCGAGCTGCGCTCGGGCATGGCCAGCCTCGGCAAGCGGCTGCCACAGTCGACGGGTGGCATCGTAATCCTTCGGCTTGAATGCCAGGTCACCGTCTTCGTAGTGCCCGGCGGACGCTGGCGAAACGCCAGTCAACGCTGCAAGCAGCATGAGGAAGCCCGCCGCGACTCCAAACACGTCTTGCGCATGCCGCGCCTCCGGGCTCATGGTTCGCGTAATGCTACCTGCATCGAGACGGTGCTGGGAAGAGCATGGCGTACCGCGATGCCGGTCGGCCCGGCTGGGCGGTTACCCGACTCGTGATGGTTCTACGGTCATGTTCCGATCTCAGTCCCCGGTGGAGCAAGGCGTTGGGTTCGGTGGTGAGGCCAGGCCGGCGCCATCCGCGCCGAGATGTCGGCAGTGTCTCGGGCGCACGCTCAATATATGCGGGCCGCTGGACGATCCGGGTCTGCATCAGCTTCTAGGCCTGGGCGCGACGGTGCGCTGGTCGAGAGGCGAGCTGGTCTTTCGCGCCGGCGACCGGCAAGGGGCGTTCTTCAAGATCACCAAGGGCATCGTTGCCGTCTCGAGCACGCTCCATGATGGGCGGCGGCAAATCCTGGCCTTTCGCGTGACGGGAGACATCGTCGGCTATCTCGAGAAAGACGGCAAATACGCCTTCGAGGGCCAAGCCTTGACCGACGTCGAAGCCTGTTCATTCGACCGTCGGCGCTTCGACGAACTGGTCGGGCGGACGCCTCAGCTTGCGGCGGCGGTCGCCGCGGCGCTGGCGGCAGCCCTGACGCAGACCGGACACGGCTTGACGGTGGTCGGCCAGCTCAAATCGACCGAGCGGCTCGCCAGTTTCCTGGCCGAGCTCTGCGCTCTCTACCAGCAGCGTCAGCTCCTGACCACGCCATTGATCCTGAATATCAATCGCGATCAGATCGCCGACTATCTCGGCTTGACCGTCGAGACGGTCAGTCGTTCGTTCAAGGCGCTGAAGAGCCGCAAGGTCATCGCCGGCAACGGCCGTTCGGGGATTGCCATCCTCGACGCCCGCAAGTTGCGCAGCATCGCCATGGAGGAAGGCTAGGCCAGGACCGCCGCCGGCGGATGAACCTTGCCACCATCGGTTTATCGATTAGACTCTCTTCGTCACCGAAAGGGGAAGCCATGCGACGGCGGTTCCTGCTGGCCATGTGTCTGGCGTTCGGGGCGATTGCGGCGCGTCCGGCACGCGCCCAAGACGACAGGAAGGCGTTCACGCCTCAGCAACTCGATCAGATCCTGGCACCGATTGCGCTGTATTCGGATCCGCTGCTGTCGCAGATGCTGATGGCGGCGAGCTATCCGATCGAGATCGTCGAGGCAGCACGCTGGGTAAAGGCCAATCCCAACGTCAAGGGCGAGGCCGCGGTGCAGGCGGTGCAGAACCAGACCTGGGATGTCAGCGTGAAATCGCTGGTCGCCTTTCCGTCCGCCTTGATGCAGCTCAACGATCATCTCGATTGGACGCAGAAGCTGGGCGACGCGATGATCTCCCAGCAGCAGGACGTCGCCGATTCGATCCAGCGCCTGCGCGCCAAGGCGGCGGACGCCGGCAATCTCCAGAGCGGCCCGCAGCAGACCGTCACGACGCAAGGCTCGGGGAGCGAGCGCACCATCATCATCGAGCCGACCAACCCGGACGTCGTCTACGTGCCGTCGTACAATCCCAACTGGGCCTACGGCGCCTGGTCGGAGCCCGCGTATCCGCCGGTCTACTATCCGCCGCCGGCCGGCTACGGCTACGGAGCCGCGCTGGCGAGTGGCCTGATGTGGGGCTTGGCCTTCGCCGGGGTGAGCGCGGCACTCTACGGCGGCTGGAACTGGGCGCGCGGCGCAGGCTACGTCAACATCAACGCCAATCGCGCGGTCAACATCGACCGCAACTTCGACCGTAGCCGCTACAGCAATGACAATCGCTGGCAGCATGATGCCGGCCATCGGCGCGGCGTCGCCTATCGTGACGCCGCGACCCGCCAGCAGTTTGGCCAGAACCGTCCCGGCGCCGATCAGCGCCAGCAATTCCGCGGGCAGGCCGCCAACCGGCCGCAGGCTGGCGCTGGCCAGGGGCAGCGTCCCAATGTCGGCCAGGGCGGCCAACGGCCGAATGTCGGCCAGGGCGGCGGCCAACGGCCCAACGTCGGTCAAGGGGGAGGCCAGCGCGTGCAGAACCGCGGCGCCAACGCCGGCGGCGCGCGCGGCTCGGCACTGAGCGGCGTCAACCGCGGCCAGCAGGTCAATCGCGAAGCCGCGCGCGGCCGCGCCCAACAGGGCCGGGCGGCCGGTCATCCGCGTGGCGGTGGCGGCGCGCGCGCCGCCGGCGGCGGGCGGCCAGGAGGCGGTGGTGGCCGTCCGGGAGGCAGGCGATGATCACCAAGCTCAGGAGGTCAGGCGCTCTCGCGCTGTTGTTCGCGGCGGGCCTGTTCACCGCTGCTCAGGCGCAGATCCCGGCGCCGGTGCCGACTCCGGCCCAGCCCAAGGCGCAGACGCAGGTCGACAAGCAGAAGCGCTTCGCGACAGCCGATGAAGCCGCCAATGCGCTGACCGAGTCGATCCGCAAGGACGACAACGCCGCTGTCCAGGCGATCCTCGGCACGGGCTGGCGCGATCTCATCCCCGGCAATACCGCGCACGAGGACGATGTGCGCAAGCGCTTCATCGAGGCGTGGGACCAGGCGCACAAGGTGATCACCGAAGGCGCCGACAAGGCATTCATCGAAGCCGGCACCACGGGCTGGATCAGCCCGCTGCCGCTCATCAAGGATGCCAGGGGCTGGTACTACGACGTCGAGGCCGGCAAAAAGGAGATCATCGCCCGCGAGATCGGCCGCGACGAATACACCGTCATCCAGACGCTGTTGGCGATCGTCGATGCCCAGCGCGACTACGTCTCGATGGATCCGATGAAGGCCGGCGTGCCGACCTACGCACGACGGCTGCTGAGCGCGCCCGGCCAGAAGAACGGTCTCTACTGGGAGGCCAAGCCAGGCGAACCGGAAAGCCCTCTCGGCGAACTGGTGGCCAAGGCGCAGCCGGGCGATGCTCCGGGCGAGGGCTACTTTGGCTATCGCTTTCGCATGCTGTACGGGCAGGGCCCGGACGCTCCCGGCGGCGCCTACAGCTACCTCGTCAACAACCG
>Ga0081539_10001820_pt1 | contig 33646 bp, 34 predicted proteins | sample TabmetS4T2R2_FD_71023 | JGI IMG/M metagenome (GOLD analysis project Ga0081539, IMG submission 71023) | Tabebuia heterophylla rhizosphere microbial communities from the University of Puerto Rico - S4T2R2 | ecosystem: Host-associated > Plants > Roots > Rhizosphere ... | reverse complement strand
CGCCGCGCACCGCGAGCGCCCCGACTACCTCGACGCGCGCGCCGAGTGGATCGAGGGCGACCTGCGCGACCCGGCGACGGCCGAGCGCGCGGTCGCCGGCGTCGGCGCGGTGAGCCACCAGGCGGCGATGGTGGGCCTCGGCGTCGACATCGCGGACATCGCCGACTACGTCGCGCACAACGACCTCGGGACGGCGGTGCTCCTGCGTGCGCTCGCCCGGGCGCGCTTCCGCGGCCGCCTGGTGCTCGCCTCGAGCATGGTCGTGTACGGCGAGGGCCGCTACGCGTGCCCGCGACACGGAGCGGTGCGGCCACCCGCGCGCCGGGCCGCCGATCTCGAGGCCGGCCGGTTCGACCCCCCGTGCCCGGAGTGCGGCGCGGCGCTCGAGCCGCTGCCGGTGGGGGAGGACGCGCGGCTGGAGCCGCGGAACGTCTACGCGGCGACGAAGGTGGCCCAGGAGCACCTGTGCGCTGCGTTCGCCCGCGAGACGGGAGCCGCGTACACGGCGCTCCGGTACCACAACGTCTACGGCCCGCGGATGCCGCGCGACACGCCGTACGCGGGCGTCGCGAGCGTCTTCCGATCGGCGCTCGCGGCCGGCGGCGCCCCGTCGGTGTTCGAGGACGGCGCGCAGCGGCGCGACTTCGTCCACGTGCGCGACGTCGCGCGCGCGAACGTGCTCGCCCTGACCGAGCCGGTGACCGGCACGTTCAACGTCGCCAGCGGCATCCCGCGCACCGTGCTCGACATGGCGCGCACGCTGACCGGCGCGGTGGCGCCCGATCGCGAGCCGGCGGTCACGGGAGCCTGGCGCGCCGGGGACGTCCGGCACGTCTTCGCGTCCGCGCGCGCGGCCGCGGAGCGCCTCGGCTTCACCGCCGCGGAGGACTTCGAGGCGGGGATGCGCGAGTTCGCGGGCGCGGCGCTGCGCGCGTAGGGCTCCGAGCAGTCGAGGGGCCCGGCGACGGCCGGGCCCCGATGCGAGCGGATCGCCAGCCCACGGGCGCGTTGCCGGGGGGCGATGCCGCGTTGCTCGAAGGTCTGCCCGGTCCGCGGCGCGGCTGTCCTCCCGTTGTCCGGTTACTGACGGCGGTAGCGCTCGGCGTCCGCGCGCTTGAGCTCGATGCCCAGGCCGGGGCGGTCGCGGTCGGGCACGAGGGCGCCGCCGGCGGGCAAGAGCGTGCCGTCGAACAGCAGGGACTCGACGCGCACGTGGTCGTGGAAGTACTCCAGGTGCACGGTCGTCTCGCAGGCCGCGAAGACGTGGGCGCTGATCGCCGGCGCGCAGTGCGCCGACAGCGGGAGGCAGCGGGCCTTGGCGAGCGCGTCGGCGCGCTGCACGCCGGTCACGCCGCCGCAGCGCGTGGCGTCGGCCTGAAGGACGTCGACGGCGCCGAGCAGCCGCTCGAAGTCGAAAACGGTGGTGGCGTACTCGCCTGCGGCGATCTCCATGCCCGGCGGCGCGTGGTCGCGGACGTGCGCGAGCCCGCGCGGGTCGTCGGAGGACACCGGCTCCTCGAAGTAGGTCACGCCGTGCTCCGCGTACGTGCCGTGCGCCTCCGCGAGCGCCCGCGACGGCGTGAACGCCCCGTTGGCGTCGACCATCAGCCGGACGTCCGGGCCGATCACCTCGCGCACGGTCCGCAGGCGGTCCCCGTCGCGTTCCGGCTCGCGGCCGACCTTGACCTTGACCCGGTCGAGGCCGATCTCGCTCCAGCCGGCCGCCTGCGCGCGCAGCTGCTCGGCCGTGTACGACGTGAACCCGCCCGAGCCGTAGACCGGCACGCCGTCGTGCCAGCGCCCGAGCAGGTCCGCGAGGCTCACGCCCAGCAGCCGCGCCTTGAGGTCGTGCAGCGCGACGTCGACGGCCGAGATCGCGAACGCGCACAGCCCGGAGGCGAGCGAGTTGCGGACGGCCCTCGACATGGCGCCCCAGGCCGCCTGTGGGGAGAGCGCGTCGGCGCCCTCGACGACGCCCGCGAGCTTGCCCGCGACGACGTCCGCGATCGCCCGCTCGCCGTAGGTGTAGCCGAGCCCGCGCATGCCCCCGCCGGCGACCTCGACGATCACGATCGTCGTCGCGTCCCAGGCCAGTGTGCCGTCGGACTCGGGCGCGTCGGTGGGGATCTCGTAGACGCCGACCTCGACCTGCTCGACCGCGGTGGTCACGGCGCGGGCGTACCCCGTCGCGCGGCGGGTAAGGCCTCGGTGTGCGCACCGACGGATACGCCCCGATCCGGGAATACGCCGTGATCGGGAACAAGCGGACGGCCGCGCTCGTCGCGCTCGACGGCGCGATCGACTGGCTCTGCCTGCCGACCTTCGAGAGCCCATCGGTGTTCGGGGCGCTGCTCGACGCCGAGCGCGGGGGGCGCTTCACGCTCCAGCCGGCGGTGCCCTTCAGCGCCCGGCGGCGCTACCTCGAGGACACGAACGTGCTCGAGACGACGTTCACGACGGCGGAGGGCTCGGTGCGGGTCACCGACGCGATGATCCGCCCGACCGCGCTCGGCCTCGTCTGGAACCAGGTCGCGCGCCGCGTGCAGGGCGAGGGCGCGGTGCCGATGCGCTGGGAGATCGACCCGCGGTTCGACTACGGCGCCGCCGCGGTGCGGCCCGAGCGCCGGCGGGACGTCCCGCTCTTCCAGCACGGCAAGCAGACGCTCGTCGTCGAGGCGCACGGCGTCGGGACGCCCGAGCTCGCCGGCACGGCCGTCCGCGGCGCCTTCACGACCGCCGCGGGCAGCGACGCCGTGCTCGCGCTGAGCGCGTTCCACGACGAGCCCGTCACGCTGTCGTCGCCCGAGCACCTGCGCTCCCGCCTGGACGCGACGGCCGACCGCTGGCGGCGCTGGCTCCGCGAGTGCGACTACTCCGGCCCCTGGGCCGAGGCCGTGCGGCGCAGCGCGCTCGCGCTCGACCTGCTCGTCGAGGACCAGAGCGGCGCGATCGCCGCCGCGGTGACGATGGGGCTGCCCGAGCGGATCGGCGGCGATCGCAACTACGACTACCGCTACGGCTGGCTGCGCGACGTCAACCTGACGCTCGAGGCGATGCAGCGCCTCGGCTTCCGCGACCAGGTCCACGTCTCGATGACCTGGATGTTCCGCGCGCTGCGTGAGGACGAGCCCGCCCTGCGGGTGATGTACGGGCTGGACGGGAACCCGCGGATCCCGTTTGAGACGCTGCCGCTGGCCGGCTATCGCGGCTCGCGCCCGGTCACGCTGGGCAACGCGGCGCGCGACCAGCTCCAGCTCGGCAACTACGGCGACGTGTTCGACATGACGCTGGCGTTCGTGCGCGACGGCGGCAGCCTCCAGCCGCAGGCGGGGCGGGCGCTCGCGGACATCGCCGACCACCTATGCGGCGTGTGGCGGCGGCCCGACGCGAGCATCTGGGAGCTGGACGACGACGACCAGTACACGCAGGGCAAGCTCGCGTGCTGGCTGGCCTTCACGCACGCGGCCGAGCTCGCGGACGCCGGGGAGGTGGCCGGCGCGAACGCGGCCCGCTGGCGCGCCGAGGCAGCGGCCGTGGAGCGCTACGTCCGCGAGCGCTGCTGGTCGGAGCGGCGGGGCGCCTACGCGCGCGCGGCGGGCAGCGACGAGCTGGACGCCGCGGTCCTGCTCGCCACCCGGGGATCGTTCCTGGAGGCGGAGCCGGAGCGGCTCGGCGCCACGGTCGACGCGATCCGCGACGAGCTCGGCGCGGGCGGCCCGCTCGTCTACCGCTTCAGCGGCGCCGGGCAGGACGAGGGCGCCTTCCTCGCGTGCTCGTTCTGGGTCGTGGAGGCGCTGGCCCAGCTCGGGCGCCGCGACGAGGCGGCCGAGATGATGGACGCGCTCGTCACGCAGGCCAACGACGTCGGCCTGTACTCGGAGGAGATCGACCCCGCCACGGGCGAGTTCCTCGGCAACCTGCCGCAGGCGCTCAGTCATCTCGCGCTGATCAACGCCGCGGTGAGGATCGGACGCGGGTGACCCGCGCCACGACGACAGGTAGGGCGGCCCAGCATTTGGCCGCGGTGGCGGTCCGTCGGCTGGGGTCTGCTCAGTTTGCCGCGCTATCCGCGGATAAGTGAGCACACCCACGGGGGGTCTGGTGACTTGACGGGAATAATTCACGACAACTGACCACACCCCCCGCGTGGGGGACCGCGTACGCGGCCGAAATCCCAGCCTCCCCACCCTTGCCGCCGTTGACGTTCGCCGGCGCAACGACGGCCGCTCGCGCTCGACCGTGGAGCCGACGGACGCCGGCGCGCGGCTGCTGGCCGCCGAGCTGGCGGCGTTCGACGACGCGCAGCTCGTGGTCATCGCCGGGACGCGTACGCGTCCATCGGACTCGACGAGCTCGCCGCGCGCTGTGACGCGTTCGCCGCGGAGCTCGCGCCGACGGGCGAGCGCGATTCCGGGCTCGGCTCGCCATGGATTGACTAGTTAGCATCTAACTAGTAAGGTTCCGACCATGGCGGACGCCCCCAAGCCCTCGGCACTCGGGTTGATCGTGCTGTGGCAGCTCTACGAGAAGCCACTGCACGCCTACGCCATCCAGAAGCTGCTCGAGGCCGAGGGCAAGTCGCGCGTCGTCAACGTGCGGTCCCGCGCCAGCCTGTACCAGGCGATCGAGCGGCTCGTGCGGCTCGGGCTCGTCGAGGTCGCCGAGACGGTGCGCGTCGCGGGCTACCCCGACCGCACGGTCTACGCGATCACCGACGGCGGGCGGGACGTGGCGCGCGAGTGGCTGCGGGCGATGCTGCGGGATCCGGGCGACGAGTTCCCGGACTTCATCGCGGCGGTCTCGCTGCTGTTCGCGCTCACGCCCGAGGACGCGCGCGATCAGCTCGAGCAGCGGGAGCGGCGGCTCGCCGCCGAGCTGGCCGAGACCGAGGGCGCCATGGCCGAGGCGCCGCAGGGGCTGCCGCGGCTCTTCCTGCTCGAGGAGGAGTACCGCAAGGCCCTGCTGGAAGCGCAGCTCGCGTGGCTGCGCGGCGTGATCGAAGACCTCCGCGAAGGCCGCCTCGACTGGAGCGAGGCGTGGCTGCGCCAGATCGCGGAGGCGTTCCTCCCCACGGACACCGATGACAAGGAAGGCAGCTAGATGACTGCGACGATCGAGGCCCACGGCCTCAGGAAGCGCTACGGCGAGACGGTGGCGCTCGACGGCCTCGACCTGGTCGCCGAGCGCGGCCAGGTCGTGGCCGTGCTCGGCCCCAACGGGGCCGGCAAGACGACGTTCATACGCGCGGTGGCGACGCTCCTGCGCCTCGACGCGGGCACGCTCCGCGTGGCGGGCCACGACGTCGCGAAGGAGGCGGCCGCCGTCCGCCGCGCGATCGGGCTGGCGGGGCAGTTCGCCGCCGTCGAGCCGGCGATGACCGGACGCGAGAACCTCGAGATGGTCGCCTCGCTGTTCGGGCAGAGCCGGCGGGCGGCGAAGCGCAGCGCGACGGCCGTGCTCGAGCGGCTCGGTCTGACGGCCGACGCCGACCGGCTCGCCCGCACGTACTCGGGCGGCATGCGCCGCCGGCTCGACCTCGGCGCGAGCCTCGTCGGCGCGCCGCGGCTGCTGCTGCTCGACGAGCCGACGACCGGGCTGGACCCGCGCAGCCGGATCGAGCTGTGGGACGCCATCCGCGCGCTCGTGGACGCCGGCACCGACGTGCTCCTCACCACCCAGTACCTCGACGAGGCCGATCACCTCGCGAGCCAGGTCGTGATCGTCGACCACGGCCGGGCCGTCGCGACCGGAACGCCGAACGAGCTCAAGCGCCGGATCGGCGGCAACGTCGTCGAGCTGCACGTGAGCGACGTGCGCGACGTCGCGGCCGCCGCCGAGCTGCTCGGCCGGCTCGACCACGGCGCGGCGCAGGTCGACGCGGCGACGCGCCGCGTGAGCGTGCGCGTCGACGCCGGCGGCGACGGGCTGCTGGAGGCGGTCCGCGCCGTGCAGGACGCGCGCATCGAGATCGAGGACATCGCGCTGCGCCGCCCGGACCTCGACGAGGTCTTCCTCGCCCTCACAGGAGAAGCCGCATGACCGCCACGGTCACCGTCGCGCGCCGCGCGCTGCTGCGCTACCTGCGCACGCCCCAGCTGATCGTCCTGGCGACGGTCCAGATGTCGCTGTTCTTCCTGATCTACCGCTACATGTTCGGCGGCGCGATCGACGCCGGCCCGATGCCGTACGTGGACTTCCTCGTCCCGGGCTTCATCGCCACGGGCGTGCTGTTCAGCGGCATCGGCACCGCCACCGCGATGGCCGAGGACGTCGAGCAGGGCTTCGTCGACCGGCTGCGCTCGCTGCCGATCCCGCGCAGCGCGGTGCTCGCCGCTCGCGCGCTGGCCGACACGGCGATCTTCGCGTGGAGCGCGGCGTTCACGGCGGCGATCGCCTTCGCGGTCGGCTTCCGCCTGCACGGCGCCGCGGCCGACGGCCTCGCCGCCTTCGGGCTGGTCGTCCTGTTCGGGTTCGCCTTCGAGTGGCTGTTCATCACGCTCGGCCTGTTCGCGGGCAACGCGCAGGCGGCGCAGGGCATGGGCATGATCGTGTTCCCGTTCGCGTTCATCTCGAGCGCGTACGTGCCGGTCGACTCGATGCCGGGCTGGCTCCGGGCGTTCGCCGAGCATCAGCCGCTGACGCCGATGGTCGACGCGGTGCGCGGGCTCACGCTCGGGCCGCAGTCCGAGGCGCTGCTCGGCCATCCCGCGTCGTACTTCGTGGTGCGGGCGCTCGCATGGACGGCCGGCATCCTCGCGGTGGCGCTCCCGCTCGCGGTGGCGCGCTACCGGCGCGGCTGAGCGGCTAGCACTCGACCTCGAACCAGACGCGCGTCCTGAGGTTCTCGCGCGCGACGCCCCAGCGGCGGGTCAGCTGCTCGACGATGAACAGCCCGAACCCGCCGTACCGGTCGGACGCCATCGCGTTCGGCCGGGGGGCGAGGCCGGGCCCGTCGTCGGTGACGTCGACGCGCAGGTGGTCCGCGCCGCGCGTGGCCGCCACCTTGATCGCGCGGCCCGGGCCGCCGTGGCGGACGGCGTTGGCCACCACCTCGCTGAGCACGAGCTCGACGTCGACGCGGCGGGCGGCGTCGAGCACCTCGGCGGTCGTCTCGGCGAGCCAGGCGCGCGCCTGCCGCACGGCGGTCGGCTCGGCGGGGAGCTCGATCTCGTGCCGAGACTGTCCCTGACCGCGCGCCATCCACCGAGCGTAGGCCTCGCGTCAAGTTGCGCCGACCTGAGAGAAACCTTGCCGTGCGCCGCTGCGTCAGAACCCGCGCGGCTGCGCATTCGCCCGGTTTCCGGTCTCGCGTGACGAACGCGGTCCCGCCGCCCGTCCGGTTTCCAGAGGGGACGGCGATGGGTAGCGCACATGCAGGACAAATACTGGGGAAGGAAGGGAGACCGAGAATGGCTCTTGATGTCACCGACACGGTTCGCGGCGCACTCGGGAATGTGGTCCGAGAGGCGCTCAAGAACGCGAGCGACGTCACGCCGGCGAAGAGCAAGTCGGGACCGCTGTCCGGTGCCAAGGGCATCGCGGCGGGCGTAGGTCTCGCAGCGGCCGCGCCGCTCGTGGCGAAGAAGGGCCTGGAGGCGGCGCGCGCCAACGGCGTGGGCCCGAGCGGGCTCGCGAGCAAGGCCGCGTCGATGGCGGGCGACAAGGTCAAGGAGGCCGTGAGCTCCAAGGTGGACGAGGCAGGCGGCGCCGGCGGCATCGCCAAGCAGGCCGCGGGTGGTCTGCTGCCCGGCCTGGGCGGCGGCGACGACGATCAGAGCGGAGGAAAGAGTGGAATGCCCGGCGTAGGCAAGGGCCGGCGGATGCCGATTCAGCAGTCCGTCGACATCGCGGTCCCGGTGGAGACCGCCTACAACCAGTGGACCCAGTTCGAGGACTGGCCGAACTTCATGCACCGCGTCACCAACGTGTCGCAGGAGGACGACGACAAGGTCCGCTTCGCCACGAAGATCTGGGGCAAGACCAAGGAGTTCGAGGCCAACATCGTCACGCAGCGCCCCGACGAGCGCATCAAGTGGCGCGTCTCGCAGGGCATCACGCACACGGGCGTCGTGACGTTCCACGAGCTCGCCCCGCGGCTCACGCGCGTCGAGCTCACCATGGACATCGACCCCGGCTCGCTGATCGAGAAGGCGGCCCGCGGCATGCGCCACATCAAGCGCGCCGCCCGCGCGGACCTCCATCGCTTCAAGGCCTTCATCGAGGTCCAGGAGATGGAGACCGGCGCCTGGCGCGGCGTCATCGAGGACGGCGAGGTCGTCGAGGAGCACGACGAGTCCTACGACGACGAGCGCGACTACTCCGACATCGAGGAGATCAAGCAGGAGGCCGAGGACGAGGACCAGGACTCCGACGACGAGGACGAGGACGAGGACGAGGGTCACAGCGGCAACGGCAACGGCGGCGGGCGCGAGCGCACGCAGCGCTTCAAGCGCCAGGCCGAGAGCAGCCGCAGGTCGTCCCGCTCGGGCGGCGGCAGCTCGTCGAAGTCGAGCTCGTCGCGGTCCAGCGGCGGCAGCTCGTCGAAGTCGAGCAGCTCGCGCAAGAGCTCGGGCTCGTCAGGTCGCTCCAAGAGCTCGAGCACGAAGGGCTCGAGCACGCGTCGGAAGAGCGGAAGCCGAAGCTGACCGGAGCGATGTCGGGAGTCGTCAAGACGGCGATCGCCAAGCACGCGCGGGGCGACCGGCCCGGCGTGTTCGAGGCCGTGGTCGCCTCCGCGGCGGCGGGCGTCGCGGTCGCGGCGTTCACGTACCGGCTGATCCGGAGCTGAGAAGGAAGGGAAAACGGACATGCGCCTGTCAACCAAGAACAAGACGTCAGCCGAGGACGTGCGCCGCGTGCTGCTCGCCGCGGTGGCGGACGCGCTCGACGAGGGCAAGCAGGAGGCCAAGAAGAGGCCGGGCCTGACCGGCATGCGCGCGGTCGCCACCGGCGCCGTGATCTACACGGCCGGCCGCGCGGCGTTCGCCGGCCGCCGCTTCGCCCGCGATCACTTCGGGACCGACCACGACGCGGACGAGCGCGACGAGGACGACGAGGAGTACGACGAGGACGAGCCGCGGGCCGAGGGGGACGAGGACGAGGAGGAGGAGTACGACGACGAGCCTCGCGCCGAGGAGGACGAGGACGAGGAGGAGTACGACGAGGACGAGCCGCGGGCCGAGGGGGACGAGGACGAGGAGGAGGAGTACGACGACGAGCCGCGGGCCGAGGAGGACGAGGACGAGGAGGAGGAGTACGAGGACGAGCCGCGGGCCGAGGAGGACGAGGACGAGGAGGAGGACTTCGACGACGAGCCTCGCGCCGAAGAGGACGAGGACGAGGAGGAGTACGACGAGGACGAGCCCCGGGCCGAGGAGGACGAGGACGACGAGCCCGAGGACGACGACGAGGACTACGACGACGAGCCGCGCGACGAGGACGAGGACGACTACGACGAGGACGAGGCGGAGGACGAGCCGCCCAGTCGCCGGCCGCCCGCGCACGCGGAGCGCGACCCCGACGACGAGGACCTGCCGAGCCGGCCGAGCCGCTCGCGGGCTCCCCTCGCGCGCACGTGATCTGACATGGCCGACGACGACGACAGCAATCGGGATGGCGAGCTGGAGCGCTACCGGCAGGCCGCCGAGGACGCGCTCCAACAGCTCGACTGGTGCATCGGCTACCTGCACGGGATCCGGAAGACGGAGATCTCCCGCGCCCTGGCGAAGAACCGCGCGCACATCCGCACGGAGCTCCTCCGCAGGCCCGAAGAGCCCGTCCCCGCGCAGCAGACCGACGAAGCATGACCCGTCCTAACGAAAGGAGAGCGACGACATGGCGGTAGCGCAACGGTCCGGCGGCGGCTACCTCGAACGGCCGGCGCCGAGTGGCCTCGCAGACGTCATCGACATCATCCTCGACAAGGGGCTGGTGATCGACGCGTACGTCCGGGTGTCGCTGATCGGCATCGAGATCCTCACCATCGACGCGCGGATCGTCATCGCCAGCGTCGACACGTACCTCCGGTTCGCCGAGGCCGTCGGACGCCTCAACCTCCAGGAGGCCGACCAGTCCCAGGGCCTGCCCGAGCTCATGGAGAACATGACCGAGGGTGGCTCGAAGTCGAAGACCAGGGGTGCGCTCGAGGGCGTCAAGGAGAAGGTCGGCCTCGGCGGCGGCGACGACGACGACGATGACGGCGGCCGCCAGAAGACCCGCACCCGCCGGCGCTCGCGCCGCGACGGGGACGAGGATGAGTGAGGTCCACGTCTACGGAGTCGTCCCGGCGGCGGCGCAGCCGGAGCTCGAGGGCGACGAGGTCCGGCTGATCGCCCACCGGAAGATCGCCGCGCTCGTGAGCGACATGGAGCGCGGCGACGCGAGGGCGGTCACGGTCCTGCGCACGCACTGGCGTGTGCTCGAGGAAGCGAGCGCGAGCACAACCGTGCTGCCCGTCCGCTTCGGGACCGTGATGGCCGACGACCGGTCGGTGGTCGAGGAGTTCCTCGAGCCCTCGCACGACGCGATCGTCGCGGCGCTCGCGGAGATGGCCGGCAAGGTGCAGCTCACGGTGAAGGGCTTCTACGAGGAGGACGCGCTGATGGCGGGCATCGTCGCCCGCTCCCCGGCGATCGCCCGGCTGCGCGAGCAGGTCCGCGGCGTCCCGGAGGCGGCCTCCTACTACAAGCGGATCGAGCTCGGCCAGCGGGTCGCCGCCGAGGTCGAGCGGACGCGCGAGCAGGACGCCGAGGGCGTGCTCGAGCGGCTGCGCCCGCTGGCGATCGACGCCAGGCTCGAGCCCCCGTCCACGCCCGACAGCGCTGCCAACGCCGCGTTCCTCGTCGAGGAGAGCCGCGTCGGCGAGTTCGGCAAGGCCGTGGCCGGGCTCGGCCGCGAGCTCGCGGGGCGGATTCGCCTCCAGCTCATCGGCCCGCTGCCGCCGTACAGCTTCACCGGCGACCAGCTCGCCGCGGGGGAGCGGGCGTGGGCCTGATCTCCGGTCTCCTGCTGCTTCCGCTCGCGCCGATCCGCGGAACGGTGTGGATCGCCGAGAAGATCTACGAGCAGGCCGAGTCCGAGTTCTACGACGAGCGGACGATCCGCGCGCAGCTCATGGAGATCGACCGCGCGCGCCAGGCCGGCGACATCGACGAGCAGACGGCCGCCGAGGCGGAGGATATCCTCGTCGAACGCCTGATTGCCGCGCGCGGCTAGGGGGGATGGAGATGGAGATGAGCTCCAACGGACGCATGTCGGCACGTGACCTCACGCTCGCCGCCAAGGAGACGATCGGCGACCTCACCGGCTATCAGCCCGAGGCGGTCACCGGCTTCCAGTGGGACGGCGAGTCGTGGCTCGTGTCCGTGGACGTGTGCGAGCTCGAGCGCGTGCCGAACACCACCGACGTGATGGCGACGTACGTGGTCCAGCTCGACGACCAGGGCGGGCTGCTCGGCTACAAGCGCGACCGCCGCTACGAGCGCGGGCACGCCGAAGGCCAGGGCTGATGGAGGGGTCGTACGCACCGGCACGCCGGCAGGACGGCGGCCTCGCCGGGCGCCCCAGCGGGGAGAGCCTCGCGGACCTGCTCGAGCGCGTGCTCGACAAGGGCATCGTCATCGCCGGCGACATCCAGATCAACCTCCTCGACATCGAGCTGCTGACGATCAAGCTCCGGCTGCTCGTCGCCTCCGTCGACAAGGCCAAGGAGATGGGCATCGACTGGTGGGAGTCCGACCCTTCGCTGAGCGGCGACGCTCGCGGGCGCGAGGACGAGAACCGCGAGCTGCGCGAACGCCTGAGCCGGCTCGAGGAGCGGCTGGGACCGGGCGAGGAAGACGGCCGTGGGTGAGCGCGCGCTCTGGGTCTACGGCGTCGTGGCGGGCGGGGCGGCGCCCCCGGCCACCGCGGGCGTAGACGGCCAGCCGGTCCGCGTCCACGAGCACGCCGGCGTCGGCGCGCTCGTGAGCGACGTGCCCGCCGACGCCTTCACCAAGGCGGCGCTGAGCGCGCGCCTCGAGGACCTCGCGCAGCTCGAGGCGCTGGCGCGCGCGCACGAGTCCGTCCTCGAAGGCGCGCTGGGCACCGGCGCGGTCGTGCCGTTCCGGCTGTGCACGATCTACTCGTCGCCGCAGCGGCTCGACGCGATGCTCGACCACGAGGCGCCGATGCTCCGGGACGCCCTCGAGCGCGTCCACGGCATGCAGGAATGGGGCGTGAAGGCGTTCGCGCGCCCCCACGCCGCCGCTTCCGCGCCCGCGGCGTCCGGCACCGAGTACCTCATGCGCAAGCGCGAGCGCCGCGACGCCGCCGAGGCCGACCGCGAGGCCCTCGAGGACGCGGTCGCCGAGGTCCATGCGCGGCTCACCGAGCGCGCGGCCGCGTCGGCGCTCAGCCGGCCGCAGGACCGCCGCGTCTCCGGGCGCGACACCGAGATGATCCTCAACGGCGCCTACCTGGTCCCCGCCGAGGCGGCCGAGGCGTTCCGGCAGATCGTCGCGGCCGAGTCGGGCGCGATCGAGCTCGAGCTCACCGGCCCGTGGCCGCCGTACCACTTCGTCGAGGAGCCGAGCCATCACGGCGACGCGTGAGGACATCGCGCGCGGGCGCGAGGTCGCCCTGGTCGACCTCGTCGACCGCCTGCTCGCGGGCGGCGTCGTCATCGGGGGCGACATCACGCTCTCGATCGCCGACGTCGACCTCGTGTACGTCGGCCTGCGCGCGCTGATCACGTCGGTGGCGACCGCGGAGGAGATGGGCATCGCGCTGCCGCCTGCACGAGGGCGACCGTTCAGATGATCTGGGTCTACGCCATCGGCGACCGGCCGGAGGCGCCGCCGCGCGGCACAGGGCTCGGCGACGCGCCGCTCGAGGGCGTCCGCGAGGGCGCGCTCGTCGCCGTCGTCAGCCGCCACGACGCCGCGCCCGGCGCCGTCGAGGACCTGTGGGCGCACGAGCGCGTCGTCGAGGCGGCGATGGAGGACCGGGCCGTGCTCCCCGCGCGCTTCGGAACCACGCTGGAGGACGACGCGGCGCTGCGCGCGGTGCTGGCCGAGCGCCAGGACGAGTTCCTGGCGGCGCTCGCGCGCGTGCGCGGGCGCCTCGAGGTCGGCATCCGCGCCGTCCAGCCGGCCGAGGCGCCGCGCGCGCCCGCGGCGACCGGCCGCGAGTACCTGGAGGGCAGGCTGCGCGACGACCGCTCCGCGCAGGCGCTGCACGAGACGCTCACGGGCCTGGCGGTCGAGGCCGCGCGACGGCCGTCGCGACCCGGCGAGGTCCTGCGCGCGGCGTACCTGATCGAAGCCCCGGCGCTGGCGGGCTTCCGCGCCACCGTCGACCGGCTCCAGCGGGAGCACGCCGACATGGCGATCCTCTGCACGGGCCCCTGGCCGCCGTACTCGTTCGCGGGAGGCTCGCCGTGAGCGACTCCCCCGCCGACAAGGTGCTCTCCGGGCCGCTCGACCTCGACCCGTTCGCGCGCGAGATCGGGAGGCTCGATGCTGCGCTGTCGCGCCGCATCGAGGCGGACCCCGAGAACGTCGAGCGCGGCCTCGCCCAGCTCGTGCTCACGCTCGTCGAGCTGCTCCGCCAGCTCATGGAGCGCCAGGCGCTGCGGCGCGTGGAGGCGGGGAACCTCGACGAGGAGACCGTCGAGCGGCTCGGGCGCACGCTGATGGCCCTCGAGGCGCGGATGGAGGAGCTCAAGGAGACGTTCGGGCTCGAGGACGAGGACCTCAACCTCGACCTCGGCCCGCTCGGCCGGCTGCTCTGACGGCGGCGGTTTGCCGACCGCGCGCGCCGGGCAAACCGGATTCCGGTGCGGAGGGTTCTCCTTGGACTGGTCGCCGTTGTGGCGCTCGCGTTGCCGGCTCGCGCCGGCGCGGCGGAGCTTCCGCCGGACTTCACGGCGCCGTGCCCCGCCTACGGCGACGTGCAGATCTGCTCGGGCCAGGTGCCCAGCTTCGACGGCACGAGCCTCGACGTCGACCTGACGCTGCCCATGCACGACACGGGCGCGCGGCACCCGCTGATCGTGATGCTCCACGGCTTCGGCAACAACAAGCACGAGTGGGAGGCGAAGACCGACGAGGGCGACGGCGCGGACAAGCTGCGCTGGAACAACCACTGGTTCGCCAAGCACGGCTACTACGTCCTCACCTACACGGCGCGCGGCTTCCGCGACGACGGGCCGACCGACGACTCCCAGCCGGCCACGCCGAACGGAACGTCCGTCGGCCCGCCGGCCGGGACGATCCACGTCAAGAGCCGCAACTGGGAGATCCGGGACACCCAGTGGCTGTCGGCGCTCGTGGCCGCGAGCTTCCCCGACGTGGACCCGAGCCGGGTCGCCGTCACCGGCGGGTCCTACGGCGGCGGCGAGAGCTGGCTCCAGGCGAGCCAGCCCGCCTGGACGTTCCCGCACTCGCGCGACCCGAGCCTGCCCGTGCTCGACCTCCAGGTCGCCGTCCCGAAGTACCCGTGGACGGACCTCGCGTACGCGCTGGCGCCGAACGGGCACGGCGGCGGGCCCTCGCGCCAGGACCTCTACGAGTCCTCGCAGGCGCCGCCGGACAGCGACACCGGCGGCGGCACGCCCGCCACCGGCAACCCCCTCGGCGTGCCCAAGGCCAGCTACATCACCGGCCTGTTCGCGCTCGGCACGTCGCGCGGCGTGTTCGACGAGGGCGTGCCCCCGGACGAGGAGAACGGGCCGGAGAACATCACCGCCTGGAACGCGCGCATCACCGGCACGGGCGATCCGTACCCGGACGGCGACCCGGTGCTCCAGCAGGCGGCGCGCGGCCTGACCGAGCTGCGCTCGGCCTACTACCAGGACGAGGGCTTCACGCGGCAGGTCGGCGGCCGCGAGGTGGCGGTCTTCTCGATCCAGGGCTGGACGGACGACCTCTTCAACGCGGTCGAGTCCTTCCGCCAGTTCAAGTACCTCAAGCGGCTGGACCGGCTGTGGCCGGTCAGCGTGGCGGTCGCCGACGTCGGCCACAGCCGCGCCCAGAACCGGCCCGAGACGTGGCAGCGGCTGAACGCCCAGGCCTTCCAGTTCGTCCAGTCGCAGATCGGCGGCAGCCACCGCCAGGCGACCACCGTGTCCTCGCAGGCGACGAGCTGCTCGACCGGCGTGGCGCCGGCGGTCGAGGTCACGGCGACGACTCCCGAGGGTCTTTCGCGCGGCAGCCTGACCGTCGCGTACAGCGGCTTCCCGCGCACGCTGACCAACCCGCCGGGCGCGCTGGACCCGAACGGCCTGGCGACCGATCCGATCACCGGCAACCCCGGGTGCCGTACGTCGCCGGGCCCGGCCGCCGGCGGCTACACCGGCGTGTCCGAGCCGCTGCCGGATCACACCGACTACGTCGGGCTCGGCGAGGTCCGCGTCCAGTACGCGCTCACGCCCGCCGCGACGCAGGCCCAGCTCGACGCGCGCGTCTGGGACGTCCCACCCTCCGGGCCCGCGCTGCTGGTCACACGCGGCACGTACCGCCTCGACACGCTCAACGGCTACGACACGCCGGTCGGCACGCTGCGGCTGCCGCTGTGGGGCAACCACTGGCAGCTCGCGCCCGGGCACCGGATCCGGCTCGACCTCACCCAGGCCGACACCCCGACCCTGCGGCCCAACAACCTGCCGAGCAGCCTCGAGATCCTCTCCAGCCCGCGGCTGATCCTCCCGACGCGCGAGGCCCGCGAGCAGTCGCTCACGGGCGCACCCTAAGCCCGGTCGCTCGTCGCGAGCCGGACGCCGAGCGCGGCGAGCGCGGTGCCGGCGAGCAGGTGGCTCACGACTCGCGCACCGTCTGGCACTCGCTCACGTGCTCGGCGTTGTCGCGCAGCAGCGCGCGACCGAGCGCCAGCAGGCCGGCGACGCGCTTGTCCGCGACGCGGTAGTGCACGCTGTGGCGCTCGCGGCGCGTGACGACGAGGCCGCACCAGCGCAGGCAGGCGAGGTGGTTGGAGAGCTGCGGCTGCGGCTCCTTCAGCAGCGCGACGAGCCCGCCGGCCGACAGCTCGCCGTGCTCGGTGAGCAGCTCGACGATCCGCAGGCGCGTCGCGTCGCCGAGCACGCGGAAGTACTTGGCCACGAGGTCGGGCTCCGTCGGCGTCGCGGGCAGCTCGAACGGCGAGGGCGGGCTGCTCATGCGGCGCGGATGCTATTCGACGCTCAGCGGCAGTCGGCGCAGAGCCCGTAGACCGCGAGCTGCCGATGGTCGACCCGGAAGCCCGCAGCGCCGGCCGCGCGCTCGACGGCAGTCGTCTCGAGCGGCGCCTCGACGTCCTCGATGCGCCCGCACGAGCGGCAGATCACGTGGTGGTGGTCGTCGACCCGCGAGTCGTACACGGTGCCGCCGCGCGGAGTGCTGACCCGGCGGACGAAGCCGAGGTCGTCGAGCAGGTCGAGCGTGCCGTAGATCGTGGCGGGCGACAGGCTCGGCAGCTCGGCGTGCAGCTGCTCCGGCGTCACATGGGCCGGCGCCCGTCGCACATGGCGGTGCACGAGGAGCCGCGGGAGCGTGACGCGCTGCCCGCGGGCGCGGAGCGCGGCGGTCAGCTCCCGGTCGAGGGTGTCGTCCACGGGTTCAATATTAGTAGGGGCACCTAATTTGTAATTGGTACAGATAAGCTAGGATGTCCGCGTGAGTCCCGCCGCCGTCATCCGCAGCGTCCGCGAGCTCGACTCCCGCAACCTCCAGCTGCGCGTCGTGCAGCCCGGGCTGATCGGCCTGATCGACGGCACGATCTCCACGCTGGCGCCGATCTTCGCCGCGGCCTACGTGTCCGGCTCGCGCGCGGCGCTGCTCGTCGGCATGGCCGCCGCGCTCGGCGCGGCGATCTCGATGGGCCTTTCCGAGGGCCTGTCCGACGACGGCACGGTGACCGGACGCGGCAGCGCGCTGACGCGCGGGCTGATCACCGGCGCCGCCACGTTCGTGGGCGGCGTCGCGCACGCCACGCCGTTCCTGATCTCGAACGTGCACACGGCGCTGGCGGTCGCGTATCCGGTCGTCGGCTGCGAGCTGCTCCTGATCGCGCTGATCCGCAAGCGCTACCAGCACGTGTCGCTGCGCCAGTCACTGGTGCAGGTGACGCTCGGCGGCGCGCTCGTCGCCGCCGTCGGCATCGCGCTCGGCCACGCCTAGCCGCGCCGGCCGGAGCCGCGGAATCCGCGGCTCCGGCCGGCACCGGACGTCAGTCGTGGTGATGGTGGTGCCGGGGCGAGCGCGCCTCGAACACCTCGGACATGTCGTTCACGGCCGCGTCCCGCGTCGCCACGGGCTGGAGGCCGAACCGGCGCTCGATCGTCGCCATGATCGACGTCGTGTCGTACTGGGTGTGGTCCACGGCGAAGTGGTGCCGCAGGCCCGGGGCGAGCACCAGAGCCGGGATGCGGGTGCCCGGACCCCAGATGTCATGCGGGCCGGGCGCGCCGCCCTGGCCCGGGGGCGAGACGTGATCCCACTGGCCGCCGAACTCGTCGTAGGTCACGACGACCATCGTGTCCTTGGCGCAGCGGCTGTCCTGGATGTCGGTGAGCAGATCGACGAGATGGCTGCTCCCGGCGTGCGCGCTCGCGTAGCCGGGATGCTCGTTCTCCTCGCCGATCGGCTTGATGAAGCTGACCGGCTTGAGCTTGCAGCGGCTGCTCGAGCTGTTGGCCGCGTCGATGAACTCCTGCTCGTCGCGCAGGTGCGCCGTGCGGGCTGCCGTCCCCGGCGCGTATTTGACGTAGTAGTTGAACGGCTGGTGGTGGTACTGGAACAGCGCGTCCGGGCAGTTCGGCCACACCGCGTTGTTCGCGTGGTTCGGATCGGTGCACGTGCCCGGCGTGCTGCCGTTGGTCCAGCCGGGGCCGCCGACGTCGCCGTCGGCGTTCGACCAGCCGCCCGCGTACCAGGCCCAGTCGATGCCCTTGTCCGACAGGCGGTCGCCGATCGTCGGCGCCGTCTGCGGCGGGAGGCGCCGCGCGGGCGCGGTCCCCGGCGCGTACGGCTGGTAGGGCGGCTGCGTGGTGTTGACCGCGAAGTCGCCGCACACGGTGCCGGGCAGCGTCGGCCCGCGACCCGGACCCGGGTTGCACGACGCGGTCAGCGATCGGTCGCCGAGCGGCGTCGCGCTGGGCGTCTGGTACATCGGATAGTTCGTCGGCATCCCGTTCGCGTCGACGACCGAGTGCAGGTCGTCCGGACCACCGGTGTTGTCCGCGCCCGGCCACGTCGGCGTGCGGGCGGAGATCAGCCACTGGTGGTTGAGGAACGAGCCGCCGAACGCGCTCTGGAAGAAGTCGTCGGCGATCGCGTAGTGCGGATGGTGCTTCGTGTGCAGGTACTTGTAGATGGGCAGCTGCGTCGTGTCGTAGTAGCCCTGCGTGAGCCCCACCGCGTCGCTGCCGGTCGTGTAGCGGTTCTGCTGGCCGTGGTTGAGCTGGTACTGCTCCTGGTAGTAGCGGTGCACGAGGTCGCGCGTGCAGCCGCCGGGTAGGCCACTGCCCTTGGGCACGCCGTTGGGCGCGAACACCTTCGGGTCCGGGCACGTCGTATCCGACGGCGCGATGTAGTCGTCGATCTGGAACAGCTCGTTGAGGAAGTGGCTGTTGAACGGCGTCCCGGTCGCCGTGGTCCCCGAGCAGCGCGTGCTGAGCGGTGGCGACGTGAGGTTGACGTCGTTCTGCATCAGGCAGGTGAGCGGGGCGCCGTTCTGGCCGACCTGCGTGATCTGGGACGCGTTCGCCCTGCTCCGGCCGCGGACGCCCTCCCAGCCGCCGTAGAGGTTGTCGAAGCTGTGGTTCTCCTCGTAGATGACCACGATGCGGTCGACCGAGCGAAGGCCCTTCGCGCCGTGGTCATGCCCGTGCCTGTGATGGGCACCTGCCGCCGCCGGCACGGCGAGCATGAGCGCGAGCGCGGAAGCTGCCCCCAGTCCGCGCCGTGCGTTCCGATACGTCAAGAAGCGCAACTCGTCCCCTCCTTGTGACGGACCTCCGGTGTCCCGCGCACCATACGCCTGCGCCCGCCTACGTCTCGTAGTGGGCCCCGAGGATGTCGCGGATGCGACACGCCGCATCCAGCGCGTGGCCGCCGTTGGCGAGCATGACGCGCACGGTCTCGGCCTCGCCCGCCAGGCGCCGGGCGCGGTCGGCGAGCTCGCCCAGCTCGGCCTCCGAGTACTCGTAGGTGAACCGCTCGCCCGCGGTCCGTCCCTTCAGGTAGCCCTCCGCGTTGCGGCCGTGCGCGCGCAGGTAGGCGAGGTCGCCGCGGGTCACGGCGTCGTACGGCGGCAGCACGACCGGCGCGTCGGTCGCGGGGGCGTCGACGCAGACGAAGGCCGCGCCCGCCGACTTGAACCAGGCAGTCGTGGCGTCGGCGTCGTTGAGCCAGGCGCGATGGCGGAGCTCGATCGCCACGGGCACCGGCGCGAGCGCCTGCACGACGGCGTCGAGCTCGTCGAGGGCGTGGCTGCCGGGCTCGAACGCCGGGGTGAGCTGGAGCAGGAACGAGCTGAGCTTCCCGGCCTCGTGCAGCGGCTGGACGGTCTCCAGCGTGCGCTGGAGCACCGCGTCCTCGAGCTCGCGCGTCAGCGTCACGCGGCCGCGCTCGTTGACCTCGGCGAGTTCCCGCAGGTCGGTCGGCAGCGAGGACAGCGGCGCCGCGTGGCGGGAGAGCAGCCGGTGCAGCTTGACGTCGAACGTGAAGCCGGCGGGGGTGATCGACGCCCAGCGGCCGACCGTCCGGCGCGCCGGCAACGCATAGAACGTCGAGTCGACCTCGACGCCCTCGAAGCGCTGCGCGTGCTCGGCGAGGCGGTCCCGCGGCGCCAGCCCGTCCGGGTACCACTCCTGCGCCGACCATCCGGCGGTCCCGACGACGACGCTAGCCACGCTCGGCTTCGATCGCCGCTGCGAGGTCGTCGTCGCCGTGGCCCCGCTCGACCGCAGCGCCGAGCTGCTGCTCGACCACCTCGAGCAGCGGGAGGTGCAGGCCGGCGTCGGCGGCGGCGTCGATCGCCAGCACGGCGTCCTTGCGCGCCAGCCGCAGCGGGAAGCTCGCGGGGTAGGACCGCTCGAGCATCAGCGCGCCCTTGAGCTTCGCGTAGGGGACGCCGACCGGGCCGCCGTCGATGATCTCCAAAAACGCCTCCGGGTCGACGCCGAGGCCCTCGGCGAGCCGGATCGTCTCGCCCAGGCCACCGACGAGCGCGAGCAGCCAGGCGTTGAGCACGAGCTTCATGCGCGAGCCGGCGCCGATCGCCTCGCCGAGATCGACGGTGCGCGAGCCGATCGCCTCGTAGACCGGCCGGCAGCGCTCCCGGCCCGCGCTGGGGCCGGACGCGAGGATGGTCAGCGCCCCGGCCTCGGCCGGCTCCTTGGTGCCGAGCACGGGCGCGTCGACCATGGCCACGCCGGCGCGGTCGGCCAGCGCGGCGAGCCGCTCGATCGACTGCGTGCCGACCGTGCTCATCTGCGACCACACCGCGTGGCCGAGCTCGCCCGCCAGCGGCTCCATCACGGCCTCGACCCCAGGCCCGTCGGCGAGCATCGTGATCACGACGTCGGCTCCGTGGACCGCCTCCGCGGCCGCGTCGCAGACGGTCACGCCGTCGGCGGCCAGCGGCTCGGCCGCGGCTCGCGTGCGGTTCCACGCGCGGACCTCGTGACCGGCGCGCGCGACGTTGCGCGCCATCGCCGAGCCCATGATCCCGGTGCCGAGAACCGCGACGAGCACAGCCCCAGTATTGACGGCGGTGTCCGTTTTCGACAAGACCCGCGGCGCGCGGCAGGCGATGATGCCGGGCATGACGGCAGACCTCGAGCGCATCCGCGACTTCGTCACGGCACATGCGCGGCTGCTCGACCGCCGCCGCTTCGAGCTCGCCACCGGCACCGGCGACCCGGACGCCGCGCTGGCGGCGCTCGCCGGGTACCGCAACGGCGACGGCGGCTTCGGCCGGGGGCTGGAGCCCGACGCGCGGGAGCCGGGGAGCCAGCCCGTGGCGGCGCTGCACGCCTTCGAAGTGCTCGAGGAGGTCGCGCCCGTCACGAGCCCGCTCGCCACCGGGCTGCTCGACTGGCTCGACGCGGTCGCCCTGCCCGGAGGGGCGCTGCCGTTCGCGCTCGCGGGCGGCGCGGGCGCAGGCTCCGCGCCGATGTGGGGGACCGCCGACCCGACCGCGCCGTCGCTGCACATGACCGCGGTCGTGCTCGGCATCGCGCACCGGGTCGCGCGCCACGACCCCGCCGTCGCCGCGCACCCCTGGCTGCGCCGCGCGACCGGCTGGGCGAGCGCCGAGATCGCCGCGCTCGAGGAGCCCGGCCACGCGATCCAGTTCCGCTACGTCCTCCAGCTCCTCGAGGCGCTCGGCGCGGATGACGAGCTCGCACGCCTCGGCGCCTTCCTGCCCGCCGACGGCACGATGCCCGTGGCCGGCGGCAAGCCCGACGAGGCGATGCGCCCGCTCGACTTCGCCCCGGAGCCCGGCGGGCCGCTGCGTGCGCTCATCGACCCCGGCGTGGTCGAGGCCGACCTCGACCGCCTCGAGGCCGAGCAGCACGACGACGGCGGCTGGGACGTCGACTGGACCCACTGGTCGCCCGCCGGCGAGCTGGACTGGCGCGGCTGGGCCACCGTCCGCGCCGTGCGCATCCTGCGCGCCAACGGCCGGCTGTGAGGCTCAGCGGGCCTCGGCCCGCTCGACGGTGCGCGCCACGTCGACGCGCGAGCTCGCGTCGAGCTTGCGGAAGATGTTCCGCATGTGCGTCTCGACCGTCTTGATGCTCAGGAACAGCTCCTCGGCGATCTCCTGGTTCGTGCGGCGGTCGACGACGAGGCGCGCGACCTCGAGCTCGCGGCCGGTGAGCGAGCCGACGCCCCTCTCGTCGGGGCGGCCCGGGCGCGTGCGCCGGTACGCGCCGTGCCCGAGCTTGCGCAGCTCGTGCTCGACCGGCTCGCGGCGCCGGTGGGCGCCGCAGGCGTCGAACTCCGTCGCGGCCTGCTCGAGCTCGGCGACGGCGCGGTCCGTCTCGCCGAGCCGGGCCAGCGCGCGGCCCGCCAGCACCCGCGCGTCCGCCGCCTCGATGCGCGCGCCGACCTCCCCGGCGCCGGCGGCGGCGGCGAGCGCGCGCTCGGCGGCCGTGGCCGCGTCGCCCGCCTCCAGCGCGACGCTGGCGGCGGAGCGGTGGGCGATCGCCGTCGAGAGCGGCAGCCCGTAGGCACCTGCGAGGCCCTCCGCGAGCGCGGACGCGCGCCGCGCGTCGTCGAGGCGGCCGAGCCGCAGGTGGCAGCGCGTCATGAAGTCGAGCCAGATCGCCCGCCAGGCCCCGGGGATCAGCGGCAGCTCGTCGCCGCCGCAGGTCCTCAGGAACGTCTCGTACGCGCGCGGCGCGTCGCCCGCGTCGAGCAGGGCGCGGGCGTGCACTCCGCCGCTCCACGCGACGACGGGACTCGCGTCCAGCCCTTCCGTGAGGCTCATCGCCTCGGCGCTCGCGCGGAGAGCGTCGTTCGTCTCCCCGGCGCAGCTCGCGGCGAAGCTGCGGTTGAGGAGGCTCCACGCGAGCGAGATCCCGCTGTCGGCGAGCCGCGCCGACTCGACCACGCCGTCCAGCAGCTCCGCCGCCTCGCGCGGGCGGCCGGTCACGAACATGATGTTGGCCAGCCCCTGCATGAGGCCCGGGAAAAGGTCGCCCTGGCCGGTGCTGCGGGCCAGCGCGAGGCCGCGCTCGGCGTGCACCATCCCCGGCCCGTAGACGTCCAGGTAGAACTCGGCCGGCGCCAGCCACGCCATCGCGCCGAGCTGCTGCGCGAGTTCGGCGTCCGAGAGCGCGTCGACGACGGCGGCCACCTCGTTGTAGTGCCGCCATGCCGCGGCGATCGTCTCCGGGCGCAGCGTGGCGGCGAACGTGGCGAGGGCGCCGGTGACCGCCCGCAGCGGCCCATCGTCGAGCGCCCGCGCGGTCGCCAGCGCGGCCTCGCCCCACTCGAGCATGCCGGCCCAGTCCATTCCGTAGAACGCGTCCACCCCGAGCTGGAGCATGAGCGCGGCGCCCTCGGGCGTCTCGCGGTCGGGGAGCTGCGCGAGCGCTCCCGCGAGGCGGTCGTGGGCCTGCGTGTGGCGGCCCTGGAGGTGCTCGATCGCCGCGCATGCGGAGATGAGCCCGACGCGGGTGCCGGCGTCCTCGGCGGGCGTGAGGTCGAGCGTTCGCAGCAGCGCCGAGCGGCTGTGCTCGAATCGGCCCGTCGCGCCCGACGATCCCGCGAGCGCGACGAGCAGGCCGGCGCGCTCCTCGCGCGGCGCCGTGTCGGGCAGCAGCCGCAGCGCCGCCTCGAACCAGCGGACCGCGCTGGTGGGCGCGCGGCCCGCGGCGGCCTCGCCCGCCTCGCGCAGCACGGCGATCGCGGCGGCGTCGCCATGGCGCGCGGACTGCTCGACGTGGTGGGCGCGAGCCGTGGCCGGCGCACCGCGCGCGGCGAGCGCCTCCGCGCACCGCTGGTGCGCCACGAGCCGCGCTCCCGGCGCGCACGACTCGTACACCGCGCTGCGCACGAGCGGATGGCGGAACTGGAACCGCCGCGGGACCTCACCGGCACGGATGAGGTCGCGCGCCACCAGCTCGTCGAGCACGTCGAGCGCGTCGGCCTCCGGCAGCGCCGCGGCGGCGACGGCGAGGTCGAGCTCGAACGGGTCCCCGGCCACCGCGGCCGCCTGGGCGAAGGCCCGCACGTTCGGCTCCAGGTGGTCGAGCTCGCCGGCGATCGCCGCGGTCACGGCGGCGGGCACGCCGCCCGGCCGCCGGCCGCCGTCCAGCGCGACCGGGCCGCCGCTGCGCGCGAGCTGGAGCAGGTAGAACGGGTTCCCGCCGCTCTCGCGGAACAGGCCCTCGCGCTCGGCGAGCCCATGGAACTCGATCAGCCGCTCCGACGCCGCCCGGTCGAGCGCGCCGAGCGCCACCGACCGCACCTGGCCGTCGCGCGCGGCGGCCTCGATCGTCGCGGTGAAGCCGGCGTCGGCCTGCCCGGCGCGGAACGTGCCGACGACCATCACCGCCGCGTGCGGCGGCCGCCGCAGCAGGTGCGCGATCAGCTCGAGCGAGGCGCCGTCGCTCCAGTGCAGGTCGTCGAGGCCGAGGAGCAGCGGCTGCTTGGCCGCCAGCCGCTCGATCAGCTCGCGTACCGCGTGATGGGCGCGGAAGCGCTCGACCGGCGTCCGCGGCGGCTCGGCGTCGCTGCGCAGCGCGCGCAGCGAGGGGAACACCGAGGCCAGCTCGCCCAGCCCGTCGGCGGCGAGCCGGTCGTAGGCGCGCGCGTCGAGCGACTCGAGGTAGGCGTCGAACGCGTCGACGACGAGACCGAACGGCAGCTCGCGCTCGAGCTCGCTGGCCCGGCCCTGGAGCGAGAGCCAGCCGCGCGCCTCGGCGCGGCGCTCGAGCTCGGCCACCACCGACGTCTTGCCGATCCCCGGCTCCCCGCTCAGCATCGCGAGCCTGGACGTGCCCCCGCGTGCCTCGTCCAGCAGGCCTTCCAGCAGCTCCAGCTCGGCATCGCGGCCGATGAGCGATTCTGCGAGAGAGGTCATGTGCCGGGTCGGGCGCAGCATACGCCGCTCTCGCGCGGCGCTGGGAAATCAGGGTCCACCCCCGATGTGCCGGCGGTCGGGCTCGGCCATCGTTGGAGCCATGCCGCGCTTCCTCCTGCACCACACGCACGAGCCTCGGGAATGCCCGGCCGCGTTCGCCGCCTGGAAAGGGTTCACGAGCCCGCTGCGCGCCCGCCCGACGATCGGCTCCTGCCTGTCGGGCCGCCACGAGATCTGGTGGCAGCTGGACGCCGCCGGCGCCGCCGAGGCGCTCGCGCACCTGCCGCCCTACGTCGCCGAGCGCACCGAGGCGATCCGCGTCAGCGAGGTGCGCGTGCCCTGAGGCTCATGGCCGGGTGCCGGTCGGCCGATTACCGGTGTGATGTTGCGGCTCATCCGGCGCGTGCTCGGGCAGCACCTGGGTCTGTGGCTCGCCCTGCTCGGGGCGGGCCTCGTCGCGCTGGCCGGGCTCACGGTGTCGGACCTGCGGGCGAATGCCAAGGAGCGCAGGTCCGCGCAGATCGCGTTCTTCCGCGTCGCCGACGACAGCGACCACCTCAACACGCTCGTCCTCAGGGCGCTCGCGCGCGGTCGCGCGACCTCCGAGACGTTCGAGCAGGTCGAGCGCAACGGCCACGCGATCGACGCCACACTCTCGCGCGACGTCGTCGAGCGCGATGAGTTCCAGACCGCGGTCCGGCAGGTGCTCAACCAGCTCGCAAGCTATCGCGGGCTCGCCGAGCGCACGCTCGTCGCGCTCGCTCACGGCGACCGCAACGCCGGCGGGTCGGCCGCGGCGGTCGGCCCGTCGTTCGACGAGCTCGAGCGCCGCCTGCACCTCGTCGAGGACCTGCGCGCAGGGCAGGCGCAGCGCGCGGAGGACCGCGCGACGACGCTCTCGACGCTCACCGTTGCCGCGCTGCTCGTCCTGCTCCTGCTGCTCGTCCTCGTCCACCAGCGCGGCCGCCGGTACGCGGAGGTCGCCGCCTCCGAGGCCGCGGCGCTCGCCGTCTCCGAGGCGCGCTTTCGGGGGCTGATCGACGACAACTCGGACCTCGTGCTGCTGATCGGCGCCGACCAGCGCGTGCGCAGCGCGAGCCGCGCCGCCCGCGACGTGCTCGGCTTCGATCCACGCGAGCTCGAGCGCGAGGATCTCGGCGCCATCGTGCACCCGGACGACCTGCCGCTGATCGCCTCCGCGGCCGGCAGCCGGCACCGCCGGCTCGAGATCCGGATGCGCCATCGCAACGGCTACTGGCTCAGCGTCGAAGCGCTCGCCAACGACATGAGCACCGACGCGAACATCGACGCCCTGGTCCTGACCGTGCGCGACGTCACCGAGCGCAAGGCCTTCGAGGAGCAGCTCCGCCATCGCGCGTTCCACGATCCGCTGACCCAGCTCCCCAACCGCGCGCTGCTCCACGACCGCCTCCAGCACGCGCTCGCGCGCGAGGGCCGCTTCGAGGACCAGGTCGCGGTGCTGTTCGTCGACCTCGACGACTTCAAGCTGGTCAACGACGGCCTCGGCCACGCGGCGGGCGACGAGCTGCTGATGCTCGTGGCGCGCCGCCTGCGCTCGTGCCTGCGGTCCGCCGACACGGCGGCGCGGCTCGGCGGCGACGAGTTCGGCGTGCTGCTGGAGGGCGTCCCCGACATCGACAACGCGGTCGCCGTCGCGCAGCGCATCCTCGCCGCCTTCGCCGACCCGTTCGCGATCGGCGGCCTGCCGGTGCCGCTGCGCGTGAGCATCGGCATCGCGATCGGCCAGGCGCAGGCCGCGGCGGCCGACGAGCTGCTGCGGGACGCCGACATCGCCATGTACGCGGCCAAGCGCGAGGGCAAGGGCGGCTACGTCGTCTTCCGGGCCGACCGCCACGCCGACCTCGCTCGCCGCTTCCCCAGCCAGGGCGCGCCGGACCCCGACCGCATCACGTGGTTCGAGCGCGGCGAGGAGCAGCGCAACGAGGTGCTGCGCCTGCTGCGCGCCGAGGACGCCATCGTGCCCGCCTTCCAGCCGATCGTCGACCTCCAGACCGGCGCGATCGCCGGCTACGAGGCGCTCGCCCGCTTCCCGCACGACACCGAGAGCCGGCCGCCGAACGCGTGGTTCTCCCAGGCCCACCGCTGCGGGCTCGGGGCGCAGCTCGAGGCGCGCGCCGTCGAGGCCGCGCTGCTGCGCCGCGGGGACTCGCCGGCCGGCTACCTGTCGGTCAACCTCAGCCCCGCCGCGCTGCGCGCCGATGAGCTCCGGCGCCGCCTGCCCGCCGACCTCGAGGGCGTGGTGGTCGAGATCACCGAGCACGAGATGGTCGCCGACGGCGAGCGGCTGCGCATGACGCTCGACGAGCTGCGCGCCCGCGGCGCCCGGGTGGCGGTCGACGACGCCGGCGCCGGGTACGCCGGGCTCCGGCAGCTGATGATCCTGCGGCCCGACCTCATCAAGCTCGACCGTGGCCTCATCGAGGACGTCGCCGGCGACGAGGCCAAGCAGGCGCTCGTCGAGTGCTTCGTGCGCTTCGCCGAGCGCACCGACGCCGCGGTGTGCGCCGAGGGCGTCGAATCGCTCGAGGACCTCCTCGTGCTCGCGCGGCTCGGCGTCGCATACGGGCAGGGCTACGTGATCGCCCGCCCCGCCGCCGAGTTCCCGCAGCCGGCGCCGCTCGCCTGCGCCGCGCTCGCCGCCTGAGCGAGGGCGCCCGCCGCCGCCGCCGCAGCCAGCGACGGCGACGAGCGCGGCCATGAACGGCGCGGCCGGCGTCGTGGACGCCCGCAGGGCGCGCCGGCGGCCGTGCAGTCCTACATGGCCGGACGCAGCATGCCAGCGCCCACCTGACCGCAGCATGAACGCGCTCAGCGCAGGATCCCGGTGTGCCCGATCGAGTAGCGGCCGGGCTGCGGCCACACGCAGGCGCCGTGCGGCTGGCTGCCGACGCGCACGCGATGCAGGAGCCGGCCGGTGCGGGTGTCGATCGCGTACAGCTCGGCGTTGTAGCGGCCCGTGAGCCAGAGCACGCGGCCGTCGGCCGACAGGCCGCCCATGTCCGGCGAGCCGCCGCCGGGGATGTGCCACTTGCGCACGGGCCTGCCGGTGGCGAACGAGACGACCGAGATGCTCCCCTCGCCGCGGTTGGACACGTAGAGGAAGCGGGAGTCGCGGCTGGGGTAGAGGCCGTGCGCGCCGGCGCCGGTCGGCTGGAAGCGGACCACGCGCCAGGTGCGGGCGTCGACGAGCCAGACGCCGTTCGACGCCATGTCGGCGATGTAGAACGTGCGGCCGTCGGGGGAGAGCTTGACGTCCTGCGGCATCGCGCCGGTGCGTAGCCGGACGGTCTTCGTCGCTCGCTCGTGGACGAGGTCCACGACGATCGCGCTGCCGCCGAACTCGCACGAGACGAGCGCGTGGCGGCCGTCGGCGGTGTAGTCCATGTGATCGACGCCCGGGCATTGCGGGACGTGCAGCGCGTGACGCAAGCGCATGGTCCGCGGGTCGCGGAAGTCGAGCTCCCTGTGCGCCTCGGCGACGACGATGGCGCGCCGCCCGTCGGCCGTGAAGTACAGGTTGTAGGGGTCGGTCACCGGCACCGGCCGGCCGGGCCGGCCGGTGCGCGGGTCGATCGGCGTGAGGCTGTTGCCGAGGTCGTTGGTGACCCAGAGCGTCTTCAGGTCCCACGACGGCGTGACGTGCTGGGGCTGGCGCCCGACCGCGAAGTGGCCGACGATCCTGCCCGTCTTCTGCGCGATCACCTCGACCGTGTCCGAGCCCGAGTTCGGGACGTAGACGCGCGCGGGGTCGTTGCGCACGGCGGGGGAGAGGTGATCGGGTCGGTCGGCCGCGTAGACATCGGTGCGCGGGCGGCCCGGGCCGAGCTGCCAGACCTCGCGCTGCACGCTGCCCGCCCGGTTCCGGCCGCCGACCACCCATACGCGGTCGTCGAACGTGGCGGCGCCTGCGTCGGAGAGCGGCTGTGGCAGCGCGCCGGCGTGTGTGACCGCGCCGGTCCGTGGGTCGACGGCGAGGATCGCGCGGCTCGCCGAGCCGGGGGCGTCGCCGCGGCCGCCGAGCACGTACACCGAGCCGTTGAGCGGCGCCGCGGCGGCGTGCGCGAGCGGCCGCGGCAGGCGGCCGATCTTCGTGATGCGGCGGGTGGCCGGGTCGAAGCTCAGGACGTCCGCGTTCGCGTGCGCGCCGTCGGTGCCGCCCGCGATGACCAGGCGCCCGGCGGCGGGCGCGACCGCCGCGTAGCGCAGCGGGTGCGGCAGCGAGGCCACTTGGCGCACCGGCTGCCCGGGCCGGAACGCGAGCACGCTGCGCAGCGGCGCCCGGCCGGTGTAGCCGCCGACGACGTAGATCGTGCTGCCGATCCGCGCGGCCTCGAGGTCGGAGGCGGGCGCGGGGAGGCGCGCGACGGTGCGCGCCGCCGCGCCGGGCCGCCACTCCGTGACCTGGTCGCTCGAGCCGGACGCCGTGCCGCCGCCGAAGACGTACACGCGGCGGTTGAGCTCGGCGGCGCCGGCGTCGTGCACGGCGAGGGGGAGCGTTCCCGCCCTGCGGGACGGGCCCGGCCCCACCCGCACGACGGTCAACACCGACGCGTCGCCGGCGTCGAGCCCGCCGGCGGCGAAGAGCCCGTGCTGCATCACGGCGAGCCCGGGAAGCTGCACGGGAGCCCGGAGCCTCCGCGCGGCGTCCAGGCGCAGGCGGACGTGCGCCGCATGCGCCGGGGCGGACGGGTGCTGCGCGGACGGCGTGCCGGTCGGAGCGGCGGGCGGCACGTGCTGCGAGGAGCCACCGCATCCGGCGAGCGCGACGACCGCGATCAGGAGCGGCGTTCGTCGCATCGCTCCTGCGAGGATGGCACGCCCACCCTGACGTTCTCCTGAACGCGGGCCGTTACGGTTCTGGCCGTGCGCCTGTTGCGGGAGCGGCCTGACCAGTTCGTGCGGTACGTGTGGCTCGGCATGTTCCCGTTCGCGATGGCCGGCGTGATCCTCGGCTTCGGCCCCTTGATCGCCGCGAGCGGCGTCGCGATCACGCTCGTCGGATTCCTGCTGGTCGCGGACTACAACGGCGTGCTGGAGCGGCTCTCGGTCCGCTACCGAGACAGCTGGTCGTTCCGCCTCCAGGGCAAGGCGCGGTTCACGCGGTTCGAGGGTGCGATGTGCCTCGTGATCGGGCTCGGCTGGCTCGCGGTCGGCGTGGTCGTGTCCGTCACGGGCTGATACGACGCCGTGGCGCTCGTGCACGACCACAGCAACACGCCGGCGCTGGTCGGCGCCGCACCTCCCGCGCGTATCTGCGCGCTCGTGATCGCGGTCGCGTTGCAGGGAGCATTTCGTCGCAATCGCGACGCCCGCGTCCGAGATTGCGACGTTCGTCCTCTATAGCCAGCACTTCGTCGCACACGCGCCCGTCGGCGGAGGATTTGCGACGAAATGCTTGTTCGGTCTCGACCCCCGGTGAAACAAGGGGACAGTCCCCTTGTTTCACCGGGGTAGATTGGCGCCCGTGCGACACCTCGACTGGGAGGGCTGCTTCAACGTTCGCGATCTCGGGGGTCTGCCGGCTGCCGGTGGGCGCAGGACGCGCTTCGGCGCGGTGGTGCGGGCGGACGCGCTGGATGGGTTGTCGGAGGCCGGCTGGGACGCGCTCACCAGGTGCGGCGTCCGCACCGTCATCGATCTACGGGACGAGGACGAGCGGGGGCCTGACCTGGCGTCGCGTCCGGAGGACCTCACCACGTTGCACATCCCGCTCGACGGCACCGGGGACCGGGAGTTCTGGAGCGTCTGGCGCAACGGTCCGCAGTTCGCGACACCGCTCTACTACGGGCCGCACCTGGAGCGCATGCCGGAGCGCAGCGCCGCCGTGCTCGCGGCCATCGCCGACGCGCGGGCGGGCGGGGTGGTGTTCCACTGCGGCGGCGGCCGCGACCGAGCAGGACAGATCGCGATGCTGGTCCTCGCCATCGCGGGCGTGCCCCCGGACGTCATCGCGAGCGACTACGCGCTGAGCTTCGAGCGGCTTCCCGCGCGCTATGCGGCGCATCGCGAGCCCGACCAAGGCCCGGTGCTCGAGCAGTACCTCGCGGAGCGACACACGACCGCCGAGCGCGTCATCGTCGAGCTGCTCACCACCGTCGACGTGCCGAACACGCTGCGCGCCGCGGGTCTCACGGACGCACACGTGGAGCGGCTGAGAAGCCGGCTCCTCGATCAATCGCAAGGTATGTTGCCCGCCCGATGGCGGCTGCACTGACCTGGCTGAGCGAGGAGCGCTGCGCCGTCGGCGACGTCGTGTTCCAGACGCTGCCGACGGGCTGGCTCGGCGGGTCCGAGGCCACGATGGAGGGCGCCGACTTCTTCCTGATGAAGGACCCCGCGGCGGTCGAGCGGTTCGCCGCGCTGATCGCGGACATCGGCCCGCGACACGTCTTCGAGCTCGGCGTCTACGCCGGCGGGAGCACCGCGCTCGTGTGCCAGCTCGCGACGCCGCGCAGCTACGTCGCGATCGACAACCGCGCGGTGAACCCGTCCCTGCTCGAGTTCCTCGAGCGCAGGGACCTCGACGGGGTCGTTCAGGTGCACGGCGACGTCGACCAGGCTGACCGGCCGCGGCTCGCCGAGCTGGCCGACGCCGCGTTCGACGACGAGCCGCTCGACCTGGTCGTGGACGACTGCTCGCACCTCTACGAGCCGACGCGCACCTCGTTCAACGAGCTGTTCCCGCGCCTGCGCCCCGGCGGCGTCTACCTGATCGAGGACTGGCCCTGGGCGCATTCGGTGCTCGATGTCGACGCCGACGGCTTCTGGCCGGACGAGGTGCCGCTCACCCGCCTGATCTTCGAGATCGTGCTGGCCGTCCCGTCCGTGCCGGGCCTCGTCACGGACGTCAGCGTCGACGGCAACACCGTGAAGGTCCGGCGCGGCGACGCCCCCATGGATCCCCGCGGCTTCGACATCGCCGAGTGCTGCAAGCCCAGGGGGCGCCGGCTCCTGGCCTAGTACGCCTGGGCCCCCGCGGCGGCGCGGTCAGCCTTCGCCCACCGCCACGGGCCGCGGCGGAGGCGCGGTCGCGCGGTGCGCGACGACCCGCTCGCCGCGGGCGCGCGGGCGGCGCACCTTGACGTACTCGGCGAGGTAGTACGAGCCGATGACGAGCGCGCCGGCGAGCACCTGGGCGCCGAGCGTCTCCCACGTGGAGTACATCTCGAACCAGGAGCCCATCCACTCCGGCACCGTGAACGGCGTCGCGTGCCGCGGCAGCCAGCCGAGGTCCTGGAAGCTCAGCGCGGTGCCGCCGATCATCACGACGAGCACGAAGCCCACGATCACGCCGGTGCTCACGAGCATCTTGCGATAGGGCAGCTTGCGGTGCAGCCAGAACGTGGCGAGGCCGACGGCGCACGTGCCGGCGAGGCCGAACCCGACGCCCTCCAGCACCGCCGCCGAGCCCGCCTTGAGCTCGAGGTTCTGGAGGAACAGGACCGACTCGAAGCCCTCGCGGTACACGGCGGTGAACCCGAGCGCGACCAGCCCGACCGTCGCGGAGATGCCGGTGCCTGCGAGCAGGCGCCGGCGCTGGCGGTGATGGCGGCCGATCCACTCGGACCAGTAGACCTTGTGGACGAACCAGTTCAGGACCAGGAGCAGCACGACGATCGCGATGAAGCCGGTGATCGCCTCGAGCTTCGGGCCCAGCGGGCTCGCGACGTCCATCACGGCCTGCGCGACGAACCACGTTGCGACCGAGGCCAGGAACGCCAGCGCGGCGCCCGCGACGATAGGGCGCCGGCGGCCGGCGTTGCCGCCGCGCATGCTGGCCGTGACGGCGGCGAAGATGAGCACGGCCTCCAGGCCCTCGCGGAACACGATGGCGGCGGAGTTGAAGACGATCGTGGCGCGGCTCTGCGGCGCCGTGACCTCGGTCGGGTCGACCGGGCCGGTCTTCGCCGTGGCCATCAGGTAGACGAGCCCGGCGAGGACAGCGAAGGCGGCGGCCCACACCGAGCCGCGGCGGATGCGGCCGCGCTGGGCGCCGTTGGTGGCACGTTCGTCCCGCATGAGTTAGGGCACCCTAAACCATAGCCGCGCTCGGCGCGTCGACGCCGTCGGCGCCGTCGGCGCCGTCCAGAGACGGCCGCCGGAAGACCAGCAGCGTGAACACCGGATGTGGCCCCGCGCGCGTCACGATCAGCCGTCCGCCCTCGGCGTGGGCGAGCGAGCGCGCGAGCGCCAGCCCGATCCCGTGGCCGTCGCCGGCGCGCCGCGCGAACGCATGCTCGGGATCGCCCTTCAGGCCCGCGCCTTCGTCCGAGACGTCGAGCGCGAGCGCGGAGCCGGCGTCGCGGGCGCGCAGCATGACCGCCCCGCGGCCGTGGCGGCAGGCGTTGTCGAGCAGGACGTCGACGATCTCGCGGAGCACCGTCGCCGACATCCGTACGGCGTCGTCGTCGGTGGCGACGCGCACGCGCAACGGCCGCCCGGCGCGTGCGAGCGGGCCGCGCCAGCGGGCCTCGGCGTCGTCGAGCAGCGCAGCCAGCGGCGTCGGCGCCACCTCGCGCGGCGCGTCGCGCGCGACCGCGAGCAGCGTGTCGATCGTCTGCTCGAGGCGCTCGACCTGCGCGAGCGCGGCGTGCAGCTCGGGCGCGCTCGCGTCCCGCAGCTCGAGCGCCTCGAGCTCGATGCGCAGCGCGGCGAGCGGCGTGCGGAGCTGGTGCGACGCGTCCGCGGTGAACGCGCGCTCGCGCGCCACGAGCTCGCCCAGCCGCGCCCCCGCGGAGTCGAGCGCGGCGGCGACCGCGTCGACCTCGTCGATGCGCGAGCGCGGCCCGCGCACCGAGAAGTCGCCGTCGCCGAGGCGACGGGCCGCGACCGCCAGCCGCTCGAGCGGCGCCGCGAGGCGCCGGCCGGCGAGCAGCGCCGCGAGGACCGCCAACGCGATGACCGCGACGGCCGCCAGCCCCAGCGTGAGCCACGAGTCGTGCGCCGCCGCGGCGTCGCGCTCCGCGCGCACGGCGCCGGTTGTCCGCTCCCCCGCGACGAGCGGTACGGCGACGAGCAGCCGCCCGCC
>Ga0081539_10001819_pt1 | contig 33673 bp, 21 predicted proteins | sample TabmetS4T2R2_FD_71023 | JGI IMG/M metagenome (GOLD analysis project Ga0081539, IMG submission 71023) | Tabebuia heterophylla rhizosphere microbial communities from the University of Puerto Rico - S4T2R2 | ecosystem: Host-associated > Plants > Roots > Rhizosphere ... | reverse complement strand
CCGGTTGTAAACAATCATGTCCTCGACGCCTAACCGCTTGTGCATCTCCGACTGAGAAAGTCCGAGTGCGAGTCTTATCTGCAACAGCTTCTCCGCCAGCCGCTCCGCCCTCTGCCGCGCCGTTCCCATCAAGAGTCACCTCCCGATGAGATGGCACGAGCATACCGAGGCTTGCCTTTATACCGATGACGGTATAGAATGTGGCTGTGCGGTCGGATCGCCGTGAGCTTGTTCCTGTGCTGCTCAACGGTGATGCTCATCACTCAGTCTGTGAGGGTGAGAGCTACGCATGTGGCCGTTGCCTAGAATCGAAAGAGCGCGGCCCGCAAGATAACAAAACCGGCCCGCCGCCGCCACCCGGACGACTCGGCTGCGCGCCGCGTAAGGTGAAGCCATTGGAACGCCCTCACGACCTGCTGATAGATGAACAAACCTGGCAGGCGATTAACGATCCGGCCACGGCCAACGACATCGCGCTCACGCTGTTCAGCTTTAAGACGGCGATTGACAGCGGGCCGGACGGCGCGCAAGCGGCGAGTGCCGCGCTCTTAGCCAACGTCGAGGCGGCGTACCTGCACACCGACGTGCACCGGGCCGCCCTCAAGCTGTATCTGCTGTCGCTCACAGGACAATTGAAGCCGGAAGACGAGCCGCTGCGCCTCATCAACGAGGCGATCAAGCGCGGCACGGCCAGCATCGAACTTGCGCAGCGGAGCGGGGCGCGGAAGAAGCGGCGGCGTTAGGCAATAGAGCGGCTTACTGCCGAGTTTACCAAAGCTGCCTGCTGCTGGGAGCGCGGGCCTCCCGCCCGCCGAGCGTGCTGTAAGCACGCTCAACAGGATTAGTTCTCCTTCAAGCTTGCGCTTCGGCGCGGCCGCTTATTCGCGCTGGCGCGCTCAAGGCGGGCGCGCGCGCCCGCGCTCCCAGCATCAGCGCAGATAGGTAAACTCAAACGAAAGCTGCTCTAACTCAGGCGACGCGACGGACAGCATCGGCGGGACGTATCAACGAGCCTGCCGCCCGCTCACGCGGGCTGAACATGCTACGTGGGCTGAGGGGGTCTGCCTACCGCTTACTGCCAGCACTCAGGGCTTCTTGTTCGCCAGGGCCTGTTGGATCTTCTGCACGAGGTCGCGTGCTTGGGGGGCGAACTCGCCGTCGGGCGCGAGCACGAGGTAAGCCTGGAACTGCGTGAGCGCGTTCTCCGGCTGGCGTGCCTTGAGCAGGATGTTGCCGGCGAGCAGGTAGCCTTCGGCGAGCTTCGGGTCGAGTTGCAGGGCCGTGCCGACCTGCGGCCCGGCCTTCACGATGTCGCCTGTCTCGAAATAGACGCGTCCCAGCGTGAAGTGCCCCTGCACAGACTTGTCGTCGAGCTTGAGGCCCGCCGTCAACTCCGCCTCCGCCTCCTTGTACTTCTTCTGTCGGCGGTAGACCTCGCCCAGGGCGAAGTAAACCGGCGCGTCCTTCTGATCGAGTTCGTGCGCGCGCTTGAGCGCCTGCTCCGCCTTGTCCCACTGCTTCAAGTCCATGTAGGCCGTCCCCAGTAGCACCTGCGCGGTGAGGAACTTCGGATCGAGCGCGACGGCCTTTTCCAGGTGCTGGATGCCCGCGCGCACGGACTCCTCCTGCTTGCCTTCCAGCAGCGCGGCACGCCCCGCCTCGTACTCCTGCTGCGCCGCCGCGGGCACGCCCACCACGCCCGTCAGGGTGACGCCCTCGCCGCCGCGCGCCGCGTTTGGATCGGGGCGGAGGTTGAACTGCACGTTGGCGAACGAGGTGGACTGCAACTCGACCGTCTGCTGCTCCGCCAGGTAGCCGGGCGCGCTCACGCGGACGATGAACTGCGACGCCCCCAGCCCCGTGAACGAGAACCGGCCGTTGCGGTCGGTCTGCACCTGACCGGCCAAGCCGCCCTGTAGCCCGTCGCAACTGACGAGCACGTTGAAGGCCGGCTGCTTAGTGTCCGCGTAACGCACCTGCCCGGAAATCTGCCCGGAGGGCTGAGAGCCGGCGCGCGCGCTGGTCAACTGTGCGTGCGCCCCGGCGGCGGCGAGGGCGAGAAAGAGGGCGGCGAGGGCCGCGCGCGTTGTTGCCTGAAACATTATGCTTCTCTCCTTCAATATAAATTCGTCGGGCCGATCCATGACGTGATGACGGGTGCGCGGCGGCGGCCGTGCGGCCGCGCGCCGACTAAACTAAGGTCGCTTCGTGGCGGCGAGCGCCTGCCTGATCTTCTGCGCGGTGGCGCGCGCCTGCTCGGCGTAGCTGCCGTCGGGCGCGAGCCGCAAATACTCCTCGAACATGGCGAGCGCATTCTCCGCCTGGCGCGCGCGCAGCAGGATGTCGCCCGCGAGCAGGTAGCCGTCGGCGAAGTCGGGCTTGAGTTGGAGCGCGCGCCCTGCGTGCGGCCCCGCCTTCGCCAACTCGCCCGTCTCGAAGTAGACGTGCCCCAGCGTGAAGTGCCCCTGCGCCGACTTGTCGTCCAGCTTCAACCCCGCGAGCAGTTCGCGCTCCGCCTCCTTGTACTTCTTCTGCTGGCGATAAACTTCGCCGAGCGCAAAGCGCGCGCGGGCCGCCTTCGGGTCGAGCGCCAGCACGCGGCGCAGCGCCTCCTCGGCCCTGGCCCAGTCCCGCTTGTCCATGTAGGTCGTGCCGAGCAGCAACTGCGCCTCGGCGAACGCGGGGTACAGCGCGATGGCCTTCTCCAGATGCGCGACGGCCGCGTCCGCGTCCCTGGCGTCGAGCAGCGCCGCGCGCGCGGCGTCGTACTCGGCGCGCGCCGCCGCCGGCACGCCCGCGTGCAAGACGCCGGCCGGCGGCAGGCGCGCGGACTCGGCGGCCGACCTGTCCGCCACGAGCAGCAACTGCACGTACTGGCTCACGCTGGTCTTGAGATCGATCTCCTGCTCCGCGTCGAGGTAGCCGGGCATGTGCACGCGGATGATGTACAAGTCCGGCGACAGGTTAGTGAATTGGAACTTGCCCAGCCGGTCGGTCTGCACCTCGCTGAGGACGCCGCCGCGGAAGGGTTCGAGGCGCACGGTGACGTTGTCGGCGGGGCGGCCCCCGCCCGCATAACGCACCTGCCCGTGCACGGAGGCGAGGCGGAGCGAGCCTGTGCCGACCTGCGCGGCGGCGGGTGCGGCGTAGACCGCGAGTAAGATGAAGACGAAGCGCAGCAGGCGGGCCATTCCGTGCGACATGGCAGACAATTCTCCGGCGGATTGTGATTGTGTGCGCCGCGGGCCGGGGAGCTTCGGCATGATGCGTGACGGCGCGTGAAAAAACAAGGGGAGGGACACTCCGCGCGCCCCTCCCCCGCCAAAGCGATCCGTTGCCGGATCGGACTAAAACTCGTAACGCAGCCCGAGCCTCATGCTGAACGGGTTGTTGAAGACACGAGGCTTCAGGAAGTCCGGGTTGGGCGGGTTGCCGACGCCCGCGATGAAGTCAAGCTCCGCGAACTGCTCCGGCACGCGCACCTTGCGGCTGTTGAAGACGTTGAAGAAGTCGGCGATGAATTTCAGCCGGTTCTTCTCGGTGAACGGCAGCGCGTAGTCGGCGTGCACGTCGAAGCGGGTGAAGAAGTCGGTGCGCCCCAGCTTGCCGCGCCCGCCGCGCGGGATTTCGCCCGCGTTCAGGTAGATCGGGTGCGCGCCGAACTCGCTGATCGGGATGCCCGACTCCATGTGCACGTTCAGCCCCAGGTTCAGCCCGTTGAGCGTGTTGAAGCCGCGCTCGCGGGCGAAGCTGTAGCTGCCGTAGATGTTGACGACGTGCCGGCGGTCGGTGTTGAGCGGGCCGACGGCGAACTGGTCGCCGAGCAGGTTGAAGTCGCCCTGCGTGAAGTCGAACAGCGAGCTGATGGCCGGGTCGGTCTGCCCGTTGTCGTTACGCAGGTGGCCTTCGTAGTTGCCCACGAGCCGGGCGATGCGCCAGTTGAAGAAGCCCTGCCAGCCGTTCGAGAACCGGCGGTTCAACTCGATCTCGAGCGCGCGGTACTTGCGCACCGGGTCGGGGAAGCCGTCGGGCTTGCCGTCCGGCCGGTTGATCTCGTTGCCGGCCGCATCAATGCCGGTCTGCGCGAAGCAGACGCCCTGCGTGCCGGGCTGGGTGAAGAAGTTGGGCTGCGGGCCGATGCCCGCCACACCGCTCGGGCTGCTCGCGCAGCCTGACGGCGTGTTCAGGATGAACGCATTGTCGGGGCCGCCGAAGGTCGGCGTGAAGACGAACGGCACGAGGTTGACGGCGGCGTCGAGCCGCGAGCTGATGTTGCCGATGTAGTACACCTGCGTGATGCCGGCGTCGGCCGCCTCGGGCGAGACCGAAGCCGCGTCCTCGACGATGCGCTTGGCGCGGCGGTCAATGTAGCGCACCGACAGCGTGAACTTGCGCGGCAACTGCTGCTCGAAGCCGACGGTGTGCTCGTCGGTGAAGCCGAGCTTCGTGCCCGGCGTGATCGGGTTCTCCGGGTCGCTGGCCGAAACATCGGCGGCGCTCAGCTGGTGCGCGGCGTCAATGATCGGGTTGACCGTGCCGAACTGGTTGATGACGGCGACGCGGCGGCCGGCGTTCGGCCCCGTCGTCGGAACGGTGAACTCAGGCACGAACGTCGCGCCCGTCCAATCCTGCTCGGCCGAGAGCGAACGCTCGGCCAGGTCGAGCGGGATGTACTCGAAGAAGCGGCCGTAGTTGTAGTAGGCCTTCGTCTTGCCGTGGCCGAGCGGATCGACCGTCACGCCGAGGCGCGGAGCCCACTGGTCGGTGAAGGTGTAGCCGATGCGCTTGCCAGACGGGCCCGGGCTGCCAATCAGCCGCTCCTGCTCCCAGCGCAGGCCGAAGAGGCCCGTGACGTACTTGTTGAAGCGCCAGGTGTCCTGCGCATAAGCGGCGTGGTAATTCGAGTAGGTCGTGAAGATCGGGTTGCCGAACTCAGCGCGGATCACCTGGAGGCGAGCCGGGATGAGTTGGGTCGTGCCGTCGGTCAACCGCACGGGGAACAGCGCGCAGGTGGAGCAGCTTGAGCGGAAACGCAGGCGGAACTGGACGTTAGCCTGCTGCCCCGAGGCGATGCTGTTCAGGTCAGGCACGTTCGGGATGGTAACCTTCGGCCCGCTGCGCTCGCGCATGCCGTCGTAGTTGCCCCGCTGGAACGTGTAGCCGATGCCGGCGGTGTGCTGACCCCACAGGGAATGCGTCTTGGCCAGGTTGAACTCCATACGCTTGGTGCGGCTGTCGGTCGGCTCGAAGAAGCCGAGACCCTGCGCGATGAAGTTGCCGCGCGCGGGGCCGAGGCCGCCCGTCGCGCCCTTAATCTGGACGATGTCCGAGCCGCGCCGGTCGGCGATCTGGTTCACGTCGGCGAAGCCGGTCTCCTTGAAGCGCGACTTGCCGAAGCCGAATGAGGCGTTGAAGGTCAGCGTCGGCGACAGCGTCCCGTTGTAGCGCAACGACAGGTTGCGCGTGCCGTAGTCGAGGATGCTGTCGGCGGTCGTGTTGTCAATGTTCAGCGTGCGCCAGGACGACAGGTTGGTCTTCGAGGGATCGCCGAAGATCGAGAACGTGATCTGGTGGTTCGGGTTGACGAGCCACTCGACCTTGCCCGCGTAGTTGTAGGTGCGCGTGCGGCCGGCGAACTCAGGCCCGCGGATGATGCGGAGACCGGAGTTGGTCGGATCGGCCGCGTTGGCCTCAGCGCCGCGGAAGATTTGGCGGCGCACCGTCGGGTTGAACGAGCCGTAGAAGAAGAGGTTGTTGCGCGCGCCGGGGACGTAGCCGCCAAGGTCTGCGCCAACGTCGTAAGCCTCTTCGTGCAGAATCTTGCCGAGCTTGTTCACGCGGTTCGGCTCGTCGGGCTGCTTGCGCGTCGCCTCGAAGGCTTTCGGCTGCGCGAAGCCGTAGAGCGCGCCGTGATACTCGTTGCCGCCAGACTGCGTGATGATGTTGACGATGCCGCCCTGCGACTGACCGTACTGCGGCTCGAAGCCGGCGGTCTTGACCTGCACCTCTTTGATGAAGGAGGTGTTGATGCCCGTGCCGAGCGGGCCGTAGGAGCGGGTGAAAGTGCCGATGCCGCCGAAGGCGGAGTCGGTGATGTTCACGCCGTCGGCGACGTAGAGGTTGTCGAGCGCCGAGCCGCCGGAGATCGACGGGTTGTCGCGCCCGCCACCCAGGCTGTCCGTCGTGCCGGGCGCGAGGTAGAAGAGGCCGGAGACGCCGCGCTGCACGGGAATGTTGGCGAACAGCGTGCTGCTCAGGTTCTGGCTGACGGCGGTGCTCGTCAGGTCAGTGCCCGCAGCGGCCGTCACTTCGACCGTCTCGGTCGCCAGACCGGGCTGTAGTTCCAGCCGCAGCGTGGAGGTTTTGCCGACCAGCACTTCGACATTATTTGAAGTCGCGGTCTTGAAGCCCTGCTGCTCGACTTTAACACTGTAGATGCCGGGCGTGAGGTTCTGCACCTCGAAGAGACCTTCGTCGTTGGAGGTCGCAGTACGCGCGCCAGTCGCGCCCGTAACGGTCACGGTCGCGTTGGCGACCGCCGCCCCGTTGGCGTCAACGATAGTGCCGCCGATGGAGCCGGTCGTAGTACGCTCCTGTGCGAAGGCCGCCGCTGCGCCGAGGCACAGCATCATGACCAACGATAGGAATTTCCTCATTAGGTTATTCTCCTTGAAGAGTTAGAAAGACTGCCACGGTCGCACCCGTACCTCCGGCGCAACCGATAGTCGTGTTTGCAATGTTTAGTGGGCTCACTCTGCTTTACGCACAGGCAATGACGATGCCATTAGGAAAGCCGGCCGAATCTCCAAGAAAAATGCGCCATTGGCGCGTTTCCCAGTCGTTTCCTATCCGAGATTTCAGCCGCTTATCCAAAAATTTGTAAATTTATGCACGATGGGCGGGGGCGAGCACCGCGGCGCGCGGGGACGGAGGGCGAAATGTAACCAGGCGCAGAGTTTAGGTCGCCGGGAGATTCTCAATCGGCACCGGCTCGATCTCGTCCGCCAAGGGGAAGCCGAAGACGCGCGCGTAGAAGTAGAGTTCGCCGTCGAGCGCGCGTTTGATGTTCTCGGCGCGGCGGAAGCCGTGCTGCTCGCCCGCGAACGGCACGTAGGCGACGGGCAGCCCCTTCGCCCTGAGCGCCGCGACCATCAACTCGGCCTGGTTCGGCGGCACAACCTTGTCCTCTAGCCCCTGGAAGAAGATGACCGGGCAGGAGAGTTGCGCCGTGAAGTTAATCGGCGAGCGCGCGTGGTAGAGGTCTGCGCGCGCGGGGTACGGCCCGACCAGGCGGTCGAGGTAGCGCGACTCGAACTTGTGCGTGTCGCGCACGAGCGCGCCGAGGTCTGAGACGCCGTAGTGGCTCGCGCCCGCCTTGAAGAGGTCGCGGAAGGTAAGCGCGGCGAGCGTCGTGTAGCCGCCCGCGCTGCCGCCGTCTATGACGCAACGCGCACCGTCCGCCAGACCCTCCGCGATCAGGTGGCGCGCGCCGTTCAAGCAGTCGTCCACGTCCACGACGCCCCACTGCCCGTTCAGCCGTTGCCGGTACGCGCGCCCGTACCCCGCCGAGCCGCCGTAGTTCACGTCGAGGACGGCGAAGCCGCGACTCGTCCAGTATTGAATGCCGAGGTTGAGCGTGGTCGTGGCGGCGGCGGTCGGCCCGCCGTGACTCTTGACCAGGAGCGGCGGGCGCTCGCCCTCCGGCGCGACGTAATCGCGGTTGCGCGGCGCGTAGTAGAAGGCGTGCGCCGTCTGGCCGCCCTCGGTCGGGAACTCGACCGGCTCAGGCACGGACAGATAGCCGGGATCGATTTGCAGATCGCTCGCGCGCTTCAGGACTTCCGCCCGCCCCGTCGCCAGCTCAAGCCGCACGACGGCCGCGCCGGCTGTCGGTTGGCCGGCGCGGAAGAGGGCGTGCGTGGGCGTCGCGCGCACGTAAGTGATGTCTGTGTAAGGCAGGTCGAAGGGCGCGAGTTGCCGCGTCGTCGTGTCGAGCAGGGCGAGGTGCGCGCGCCCGCGCTCCGCATAGGCGCAGACGACATGGGTCGCGCCCGCACAGGCGTAAGTGGACATGCCGAAGCCCCACTGCGGCTGGCCGAACTCGGCCGCCATCGCGCAGAGCGGTTCGACGTGCGCGGCCGTCTCCTGCACGGCATCTGACGCGCGGCCGGCGCGGTAGAGATTCCACCAGCCGCTGCGATCCGAGACGAAGTAGAGCACGCCGTCGGGCGACCATTCGGGCTGAAAGATGGACTCGTCTGCGCCGCCCGCGACCAGCGTCATCTGTCCGAGCGCGCCATCCGGCTCTATCTCCGCGACCCACAACTCGCAGCCGTCCCACGGCATGTTTGGGTGATTCCAGCAGAGCCACGCCAGCCGCCGGCCGTCGGGACTCACGCGCGGTGACGAGTAGAAGTCGTAGCCGGAGGCGAGCACGCGCCCGCCGCCCTCTGTGCCGTCCAGCTTGAGGCTGACGAGCGTGTTGACCGCCTCGTGCTCCGGCGCTGCGCTGTGATCCTCGCGCACGGCGACGAGGCGCGCGCGCCGCGCGTCCACGACCATGTCTGCATAGCGCAGGTCGCCGCCGCCGGGCGTGAGCGAGCCGGGTTCAGCGGCGGCGGGCGCTTGATGGTAGAGCCGCTGATCGGCGAAGTTGACGAAGTAGATGTGCCCGTCGTGGACGCAGTAGTCGCCGCCGCCGTACTCGTGTACGCGCGTGCGCGCGTTGAAGGGCTGGGGCGTTAGGTCGCGCGTCTCATCGGCGGCGTCGCGGCGGACGATGACGCTGCGCCCCGCCTCGGCCGGGCGCACTTCGATCCAGTAGGTGTCGTCGCCGTCCGCTCTGATCATCGTCAGCCCGACCGCGCCGCGCACGATCAGATCGGACGTGATGGGCGAGCGCCAAGCGCCATAGGGCGCAACCTGTGGGTCTGCCATGCCTGTCGTCTCCTCAGTTCTATTCGTCGGGCGCGCATGATGGCTGAAAGGCGGCGCGATGACAAGTCTGCGGCAGGCGAGCGCGCGGCGACGCGCGCGTCTAGCGGCTTTGCCGCCCCTGATGTGCGGAAAGCCTATGGCTTTCCGGTGCTACGAGCTATTTAACCCTCGTGAGATTACGCCTCACGGCGCGAGGCGCAGCCTCGCGGGTAAAAGTAGAGAGCGCGAGACGGAAAGGCACAGCCTTTCCGCACATCGGGGCGGCCGCAGCCGCAAAGAGGCAGCCATAAAGCTCTGATTTTTCGCCAAAACGCCCGTTATTTAACTGTTTTCGCCGGTCGTCGCCCGCCCCGCCCCGCCCGCCTCAAGAATTCCTCAAGTCTCTTCGGGCATAACATGACGTGTCAGTCTGGCGCGGGCCAGGGACTGTTCAGACCCCGACGTTTGGTGAACGCCTGCTGGACGCAGCGAGCCGCACCCGTCAGACGACCGAGCGACGTGCTTGCTGCCGCCGGAAGCTGAGAGTAGAGAGATTAAACATGACCCTAGTCCTCGACAAGATCGCCGTCCCCACGGAACTGCCGCGCGTCTCGCGCGGGCGACTGCTCGCCGTGCTCGAAGAGAGCATGGCCTGCTGCACCTCCTCAATCGTCTGCGGGCGCGCGGGCACGGGCAAGACGCTGCTGGCGACCGACTTCGCCCGCCACGCCGGCCGGTGCGTCGCCTGGTACAAGGTGGACGCGGCGGACGCGGACATGCAGGTCTTTATGCAGTACCTCGTCGCCGCCGTGCGCGCGCAGCATCCGGGCTTCGGGCGCAAGACGCTCGCGCTCCTGGCGACGACGCGCACGGCCGAAGCGGCGGCGCTTTTGGCTGAGTCGTTCGTCTATGAGATGACGATGCTCGAAGCGAGCGAGGCGCTGCTTGTCGTCATAGACGACCTGCATCTGGTGTACGACGCCGCGTGGTTCGTTCCCTTCTTCCACCGCCTGCTGCCGCTTTTGCCGGCGGAGGCGCACGTCCTGCTAGCGGGGCGCACGCTCCCGCCTGCGCCGCTCTGGCGGCTGCGCTCGAAGCAGACGCTGCGCGTGATAGACGAGGCGGCGCTGCTGTTCACGCCGATGGAGACGGTCGAACTGCTGGCGAGCTACAACCTCGGCGCTGACCTGTCCGCCAACATCTGGGCGAACACGCGCGGGCGCGCGGCGGCGCTCGACCTGGCGGTGCGCGACGCGGCGCAGCGGCGCAGGGACGCCACGCGCGTGCTCGTCGCCGAAGAGGAGCGGAGCGCGCGCGCGCGGCTGCGGCTGGTCAAAGGCATGTCGAAGCAACTGCGCGCCACCTGAGTCGGACTAGACCTTCTTCCGCCCGCCCTGGCCAGAGACAGGCGCAAAAGACTTGCGCACGCCGCCCCGTTCGGATAAAAACTTCGGGCACACGAACTGAAAACGGTTTTGCGCTCTCTCCGAATGTCTGTGCCCTGTTCCGCTGCCGCGTTCTGGTAACGTCCCTCGCGTGGGCTAACGCTTGATGAGCAACAGGCCGCGTCGTCAAGACCCGCAACCGTCCCCGACCGGCGCGCCGCCGTCCCCGCCGCCGCTGCCGGAGGCCGCGGGTGTGCCCGCGTTCTTCCTGCGCACGAAGCTCTTGCCGCCGCGCCCCGCGCCCGCGCTCCTGCCGCGCCCGCGCCTGACCGACCGGCTGCTCGCCAACCTCGTCCACCCCGTCACGCTCGTCACCGCCAACGCCGGCTCCGGCAAGACGACGCTCGTCGCGGACTTCCTCCGCACGCACGCGCGCAAGTACGTCTGGTATCAACTCGACCACACGGACGCCGACCCGCTCGTCTTCCTCGGCTACCTCGCGCACGGCATCAAGCAGCACGTCGCGGAGTTCGGCGCGGCCACGCTCGCCTATCTGCAACAGGCGGCGGCCGAGGCGGCGCAGCAGCCCGAACGGGCCGTGGACGTGCTCTTAAACGAGGTGCTCGATCTCGTCGATCAGCAACTCATCGTCGTTCTGGACGACTACCACCACCTCGGCACGGAGACGCCCGTGCATCGCGTCGTGGACAGGCTGCTCGCCTACCTGCCCGACGTGATCCACGTCATCGTCATCTCGCGCGACGTGCCGGCGCTCAGCCTCTCGCGCCTGCGCGCGCAGAACGCCATCACGATCATTGACCGCGCCGAGTTGCTGTTTACGGACGCCGAGACGCAGGAGCTGTTTCGTAAAGTTTTTGATCTTGAGTTGACGCCCGCGCAGCTCGCCGAATACCGCGAGCGCACGCACGGCTGGATCACGGCGCTGCAACTCGTCCGGCAGGTGGCACAGCGCCAGGCGCTCGCGCGCGGCGGTGCGGAGGCGGGCACGCCCGATCTGGTCGAAATCCTGCGGCAGTCCGAGCGCGACATCTTCGACTACTTCGCCGAAGAGGTCTTCGCCGACGAGCCGGCGGAGGTGCAGCAACTCTTGTTGCGCGTCTCTTTGCTTGAGCGCGTCGAGGCGGACGCCTGCGGGCAGTTGTATCCGGGCGCGAACTGTGCGGCGCTGCTGCCCGCGCTCGTGCGCCGCAACGTCTTCATGACGGTGGCGAGCGACGGGCGCGGCGAAGAGTTTCGCCTGCACCCACTCTTCCGCGACTTCCTGCGCCGCCGCCTGCACGCCGAGATCGGCGCGGCGGGCGTCGCGCAAGAGCACGCGCGCTACGCCGGCTACTTCATCGAGCGCCGGTTGTGGGAACAGGCCGTGCGCCACTTGCTCGCGGCCGAAGACTACGGCCGCGCTGCCGAGATCATCGCCGCGAAGGGCGGCGAGTGGCTGGCGACCGGCGCGCTCTCGTCGCTCGTCTCGCTGGTCGAGGCGATCCCGGAAGCGTTCGTCGTCGCGTACCCGCGCGCGCTGGCGCACCGCGCCGAGGTCGCGCGGCTGCGCGGCGAGTACGACGCGGCGCAGAGCCTGTTCCGCCGCGCCGCCGAGCACCTGCACGAACAGGGCGACGCCGAAGGCGAAGCGGAAGCCTTGCACTCGCTCGCCACCATCGCGCGGCGGCGCGGCGAGTTCCAGACCGCGTTCGACTATCTCGACCGCGCTGTCGCCTTAAGCGATGAGCACTCGCCCGTGCGCGTCAAGTGCGGCAACACGCGCGGCCTGTGCCTGATCTTCATGCACCAGCGCATCGAGGCCGAGCGCGTCTTCCGCGAGGCGTTGCAGACGGCCGAGGCGCAGCACGACGAGCACTACGCGCGCCTCATCGCGCACAACCTCGGCTTGCCCGCGATGGTGCGCGGCGACTTCGGCGAGGCGCTGCGCTGGCTGCGCCGCATGCTCCCGACGGACGAGCGCGCACACCCGCTCCCGCAGGAGGCCGCCGCTTATTTGAACAGCGCGCGCTGTCATCTGTTTCGCGGCGACCTCGTGGCCTGCGAGCAGAACCTTGAGCGCGCGATGGAGCGTTGCCAACTCTTCAACATGGCGGCGCTCAGCGGCGAAGTGCTTGAGACCTACGGCAATCTTTATCGCAAGCGCAACGATGCGGCGCGCGCGGCGGAGTTCTACGATCTGGCCGTGCGCGCCTACGAGCAGGCGGGGCTTGAGGTCTGGCGCTTTGAGGTGCGCGAGGAGCAGGCGCTTCTCAAGTTGCAGACGGGCGAGTTGCCGGCGGCGCGTGCCCTGCTCGACCGCCTGCTCGAAGCGCGCGCCGACAAGGGCGACGAGGCCATCACGCAGACCGCGCGGCTCGCCCGCGCCCGCGTCCTGCTCGCGCAGGGCGAGACGACGGCCGCGAACGACGAACTCGAAGCCGTCGTCGCCTACTTCCACGCCCAAGGCTTCAACTACTACGAGGCGCAGGCTTCGATGGCGCTCGCCGCCTGCAAGCAGCGCATGAATGATGAGCCGCGCATGCTCGCGCACCTGCGCCGCGCGCTCGACCTGGCGGCGCGCTACGACTACGAGGACTGGCTGCAACGCGAGATCGCGCGCACGCCCGCGCTGTTCCAACTGCCCGAAGTGGCCGAACTGCTGCCCGCCGACTTGCGCGAGCGCATCCCCTCGCCGACCGCGCCGGAGGCCGCGCCGCAAACGCTCGCGCCCGCGACGCCCGTGCCGCCGAAGCCCGCGGCCGATCTCACGATCAAGATGCTCGGCCCCGTCGAGATTTTCCGCGACCCCGCGCGCCCGCTCGCCGCGGACGCGTGGACGACCAAGCGCGGGCGCGACATCCTCTGCTTCATCGCCTCGCGCCGCCACCGCCGCGCCTCCAAAGACACGATCATAGACACCTTCTGGGGCGAGTCGGACTTCGACGCGGTCGAGAAGAATTTCCACCCCACCGTCTCGCACATCCGCAAGGCGCTCAACAGCCGCCAGCCGCTCAAGCAGAACTTCCTGCTCTACCGCGACGGCGACTACCTGCTCAGCCAGGACTTCGCCTACAGCATAGACACGGAGGAGTTCGACCGGCTCGTGGCGGAAGCGGAGGCGGCGCGGCGCGCAGGCCGGCACGAGCGGCAGATCGAGTTGTACGAACAGGCCGTCGCGCTCTACCGCGGCGATTTCATGCAGGGCACTTACGACGAGTGGGTCGAGGAGCAGCGCGCCTACTACCGCGAGCAGTACCTGCGCATGCTGGAAGCTCTGGCCGTCGCGGCCGAGCGCGCCGAGGACTGGCCGCGCACGCTGCAACTGGGGCAGGAGATTCTGCGCGACGATCAGTTCCGCGAGGACGTGCAGTGCATGATCATGCGCGCGCACGCCGCGCTCGGCAACCGCGGCGCGGTCAAAGAACTTTATGAATCGCTGCGCCGCCTGCTGCGTAAGGAGTTGGGCGTCGAGCCGGCGGCCGAGACGCAGAAGCTCTACCGGCAGTTGATGGCGTGAAAGCGGGCCGCCGGGGCGGTCGAGGAGGGCGATTCCAGTGCGGACGAAACGCCTGTTTGAATTGGCAACCGGGCTGTGTTTATGTTAGTTTGGTTTCCCCGACACTCAAGCTCAACCTCGCTAAGCGTCCTGGCTGACGACGCGTTTTTGGGCCTGACCCCGAGGCTAATACGAACATAAAATAGGGCCGCTTCCGACATCACTCTTGTTATTCGTGATGAGCACTAAACTCCTGCACATTGCGCGGCAGCTCACGGCGCTCCTCCTCGTGTGGCTGCTCGTGGCCGGCACGGCGCACGCCGGCATCGCCATCACCGGCGCGGACGGCATCGCCATCACAGGGGCTGACGGCATTGCTATCACCGGCGCGGACGGCATCGCCATGACCGGGGCCGACGGCATTGCCATGACCGGCGCAGACGGGATCGCCATCACCGGCGCGGACGGCATCGCCATGACCGGCGCGGACGGCGTGCCTTACGCGGGCGCGAACGGCATCGCGATCACGGGTGCGGACGGCATCGCAATAACGGGCGCGGATGGGATCGCCATGACCGGCGCGGACGGCATCGCGATCACCGGCGCGGACGGCACGCGCTACACGGCCGACTCGCTCGTCGTGCGCCAGCCGAGCGGCATCAACGCGACGGGCGCTGACGCCGTGCGCCTCGTCGGCGCGGACGGCATCGCGATGACCGGCGCGGACAGCGTCAACGCTGCCACCGCCGACGGCATCGCGATGACCGGCGCAGATGGGATCGCCATCACGGGCGCGGACAGCGCCGTCGTCAACATGCCCGACGGGCGCACGCTCGCCATCTCGCCCAACGGCATCGCCATCACCGGCGCGGACAACGTCGCCGTCACGAAGGCGAACGGCATCGCCATCACCGGCGCGGACACAATCGCCTGGACGGGCGCGGACGGCATTGCGATGACCGGCGTGGATGCCTTCAACTCCACGACCGCGCCGCAGCGCAGCGGCTTGCAGAGCATTGATCTTGAGTTGGCGGTGAAGCTCAACCAGATGGCCGACGACAGCACGGTCAACTGCGTCGTCGTCTATCACCAACTGCCGACCGACGCCGACCTGGCCGACCTGCAACGCCTCGGCTTTATCGGCGGCACGCGCTTCCGCGTGCTCCCGATGGTCATCGTCACGGGCACGCGCGAGCAGATCGTCGCCGTCTCGCACCTGCCGGCCGTCCGCTCGATCTACGGCAACCGCACGCTGCAACTCGCGGCCGATCCCGGCCGCGGCGTCACCGGCGTTGACCGCGAGCAGCGCGACGCCGATCTGATGGGTAAGAACGCGGGCGTCTCTTACACGGGGCGCGGCGTCACGGTCGCCGTGCTCGACACGGGCGTGGACGGCACGCACGCCGATCTGGCGGGGCGCATCGCGCAGAACGTCAAACTCGCCGACGCGCAGAGCGCGGGCGCGGGCTTCAACTACCCGACCGACGTGGAGAACCTGCCGACGACCGATCAGGCTTACGGGCACGGCACGTTCGTCGCGGGCGTCATCGCGGGGAGTGGCGCGCGCTCGAACGGCGCTTACACCGGCGTCGCGCCCGGCGCGCGCGTCGTGGGCCTGAGTGCGGGCGACGTGAACCTGTTCTACGTGCTCGACGGCTTCGACTACCTGTTGCAGCGTGCGGGCGTGCTGGGCGTGCGCGTCGTCAATTGCAGCTTCTCCGCCGAGACCGTCTATGACACGAACGATCCCGTCAACGTCGCGACGAAGATGCTGACGGACAGGGGCGTCAACGTCGTCGTCTCCGCCGGCAACACGGGCCCCGGCATGAACACGCTGAACCCTTACGCGGTCGCGCCCTGGGTCGTCAGCGTCGGCGCAACCGACTTCGCGGGCCGGCTCGCCTCCTTCTCCTCGCGCGGGCAGTTCGCCAGCAGCCTGTTCCGCCCGACCTTGGTCGCGCCCGGCGTCGCCGTGACATCTTTGCGCGCGACCGGCCTCAACCAGACGAGTGCCGAGGGCGTCGTGCTCAACGGCGACGCGCAGAACATTCCGGCGGCGCTCTTGCCCTTCTACACGACGGCGAGCGGCACGAGTTTCTCCGCGCCGCAGGTGGCGGGCACGATTGCGCTGATGCTCGAAGCCAACCCGTCGCTCACCCCCGCACAGGTGCGCGACATACTCGCGCGCACCGCGACGCCGATGCCCTCCTACTACGCGCACGAGGTCGGCGCTGGCATGCTGAACGCGCATGCCGCCGTGCTCGAAGCCGCGTTCCCGCAACGGCGCATGGGCATGTTCCGCGCGACGCAGGATCGCGGGCAGGTGCGCTTCGTCAGCGATCCCTTACAGCAAATTAACGGCACGGTGCAGCCGGGCACGCCCTTTGAAGCGGCGGTCAGCGTGCCGCGCAACGCGCTGTTCGCGGCCATGCAGGTCGCCTGGAGCAGCCTGAGCGTGAACGATCTCGGTCTCGCCATGTACGACGCGACCGGCGTGAAGCAGGCGGACGTGAACGTGGTGAACCTGCCCGGCCTGACCGGCAAACGCGAGCGCGCGCAGGTGAGTTTGCCGACGGCGGGCGCTTGGCGCGTGCGCGTGGCGAACACGCTCGGCGTCGTGGGCACGGCGCAGCCGTTCGTCGGCGTGCTTGAGACAGGGCACGCCGAGTACGCGCCCTTACGCGACGTGGACGGTTTGACGGCCGCCGCGCGCGCCGACATCTACCAGGCGCTACGCACGTATGTCATACAGCCCGTGGGCGCGAACTTCCGCCCGTCGTTCTCGGTGCGTCGCGGCGAGTTGGCGGAGGCGATGGTCGCGGCGGGGCGCGTGCCGCAGTACCTGCCGGCACAGTCGGCCTACCGCGACGTGCGCGACCCGCTGACCACGCTCTACGTCGAGAGCGCGCAGCACGCGCCCAGCGGCGCGCTCTTCCCCGACAACGGCACGCGCAGCTTCGCGCCCGACCTGGACGTAGATCGCGTGACGGCGGCGGTCGTGCTTGTGCGCGCGGCCGGATTGCAGGCCGAGGCCGAGGCTAACAACTCGCTGCTCACGGTGCTCGACGCCGGCCTCGTCACCGACAAGTGGCGCGGCTACGTCGCCGTCGCGCTCAAGCGCGGCCTGCTTACAACCACCAATCAGAACTTCCGCCCGCAGACGAGCCTCGCGCGCGCCGAACTCGCGCACGCGCTGGTCGTGTTGGAGAAGCTGGCGACGAACTAATAAGTAGGACAGTGGCAGGATGAGAGGGGCGGTGGCGTTGATTCGCTATCGCCCCTTTTGTAGATGCTGGTTGAGTCCGGCGCGAGATCATTTCAACACAGAGACACGGAGGAGGCACAGAGAGCACAGAGTAAAAATTGATATTGCTCTGCTCTGTGTCCTCTGTGTGCCCTCCGTGTCTCTGTGTTGAATTATCTTTACGCCATGTTCAACCGATAACCTGGCTCACTGGCGCACGAACAATTCCTCCGCGTTCCAGAGCGAGTAGGGCGGGAGCGTGCTGGGGCGGTAGTTGCCGAGGCGCGTGTTGGCGGCGACCGCGTTGTGGCGCGTGACGATGGGAATGATCGGCAACTGCTCCACCATGAGCAACTGTATGTCGCGGAAGATGGCCCGCCGCCGGTCGGCATTCGGCTCGTGCGCCTGCTGCGTCGTCAACTCGTCCAGCCGCGCCTCCCAGTCGGTCGCGGGCTTCGGCTCTTTCGGCGACCAGAAGTGCAGCGCGCTGGAACTGCGCAGCACGTCGGCGTAAGACGACGGGTCTGGCTCGGACACGGACGTGCCATAGAGCACCGCCTCGTAGTCGAAGGTCTGGTTGATGCGGCTCTGCAACTGCGTGTTCTCAATCGGCGCGACGTTGACCTTGACGCCGAGCCGCGCCAGGTCTTCCTGCACGACGAGCGCGCTCTTGGCGCGCAGCTCGTTCTCCGCCGACACGATCAGCGTGAACTCGACGCGGTTGCCCTTCGCGTCGTACAACTCAGGCGCGTCCGCGCTCCCCTTCGTCGTGAACCCCGCCTCCGTGAGCAGCGCGCGCGCCTTCGGCAGATCGTACTCGGTGCGCGGCAGATCGTCCGCCGCCCAGGCGCGGTTGCCCGTTGCGACGAAGCCGTAGAGCGGCGAGGCGAGTCCCTGGTAAGTGTTTGTGGCGATGCTCACGCGGTCAATCGCGTGCGAGACGGCGCGGCGGAAGCGCACGTCGCGAAACCACGCGAGCTTCGCCGGATCGACGTAGGGCTTCCCGCCCTGCGCGCCGTCGTTCTGGTTGAACCAGAGGTCGTCCGCGTAGAGGCTGGGGCCGAGGTCTACGGCGCGCACGTTGCCCTGCCCGCCCTTGAGCGCGGCGTAGTCGGTCGGGCGGATGCGATCAATGATGTCCACCGTGCCCTGCTGCAAGCGCGCGACGGCGTTGTTCGCGTCCGAGACGATGACGATCTCGATCTGATCGAGGTAGGGCAACTGGTTGCCCGCCTCGTCCCGCTTCCAGAAGTACGGGTTGCGCTTCAGGGTGACGCGCTCGCCGGGCGCGCTCGCCGCGACCATGAAGGGGCCGGCGGTGACGATCTTCTGCGGGTCGGCGGTGACGGCGTAGGCGTCCTTGAGCGTGCCGTTGTTGAGATCGTTTTCGAGCACGTGGCGCGGCAGCACGGCCAAGTTCGACAGGTAGTTTTCCGGCGCGGCCACCTGTTCGGGGAACGTGAACCGCACGTGGCGCGCGTCCACAACTGCCGCCTCGATCTTCTTGCCGCCGATGAGCATTGACTCGCCGTAGAGCGGCGAGGCGGTGCGCTCGTCGTAGAGCGCGCGCAGAGAGAACACCACGTCGTCGGCCGTCAACGGCTGCCCATCGGAGAACTTCAAGCCCTCACGCAGCGTCACCTCGACCGCGCGCCCATCCGCGCTTGGCTGCCAGCTTTCGGCGAGCGCAGGCACGTAAGCCTGCTTGTCCTGATCCAGCTCGACCAGGCGGCTGCCCGTCAGGAAGAACGCGACGAGGATGGTCGGCTCGTCCGCCGCCATCACGTAATTGAAGGTCTTCGGCGGCAGGCTGACGCGGTAGTTGAGCGTGCCGCCGCGCGCGCCGACGGTGCGTGCGTGCGCCGGGAAATCCGCGGGCGCGGGCGTGGTCGTGGTCGTGGGCGGCGTCTGCGTACACGCGCTGGCGAGCGCGGCCAGCAGGGCGACGGACAGTAAACGGCGCAATAGCACAGTTGTCATGAGCAAGTGACCCGCTTTATTGGTTTAGCATTCGATAGAACTTCAGCCGAGGGGTCGCCGTCCGGGCACGGCGGCCGGATTCAATCACGGATGCGCCGCGTTGTCTAGCGGATTGTGCGAGGCTCGCGGGCGCAGACCTTGTCGTGCCGCACGAATAAGTGTTAGATCAACGCGGCCGCGGAAACCGACTTACAGGAGGTCATGCCATGAATAGAATGGTTGACGCAGTCGCCCTGTGCCTGTTCTTCTGCGCGCCTGCGCTCGCACAACCGCCCAAGGCCGACGCCGCCCGCGATGTCCCGGCCGCCCAGATACACACCATCCGCACTGAGATGATGACGATCACGGAGCTCAACGGCCAGCCGAGCGACGGGCCGCGCGTGCCCCTGCACTCCGTCACGTATGATCGGGCCGGCAGCATTACGGAGATCGTCAACTACAACGAGGACGGTTCGACGGCGCGGCGGACAACCTACATTAACGACGACGCGAGTAAGCGGCGCAGCGGAGTGGTCACGTACAGTGGCGACGGTACGCTGCTGCGCCGAGTTGAATACACTTTCGACGACTCGGGGCGGCGGACGGGACAGACGAATTATGATTATGAGGAAGACGGCGCGCTGTTTCGCAAGACCGTCATCAGCCTTGACGCGAACGGCGGACTGAGCGAGATCAACGAGTACTCCCCGGCGGGCGCGCTGCTCAAGACTTACCACTTCCCGCTCAAGCCGGACGAGATGCAACTGCCGCCGCGCCCGGCCGAGCAGGGCGAAACATCGGCCGCGGCTGAATCAAAGCCGACGCTGGTAAAACGTGGCGTGCCTGAGCCGGAGGACTATGTCATCGGCGGCGGGAGGAGCTACGACAAGGCCGTCGAGCAGGACGAGCACGGCAATTGGGTGAAAGCGATCTCGTCCGTTTCAAACACCTACGCATCAGGCCGGTCAGTCAAAAAGACAACTGTGTTATTTCGGGCGATCACCTACTACTGAGTCGCTATCGCCTGAGTCCGCGCACGTGCTGAAGCTCATCGTCACGCGCCTGCTGCAAGGCGTCGTCGTGCTGCTGGTCGTCTCCGCGCTGACCTTCTGGCTGCTGGCGGCGGCGGGCGGCGACGTGCTCACGTCTTTGAGCGCCGACCCGATGATCTCGCGGACGGCGCTCGCGGAGTTGCGCCGCGTCTACGGGCTTGACGATCCGCTCGCCGTCCGCTACCTGCGCTGGCTCGCAGACCTTGCGCGCGGGCGGCTGGGCTACTCCTTCTATTTCCACACGCCGGTGCTGACGATCATCGTCCCGCGCCTGCTGCGCACGCTCGTGCTTGCGGCGCTCGCGCTCGGCATGGCGTGGGGGGTCGCGCTGACGCTCGGCGCGCTCGCCGCACGGCGACCCCGGAGTTGGCTCGACCGCCTGTGCGGCGCGGTCGTGCTGTTGACGGCGTCGCTGCCGCGCATCGTGCTGGCGCTCGCGGCGCTGGCGCTCGCCGCACGCACGAACCTGTTCACGGTCGGCGGCGGCGCGGGCGGCGATCTCGCGGGGGCACGCAACCCGCTGTCGGTGCTCGTGCCGGCGTTCGTGCTCGCCGTGCCGCTCGTCGCGCTCTTCCTGGCGCAGACGCGCGAGGGCCTGGGCGCGGCGCTCAATGAAGACTTCGTGCGCGTGGCGCGCGCGAAGGGTTTGCCGGAGCGCACGGTCGTCCTGCGCCACGCGCTGCGCGCCGCGCTGAACCCGCTCATCTCGATCTTCGGCTACAGTTTCGGCAGCGTCGTCAGCGGCTCGATCATCGTCGAGGTGATCCTGGGTTGGCCCGGTCTGGGCCAGTTGAGCGTCGCGGCGGTCGTCAACCGCGACGTGGCGCTGCTGATGGGCGTCGTGCTCATCACGGCGACGGCGGTGCTCGCGGGCAACCTGCTCGCGGACGTGCTGCTGCGCCTCAACGACCCGCGCCTGCGCGGCGGGCGGCCGACCGCGCGCGCCGTCAACTCAGCCGCATGAGCGCCGCGCTGACGCACACGGGCGCAACGGCGCACGCGGACGACGACGCGCCGCCGCCACCGCGCCGTCGTCGCCTGCGCCGTCGCGCGCGCTTGCTCGTGGGCCTCAGCGTCATCCTGTCGTTCTACCTCGTCGCGCTCTGCGCCGACTTTCTCGCGCCTTATGATTACCGCGCGCAGTCGCGGGGCGAACCGGGCGCACCGCCGTCGCCGATTCACTTCCGCGACGCGGGCGGCAACTGGCACGCGCGCCCTTTCGTCTACGCGCGCCGCCTCACAGACCCGCTCGCGCGCACCTACGCCGAAGACGCGATGCGCGCCTACCCGCTCGCCCTCTTCCCGCGCGGCTACCCTTATCGCCTCTTCGGTCTCGTCCCGACCTCGCGCCACCTCTTCGGCGTGCAGGCCGAGAGTCAACCAACATCACAACAGGGCGCGGCGGCGAGCGCCACTGAATCCGCGCCGCGCGTCTATCTGCTCGGCACGGACGCGAGCGGGCGCGACCGCCTGTCGCGGCTGCTGCGTGCGACGCGCTTCTCGCTGCTGGTGGGCCCCTTGGGCACGCTGCTCGCCGCCGCGCTCGGCGTCCTCGTCGGCTGCGTGGCGGGCTACGCCGGGCGCACGGCCGACGCCGTGTTGATGCGTGCGGCCGACGCGATGATGGCGCTGCCGGAACTGCTCCTGATCCTCGCGGCGCGCGCCGCCTTCCCCTTGCAGTTGGGGCCGGCGCAGGCGGCCGTGCTGCTCGTCGCCATCTTTACGGCCATCGGCTGGGCGGAGATGGCGCGCGTGACGCGCGGGCTGGTGCTCGCCTTGCGCCAGCGCGAGTTCGTGCTGGCGGCCGTCGGCCTCGGTCTATCGCAATCGCGCATACTGTTCCGCCACATCCTGCCGAACGCCGCGCGCCCGCTCGTCGTGCAGGTCTCGCTGCTGCTGCCCGCCTTCCTGCTGGCGGAGACGGCGCTCTCCTACCTCGGCGTCGGCGTGCAGGAGCCGGAGGCGAGTTGGGGCAACATGCTGATCGACGCCAACGATACGACGCGCCTCGCCGCGCAGCCCTTCGTCCTGCTCACGCCCGCGCTGGCGATCTTCGTCTTCGTCCTCGGCGTGCGCCTCGTAAGCGACGGGCTGCGGCGCGCGGACTGAGTACGAATAGACCCTGCGCACCGCGCGCTAATGGGTTGCTTTGAGCTTGAGAGGAAGCCAAGAGGCGTTCACCACAGAGGCACAGAGGGCACGGAGGGGACACAGAGAGCAATAAGCCTCCGTGCCATCTCCGTGTCCTCTGTGCCTCTGTGGTGTGGAGTACTTTCCTGTTCACTCAAGCCAAATTACACCACTACCCGCCGCAGGCGTTGCTGGCGTTTGTTCGGCGCAGTCTGTTATCTTCGGCCGCAAACAACGTCCTGAACACTTCGGCCGCGCAACGCTTGAGACGGCGCGGCGCGTGTCCGACAACTGCGACGGAGACTTATGGACAACGGTGAAACGGCGGCGGCGACCAAACCGGCCCCGCCCGGCGAGCGCATGCAGACGGACATCGCCGGTCTCGACGACGTGCTCGGCGGCGGCTTCCCCGCCAACCGGCTCTACCTGATCGAGGGCGACCCCGGCACGGGCAAGACGACGCTCGCGCTGCAATTCCTCCTGGCGGGCGCGCGCCGCGGCGAGCCTGTGCTCTACGTCACACTCTCCGAGACGGAAGAAGAGTTGCGCGCCAACGCCCGCTCGCACGGCTGGACGCTCGACGGCGTCAGCATCTACGAACTCGTCCCGCCGGAGGAGAGCCTGCGCCCCGAAGCGCAGTACACGATCTTTCACCCATCCGAGATCGAGTTGAGTGATACGACCGGCGCGGTGCTCGCCGAGGTCGAGCGGTTGCAGCCGCGCCGCATCGTCTTCGACTCGCTCTCCGAGATGCGCCTGCTGGCGGGAGACGCCTTGCGCTACCGGCGGCAACTCATCGCGCTCAAACAGTACTTCGCCGGCCGCCGCTGCACCGTGCTCCTCTTAGACGACCGCACGACGACCGAGGGCGACTTGCAGGTGCACTCCATCGCGCACGGCGTCGTCTCGCTCGCGCAGATCACGCAGGACTACGGCTCCGAACGGCGCTGCCTGCGCGTGCGCAAGCTGCGCGGCACGCGTTACCGCGGCGGCAACCACGACTTCAAGATCGAGACGGGCGGCAACGTCGTCTTCCCGCGCCTCGTCGCCGCCGAGCACCGCGAGACGTTCGCGCGCGCGCCCGTGCCGAGCGGCGTCGCGGGCCTCGACGCGCTGATGGGCGGCGGGCTGGATCGCGGCACGGCGACGCTCCTGATGGGGCCGGCCGGGTCGGGCAAGTCTTCGGTTGCCGCGCAGTTCGTCGCGGCGGCGGCCGAGCGCGGCGAGTTCGCCGCCGTCTTCCTCTTCGACGAAGGCGTGGGCACTTACCTGACGCGCGCCGCCGGCCTCGGCATCGAGATGGAGCGCCACCTCGCCGCGGGGCGCGTGCGCGTCCAGCAGATCGATCCGGCGGAGTTGTCGCCGGGCGAGTTCGCACACCTCGTGCGCCGCGCGGTGGAGGAGCAGGGCGCGCGCATCGTCGTCATCGACAGCCTCAACGGCTACCTACAGGCGATGCCGGAGGAGCGCTTCCTGATCGTGCAGATGCACGAACTGCTGACCTACCTCAACCAGCAGGGCGTCGTCACGCTGCTCGTCACGGCGCAGCACGGCTTCCTCGGCATGAACATGTCCACGCCGGTTGACGTGAGCTACCTGGCGGACACGGTGCTGCTGTTCCGCTACTTCGAGGCGGCGGGCGCGGTGCGCAACGCCATCTCCGTCGTCAAAAAACGCACCGGGCGACACGAACGCACGCTCCGCGAGTTGCGGATGTCGGGCGCGGGCGTCGCCGTCGGCCCGCCGCTCACGGAGTTTCAGGGCGTGCTGACGGGCGTGCCCACGTACCGCGGGCCGGCGGAGACCTCGCGCCGGGCGGACGGGCGACAGGAGGCGGCGGCCGGCGATGACGAAGGCTGACGCGCAAGCTTCGGAGACGCGCGTGCTTGTCGTCGCGCCCGCCGGGCGGGACGCGCAGTTGACGTGCGCCGCGCTCGCCGAGCACGGACTGGCGGCCGAGGCGTGCGCGGGCGTCGCAGAGTTGTGCCGCGAGATGGCCTGGGGCGCTGGGGTGGGCTGTCTCACGCAGGAGGCGCTGACGGGCGAGGGGCGGCGTCTGCTCTCCGCCACGCTCGCCGCGCAGCCCGCCTGGTCTGACCTGCCGCTCGTCATCCTGACGAGCAACGGCGGCAGCAGCGGCGGCCGGGCCGCGCTCGACGCGCGCACCACGCTCGCCGCGCTGGGCGCGCTCGGCAACGTGACGCTCATCGAGCGCCCCGTGCGCGTCGTTACCCTGGTCAGCGTGCTCAAGTCCGCCCTGCGCGCGCGCCAGCGGCAGTACGAGGTGCGCGATCAACTGGCGGAACTGGCCCGCGCACATGAAGAACGCGCGCAACTGCTCCTGAGCGAACAGGCCGCCCGGCGCGACGCCGAGGCCAACAACCGCCTGAAGGACGAGTTCCTCGCCACCATCTCGCACGAGTTGCGGACGCCCTTGACGGCCATCATCGGCTGGACGCAGTTCCTCCGCCAGCGCCGGCTGGATGCGGCGACGGCCGCGCACGCCGTCGAAGTCATCGAGCGCAACGGGCAGGCGCAGCTACACCTCATCGAAGACCTGCTCGACGTGTCGCGCATCATCACCGGGAAGCTGCGGCTGGACGTGCGCCCGGTCGATCTGGCCGCCGTCGTCGGCGCGGCGCTCGACGCGGCCCGCCCGGCCGCCGCCGCCAAAGCGTTGACGCTTGAGACCGCGCTCGACCCGGCGGCCACGCACATCTCCGGCGACGCGGCGCGCTTGCAGCAGGTCGTCTGGAATCTCGTCAACAACGCGGTCAAGTTCACGCCCACGGGCGGGCGCGTCACGGTCGGCACGCGGCGCGCGAACGGGCGCGTCGAGATCAGCGTCGCGGACACGGGCGAAGGCATCGCGCCGGAGTTCCTCCCTTACGTCTTCGACCGCTTCCGCCAGGGCGACCCACGCATGACGCGCACGCACGGCGGCCTCGGTCTCGGCCTCGCCATCGTCCGCCAGTTGGTCGAGCTGCACGGCGGCACGGTCGCCGTGGCGAGCGACGGCGCGGGCCGCGGCGCGACCTTCACCGTCAGCCTGCCCCACGGGGAATCTCAGATTGCGGATTGCGGATTGCGGCATAAAACAGATGGCGGGCAACACACAGCAGATGAGCATGAACAATCCGCCATCCCAAATCCGCAATCCGCAATCCTGCGCGGCGTGCGCGTCGTCGTCGTGGACGACGAACAGGACGCGCGCGAGTTGTTCGCCCTCACGCTGGCGGATTGCGGCGCGGACGTGCTGACGGCCTCAACGGCCGCCGAGGCGCTCGCGCTCGTCGAACGCGCACGCCCCGACGCGCTGCTCGCCGACATCGGCATGCCCGAAGAGGACGGCTACACCCTGATCGCGCGCGTCCGCCAACTCCCGCCCGAACGCGGCGGGCGCACCCCGGCCGCCGCCCTCACCGCCTACGCCCGCTCCGAAGACCGCGCAGAGGCCCTCAGCGCCGGCTTCCAAACCCATCTGCCCAAACCCATCAAATCCGCCGACCTGATCGCCGCCATCGCCAACCTGACGGGCCGCACAGGCCCGGCTTAATTTCATCCCCGTACTTTCTCCCGCACCCAACGCCGCACCAACGGCACTGCGAACTCGCCCGCGTCCGTCAGCACGTCGTGCTCCCGCAGCCACACGCGCGCGCCCGGAAAGTCCGGCGGCGACTCGCCCCGCACGATTGCGCGCAGGATCGCCTGCCCCTCCGCGCCCGCGTCGCTCCACACGTTTGCGAAGTACTCGCCGCCGCTCACGAGCGCCCGCGCCTGCGCCTCCTCCACATCCTCCGGCGTCGCCTCCTTGCGCTGCTGCTCGTTTAAGAGTTGCACCAGCTCGAACGCCGTCGCCTGCGTCAGAAACGGCTGCCCCGCCGTCGCCGCAAACAGCGCGTCGAGCGCGCCCGCCGCGTAGGTCATGTCAAACTCAGGGATCGGCCGCGTCAACAGCGGCAACACTTCCTCACGCGTCAGGAAGCTGACGCGCACCCGCCGCGCGCTGATGAAGCGATCCGTCCATGCCGGCCCCAACTCCTGAAACGTGTGCGCGCCCGTGAACATCAACACCACCCGCGGCCGGTGTTGCAGCGTGTGCCTGAGCGCGTTCAGGAACGACCCGCCCCAGCCCGCATCTAGCGTCACCTGCAAACGCTCGTACTCGTCCAGACATAGCAGAGCGCGCATCCCCGATGGCAGTGTCCGCTCCAACGCTTCCAGCCACTCGTCGAACACGGCGAACGGCTCCTGCGCCAGCGCCGCGGCCGTCAACGGCTCGACCGCGACACGCCGCCGCCGCAAGCCCTCACTCAACTTGCGCGACAGGTAACGCAGTAATGTGCCCGCGCTCTCCGTCACCGCCGGGTTCTGACAATCCACCACTGTCGGCGCGAAGTCCGGCCCCAACAGCCGCGGCAGTTGATTCAAAATACTCGTCTTCCCCATCCGCCGCGGCCCGTGCAGCAACAGCGTCGGCGTCTGCATCGCCCCCAGCACGCTCGCCTCGATCTGCCGCACGATGTCGCGCCGCCCCGTGAAGACATTTTGCTCCGTCTCTGCTATCGCATTACCGGAGACGAACGGGTTTGGAATCTCCCGTGCGGCCGAAGTCAAATCTCTGACCTTCTCACTCTCCACATAGAGCAGCCTGCCCCACTCGTTCGCCACTTGCAGCAAGCGTGGGGCATAGCGCCCGCTCGAGACGATGAGGCTGCGCCGCAACGACTCTGTTTCTGAGAGCGCGCGCGCCAAAGCCTCGCGTTGGCGGTACGGACTATTCAGCGTCAGGTATTGCCCAACGTGCTGCGCTGCCCGGTCGAAGCGGGCCAGTGCCGCTGCCAGTTCTTCGGGCAGCTCAGCCGACGCATCCGTCGTCCAAATTAAACGCTCTGGTACATCAGATAGGCGCATCAGCGCCGCGTAGACCTTCAGTTCAACCTCATAGTTAAGTCGCTCCGTGATATCAGACAGGCTCGCTAATAATCCAACTTTCAAATCATTGACGGCCACCTCCACTAGTGCAGCAAGTGCTGCGCGACGTTGCCGCCTGCGTTTAGCAGCAACGAAAGCAATCTCTTTAAAGCCAGCTTTTCTGTCTTGCCGTACCATTAAGACCAGCAATCTACTAACGAAAGGCAATGGCAACCAGATTAATTCATGCCAAGCAACCGGAGACCATCGCCACGCTTGGGCTGTTACGTGTGGTCGCTGCCGAGCGATCAGATAGGTGACAGTAGATAAGGCAATATCAAATGGGTATGTTACGATCCTAAAATATGTTAACCAGAATGCTACGACAACTGTCATTAAGCTAGTTACCCAATCAGCCGCCACACCGACCACCGTAATAGTTGCTACAACTGTCGCTACGACAGCTGGCATGCCCGCCGCCAGGCCAGCATCTACGAAGATCGATACGACGAGCGCTACGATGGCCGCTACACCGAATGCCACGCCTATCATCCCGATAATCACTGCGCCATCTACTACGTCATCTGCGACACCAGCCAATACACCTATCACCGCAGCTACCACTACGCCGTCTGCCACACCAACGAACAGGCCAACCGCCGCACTGTTAACTACACCAGCCGCTATACCGCTTAATATACCCACCGCCACGCCGATGAATGCGCTCTTCCAATTGAAGGCTATTTCATATGCTTTGTAGATATATCCGATAATGAAAGTTCCCAAGGTAGCAAGAACAACTGACCACGGGAGCATCTTCAGAAGATAGATAAAGCGGTAACTAGACGGCTCCATTTGCTGGCTGGCCTCATCATATTCGGCTTCAAGTGCAAACTGTGTTGGCCAGAAGAGGAGCAAATAGAGTTGGCGGAGTGTCCAGCGAAGATATTCTTTCATGATGAAGCAGAGTTACCACCCGCCAGGCAGATGGGCTTTCATGTCGTCAGTTGCTTTTTGCATCACGGCGGTCAGACTGTCGCCGTTCTGTTTTGCTTCCAGCGCGTGGAAGCAGGCGACTTGCAGGGCGAGCGGGTGGCCTTTGGCAAAATCGAGAATAGCCGTCTTTTCGCCGAGCGTGAAGGCGGGCGTGCCGGGGCGGTGGAGGTTGGCGAAATCTTGCGCGTCGGCGGGGCGAAAGGGGCTGAGATGCAGTAGCGGGAAGGTGTTGTAGAAGGGCGAGGTCGGATCGCCGCGGTCGGTCAGTTCGCTTAAGGGGCGCTGCGAGGCGGTGACGATGGAGAGTCCTTGTTGAGCGCAGGCGCGTAGCGTCATGAAGAAGTCGCGGGTGAACTCGGTGCGGCGCGTGGTCAGTTCCTCAAACTCGTCGAGGCACAGCACGGGGCGGACGCCTTGCGCCAGCGCAGCCTCGACGCACTCGGCGAAATCCGCCAGCGTCGCCGCGGGTGTTGACCAGTGGCATTGTTTAGCCGCCTGGCTCAGCCAGCCGGACAGCGTGTAGCAGCGCGGGTCTTGCAGGTCGAGGTAAGCGACCACGGTCTGTTCGTCCCAGCCGGCGGCGGCGCGTTCGACCTGGCGGAGCAGAGAGGTCTTGCCGATGCGGCGCGGGCCGACGATCTGGCAGTTCTGCCGCCCGTGCAGGTAAGCGCGCAGGGTGCGCTGCTCCGGCTCGCGGTCGAAGAAATCAGCCGCCGTCGTGATGCCGCCGCGCCAGATGAACGGGTTCGGCGCGTTCTGCGGCTGAACGTGCAACGCGCGCACGCGGTGCAGTTTGGTCTTGCCTTTGACGCCCTTGAGTTGGAGTGCGGCGAGCGCCTCTAGCTCCACCTCATTCTTCTTGAGCACCCCGGCCGCCGTGTCGGAGAGATAGACCTCGCCGCCGGGACATTCGGAACAGATGCGGGCGCAACGGTTCGCCGCGTCGCCGCGCAGGTCGCCGTTGGCGAGCACGATTAACTCACCCACGTCGATCCCGATGTGCAGGTCGAAGCGTAAGCGGCGATTCTGCTGTGCGGCGTTGCGTTCGATCACGCGCTCTTGAAGCAGCACGCCCGCCTGTACCGCTTCGAGGACAGAGGTGAACTGTGCGAGGCAGCCGTCGCCGGTGTCTTTTAGGAGCAGGCCGCGCGTGAGGCGCAGGACTTCGCTGGTGAGTTCGTCCTGTTCGCGTGCGACCTGCTCGATCTCGGCGCGTGTGCGGCGCGCGGTGTTGGCCGTGGATTTCACCTGGTCAGTGAACATCACGACTTTTAACTCGGCGGTCATCGTGCCTCCGGTGCGCGGGAAGATGAGGTAGCGAAAGAGACGGCGTGCGGGCCGTCAATCTCAGGCGATGGTTTACCCTTGCCCGCTGCGGCTGTCAATGAGTTTTGAGTTGAGCCGCCGCCGGTTAGCGTGGCTGGATGGGTTGAAAGCCCGTGCCGCGGTCGAAGGTGAGGGCGAGTTTCTGGTCGCCGGCACGGACGTTGACGAGGTTGATCTGATCTTCGTAGAGGTCTGCGAGCCAGCGGTCGCTGAGTTGCGCGCCCGCGACGCCGGCCGGCATGCGCGCCTCGAAGTAGAGCCAGACGTTATCGCGTGCGTCGAATATTTCGACCACAGCGGCTCGCCCTCGTTCGGGTAGAAGGACATGGCCATCACGCGGTTGCCCTCGACGCTGTGCCCCTGCGCGTCCCAGATAAACTTGCGCGACGAGGCGAACGCGAAATCGCGCACGTTCTCGGCGGCGAAGACCCACGTCTTCTTGCCCGCTGGCTTATGACTTTCGTTGGCGCGCGCCTCGTCCGGCGTGACGATGAAGGTAGGCTGCTGCGCGGTGCGCGCTTGCTCAAGCCGCTGGCGCTACGCAGGCGTCAAGACTTCCTGCGGGTTTGAGCGCGCCGCGCGGCGGGCGCACTCTCCCGTGCTTGCTCACTTCTCGGCGGCTTCCCTGAGCGCCTCTTTAGCGCCTTCCTTGGCGGCCGCTTTCGCGGTCTCTTTGGTGGCCGCCTGCGCCCCGTCCCTGGCGGCCTCCATGACTCGGTCGAGCGGGTGCGTGTTCCGGTCGTCCGCATCGTCGAGGTCGCAGATGCGCTTGTACTCCTCTTCCAGCGCCTTCATCTGCTCGTCCGACAGCTTGTCCAGATCGATCATCGTGTTGCGCGCGCCCTTCGTCGCCCTGACCAGTTCATCGAGTTTGAGGTGGATGGCCTTGGCGTCGCGGTTCTGCGTGTTCTGGATCAGGAAGACCATCAGGAAGGTGATGATGGTCGTGCCGGTGTTGATGAGCAACTGGTAGAAGGTGTTCTGAAAGCCGATGTAGAAGCCCGCGGCGAACCACACCAACACGATCAGCACGGCAATTATGAACGCCGGCATAGAGCCGGTGGCCGCGGAGGCGGCACTGGCAAACTTTCGGAACCACTCTTTCATTTTGCTCTCGCTCCGTATATAGTCCGCCCCTCATGGACGACAAGTTCATCGCCGCCTACCCGATGATGGACAATAAAAGCCTGGCCGCGCGCTACGGGGTTTCGCTGGCTACCGTCCAGAGGTGAGCGCACCGCCTCGGCTTGAGAAAGGCGGGCGTATATTGGGCGCAGGCCCAGCGACAGCGGATGCTGGGCCGGAAACGCTCCGCGGCCACGCGGGCCAAGATCAGCGCCAAGGCCAAAGGGCGCGTCATCTCGGCGGAGACGAAGGCGAAAATCCTTCAGACGAAGCTCAAAAACGGCACCCTGCCCAAAGGCGAAAGGCATTACAAGTGGAAAGGCGGCAAGACGTGGGCGCGCTTCAAAGACCCGTCTTACGTCGCTTGGCGCAACGCCGTGCTGGCGCGTGATGCTTATGTCTGCCAACACTGCCAGCGGCAGTGCAAGAAGTATGAGCGTGGTTTGGCCGCACACCACGTTAAGTCTTACGCTAAGCACCCTGAGTTGCGCCTCGCAGTCGCGAACGGGCTGACGCTCTGTCGCGCCTGTCATCTCACCTTGCACGGGCGCGCTCCCAGACCCCAAACTCTGATCGGGTGCGCCTGCGGTTGCGGCACGATGATCGAACCCTTTGATCGCTACGGCCGCCCGCGGCGCTACGTGAACCATCATAATCGCAAGCAGTAGCCGCGTCGTTTAACTCACCAAGAAGAGTCCATCGTGCGGCCCCACGACCTTAAGCCGAGAACCCGGATTAGGGGATAGATATTGCGGGAGGCGCTTTCGTTGTAGGCGGAAACCCGCGCGATGTCAAGCATACTTTCGGGCGGACGGCGCAGGCCGCCAGGGCCCGTCAATGCTTGCGGCGCGGCGGGGGCTTCGTGAGCCGCTGCCCGTGCGGGCGCGGGCGGGCGGGCACGGGGGGGGCGGGCGGGAGGGCGTAGTAGCCGCGCCGGTAGGTCAGGCGCAGCTTCTGTTTTTGCAGCTCGGTGTTGACCACGTCTATGCGCACCTGGCGGAACGTGCCGTCGTGCGCCTTGTTCGTCGGCGCATAGGAGACGAGGTACTGCGTGCGCAGCTCCGTCTGTATCTGCGCGAAGGCGGCGCGCAGGCGCGGTTCGTCTTCGGGGAAGAAGGCGCGCCCGCCCGTGCGCTCGGCGATCTTCTTCAAAGCGCCTTCGTCGAAGTCGGCGTCGCCGATGCCGATGGAGTAGATGACCGTGTTGCTCTTGACGGCGGCGTCAATCGCGTCCTCCTTCTTCAGGCGGCTGGAGGAGTCTGCGCCGTCGGAGAGCAGGATGATGGCGCGGCGCGTGCGCTCCGGCGTCGCGGCCATGATCTCGTTGGTCGTGGCCCAGATGGTGTCCCAGATGGCGGTGGAGGTGATGGGGCGGTCGTTGGCGGCGCGGGCGGCGGCGGCCTCGGCGGCGGCGCGCGCCGCGTCGGGCGTCGTGCCGGTGGCGACGATCTCTTCGGCCGTCTCGTTGAACGGCGGCGCGATCTGCACCACGTCGATGGCGTGCTGCAACCTGGCGACGGCGTCCGTCAAGTCCTGCTCGACTGTGGCGTCGCGGGCGAAGGAGATGACGGCGACGCGGTCGCGGTCGGGGCGCACGATTGATTCGACGAAGATGTGCGCGGCGTCCTTCTCGTCGGGCAGCGTCTTTAGTTGCGACAGGCTCACGTCGACGAGGATGGCGAGCGAGAGCGGCAGGTCTGTCTCGCGCTCGAAGTTGGCGACCTGCTGCGGCGCGTTGTCCTCGAAGACGCGGATGTCGTCGGCCTTGAGCGTCGTGACGAAGTGGCGCTCCCTGTCCTCGGCGTTGAAGAGTATGTTGACGAGGTTGGTCTCGACGCGCTCCATCTCCTCGCCGGGCTGCGGCACGTAAGCCGGCGCGGGCGACGGGGCGGTGGTCGGCTGCGGCAGCGGTTGTTGCGGTGTGGGCGTCGGCTGCGCGGGCACGGGTTCGGGGACGCGGCGGGGACGGCGTTGCGTTGGCGGCGACGACGACGGTGCGGGGTCTTGTGCGCGCACGGGCGTGAGCGCGCTTCCCGGCGGCAGCGCGAGCGCGCAGAGCAGTGCGAGCGTTAACGCGCCGCACAGTAAACGAGTCTTGCCCTCCATCGCGCCGCCTCCCTTTTGCGCCTGCCGCCCGGCGCGGCAGACAATGTTCCCCGCCTGTGATGCGCGCCCGCGCCCGTCAGCTTACCTGTTCCTGCCGTCGCCCGACGCTATTTTGATTGCGAACGCGCACACTTGCAACAAACCACGCGCGGCTCTACGCATTGCAGAGGGTTTTGCGCCGGCCGAATTTGTAGCGAACGGCGAACAGTTGGGCTTTTGCCGCCCGAAGCAGAAGCGGCGCGAGACGGTCATGCACAGAACAGGCAGAGGCTCATAAGAGACGCGTGCTCTAACCGCGCGCCGCCGATGAGCCTCTGTCTGTTGCCTCTCCACCTTAGACGTTTAATCGCCGGTTGCTTCCAGCCGGCCCGCACAAAGCAGAAGCGGCGCGAGCGATGAAGCCACGCGCCGCTTTCCGCCTTACGACTTTCGAAGTCATAGCCTGCCGCCAACACGTTTCAGCTTACGCGCAGGTGACGCACTCTTGCTCATAAGAATCTTGGGCGGCTTGTGTGGTTTGGGATTCGGCGCAGGCGTGGGCGACGGCGTCGCCGTGAACGCGAAAATTGCGTAGCCGGTGATGACCTGCCGGTTATAATTCGCCGGGTTGAAATTGACGCCCGCTTGCGTGACCGTCACATCGTAAATCCCCACCGGCACTCGTATCTCCACACTGCCATCCGCGCCCGTCACGCCCGCCGCCTGCTCAACACCGTCCTGCTTGATGCTGATCACTGTTCCTTGCCTACCCGTCGAGACCTGTACGGTGGCCTGTGCCGCGGGCGTAGGCGCGGGCGTGGGCGTGGGAGTTGGCATGGGTGTCGGCGTCGGCGTCGGTGTGGGCGTAGTGCCGCCCGCCAACGCTAGCGCGGCCTGGAGCGCCGCGATGTCGCAACCCACCGCCGTCTGGTCGGTCGCCGCCGTCAGGTACGGGCTGTCGGGCAGCAACCGATAGTCGCCCCCAGCCCGATCCGCGAAGCGCGCCGCCTCCAGCCCCGCCGGATAGTAGTTGGCAGCCGGATAC
>Ga0081539_10001818_pt1 | contig 33680 bp, 12 predicted proteins | sample TabmetS4T2R2_FD_71023 | JGI IMG/M metagenome (GOLD analysis project Ga0081539, IMG submission 71023) | Tabebuia heterophylla rhizosphere microbial communities from the University of Puerto Rico - S4T2R2 | ecosystem: Host-associated > Plants > Roots > Rhizosphere ... | reverse complement strand
TGGAAATGCTGCAAAAAATATCTTGGCCGCAGGTCGCTACCTGCTCAAGATGAAAACTACCGAGTCGGACGCTCGGAAAGTCACGCCCAAGAGAGATGAACGACGGCGTTCAGCTTGGGAATCCCCCACTAAAACGCGTCCTCGCGGTTAGTGGGGGAGGATGTCAATTCCGGCCCTCTCACCGTTTGATCAGACATGAATTGGTCCCTCCTCGTCGCTCCCGGCTTTAAACCCGCGATGGTGGCAGTCCGCTCGGTTTGACAAGGAAGAGAAGAGAGTGTTGCGCAGAGGTCGAACTCTTCGCAGCTTCGCAGTTGATTAGTGAGTGGTTAAACTCCGACTCTCAAAAAAGAACTCGTCGGAGTCATCTCTTGCATGAAGGTTTGAGCTGGAATCGTCAGATTCCTCTTGGTCCGGCAAATTGAGGTCGAGGAGATGAATGTCCGGATCCGCGGCGACTTGCTCAAGAATGGCTAAAAAATGATCCAACAGCCGGCTAATATGAGTTTCGGCAAAACTCTCAATGTTATAAATAAGAAGGCCGCTCAATCCACTCGGCTCTTCTCTCATGAGAAGACTTAGATCGTACTCGACCGTTGGATTATTCAACTCAACTGGAGTCAGTCTGACTTGCGACAGTTGAAGCGGCGCCATTGGCGCGTTCTGAAAGGTGAAGGTAACTTGTACTAGGGGGGCATGACCGATCAAACGATCGGGCCTTAAATCCTTGACCAATTGTTCGAAGGGAACATCCTGATGCGCATAAGCGCTCAGCGCAACCTCACGCACCCGTTTCAGCAATACGCTAAATGTTGGATCACCCTGCATCTCCGTGCACAGGACCAGCAGGTTGACGAAGAAACCGATTAATCCCTCGATCCCCGTCTGATTGCGGTTTGCAACCGGAACCCCGACAGGTATTCGCTCATGACCGGTGTATCTGTAAAGGAGTGTTTGCCAAGCCGCCAGGAGAGTCATAAAAAGAGTAACCCCTTCATCAGAGCTGAGCGCGCTCAGCTCATCGCACAGATTTTTAGAGACCTTGAAATGTCGGCTGGCACAGCGAATTGTCGATCTTGGCTTAGAATTTCGCTCAATGTTTAATTTCAACTGTTGCGGCGCCCGGCTCAGGTGCTCTCGCCAATAACTCAACAGAGATTCCATGACCTCTTCTTTTATCCATGATCGCTGCCAAACCGCATAATCCGCATATTGAATAACCAGCTCGGGGAGCGGTGAAGGGCGGCCATCCCGAAATGCTTGATAGAGTTCACTCAACTCCCGGACGAGAACGCCGGTCGACCAGCCATCCGTGACGATATGATGCATTAACAAAAGAACGACATGCTCTTCACCTCCTAAGCGCACCAAAGTGACGCGGAAGAGAGGTCCTCGATTGAGATCAAACAATCGCTGTTGCTCTTGCCCGGCCAACTTTCGTAATGTGTCGTCTTGAACAGCCTGTGGCAGCGCGCTCAAGTCAATGAGAGGAATCGAGACGGAAGCAGGCGGTTCTATCAATTGTCGCGCTTGGTCCGCAGTGGCGATAAATCTCGTCCTCAACACTTCGTGCCGCCGCACGATCTCAGCAAAACCTTGTTCGATGGTCTTCAAATTGAGCTGTCCGGCCAACCGGGCGGTTGTCGGAATATTGTAAACCGTCAGTTCCGGCATCACCTTCGTCAGAACCCAAAGCCGCTGTTGGGCAAAAGAGAGCGGCAGGTCTCTATCCCGCTCAACCGGGCTCAAATTCGGAATGGCTGACGAGGAACCGATGCGCCGCACCGATTCGACACGCTGGGCAAAGTCACCGATTGTCGGCCATTCAAAGAGCCAGCGAAGCGGAACATCAACTTTCAAACTTTCCCTGATTCGGCTGATCACTTGTGTGGCGAGGAGCGAATGCCCGCCCAATTCGAAAAAGTTGTCGCCAATCCCAATTCGATCCCGATCCAATACTCGTTGCCAGATGCCAACTAACAATTCTTCGATTATTGTTCTGGGGGCCTGATAATCTTCAACTATCCGCTCAAACTCGGGCTTGGGTAGAGCCTGCCGATCAACCTTACCCTGAGGTGTTAACGGCAACTGCTCGATCAGAACGAAGCTCGCGGGGATCATCCAGGTAGGAAGCTTTTCTCGCAGGTACTCTCGTAGTTGATGTTGATCGAGGTTGCTGTCCTTTGGAACCAGATATGCGTCCAAATATTTATCGCCGGCTTGATTGCACCGCAAGACGACCAGAGCTGCTCGGACCCGCGGGTGCTCCCGTAAAGCGCAAGCAATCTCTTCGGGCTCCACGCGAAAGCCCCGAATCTTGGTTTGATAGTCGAGACGCCCAAGAAATTCGATGACCCCATCATCCCGATAACGAGCCAGGTCTCCGGTCCGATAAAGCCGTAAACCCGGCGCTTCAGAGAATGGGTTGGGGATAAATTTTTCTGCGGTCAGACCGGGCTGCCCGAGATACCCCCACGCCAAACCATCTCCGCCGCCATATAGTTCGCCCGGTACTCCAATCGGGGATGGTTGAAGATTTCGATCAAGCAAATAGACCTGAGTATTGGCAACCGGCCTTCCGATCGGCGCTGAAACACCTATGGCCTCATCGCTCGTGAACCGGTAATAACAGGTAAACGTGGTGTTCTCCGTCGGACCGTAACCATTAATCAGTTGGCCGGCTCCGGGTTCTCTGATCAACTGACGAACGTGTGCGACTGAGAGGACATCGCCGCCGGCCAACAGTTGCCGCACCGTTTGAAGCTCTTGACGCTGAGACTCGACCATTTGTTGAAAGAGCCCGGATGTCAACCACAAGATACTCACCTGATATTGCCGTAATACACCGCCAAGCTCTTCCAAAGAGAGTTCCGTTTCCGGATAAAGCACCAGGCGAGCCCCATTGAGTAAGCTGCCCCAAATCTCAAGCGTGGACGCATCGAAAGAGATCGGAGCAAGTTGCAGAAAGACGGCGTCACTGGTCAGATGGGCAAAATTGCTATTTTTTACTAGTCTAATTACTCCGCGATGAGGAACACCGACGCCTTTCGGACGTCCCGTCGAACCGGAGGTATACATAACATATGCCTGGTGATCACCGCTCAGGCTTGGCGCCCGAAATGGAGCTTCTTCGTCGGCTGGGCAATCATCCAAATTGAATCGCGAAACTCCCGCCAAATGCGGCATTGATTCGAATCTTTTCTGCGTCAAAATTATCGAGACGCCGGAGTCTAAAATCATCCGGTTGAGACGCTTAACCGGATAATGAATGTCCAGGGGCAGAAATGCCCCACCCGCTTCGAGAATCCCCAGCATTCCAATGATCATGTCGATCGATCGCTCGCAAAATAATCCGATTAACGTCCCCTCAACCACGCCGAGTCTTTGCAACCGCCCGGCGAGACGGTTGGCGGAGAGATTCAACCGCTCATAAGTGACTTGAAGATCACCGTCAACGACCGCGACTGCGTGAGGGGTGAGCTTGGCCTGTATCTTGAGCAGACGAGTGATGCTTTCATTTCGCGGATAATCTCGGTGACTATCATTCCATTCGCCGAGCAAGATGCGTTCTTCTTCTTTTGTGATCAGCCGCAGATCGCACAGGCGCGATTGCGCGGCTGACGTAATTGATTCCAGCAATACGGTAAAATGTCCCAGCAACCGTGCGATCCTGGGAGCCGAGAAAAGCTCCGTACTGTATTCGACAACGGTCTTGAGTTCGTCCGCGGACTCTCTGATATCAAAGGTAAGATCAAACTTTGCCGTCTCGGTCCCCAAAGACAATTGAGAAATTTTCAGCTCGTCCAATTCCCAATCTCTGGCGGGCGCGTTCTGCACCGCCAAGACCACCTGGAAGAGCGGCGTCCGATTGAGGGCGCGTTCCGGCTGAATCGACTCTACTAGATACTCAAAGGGGAGGTCTTGATGGAGATAAGCTCCCAACGCAGCTTCTCGTACTCTCTTCAAAAGATCGATAAAACTAGTGTCCGGTTTGAGCTGGGTGCGGATAACGAGGGTATTGACGAAAAATCCGATCAGCCCTTCGATCTCGGATTGATTACGATTACCGATCGGAGCCCCGACACAGAGATCTTCTTGCCCGCTATATCGATGAAGCAGCGCTTGCAGTCCGGCCATGAGCATCATGAAGAGCGTCACGCCTTCACTACGCGCAAGCTGTTTCAAAGCGCTCACCAGATGTGCGGGGAGGACGGTCATCTGCCGCGCCCCGGCAGATGTCGGATGAGGAGGGCGGGAATAATCCGCCGGCAACTCGAGAACGCGAGGCGCCTGCTGCAATTGCCCGCGCCAATACGCCAACTGCTCTTGAAGGACATCTCCCTGCAACCATTGCCGCTGCCAAACGGCATAATCAGCGTACTGAATTTTCAACTCCGCCAATGTCGAGGGACGGCCATTTCTGTAGGCGCGATACAATTGATTGACCTCCTCGACCAACACACCATTTGACCATCCATCGGTAATAATATGGTGCATGACGATCACCGCGATGTGCCGGCTGTGATCACAACGCAACAATGCCAATCTCAGCATCGGGCCTTGCTCTAAGGCGATCGGACGCCGAGCCTGGCGTTCGCTGAGATTTCGTGTTTGACGGACTTTATCTTCAACATCGAGCCCGCTCAAATCGACCATGAGGAGCCCCGATCGAAGGCCGGAATCGATCACCTGGACCGGAACCTCTTCGACGCTGACAATCCGTGTGCGCAATGTTTCGTGGCGTCGCGCCACTTCGTCAAAGCTCTGCTCAAACGCGGCCACCTGTAAGGCGCCATCGATTCTGAGGGCAACCGGAATTAGATATAGCGCATGTTCCGAGATCATCGCTTCGAGCAACCACAAACGCTGTTGAGCGTAAGACAGCGGCGCCGTCTCGCGTCCAAGGCGTTCAATTGGCGGACGCGCGTCTCCGATCTTTTCCGTCTTGGCTTGTTCGATTATTGCGGCCAGGCCGGCTAAGGTCGGAGCGATGAAGAACTGTCGAAGCGAGATCTCGACTCCGTAGACCTCCCGGATCCGGCTGATCGCTTGCGTGGCAAGCAATGAATGTCCGCCAAGATCGAAGAAGTTGTCCTCAGGACCGGCCGCTTCAATTCCGAGGATTTGTCCCCAGATTTGAGCCAAAAGTTCTTCGACCAGCGTCGGCGCGGCGAAATTGACCGAAATTCGTTCCGATCCGGTTAAATTCGGCGCCGGCAGTGCGCCTCGATCCACTTTACCGTTAGCCTGCAACGGCAAAGCATTGAGTCTGACACAGGCTGCCGGCAGCAGATAGTCCGGCAATTGACGCTGCAGGAACGCTCGGACTTGTCCGAGCGTGCAGTCGCAATCGGATTCGGCCACGAGATAAGCCACCAACCGCTTGTCACCCGGAGGATCTTCCCGAACTGTCACCAATGCTTGCTGAACCCCAGGATAGACAGCCAAAGCCGCTTCGATCTCGCCCGGTTCAATCCGATAGCCGCGGACCTTTACTTGCCGGTCTTTGCGGCCTAAATATTCGATTCGCCCATCGGGGTAAGATCGTACTAAGTCCCCGGTGCAATACAGTCGCGCGCCCTCGCGCCCACCAAAAGAATCGGGAATGAATTTTTCGGAGGTCAGTTCCGGGCGATTCAAGTATCCGCGAGCCAATCCTTCACCGCCGATATGTAATTCGCCAATTGCGCCGACCGGAACCATCCGCCACTGATCGTCAAGTAGATAGATTTGCGTCTGGCCGATCGGCCGTCCGATCGGCACGTTGGTTTGGTGGTCCATCTCACGGGGGACCGCATAACAGCACGTGAAGGTTGTCGCCTCTGTCGGCCCATACCCGTTGATCAGGACAAGCGAGGTCAATTGTTGCAACGCCTTCTGAACATGAACTGCGGAGAGAGCTTCCCCGCCTGCCAGAACCTGCGAGACATTGGCGAGCGCTTCTGGCGCCTCATCAACGACAAGGTTGAACAGCGACGCCGTCAGCCATAGTGTCGTGATCCGTTGCTCGCTGATTAGTCGCTTGAGGCCCTCGACGGTGGGCACTCGCTCCGTCAAGAGCACACAACACCCTCCCTGCAGGAGCGCCCCCCAAATCTCGAAAGTCGAAGCGTCAAATGTTGGTGGCGAAAGATGCAACAATCGCTGTTCTTCGTTCAGCACGGCAAACTGTGATTCCATCACCAGGCGAACCACTCCCGCCTGCCGGACTTCGACCCCTTTGGGGCATCCCGTCGAACCGGAGGTAAAACTCACGAACACCACATGATCAGGGTCGCAATCCGGCGCTATCGGTTCATCGGATTGCTGAGCGATTGCGAACTCATCATCATCGAGACAGATCATTTGCCCCCAGGATGACGGTAGTTTGTCCAATTCGGCCGAACGCGTGATAGTCAGGCTGAGTTGCGCGTCTTCCATGATAAACGCCAGGCGTTCGAGTGGATATTGACTGTCAAGCGGAACATAGGCGCTGCCGGTTTTGACGATCCCAACCAACGCGATCATCATTTCGAGAGAACGCTCAAGACAAAGCCCTACTCGCACCTCTGGTCCCGCTCCGAGTTGGATTAAAGTCCCGGCCACTTGATTGGCGCGTTGACTCAATACCCTATAAGTCAAATGATCATCACCAAAGACCACGGCGACGGCATTGGCTTGGCGCTCTACCTGAGATTCAAACAGTCGAGCAAGACCACCACGCCAAAGCTGTTCAGTGTGCGTATCATTCCATTCAACGAGCATTTGAAAACGCTCGCTCTCGGTTAACGGTGAGAGTTCTCCCAGCCTGATCTCTGAAACGGCGATCAAGCGTTGCAGAATGACTTGAAAATGCTTGAGCATCCGCAGCATGGTCGTTTCGTCGAACCGGCTGCGATCGTAGATCGCTCTCACCTGATACTTTCGCGCCGGCTCAACAACAATAGCCAGCGGATAGCCCGGTCCGCCATCGAATTGATCTATCTCGCTGATCTCGAGGTCAGGGTGCCGGCCGCGCAATGAGCCGTCGCCAACCCAATTCTCAACAATAAAGAGGCTCTCAAAGAGCGGCGTCCCACGGTGGATCTCGCTCCATCCCTGAATCTGGAGCAGCGAGCTATATTCATACCGGAGCATCTCCCATTGTTGTAACTGCAGCTGCGTCAACCAGGCGCCTGAAGTATCTTCCGGCAAAATCCGTGCTCGCGTCGGAAGAGTGTTGATAAACAGTCCGACAATGGATTCCGCGCCAATCGGAGCAGCTTGGCGCCCGGAAACGACTGTCCCAAAGAGAACATCTGATTCGCCGCTGTAGAAGCCAAGGAGTAAGGCCCACACGCCTTGTAACAGCATACTGAATGTTAAGCGCCGGTCTCTGGCAAATTCTTGAGAGGCGTTGACCGTCTCGATCGGGAGCCGCGCTCTGGCTTCGCGATAACCCGTTGTTTTCGTGGCGCCGGTGGTCGAAGTTTGATCGACGCCCAGTGCGGTCGGCGTGTTAAACCCGGAAAGTGTCGAACGCCAGAAGCTCTCCTCTTCAGCGGAATCTTGGCCCTGAAGCCAGATGATGTAATCGCGGTACGGGCGAGGCGTCGGCAGATGCGCTGATCGCCCCCGGCAGAGATCGCCGTAAAAGGTCAGGACCTCGTTATGAATGATCGAAGCAGACCACCCCTCGATGATGATATGGTGGAAGCTCAAAATAACTCGGTATCGATCCTCTTTTAACCGAATGATGGCCAGCCGCCACAGCGGAGCTTCGTCCAACCTGAAACCGCGGTCCCGATCAGCTGCGAGAATATCTCGCAAAGCCTGCAACTGTTCAGCCGCCGGCAGATCTCTCCAGTCATATTCAGTGAGCGGCAACGCCACCTGTTGATAAACGACTTGAAGAGGTTTTTCGATCTCTTCCCAGATGAATGCCGTCCGCAGGGCGGCATGACGATCCAACACTCGTCGCCAAGACTCCGCGAATGCCCACTCGTTTAGCTTCCCATCAATGGTGTAGCTAATCTGGATGAAATGAATGCGGTCGGAGCCGGCAGCTTGAAGGGTGTGAAACAACATCCCTTGCTGCATCGGCGACAGTTCATAAAGATCAACAATGGCGGACACGTTAATTCCTCTGTCCCCGCTTGATGCGAGCCATGACTGCATCGATCGCCTCTTGACTCATTCTGGCGCCGGGGAAATCCGCGGCTGTGTACTCTTTCTGTCCAACCGACTGACAGGCGGCCATCATCGATTGCAACGCACCTTGGAAGATCCCCGCAAGATTTGCGATCGTCGTCTGACGATGAAGGTTGCGACTATATGTCCAGTTGACCTGAAGTTTCCCGCCAAGAACGATACTCGTCACCTCAATCAAGTAGGGCCGCAAACTTTGGGGGCTGCGTGTTGCGCCCGCCGGTTCCGAGCTCAACGCAAAGGGCGAGGATGCGGGCAGCACCTGATCGAACTGCCCGAAGTACAGAAAGCTGATCTCGGCTTGCGGAAGCCGGCGCAGTCTTTGTACGGCCTGAGATTGATCACCCAGGTAGCGCAAGATGCCGTAGCCGATGCCACGATGCGGCAAACGTTGCAATGCGTCCTTCACCGCATTAAGTTGTGGTCTCAGATCGACACTGCTCTGATGGGATAAGATCACCGGAAAGATTGCTGTAAACCATCCAACCGTGCGCGACAGATCGATCCCTTCGAGCACCTCTTCCCTGCCATGGGCTTCAAGGTCAATCAACACCGCTTCGGCCTGTGTCCATCGCCATAGGCTATGTTCAAGAGCCGTCAGCAGCACATCATTGATCCGGACATTCATGCTGCCCGGAAGAACCTGCAGCAGGAATCGCGTCTCATCAACGCTCAAAGAAAGCGAGATCGTCGCGGCGGAGCTCACAGTGTTGGGTCCCAGTCGATGATCCCTCGGCAATGGAGCGACCGTCTCCCAAGGCAATGAGAGCCAGAAATCCAACTCGCGCTCCATCGCCTCAGTTTGCACATACTCGGTCAGACACCATCCCCAATGCTGAAATGACGCCATCTGTGGAGGCAGTTGAACCTTCTCTTTCCGGGTGGCTTGCTGATATGCGGTCTCAAGGTCCTCCAGCAAAATTCTCCACGAAACGGCATCCCCTATTAAGTGATGTAAGATGATTACCAGTCTTCCCGTCCTGTTCCTTCCATAATCGAAATAGGCTACTCGCATCAATGGTCCATCCGGCCAAGGCAGACTCTTTTGTAGCGCTGTGGCCGAAGCTTCAAGAGCCGGCTCTTGCATCTCTTCCGGCAACTCTGAAAGATCTGCGCTCCACACTGGAGCGGCGGCGGCGAGTTCATCGTAGGATTGTGACCAACCGGATGGTTCGAGCCGATAGCGCAACCGGAGCGCGTCATGGCACGCCAGCATCGCGCCGAAGATCTCTTCGAGGGTTTTGAGTTTGAGATGACCGCGCACCTCTAACATCAACGACAGATTCCAGTGATGCGGATCAACAAACTCTTGCTCGAAAAACCAGCGCTGGATCGGGGTCAAAACCACGGGACCAATGACTGCCTCTTGCCGCTGACTGCCGGTTGATGCCGTCTTGGCCACAACGGCCAGTTCGGCAATCGTTTGGTGAAGAAAAAGCTGCTTGGGCGCGAGGCTGATGCCCGCCTGTCTGGCCCTGGCCACGAGATGGATCGCCATCACCGAATCGCCGCCCAGGTTAAAATAGTTATCAGTAATCCCGACCTGGGTGATTCCCAACGTGCGCTGCCAAATCTCCGCCAAGACTCGCTCCACTTCACTGGTCGGAGGGATATAGGGATTTTTGAGAGCGGGCCGCGGATACTGTTTGGGAGTAGCGTGGTCGGAGATTGGCGCTCTCTCGGTCAAGACTTTGAGCCCGATCCATCTGTCGAGACGCGCCTGAAGACTTGCCGTGGAAATGATCAACTGAGAGGCGCGATTGGAAGCGAGAATCAAATCCAATGCCCGTTGCCCTTCTTCCGGGAACATAAACAATCCGGCTTCAGGAGTATCTCTCCCGTCATCTGGCCCCGATCGCCAGTTGTCCCAGTTGACGCTGATCCACTGATCGTCGGAGGTCCGATTGTGTCGTTCGACAAATGTATCCATAAAGAGATGCGCCGAGGAGTAAGCGGCCATCCCAATTACTCCGAGCATCGACGAGAGTGAAGAAACAATCAGACAGAAATCCATCGACTGAGCTTCAAGAACTTTCTCAAGCACAAAAAGTCCCTGGATTTTCGGAAGAAACTGTCGTTCGCAATCCTCAAGCTGGATCTCCTGCACTGTGCCCGTCACTTTGCTTCCCGCGGCGTGGATGACTCCGTTGATCATGCCGAACCGCCGATTGGCTGTAGCCACGACCTCCCGCATCTGACTTTCATCGGCGACATCGGCGACTATCACGATCAGCTCGGCCCCAGCCGATTCGAGGCGTCTCAGCCGGTTGATCTTCAGCGCGGTGCGATTCTCTTCGCCTGTGCTGCCGGCGCTCAGCATGGCATCCCATTCTGAGCGCCTCGGTAATGGCGACTGAGTAACGATGACCAGCCTGGCACGAAAGACTCGGGCAAGATGCTCAGCGATGATCGAGCCGATGTTACCCAATCCGCCCGTAATCAGATAAACCCCTCCCTCGCGCAGCCGTGACGACGGTCTCTCCGGCGTTCCCAGGCGAACGGCTTCAAAGGTTTGAGTCCAACGCCGGCCACCTCGCCAGGCAACCGACTTTTCGGCCGAATCCGCCATGATTTCTGCCATTAGCTCATCGATTAGACTCGACTGTTGGCAAGAGGTCCTTTCGGACAGGGTGAGATCCGCGCTCCGGCAAGTAATATGCGGGTACTCTTGTGGAATCACCTTCGCGAGGCCCAGAATCGTGGCCTTTCCAGCCGCCAATTTCTCCTCGCCGGTGACCGCCTGCGCATCGCTCGTGACGATCATCCACCATAATGGCTCAGTCATCTGTAAAATGCCGGTCGCCTTGGCCAGCGAAAGGAGGCTGTAAAATCCTCTCGCCTGAGTTCGCCCGAGTGATTCCAGCTCCAACAAATCTTCGCTTGGATCCGTAATACTCCAGAGGTGAACCATCCTCTTGGGTTTCATCCCTCGATTTCGCAGGTCCGCCAGCAGGGCAAGGTAATCATCCAGCCAATCCGGCCGTAAAAGGTAGCTGCCCTCGTTCTCTCTCGCAAACTGCGATCCGATTGAGACCGTGATGACCGTTTCCTCTAGCTGCTCACGCAGCCGACGAGCCAGCGCTTCTCCCACACCACAATCATCGAGAAAAAGAAGCCAACATTCTTGCTCCCGCAAGTTGCCCCCCTCGGCGGAGATGCAGGGCAAAAGTGTTTGACGCCACAGAGGGACGTAAAACCAGTCGGCGATCTGAGCCTTTTTCTTGAGCGACTCGGGGGCCTGTCCAACGGAAGCTTCATCGCGGTCCGGTTCGATCCAATAGCGTTTTCGCTCAAACTGATAGCTCGGCAGTGGGATCCGGCGGCGTTCCTCTGCTGAGTGAAAATGCCGCCAATCGATGTGAACCCCTTGCATCCATAATTTCCCCAGAGTCGTCAGCAGAAATCCGACATCAGAGTGATGCTCTTTCGGATGTCTCATCGAAGCGAGCACAGAGGCCGCTCGCTCACTGTCCGCCTGTAATCTGGTCAATGAACTAAGCGTCTGTCCAGGACCCACTTCTAAGAGGACAAGCCGCGAATCTTGCAATAGTCTATTGATGCCTTGACCAAAGCGAACCGTCTGGCGCATATGCGCGACCCAATACATGGGGTCAGTCGCCTCCGCCTCGGTAATCCACTCGCCGCTCAGATTAGAGATGAAAGCGATCTGCGGCCGCTGCGGCTGGAGCCGCTTGAGAAAATTGGCGAAAGGCTCCAGGATCGGCTCTACCATCTTCGAATGGCCGGCGACTTCGATCGGCAGATACCGAAATTCAATCTCTCGCTCTGTCAGCCGACTGACAAGCTCCTCAATGGCTGAAGCAGCACCGGACACCACACATTGAGATGGGCTATTGACGGCGGCAAGCGAGAGCTTGCCATCGATCAACGATCTAACTTCAGGCTCCGAGAGAGGAAGGCTCAGCATTCCCCCTCGCGGGAGTTGTTCCAGTAAACGTCCTCGAAGAATGACCAGGGCCAGAGCGTCTTCCAGCGAAAACACACCGGCTAAGCAGGCAACGACATATTCACCCAGACTGTGCCCAATCATCGCACTCGGGTGCACGCCCCACGACATCCATAGTTTCGCCAATGCATATTCGATGACGAAGACCGCAGGCAGCGTGTTAAAAACGCGGTTTATTTGTGCGGCCGCAGTCTTTTTGTCCTCAGCTGAACGCGGATATAAGAACTTCAAGAGATGGTAATGATGTTTCTTCTTAAGGATGGCTGCACAATTATCGACATGCCGACGAAAAATGGGTTCCGTCTCGTAAAGCTCGCGCCCCATGTTGACGTACTGCGTGCCGCCGCCGGGAAACAAAAAGGCGACTGGCCTTTTCTCATCTTCCTGAAAGGAGCTGAAGAACTGGCGATTTTCAAGAGCCTGGATGGCCTCCTTGAGGCCACGGCAGATCAGAAAGCGCCGATGGCTGAAAACCTTTCGCCCGATTTGCAGCGTCCACGCCACATCCGCCATCTCCAAATGCGGATGGTGACGTAAATGTTCGACCAGTTTCTCGTTCATCCGCTCAAGCGATTCCTCTGACCGCGCCGATAACAAGATAACCTGAGATGCTCGTCTCCGCCCTTTGTTCCCCGTCTCTTTCGGCGCCTCTTCAATAATGACGTGCGCATTCGTACCTCCGATCCCGAATGAACTGACGGCCGCGCGCCGCTGCTCCCATTCGCGCTTCCAAGGTGTGAGCTCCCGGTTGACATAAAAACGGGTCTTCTCTAGTTCGAGTTTCGGATTCGCTCGCTCGTAATTTGGTTGCGGCGCGATCTCTCCATGCTTGACCGTCAAAATGGCCTTGATCAACCCTGCCACCCCCGCGGCCGCATCGAGATGACCCAGATTGGCCTTTACCGTTCCAATCGCACATTTTTTTTCTCCGCTCTTGGCATCACCAAAGACGGTGCGCAAGGCCGCGACTTCGATTGGATCTCCCAACTCGGTCCCTGTTCCGTGCGTTTCAATATAGTCGATCTCCTCCGGACTGACCTGTGCCATTGACAGCGCTTCGGTAATTACCCGCGCCTGGCCTTCGACGCTTGGCGCGGTATAGCCCACTTTCTGCGATCCGTCGTTATTGATCGCGCTGCCAATGATCAGCGCTTGAATTGTGTCTCCATCACGTCGCGCATCGCTCAATCGCTTGAGCACCACTACGCCTGCCCCGCTTCCAAAGATGGTGCCATTTGCTCGCTCGTCAAACGCCCGGCAATGTCCATCAGGAGAGGCAACACTTCCGGGTTGATACAGGTAACCGGCCCACATCGGCAGCCGCACTGTGACTCCTCCAGCCAGGGCCATGTCATTTTCGCCACTGAGCAGACTCTGACACGCCAGATGAATGGCCACCAACGATGTTGAGCACGCCGTGTTGACGTTGACGCTCGACCCTCTCAGATTCAGCTTGTACGACACCCGCGTCGCCAGGAAGTCTTTCTCATTGCCGAGCCACATCTGAACTCTCGCTCCCTCATCCAGACCTCGACAGTGCGGCAGCAGGTGCTCCAGCATGTACCGATTGGTGCCCGTTCCCGTATAAACCCCGATCAATCCCTCATAACGATCCGCATCGTATCCCGCGTCTTCCAGCGCCTGCCATGCGCATTCCAAAAACAACCGGTGCTGAGGATCGGTCAGAGCCGCTTCTTGCGGACTCATCCGGAAAAAAGCCGCGTCAAAATTCTCGATCTCTTCAAGGCCGGAGGCAGCTTTGACATAGCGGGGATCACTGATCATTTCCGGACTTATCCCGGCAGCCAGCAGTTCCTCATCGCTCAGCCGCCGGATCATCTCTTTACCCTGACGGAGCTTCGCCCACAACTCTTCCGGTGTTTGAGCTCCGGGAAATCTCAGTCCCATCCCGATGACGGCGATTGCCGAATCGCCCCGTTGATCGAATTGATCGGAATTATTCATGGCGAAATTCCCCCGATTTTTTTGAGGCCCGCTGCCGGCTGCGCAAATTCTTTTGTCGTTGCAGGGCGTCTCTCCGAGATTGGCCCCGGTCAAAGCTGGGCCGAGAGGTGACGGTCTCGGCCTCCGATTGAGCCGTCAGAAAACCGGCCAGTGACGCGACTGTCGGGTATCTGAAAAGCTCGACCACCGCGAGGTCGCGGCTCAAGCTGCTCCGGAGTCTTGAGTAAGCTGCCAGCAGTAATAACGAATGCCCACCCAGATCGAAGAAATTATCGTGAAGGCCGACCTTCTCAACTTGTAAGATTGATTGCCAGACTTCTGAAATACGAAGCTCAACCTCTGTTTGCGGCGCGACATAATTAATCGGCGAGCGTTCGGAACTCTCCTCGACAAATGACAGCCTTCGCTTGTCCACTTTGCCGTTAAGAGTCAGCGGCAAACGATCGAGAAAGACGAAAACAGCCGGCGTCAGATAGGCCGGCAGTTTTTCGGACAAGAAGTCCCGGAGGATCTGGGCTGTCAGGTGGTGGTTCCGTTGACCGACAATATAAGCCGCCAACACCCGGTCTCCGAGCCGGTTCTCCTGAGCCACCACCACTACTTCCTGGACCTCCGGATGCGCGCTCAGGACGACCTCGATCTCTCCCAACTCAATCCGAAAGCCACGCAGTTTCACTTGATTGTCGCCGCGTCCGAGAAATTCGATCTCCCCGTTCGCGCGCCACCTCGCCAAATCTCCGGTGCGATACAATCGCGTTCCCGGAACTTCAGTCAGGTGATCCGGGACGAACTTTTCAGCCGTCAATTCCGCCCGATTGAGATACCCACGCGTCACCCCTGATCCGCTCAGATGAACTTCGCCCGTCACTCCCAATGGGACCGGCTGACCATGATGATCCAGCAGATAGACGCGCGTCTCGGCGATCGGCCGCCCAATCGAAGGCGACTCAATTGTGCCCTTTTTCAGGAGGGTAAAGGTTGAATAGGTCGTGTCCTCCGAAGGACCGTAAAGATTGAACAGGCGCATCACCGTATCTTGCGCATAGGTCTGTCGCACGAGCTGTGATTTAAGCGGTTCGCCGGCGACATTGACTGTCCGGACCGATGGGGGCAGGTCTCCGGTCTTGAGCAATTCCGCTAAAACACTGGGAACGGTATTGAGCAACGTCACAGAATCGGCGCCCTGCAGCCGTGGAAGAGACAATCCCGTCTGCGCCAGAATGATGGTCCCACCGTAGCTCAGTGGCAGGAACAACTCAAAAATGGACAGATCGAAACAGATTGAGGTCGAAGCTAACATTCCAATTCGATCTTCGAGCGGGAAAACATCTTTTGCCCACTTGAGAAAAGCAATGACCTGACGATGTTCGATCGCTGTCCCCTTTGGCTTTCCAGTCGAACCGGAGGTATAGATTACATAGGCGATATTTTCTTGTTGGAGATCCCCGCAGACCGAATCGTGGATTCCGCCGGCCGCTTCTTTCAATTCGTCATCGAGGCAAACCGTAGGTGCGCTCGCTGCCAACGCCGGTAAGACCACGGACCTTTCCGTGAGCAGTAAGACCGCTTGCGAATCCGCCATCATGAAGTCGATTCGTTCACGAGGATAATTCGGATCTAGAGGAACATAAGCGCCTCCTGCCTGAAGAACGCCGAGCAATCCGATCACCACCGCGAGCGATCGCGGCAAATACACTCCGACACACGTTTCCGGTCCAACGCCCAGCGATTTCAACCGCCGCGCCAGATGACCAGCTCGACCGCTCAATTCATGGAAAGTGAGATGTTCATTCTCATCAATCACCGCCACGGCATCGGGCGTGCGTTTGACCTGCGCCTGAATCAAATGATGAAGGCATTGATTGTCCGCTTCTCCGCCGGCCGTATCATTCCATTCGATCAGCACCTGCTGCCATTCCCATTCCGTGATGAGATTTGTTTGACCGATCGTTTGGTCGAACCGACTGATCATCTCTTTCAACACTTGCTCATAATGCTTGACCAAGCGCCCCATCCGCTCCGGATCGAAGAGATCAAGGTTATATTCCAGTGAGCCTTTCAATTCCTGATTTGTTTCCGTCAGAAATAATGTCAGGTCAAATTTGGCTGTTCCGTTGTCGAGATCATCCGCGCTGACATTCAATCCCGGCAGCCGGAATGCGGGCACCGGGGCGTTGCGGAGAACAAACATCACTTGAAAAAAAGGATTGTGACTGAGCGCGCGCTGCGGATGTAAATCTTCGACGAGTCGTTCATAAGGCAGGTCCGCATGAGCAAAAGCATCGAGACTCGTTTGACGCACTCTGGCAAGTAAATTTCGATAGCTGGGATTGTCCGCCAGGTCGGTCCGCAGCACGACCGTATTAACGAAACAGCCAATCAACGGCTCGGTTTCAAGACGGCGGCCGGCCAACGGCGCGCCAATACAAAGATCATGCTGTTCGGTATATCGGTAGAGCAGCGCTTGAAAGCCCGTGAGAAGAGTCATAAAGAGCGTGGCGTTTTCTTTCCGGCTCAAGTGGACGAGCTCTTCCGTCAACCTCGCGTCAAGGTGAAAGACGCATCTGGCGCCGCTCTGAGTGGGGATCGCCGGTCTGGCGCGGTCAGCAGGTAATTCGAGCGCTGCCGGCACTCCCGCCATCTGTCGTTTCCAATATTCCAACAGTGGTTGAAGGGCCTCGCCTTGGAGCCGCTCGTTCTGCCAAATTGCGAAGTCGGAATATTGAATTGGAAGCTCATCCAGTTGTGATTGGCGGCCGGCGCCAAACGATTCATACAACGAAATCAGTTCCCGCATGAGCACCCCAACCGACCAACCATCGGAGATTATGTGATGCATCACTAAGACGCAAAAGTGTTCGACCGGATTCAAGACCAACAGCCTGATCCGTAACAGCGGACCAGTAGAGAGATCGAAATGGCGCTGTGCCTCATTGACCGCCAACTGGCGAGCGTATCGTTGCCTCTCTCCTTCCCGCAGGGCTGTTAGATCGACCATCGGTAAGGGCACGAAGTGGTCCCGGGAGATCGTTTGCATTGGTCGATCACCGATCAAATCGAAGACCGCTCGCAGCGTCTCATGACGGCGGGCGATCTCATTGAACGTCTGACTCAATGCTCTCGTGTTCAACGATCCTTCCAACCGGAGCAGGCTGGAGATGTTGTAGGTGGCGCCCCCCGGCGCCAATTGGTCGAGAAACCACATCCTTTGCTGAGCGGAAGACAAAGGTATTGAGCTCATGCTGCCGCACCGCGGAATTGGTTGATCCGCAGAGATCGAGATTCCCTGCTCGCCGATCAAACGTTTAAGCAGCGCGCGTTTTTCCATGGAAAGTTTGACTCTGGGATACCGCGAACCATTCATAAGATGACACCGACTTTCTTCACCAAGAGGCCCGTTGCTAGCTTGCCCACGCATCGTCATCCGACGTCTGTGAGAGTTCCAAGATGAATCCCGCTGTCTTCTCGACCATCTCCGGTTGAGTTGAACCTGTCAGAATACTCTTTGCCAATCCGGCTATCGTCGGAGCATCAAAGAACTGCGGGAGCGAGATTTCGATCTGCAGCGTATCTTGAACCCGGAGCAAAACCTGTGTGACCAGCAAAGAGTGTCCGCCCAGATCAAAGAAATTCTCATTGATGTCGATCTGTTCAAGATTGAGAAGCTCGACCCAGACCGCGGCAATGACTTTTTCCAGCGACGTGCGAGGCGTGATAACGTGGGATTGAGGACCGGGCTGGGCCCGGTTCGGCTCTGGCAATGCGCGACGATCGACCTTTCCGGTCGGTGTCAACGGTAACGCATCGAGCGAGACGAACGTCGCCGGAACCATATCATCAGGCAATCTTCTCTTCAGAAATTCCCGCAATTCTCGGCCTTCAGGCTTTTGCGGTGAAGATGGGACAAAATAGGCGATCAGACGTCTTTCCCCGAGCGAGTCTCCGCGTACCATCACGATGGATCGCTGCACATTTTCATGCTGGTCAAGGAGCGATTCGATCTCCTTAAGCTGGATGCGCATACCGCGAATCTGTACCTGGTCATCGTACCTACTCACAAACTCGATCGACCCATCCGGCAGGCGCCGCGCCAAATCTCCCGTTTGATAAAGACGCTCGCCAGGCTCAAGACTGAATGGATGAGGAATAAAGCGTTCGGCGGTCAGCGCCCGATCTAGATATCCCCTCGCAAGACTGGCGCCGCTGAGATAAAGCTCTCCGACCACTCCAACAGGCACTGGTTGCAAGCCTGGGTTGAGTATCAGCACGAACGTATTTGCCAGTGGACGGCCAATTGGCATGACGCATCGGTCGTTAATCGATGCGTCGGAGATCGGCTGTAGAATCACAGTCCCGGTGGTCTCCGATTGGCCGTAGAGATTAACGACTCTCGCTCCGGCCGGAAGCTGTGACAACCATTTCGCCACCACGCCGGGAGGCAACACCTCCCCGGTAACGGAAATCAATCGCAATGAGCTGTCTGCCAGCGCCGCCCGTGAGCGACCTGTCCGATAAATCAATGCGTCGGAGACAGCGATCAGCAAGGACGGCACGGTATCCCAGACTGTGATCTGGAGTTGCTGAAAAATAGTCGAGAGCGTGAGTGGATCTTTTCTCTCGGCTGACGTGGTCATGATGAGCCGGCAGCCAGATGCCAATGGGACAAATAACTGCCGAGCCGAAGCCGAGAAGGAAATTAAGGCCGTATGCAAGCAGGCATCTTCGCGGCTTAGTCCTAATTGCTCGCCGATCGCCTTGACGTAATGGCAGAGGCTCCGATGCCGAATTGCCACGCCCTTTGGCGTGCCTGTTGATCCGGAAGTATAGACAAGATAAGCGAGTTCCTCTCCTGAAGATTCCACTTCAGCGTTCTCCCGGCTGCAGCGCAAAATTGAGGCCCATTCCCGGTCAAGACATCGACTATTGACAGATTCAGGTAACTCGGAGACCAGAGAAAGCTGAGTGAGAACAATTATGGCCTGAGTGTCTTCGAGAATGAACGCGAGTCTTTCTTTGGGATAGACCGGATCGAGCGGAACGCAAGCGCCGCCGGCCTTGATCACCCCCAAGATCGCCGCGATCAGAGTTGATGAGCGCTCAAGAAAGATAGCGACCCGTGCTCCCGGCCCAACACCAATGGAACATAAGTGATGAGCTAATTGATTGGTAATTTCGTTCAGCCCGCGATAACTGAGATGTTCATCCTTGAAGACCACGGCGACCGTGTCAGGATTCAGTTCAGATTGTCGGTTGATCAGATGATCGACCCGGATGCCGGATAGCGCTTGATCTTCAGTATCATTCCATTCAATCAACAATTGATGCCGTTCTGTTTGATCCAGCAAACAGAGGCCTCCGAGGCGCAGACGCGGATCTTTAATGACCTGACTCAGGAGCCTTTCAAGTTGTCGGCCAATCCGCATCGCATCGGTTGGAGTCACACATTTAGTATCATAGAGGAGGGCGAGATTAAGCCGCTCTCCATTCTCCGTGCTTGAGAGACTGAGTTCAGACGGCTCGCCGTCATCCCAAAGATAATAGATTGAAAATGCCACCCCGGCAGATACTTGCGGATCGACCCAGGGTTCGAGAATGAAACCGAAGGGTAAAACCGCGCGTTCAACGCCTGGGGAGAACAATTCCCATTCGAAGAAATCCTGGTAAAGCTCGTCCCCACGGTTTGAATGAGTGACTCGATTGAGAATGCCGTCGAACCTTTGCCAATAGTCAAAACAAGCGAGAGTGGGCACTAATCGGCAAAACCTTCCAAATGCATCAACGAGCGAATCATCGACTCGTCCGTGGTAAAGCTGACCGACGACCTGCTCCTGCCCGGTGAGAATCCACAAGAGCGTCTGCCAGCAAGCCGAGAGAATTGTCGGAACGTTGGTACCTTGCGCAACGGCAAGCCGCCGCAGGCTGACGACATCCTCGTCTTCCAGTCTCAACTTGAGCCGGACCATTTCGCCTGAATGGTATTGGTTCGTCTGCGCGCCCGTCAGACCCTTTCGGCCGGACATCAACCGATTGCCGCGATCGCGCCAATAGTCTCGTCCTCGCTCGGCCTCCGGTTCCTGACGGAGTTGATGCTGAAACTCAGCATAGTCGGCATACTGCAACACTTCATCCCCGGTTACCTGGTTTCGGGCGCAAGCTCCATATAGCCGGCTGAGTTCCTTAACCAGATTTCCCAGCGTCCACGCATCAGCACAAAGCGAGGGGAGAGTCAGAATGAGGAGATGCTGCATGTTGGTGAAACTCCCGAGTGTGGCGCGAATCGGCAGATCCTGACCAAGATTGAATGGAAGCCCCCTGTCTTCCAACAATAACTTCTCGACAAGCATTTCGTGTTCGTCTGCCGTCCGGGTCTCACAAGTGAGATATCGACACGTAATAGTCCCCTCGTCCATTACCACTTGAACCGGCCACTCGCTTCCCGGCAGGCGATGAAACCTAGTTCGCAGAATCTCATGTCGATCGATGAGCCGCTGGAGCGCGGACTCCAGGGCGCCACTCTCCACAGGCCCCTCCAACAGCAAGGCGCATTGCGCCACTCGAGTCTGGCCTTCGGCTCCCAGCATCCACAGAAATCGTTGTTGCGGTGACAACCGAAAGCCGCTCGCGGCATGGCTCGGCATCAAAACTCTCCTCTAGAGAAAAGAGCCGCTGGCGCTTGATGGCTTTCCGACATGGCAACCAAAATCTCCCGCGGCCCGATGAAGGGCCGGCGCCCATGAGCCACCAGCATATTGTCAACCAGCAGCAGATCGCCTTCTTCCCACGGGAATGTCACGGTGCACCGCCGATAAGCTCCACGAATCTCTTCAATAATCGAAGGCTCGATCGCCGAACCGTCAGCGTAGTAACAGTTCTTCGGCAGATCAGCCTCGCCCATGATCGAAATTAAGGAGTCACGAACGGCCGGCGCCAGACTCGATGGATGAAAGAGAATGACCTGGTTGAACCAGACCTCTTCCCCGGTTCGAGGGTGCGCCACAATAGCGTCGCGGATTTGGCGGAGCCTCAGCCCATCTTTTCCTCTCCATTCGAATTCGATCTGAGCTTCTCGGCAATATTTCTCCACTGCGCTTTTGTCCGCGGTCTGAAAGACCTCTGGCCAGGGTAGATCGATCCCTCTGCTGAAATTACGCAGATAGCTCACCCCTTTTTTTCTAAACCGGTCCCTGATCTGACGATCAATCGTCGCCAAAACCCGGCGGCTGTCGGCCAGCGGCGTCTCGCCACCCTCGCTGGCCGGTTTGCGGCAACAGAACCAAAGTTTCATGGGCCATTGATACGAGTAAGCCAATTCGTTATGCAGCGGAATTTCAAACCGGGATGGGTACTCCGTGGAGGTATAAATCCTGGGGCTGATCTCCGTCCTTGGTGAAGTTCGCTCGTGATAATCGAGCAGTTCGGGCGTCAGAGCTTGGGCCGCGTGTTCAAATGCGCTTTGAGAGTTAATCCCGAATCCACGAAAGAGAATTGCCCCACTGCTTCGCAAATAACGTTCAATCAATTCGCGATTATTCATGATCCAGGCCGACAAATCGGGCCGATCAAACTCGGGGCAGATGATCAACGGGAGATTCTGCTCAGAATAGTCCGCACCGACGCGAACAAGTGGAGTCTGAGAGAGAGAAACGGGCTGGCGTTTGGCCCGGCTGAGTTTCTCGGCATACGTCTTTCTTCTCTCTGTCTCTCGCACGATGAGCTCAGTCCTTTCACTGCCGGTCAGCAAATCCGGAGCGTTGATCGTGTCATCAGGCGATCGGGAAATGAATTCGAGCAACGTTTCAAATTGTTTGAGCAGGCGAGCGATCGTCGCGCCAGAAAAAATGTCGGTGCGATACACCAACAGACCGTTGATTCCGGATGCCTCCTCCCACAGTTCGAATGAGAGGTCGAACTTCGCCATGACAAATTCCGTTCGGTGTGGTGTCACCGTCAATTGCGGCAATTGGTAATGCTCCAAAGCCTGAGATTGAAAATTGAACATCACCTGGAAGAGCGGGTTGTGGCTGCGGGCGCGATCAGGCCGCAACAATTCCACGACCTTTTCAAAAGGTAAGCTTTGATTGTCATAAGCTTCTAGGCAGATTCGGCGGACCTGCCTGAGAGTTTCGCGAAATGTCGGGTCGCCCGTTAACTTGGTCCGGACCACCAACGTATTGACGAAAAATCCCAGCAGGTCTTCGATCTCAGCCCGATCCCGGCTGGCAATCGGAACTCCGACCAAAATGTCCGGCTCCCCAGTTAAGCGGTAAAGCAGAATCTGGAAGGCCGCCAGCAATGTCATAAACAGGGTGGCGCCTTCAGCTTGATTCAACACTTTGAGAGCCGCGGTCAGCGCCGCTCCAATCCTGAAATCTTGTTCGGCGGCGCTACTTGTTTGGACCGTGGACGGCGCCAGATCGGCCGGAAAATTCAACCTGGGAGGAGCGTTCGCGAGCTGCCGTTTCCAGTATGCCATCTGTTCATCGAGAAGATCTCTCCGCAGCAACTCCCGCTGCCAGACGGCGAAATCCGCATACTGAATCGGCATTTCCGGCAGCGAGGAGGGCCGGCCTTCGTTGAATGCCAAATAGCCGCTGACAAATTCACGAATGAAAAGGATGATCGACCATCTGTCGCAGATCACGTGATGCATCGTCAGTAGTAACAGATGTTCCGTCTCCCTCAGCTTGATCAGTGTCATTCGGATCAGCGGCCCGAGATGCAGATGGAACCGCCTTTGCGCCTCCTCAAAGTGGAGTCGGCGCGCGCACTCGGCTCTTTGAGATTCAGGCAGCGTCTGCAGTTCAACCACGGCCAGTCTGAACCCGGTGAACGATCTGATCAGTTGAACTGGCGACGATGCTGAGACCGCCAAGTTTGTTCGTAGAATCTCGTGACGGCGGATGATTTCGCCAAGGCTTTGATCGAGCGCTTCATGATTGAGTCGGCCGGAAAGACGCAAGCCGCCCGAAATGTTATAAAGAGGATGACTTGGCGCATACTGGTTGAGGAACCAGAGCCTTTCCTGGGAAAACGACGGAGGAAACGTATTCTCCCCATTACGGCGCGGTTGCGGACAGATCGCTTTCAACTCTTTCCGTCCGGTGTGCAGGTGGTGCAATCTGAGCAGAAACAGCGCCTGCTGCCGCTCAGAAAGACTATCTAATAAATAATCAAAGTTGTTCACGGAATCCAGCAGATGAAGTTGAAGTGGACGACTTATTCAGCCCGGCCAAGATCTCCAGCTGATTATCCAGAACTGCCCGAATATCAGCTTCCGTCGTCAAAGGATTGGCGATGACACTGCGTAATGAAACGATCGAGACACCCTGGCCATACCGTGTTCGATCCAGAGTGGTCCGCGAAACGAATGTCCGCCCCGCCTGGCGTTGCAATCTCTGCAACTTGATATTGAACTCGTTGATCAACTGATTATCAGCCGGCGAGAGTTGCCCCATCGCTGCACGCTGCTGCAATGGCTCGGGAATCGCTCGATAGTTGAGAATATTCATCTGCGGTTCGACTAACAATTCAAAGGTGGGGTCGACTCGAACCAAGTCAGCCATGTACTGCGTCTTGCGAATGCTCTCGTTAAAGAGAAATTCATATCCTCGCCGACCGATGAGATGGAGCGCGGCATGCAGGAACATGGCCATCGCCGGTCGCGACCCTTCGAGCGTTCGCTTTCCCAAATCGATGGAATTGGCCCGCACGATGTAACGAGCATTCCTCTCGATCGCTTTGGCAAGATGCGGGTGCTTCAGTAAGACCATCCCGATTCCCATCGGCAAGTAGAGCTGTTTATGTCCGTCGATCGTCACGGAATCAGCCAGATCGATCCCCTCAAGCCGCCGGCGGTGCTGCCGTGAAAATAACAGCGCGCCCCCCCAGGCGGCGTCGATGTGAAAATGCGCCCCGACCTCAGCCGCGACCTCGGACATTTCGACCAGTGGATCGATAGCCCCGGACTCGGTCGTTCCGACATTCGCGACGAGCGCGATTATCAGCTGATTGCGCTCGCGACAATCCGCCACCGTTTTTCGCAAGGCGGATAAACTGATGCGATGATCGCGATCGACCGGTACCTTGATAAAATTTTCAGATCCAAGACCCAGCAGGCTCGTCGCCTTTTCCAAAGAATAATGGCTGAGCGCGGAGCCGATAATCACAGCTCTTTGAGATCCTCTCACTTTTAAAGCCTCAGGTAATCCGACTTTGTCTACTCCAGCAAAGCCGTCGATCGCTCCCAACGATGAGTTGTAGGCGCACCAGAGCGCCGTCAGATTAGCTAAGGTACCGCCCGAAACGATCATCCCTAGCGTACTATCACGGTGTTGAATATGCTCATCATAAAAATCGCCGGGAAATCCGTAGATTAACCGGTGGAGCATGCCGAGCGCCTGACGCTCGCAAAAGGTCAAGGACTTGGAGGTCTCCAGTTTGACCTGGTTCTGATTGAGCGTCGTCAAGAGTTTACTGAGCGGGCGGATGAAATGCGGCAGCGCCGAGGTCATGTGTCCAATATATCGCGGCGAAGAAGTATTAATCGCATTGGCAACCATCTGCTCGCCCAACTCTTCGAGATACTCTCCGGCATCGATCGGCGAATCGGGAATTTTGCTTTCCCGATATCTCTCAAACAAGGAGGCCATGCCGGTCGAGAGACAAACATTCTTCGCGCGGAGGAAGTCCTGCGTCAGCGCTGAAATCCGCGCCTCATTCTCTGCCTCTGCCAGAAACGCATCGTCGGACACGGCAAACAGTCGTAACACTCTCTCCTTCAAATCGTCCACTTCGCACTCGACTGGCGGAAACGCCCTTGGCCAGCCGTCATTCATAGTGGTTTTAGTCTTCACTGATCTCCTCAGCCTCTTCTCTCTGCGCCTTTAACATCGCCTCAACTTGCTGGGCAGATAAATTGCGGATCTCTTCGATCATCCGGACCAAACTATTTTCATCACAGTGGCTCGCCTGCTGGCGGGCGATCGCTCTCGACAAACCTGCAATGGTGGGAGATGCAAAGAACCGTGGCATGCTTAGCTCTACCCGGAAAGCAACGCGCACTCGAGAGAGCATCTGAGTAGCCAGCAACGAGTGCCCTCCCAGTTCAAAGAAGTTTTTATTGATACCGATCTGCTCGATTCCGAGCAACTCAGACCAGATCGTCGCCACCTGCTCTTCGATACAATTGCGCGGTCCAACGAATTGGCTCTGGCGCCTTACTTCCAACGGCCGGATCGTGGAGAGCGCGCGTCGATCAATCTTGCCATTGGCAGTCAGGGGAATTCCCGCTAACGAAACCAAGATAGAGGGCACCATATATTCCGGTAGCCATGCTCGCAGCTGTTGACGTAGTTGCTCGGCTTCCAGTTCCTTCCCAGGCTCCATGACCAGATAACCCACCAACCGGCTTCCTCCGTCCCGATCTTTCTCAGCCACGACGACCCCTTGTCTGATACCGGTGATTCGGTTGAGCTGAGCCTCGACCTCGCCAATCTCAATCCGATAGCCTCTGACTTTTACCTGATGGTCCAGACGACCCTCCAGTTCTATTCGCCCATCTCCCAGGTAACGGGCGATATCACCCGTGGCATAGAGGCGCTGCCCATCGTCTTCACTCATCCCTTCCGGTTGGAACTTCTCGGCTGTCAGATCTGGTCGTCCACTGTAACCCCGTGCCAGCCCAGTTCCGCCGATCCAGAGCTGCCCCCATACTCCACTCGGCGCAACGTTCTTATTTTCATCCAGGATAAATAATCGCGTGTTTGCCAGAGCCCCTCCGATCAGTACCGGTCCGTTGCTCACTTCTTTAGCTGCTGACCAGATGGTAGTCTCAGTCGGTCCATAGACATTCCAGACACCCGCGCCTCGCGCGCTGAGCCTCTCAGCGAGCCCGCGCTCCCAAGACTCTCCGCCGCAAAGAATTCTCATGCCTTGATCTGCTTCCCATCCCGCCGCCAGAAGCAGCCGCCAGGTCGCCGGCGTTGCCTGCATTACCGTTACCGCCCTTTCTCGCAATAATCGCGCAAGGCCGTCGCCATCACTGACCGCCTCCTTACTGGCCAGCTCCAATCTTATCCCCTCGCGCAACGGCAGCCATAATTCCAGCCCGGCAATGTCGAACGACAGAGTAGTCACTGCCAGAAGAATATCTCCTTGCTTCAGCCCAGGGGTCTCGGCCATTGATCGAAGGAAATTGGCGAGGGCGCGCCGTTCGATCTCGACCCCTTTCGGTCTCCCAGTCGAGCCCGAGGTATAGATTACATATGCCAGATTTCCACTCGATGCTTCTTCACTCCCGACAGCCGCTTCGCGCCCATCCTCTCTCCACCATTCGCCGTCCAGCTCCATCACATCGAGCTCCATTTTTTCGAATAACCCTCGGAGCCGCCCTTGAGTCAGCAGCACGCTCACCTTTGCATCTGCAATCTGCCAGGCCAGGCGCTCCATCGGATGAGAGGCATCAAGCGGGACATAAGCTCCTCCCGCTCGGATCACTCCCAATAGTCCGACGACCATTTCAATCGATCGATCCAGGCAGACGCCCACGCGCGATTCGGGTCCGATCCCAAGCCCCCGGAGCCGCGTCGCCAGTCGCCATCCAAGCTGCTCCAGCTCTCCGTAACTCAACTGCTGCTCTCCGCATACCACTGCGATTCCATGAGGCTGCCGTCTGGCCTGGCTCTCATATCCGCTGAGCAAAGTCTCTTCTCTCTCTTCGCCGCGCGCGGTATCGTTCAGCTCAATCAACAATTGTTGCCGCTCGCCTTCCGTCAGTAGCCCCACTTGCCCGACGACCACATCGGGACGGTTTACCATCTCGTCGAGGAGGATTTCATAATGCATCGCCATGCGTGACATCATTTCCGCATCGAACAGATCCAGGTTGTATTGCAGAGAGGCAAAAAGCTGGTCGTCAACCTCCTCCAGCACCAGAGAACAATCGAACTCCACGGTCGATTGTTCCAGTTCGATCGATTCAAGCACCAGAGTTCCGAGATCCATCTGCGCTCCCGCATGCCCCATCACAAACAGCGACGCCCCCTGACATCCGGGCCGTTGCGACCTCTCGAGTGTGAACATGGCCTGGAAGAATGGTGAACGGCTCGGATCACGCGCCGGTTGCAAGTCCTCAACGATCCGTGAAAACGGATAATCCTGATGCTCCACTGCTCCCCATACTCGCCGTCGCACCTGTGCGATAGCTGCCCGCATCGTGGTCTTGTCCGAGAAGCGAGCCCTCACCACAACCGGATTGATGAAATAGCCGATCATGCCGGCAAACTCCGACCGGCTGCGCCCCGCCGTTGGCGAACCTACCAGAATCTCTTCTTGTCCAGCATAACGATGCAGAAGAATTTGAAAGGCGCAGAGCAGCACGACGTAGAGCGTTGCGCCCTCGCTTTTTGCCAACGCCTTGATCCGGTCGACCAGAGTCGCATTCAGGATGAATCGACAGGCGCCCCCCTCGTACGTTCGCTGTGCCGGGCGCGGTTTGTTCAGCGGAAGATCTAGAGCGGGTAGTTCACCGGCCAATTCTCTTTGCCAATACTCTCGAAGACGGACCCCTTCAGCCCCCTCAAGCATTTCTCTCTGCCATCTGACGAAATCGCCGTAATCGAATTCCTGTGGTGATAACGATGTTGATCGATTGGTGAGTTCGCGGGCATAAAGAATTGCCAGTTCATTTAAGAAAATGGCCAGCGACCAAAAATCAATAATGAGATGATGAAAGATCAACAACAGCACCTGCTCGCCCCCGGCGAGTTTGATGAGCTTCACCTGCCATAAAGACCCGCCTGATAAATCGATCCGTCTCTTCGTCTCTTCGTCTAGCCGTGAAAGCAGCAGCTCCCAGCTCCAGGTTGTGCCGTCAATCTCATCAAAACCGATCTTCCATTCAGAATTCACTCTTTGGAAAGGTTTGCCGTCCTCAACCTCAATGGAGCTGCGCAGCGAAGAATGCCGCTCGGCTAAGGATTGAAGAGCCCGGCATAAGGCCGGGACCTGCAATCGCCCTTTGATGCGCGCGGCGAAGTTAATATTGTAGACGGCACTCTGCGGCGCCAGTTCATGCCCGATCCACAACGATTGCTGGCCAATCGAAAGAGGATGAGAAAATGACTTTCCGACCTTTTTCGCCTGCAACAAGCGCACCGCGAGATTTCGCTTCTCTTCAAGCGAGAGATGTTCAATCTGCTTGTCCGAGCTGATCATCGTCTGCGTTCTTCTTCGGTCAGTAATCTATTGAGGACCGAATCAAGCTGATCTTCGGTGAGGCGTTCAATACTTGAGATGGAGACCTCTGGATCCGAAGGTTCATCACGCGCGAGCCCAACGATGGCAGCCGGAGGAGTACGCATTGCAATCTGATTCGTGGCGATTTTTTCCCGGTCCTTCAAGATCCAGGTCACGAATTGAGCGATGCTCGTATCCTGTAATACTTTAACGGCCGGCACGATGACACCCCAATCGATCTCCAATCGATGTGTCAATTCAACAGCCATCATCGAATCGAGTCCCAGTTGATTGAACATTGTTTCGGGAGAAGGCGGCGGACCAGTGAGTTTCAGGATCCGTTTCAGTTGCGCCGACATCCAGAATTGCAACATTCTCTGACGCTCACGCGGAGAGACCATGCTCATGGCGCGCCAAGCAGCCCGGCCTCGATTGAGAGTCGCTCTCCGACTTGATGTTGCCGCTACTTCGCTCGCCGGAAAATCGGGAGCAGTCAGATCTTCCACTGACTGCAGCGGCAAGGCGGCCCACCCTCCTTCTGTGAGGGATAAGACCAAAGTCTCGATCGTGGAGGACTGATCGATCAGAGTTTGTGGTAACCGGCATGCTAACCAGTTCTCCAAATCTGAGGTCAAGTCCGCGATCTTCTCTGAATTGAAATGATAATGAGAGAGTGGCGCTTTGACGTCAATGTCGGTCGAATCGATTCCCCGTCGCTCGGAAATTTGCTCGGTCAACCATGCTTGAATTGCCTCCGGCAAATATGATGTTAACTTTGAGGTGTAAGAGTTGGAGCAGCCGGCAGTTTCATCAGCGCCGGACGATTGCCCCCAGGCAGCGACGAGATGGAGCGAGCCATTGAGGAACCCTGCACGGCAGGCTTGCCGTTGAATCTTACCGCTGGAAGTTTTCGGGATAGCGCCGGCTTCCAACAAAAGAATCCCTGAAACTCGAACCTCATGGTGTAGCGCCACTGCCTGCTGAATAGCTGCCACTATTTCTGCGACGTTCACCGGCAGATCTTCTCGATAGATCAGACCGGATAGTCTGTGAGGTTCGTAAGCAATCGTTTCCCCTTTGACATCGACCTCGGCAGCGACAAAGAGTTGCTCTTCCCCATCCACATCTAATGGGAACGCGGCGGTACAGCCAAGGCGCAATGTCGGATGACTGTGTTCAACTGTCCATTCGAGATCCTGGGGATAATGGTTCTGCCCGCGAATGATCACCAGATCCTTGATCCGGCCTGTAACGTAAACCTCCCCTTGCCGGAGAAATCCCAGGTCACCGGTCCGTAAAAACGGCCCTTCTCCGGTGTCGCTCAAATACGCGCGGAAGGTCTCTTCGGATTCCTCCGGACAGTTCCAATATCCCTGAACGACGCCCGGATCAGAGATCCAGATCTCTCCGACCTCATTATCATGGCATTTGGTTAGCGAATTCGGATTTACAATCACAATTCTGGTCTCGCCTACCGGGGAACCGCAACTGACCAGCGTCCGCGCGCGGAGGTCATTCGAGAACGCCTCAACAACGCGCCCCTCTCTTTCAAACGCCTCGACCTGGGCGTGACAATAGACCGGCGCCGCAGAGTGCTGTTTAGCCGCAACCAGCAGTGTGGCCTCAGCTAACCCATAAGAGGGACAGTGCGAGGACATCCTGAATCCATATTTGCCGAAGACCTCGGCAAATTTCTCCAAAGTCTGCGCCCGCACCGGCTCTGCACCGTTATAAGCCGTTTCCCATCCGCTCAAGTCCAGCCCCGCACATTGGTCGGAGGTGATTCTGCTGACACTCAATTCGTAGGCGAAATTCGGCCCTCCGGCATGTGTCGCGCGGTAATCTGAGATCGCACGCAACCACCGAATCGGTTTCTGAACGAATGCCAACGGCGACATCAAATGCGCGTGGTAACCACGGTAGACCGGCTGAATAATTCCATGTACTAAACCGTCATCATGATAATAAGGCACCCAAACCACCGAGACGCTCTCCGGCTCATATCTCCATCCACGGCTGATATAATCGGAATTACACAGCACATTTTCATGGCTGACCATTGCCCCTTTGGGAATCTTGGTCGATCCGGAGGTATACTGCAGGTAAGCTAGCGCTTGCCCTTCGATGGGTCTCTCTTTCCACTGCCCGGCCAAATTGAGATCGATTTTATCAGTAGCCAACCAGTTGATCTCTGCCAAGCCTGTCTGCCCACACACTTCCTTGATCATCGGCATCATCTCCGAACTCGTCATACCTACTAATGCTTGCGCATTCCCGGCGATCGCCTGGAGCCGGGGAAGAGTTCTTTCCACGCGAGCCGGATTAGGCGGCGGCACCGGGACAGCAATCACCTCCCCATATAAACATCCGAAAAAAGCGGAGATGAAATCCAACCCGAATGGATAAAGCAGCAGCGCACGTTCTCCAGATAACTGACGCTTCTGCAGCAAAGCTCCAATAGCTCGCGCTCTTTGATCCAGCATCTCATAGGTCAGATGATCGCAAGCGAGCTCTCCGGCATCCAGATAGGTGAAAATCCGGCGATTCGGCCACTTGACCGCCTTCTTTCTGAGCAGCTCGACCAATGAGCTATCACCTTTAGAAGAACTCTTTGAGTTAAACATCGATTTGTTCATTGGGACTCCACCGGGCAAGATCTGACGGTCTGTTTTCAGCGAAGGTTATTGGGACAAACAAGGCGCATGGTCCTCCGTCCATCTATCGAGGTAGAGGGGGTTCGCTCATTGAAGGTATTACTCGGCGGATGCTGAGATCATAAATCCGAGCTCTTTCTGACAAAACTCTTTCCATTCAGGAGTCACTTGGTCAAAAACAATGTTTTGATCCAGGAATATTCCATCAGTGACACGGTAATCCTCCTGAAGAAATAGATAGTCATTATCCTTCAACTCTCGCGCGATCTCGGTCTCCCGATCGTCCACCAGAGTTTTCTCGTTCTTTTGATAAGCAACCTGAGATGTCCAGGTGCTGAACTGTTTTAGCCTTTTGACAGGATATGCTTTGCAATATTTTCCAAGCCTTGGCATGACGTCTTCCTTTTTATCGGTGAGCATCAGCTATCAATTGCGAAATCATTTTGGCGAAATCGACGAGGTCTTCGATCTTTTCGCTTTCAATCAGCAATGCTTGATTGTAGATGAGCGGTATTGGGCGTTTACTCAATGTTCGTTCGTCCACCGTGGAGGTGCAAAGGGTATAATCATGACCCTTTGCCCAAACGGTGGACGGAACCGGTTACGGATAATCTTCGAGTTTGTCCAATGGCAATCCGCATGGGTAGAAGAGATTAAAGATCGGCTGATCGATCACCTCTGCAAATTTGAGTAAGAGCGCGGCGTATTTCTCCAAGGGACTATTCCCATTCTCAATGGCAATCAGCTCTGCTAGCGGCAGGGCTAATTTTGTGGCGAGATCCTCAGGACTCAACTGACACCTCTCGCGGTGTTTTCTGATTAACTTTCCGCATTGGCCGGCTTCCCGATTTGCGTGGATTGATTTGCCGGTCTCAGCAATCAGTCTTGAGGTCGGGGTAGAAAGCTTGATCGCAATCTGAGCAAGTTTTGGCCCCCATTCCTCGATCACCGAGGCGCCGCCTTCAAGCTCTTTGTAATCATCCAATGAGATGTTCAAATCTGCTGCTACCTTTTCAATATCGAGCCTCTTCCGTTCTCTTTCTTTCCGTAGAACTTCACCTAGTTTCATATCAATCTCCTTTGAAAGCTCTCTGTCATGTTGTGAGATCGACAGGACCGGACCCACTCACCCTGTCGGAATAGACCGGTGCTGCATAATCTCTTGTTCTGAGTTGATAAAGGTGTAATTAGACGGCTTCACTCTTGTCGGCCTGCTTGGAAGGAACAATTAAATCGAGATCGTCCGGTGTCTTGAATCGTAAGGAATCGCTGCAAAACTTCTGCCATTCGGGAGTGATTTTATTGTAGATGACATCTTCATTTTGCCACATTGAATGTGTGACACTATAATCCTGATGCACAAAAACGACATCCTCATCCGACAGAATTGCCCCATTTCCGTCTTCTGGATTGGGGCGCGCTGACTCCTCCTTCAAATTGATCTTATTCTCGAACCATCCTGAGAACTTGCGCAGATCCTTAAGGTAATAAGCCTTGCAATATTGTCTTTCCGGACGAATCGGTTTATTCCCAGGGTGACGGGATTCCACCTCGCGCAGATACTTCACGACCTCGGCATGACCGGCCGCCAATGCAATCAGGTAGGGAGTTCGTAGATCTCGCCCTGTTTTAAAGACATCGGCTCCATTTTCGATCAGTAGAGAGACCAGTTCCAGATCTCCCTTGCCGGCTGCCCAGTTGAGCGGCGTCCATCCTTGTTCATCCTGTTGATTGACATTAGCGCCGGAATCAATCAACGTCTTGACAAGAGTTACGTTCGCAGCCTTGACGGCTTCGATCAATTGCAATTCGTTCACTGTTCGCTCCTTTTCTCCGTCGTTTCCACCGGAACCAGATGCCCACTCCCAGTCAGTGTGGCCAGATCGATGTCGGCAATGCAGCGCACTTTTACATAGTTCAACGTCAGGCCGCCCTCTAAATGGACTGTCCCCGTCTGTCCGGCAAAATCAGCTCTGCTCAAATCGAGAGCTTCAGGATCGAGCCTCACACCGAGTTCAGTTCCACCCTTGGTACCGGTGAATTTGATATGGACATACCCCATCTCAATTCGCTCCTTCAGCGCATCAACCGTTTTCTTCGGTCGTAAGCTGGCCTCCACTGGATGTCGCCCTTTTGATAGGCGCTCAACCAAATCATCGCCTTTAGGAGGTTTTGACCGCGATGGCTTTGGCGGACGCTCCTCAGCTCGACGGCGCGCCGATTCCTCCATTTGCTTTCTCAGACTCAAAGGCCGCATATCAGTCCAGACCTCTTTGATATAGTCAAGACAGACCGCCTTTTGCCCGCTTTTACCGACCTCACGCCAACCAAGTGGGTTCTCCCGCTCAGCAGGCCAGATCGAGTATTGTTCTTCATGATTGACGACAACTTTGTAAGTTGTCGTATCCTCTCTATCAGGATCGTACCAACTCATTTTTTGTCTCCTGTATCACCGATGTTATTGATTGCAAATTAACTTTAATTTGCACATTTTGAGGTCGACTTTGGCCATTGGAATTTCCGCGCTAAACGCCGAAATCCCAATGGCCAAAGTCGGACCTCACAGTTAGCCGCTTGTCAGGTTGGATAAACGTACCGGGTTCAATTGCCTAGCTGAACGTGAGCTGATTGGTAAGGCGCAGGTTAAGCCAACATCGTTAGGTAACTAATATTTTGAACGTCATCGTCCAAAG
>Ga0081539_10001817_pt1 | contig 33720 bp, 26 predicted proteins | sample TabmetS4T2R2_FD_71023 | JGI IMG/M metagenome (GOLD analysis project Ga0081539, IMG submission 71023) | Tabebuia heterophylla rhizosphere microbial communities from the University of Puerto Rico - S4T2R2 | ecosystem: Host-associated > Plants > Roots > Rhizosphere ... | reverse complement strand
CCGCGGCGAGGTGGCGGGGGGGGGATCCCGCCGCAAGGGGGGGCGATGCCGGCGACATGGGACGGGACATCGACCGAGCACTGCGACGCCGTCGTGGTCGGCTCGGGATTCGGCGGATCGGTGGCGGCATACCGGCTGGCTCAGGCGGGTCAACGGGTCGTGATCCTGGAGCGGGGACGGGCGTACCCGCCAGGGTCGTTTCCGCGGACACCCGCCGAGTACTCGCGGGCGCTCTGGGACCCCAGCCAGGGACTGCTCGGGCTCTTCCAGTTGTGGTCGTTCCGCGGCCTGGAGGGGGTGGTCTCCAGCGGACTCGGCGGAGGTTCGCTGATCTACGCGAACGTCCTGCTCCGCAAGGACGAGAAGTGGTTCGTCCTGGACGACCCACCGGACGGCGGCCCACGCGAATGGCCGGTGAGCCGCGCGGACCTCGACCCGCATTACGACGAGGTCGAGCGAATGATGGGAACGCAGCCGTTCCCGATCGGGGCACCGGGCTACGAGGCGTCGGGCAAGTCGACGGCCATGCGGGAGGCCGCGGCGCGACGCGGCCTGGACTGGCAGTTGCCGCCGCTGGCGGTCACCTTCGGTGTCGGGGACAAGCCGCCGGAGCCGGGCCTGCCGATTCCCGATCCGCCGTATGGCAACCTCCACGGCCTGCCCCGGGTCACTTGCCGGCTCACCGGCGAGTGCGACGTCGGATGCAACCTCGGCAGCAAGAACACCCTTGATCACACGTACCTGTCCGCTGCGGCGTACCACGGTGCCGACATCCGCACCTACCGGGAGGTCCGGTCGTTCGAACCGACCGACGAAGGCTGGGCCGTGCACTACGTCACGCATAGACCCGAGGACGAGGGCCAGGTGATTGACACCGGCTCGTTACCACTGCAGACGATCACCTGTCGTCGTCTGATCCTGGGTGCGGGCACGTTCGGCAGTACCTACCTGCTGTTGCGGAACCGTGCCGCGCTGCCCCGGCTGAGCCGGACGCTTGGCCGGCGGTTCTGTGGGAACGGCGACCTGCTCGGTTTTGTCTTCGACGCCAAGGACGACGACGGCTTGCCCCGCCGTCTCGGCAGCACTACGGCGCCGGTCATCACGACCGCCATCCGCGTGCCGGACGAGCTCGACGGCGCGAGCGGCCGGGGATACTACGTCGAGGACGCCGGATACCCCGGATTCGTCGACTGGCTGCTGGAGGCATCCGATCTCTCCGGCGCCACCCGGCGGGCCAAGGCGGGCGCGGCGGCCCTTCTGGCCGCCAAGCTCCTCGGCCGGCCGCAGAGCGAGATCAGCGCGCAGATTTCCGCACTGCTCGGCCCAGGCAGCCGCTCCAGCGCAGCGATGCCCCTGCTGGGCATGGGACGTGACGTCCCGGACGGCGTGATGCGGCTGCGCGGCCGCTGGCTGGACGTCGACTGGACCACTCGGACCTCGCGCGCCTACTTCGACCGGGTCCGGGACACCATGAACGACCTGGCGCGGGAGATCGGCGGCACCTTCGAACCCAACCCGCTGTCGTGGCTGGACCGGGTCGTCACGGTGCATCCGCTCGGTGGAGCACCGATGGGCCGCTCGGCGGCGGATGGCGTGGTGGACACCTACGGTGAAGTGTTCGGCAATCCGGGGTTGTTCGTCGTCGACGGCGCCGTCATGCCCGGCCCGGTAGGCGCCAATCCGTCGCTGACCATCGCGGCGTTCGCCGATCGCGCGGCGCAGGCGATCCTCGACGGGCGAACGGCGCCGCTGCGGCGAAGGCAGGCTGCCCCGCCCGCCGCGGGACAGGCCGCCGTGGCGTCGGCGCGTGCGGGCATCGCCGGTGCCGCCGGGCTCGCATTCGCCGTCCACATGAAGGGATTCCTGGCGTTCGACGTCGAGGATCCGCGTGCGGGTGTGCGGCAGGGGCGGCAGGACGACGCCCGGATCTCGGCTCGTCTGCAGATGCGCCTGGACGACGTCGAGCGGTTCATCGGCGACCCTGTTCACGCGGGGCGCGTGCGGGGATCGGTGGACTGCGACGCACTCGGCGGCCGGCTGCCGGTGGAGGGCGAGGTCAACCTGCAGGCCGCTGCGGTGGAGGCCCTGCCGCTGCGCGATGAGTACAGGCTCTTCCTCGAAGACGGCGTCGGTCACCCACTCACCCTGGTCGGTACAAAGCCGCTCCGCCGGGACGTGCAGTTCGGGCTGTCGCCGGAGACCAACGAGCTGACATTCCGGATTCTCGCCGGGCACGTGCCCGCCGCCGCGCAGGAGGAGCGGGCGCGGACCGTGGCCTCCGGTGCGATGTCGATGGACCTGCTGGACATCGCGCGGCAGTTCGGCAGTTATCGCATCGGCGGCGCGGATCCCGCGCGGATGGTGCTCGCGGCGGCGCGATTCGGCGCCTTCTTCGCGGGAGGCCTGGTGCGCGCGTACCGCCCGGCACCGCCGGGTGACACGAAGCCAACCGACGTGACGGGGGCGACGTCATGACCACGACCAAGAGGTCCCTGATTCTGGCCGGCGGCGGGCTCAAGGTCGCCTTCCAGGCCGGCGTACTCCAGGTGTGGCTGGACGAGGCGGGACTGACGTTCGACCATGCCGACGGCGCCAGTGGCGGCTGCTTCAACCTCGCCATGCTCTGTCAGGGCATGTCTGGGACCCAGATCGCCGATGCCTGGCGCCGGACGAAGCCGGTGCACGGAGCGAACGTGGACCTCGCGACGCTCGCCCGGCGCGATGCGCTGCTGACGATGGATCGCTACCGCTCGGAGGTCTTCACCACGTGGGGCCTGGACTGGGACGCCATCCGCGCATCCCAGCAGGAGGCGACGTTCAACGTCTGCAATTTCAACCGCTATGAGCTCCAGATCCGCACGCCGGACCAGATGTCGGAGGACTTGCTCGTCGCGTGCGTGTCGTTGCCGATGTGGTTCCCGCCCGTGGAGATCGACGGAGAGACGTACGTCGACGCCGTCTACCTGACGGACGCCAACCTGGAGGAGGCGATCCGGCGCGGGGCCGATGAGATCTGGGTGATCTGGACGGTGAGCGAGGAGGGGGTCTGGCGTCCCGGCTTCGTCAACGCCTACTTCCAAATCATCGAGATCGCCGCCAACGGCCGCTTCCGGCAACTCGTCCAGCGGATCCAGAACAACAACGCCGCGATCGCCGCAGGGCAGCACGGTGAGTTCGGTCGCCGGATCGAGCTGAAGGTGCTGCGGGCCGAGGTGCCGGTGAATTACATCCTCGACGTCGGCGCGGATCGGCTGCACGAGGCGGTGAACTCGGGTGTACAGGTGGCGCGGGAATGGTGCGCCGCAGCCGGGATTCCGCTGACTCGTCGCGCGGAGCCCGCGCCCGCCACAGACCCCAGCACCTTGGCGTTCACCGAGGACATGCGCGGCTTCGTCATGCCGGGCGAGGCGGACTACGACGACGGGTTCCGGCGGGCTCGCAAGGAAGGCCTTCGCCTGTCCGTGCATCTCACCATCACCGTGGACGACGTCGATGCGTTCGTGACGTCGCCGCAGCATGCCGCGCGTATCACCGGTCACGTCAGCTCCGACACCCTCGGCGACAAGTTGCCCGTGGAGGACGGCACCTTCCAGCTCTTCGTCGATCGCGGACAGCCGTCGCGCAAGGAAATGCGCTATCGGCTGTACTTCCGGGACGGCGACGGCCGGCCGCTCACCCTCGTCGGGACGAAGGTGGTGGTCGACGATGTAGGTGCGGACATCTGGTCGGACACGACCACGCTCTACACCAGCATCCGGCCAGGGCACGTGGATCCGGCGGACGACGACAGCGTCGACGTCGCCGCCGCCGGGATCATCTCCATCCACCTGCTGGACTTTCTGCATCAGCTCACGACGTTCCGCGTCGGCGGTCCGGTGGCAGCCAGACCGGCTGCGCTGAGCCGGTTCGGGACCCTGTTCCTGGGCAAGCTGTGGGATGTCTACGCCCGCCGCATCCTGCCGTGGGGGCCGTGATGGCCGACGCGACCGGGGCGGTCGCCGACCGCAAGATCGCCGTGATGTTCGTGCACGGCGTCGAAATCAGGGATCCGCACTTCGCCAAGAACGCTACGGCGATGCTGAAGGCGGCGTTCACCCGGCACGCGGGTCGGGCCGCCGACGACGTGCTGGTCATCAAGCCGGTGTACTGGGCCGAGGACGTCGAGGAGATCGAAGACAAGCTGTACCGGGCGTGCTTCGGCGCTCCGGCTCGCAAGTTCTTCAGCATGCTGAGCGGCTGGGCAACGCGGATCGACGCGGGTCATTCGCTCGCGGTGATTCCGATGCTGCTGGCCGGAGCGATGCGCATCCTTCCCGTGCCGGGGGCGCGCTTTCCGAACTATCCGATGCTGCGCTGGGTGGTGACCCAGTACGTCGGCGACGCGATCGCCTACCAGCAGTCGGTCAACGACCGCGAACTATACGACCGGATCCATGCGCGGTTCGCCGAGGTCATGCACGACCTGGCGGAAGAGGCCGGGACAGATGCGCCGCTCTGCGTCATCTCACACAGCCTCGGCACTGTCATCTCCAGCAACTACCTCTACGACCTGCAGGTGCAGCACGGCGGAAACGGGCGCCGGCTCATCGCACCCGCGGTGGAGGAACGCATCGGCTCCACTCCGCTGGAGCAGGGGAGGACGCTGGCGCTGTTCTACACGCTGGGTAGCCCGATCCCGTTGTGGACCATGCGATTCGCCGACTTCGGCCGGCCGCTGACCGTGCCGTCGCCGCTTCTTGAGGCGCACCATCCCGGCATGTCGGGGGAGTGGGTGAACTTCTACGACCCGGATGACCTGGTGGCGCACCCGCTCTGCGGCCTGTCCGAGCGCTACCGGGAGCAGGTGACCGAGGACCGGAAGGTGTCGGTGGGCCCGTGGTGGCTGGGCTGGACGCCGTTCTCCCACTTCTCGTACTGGAACGACAACGCGGTGATCGACCCGATCGCTCGGTCGCTGGCCCGGTCCTGGCGGGAACTGCGCCACGAGCGCGGCGCCGGGGCAGGCTCGGCGCGGGCCGGGACTGGCGCGCGGGTGGCATCACCGCGGCGTCGCTGAACACGCCCCCGCCCATGATCAGGTGGTGGACATTTCCATGATCAGGTGGACGAAGATGCTGTCCTCCCAGCCTTCTGGCGCAACTTCGCCCACTTGTTCGCCAACGAAAGGAGGGATGCGCAGTGCAGATCACGAGTGCCCGGCCCAGTCTCGCGAAGGAGTTCGCGCAGCCGGTCAGGTCCGGTCTGTCCAACTGAGTCGCCGAGCATGGCCGCGAGTTCGACCCGACGGAAGCCACGGGCCCTGCTCAACTCCTGAATCAAGGCCTCGTCTTTCAGGGTCTGAACGCCGTGCTCCGCCTCTGACATGGGACACCGTTGCCAATCATGATTGTCGCGTCGCCGCGACGGAACGACGTCGAGCACGGGCAGGATAGTTGATCAAGCGGACGTCCATGCGGTGGGTGCATCGTCGCGCTCGGAGGACGCGTTCCGCGGAACGCTTGCTAGCGGCCCGGCGCTCGGTCCTTGCTGCGGGATAAATGGTTGCGCTCGTTCGATGCGATCTTTACGGCACCGCCCGCCGCCCCCAGCCCCCGTAGCCCCACCGGCAGAGGCACGCGACTCAGAATCGTGACCGTGATGGTTCGACTCCATCCGGGGGCACGCTGCGTAACCTAATGGCCGAGGCACCAGACCGAGGATCTGGCAGCGCTTCCGTACCCTGAAGTGCATGACGGACGCGGCGCGAGGCGAGGAGGATCGGCCGTGGATCGTCTGGCGTCTGGACGACCACGGAAACCGGTTCGAGGTTGCGCGTCACGCGTCCAAGTCTGAGGCCGAGCGTCAGGCGGAAGGCTTGGAGCGGGCGGCCACAAGCAGACCTATTGGGTCGCGCACTGCGACGGTGGACGACCAGCAGCGTTGAACGTCCACGCTTGAACGGGGAGGCGGCGTGAAGGCGAGCCTCATGATGGGGATCGGCGCCCTGCTGGTCCTGACCGGTGTGATCTGGGCCTTGCAGGGCCTCGGTTACATCGCCGGAAGCGTCATGACCGGCGTGACGCTGTGGGCAGTGATCGGCCCCATCGTCGCCTTGATCGGCCTCGCCATGTCGGTGATCGGCGTGCGCCGGTCGCGGCCTGCCCGCTCACGCAAGATGAGCGGACCGGGCGCCGGTCGGTCAAGCTGAGGCCGTGGCACGAATCTTCATCACCGGGTCCAGTACCGGCCTGGGGCTGATCGCCGCGCAGCGGCTGATCGAGCGGGGGCATCAGGTGACCCTGCATGCCCGCAACCAGCAGCGCGCCGCAGATCTCCGTCCGGAGATCGGGGAGGCGCCGATCGTGGTAGGCGACCTGGCGAGCATCGCCGAGACGCGCGACGTCGCAGAACAGGCGAACCGCATCGGCAGACATGACGCCGTGATCCACAACGCCGGCGTCTACCGGCTGCCGCAGCGCGTCGAGACGGTCGACGGCCTGTGTCTCACCTTCGCGGTCAACGTGCTCGCTCCTTACCTGCTCACCGTCCTCATCGACCGGCCGGATCGGTTGACCTACCTGACCTCCGGGTTGCACAGCAGCGGAAGGGAGACCCTCGATGACGCACAGTGGACCCGGCGTCCATGGGACTGGATGCAGGCCTACGCCGAGAGCAAGCTCTACGACACGATGCTGGCCCTGGGCGTGGCGCGCCGCTGGCCGAAGGTCCACGCCAATGCCGTGAATCCGGGTTGGGTCCCGACCCGGATGGGCGGTTCCGGCGCCCCGGACGACCTCGAACTAGGAGCGGCGACCCAGGTTTGGCTCGCCGCCGGCGATGATCCAGCGGCAGCGGTCAGCGGCCAATACTTCTACCACGGTCGGGCAGAGCCAGTCCCGGCAAGCGCTCGGCAGGCGGCTGGTCAGGAAGCCCTCTTCCGATACTGCGCCGAGCTCACCGGGGAGACCCTGGGCGAGGCATGACGGCTGGTTCAGGCCTCAATCTGGAGCCGGGCCATGAGGCGGGTGAACACCGAGGCAATCCGGCCACCCAGACTCCGGGGTCGCCGGGGCCGCAGGGGCTGGACCGTCGCGGGGATGCCGCGGGCGTTCGCCGTCGCGGTCGCGTGGTTCAGCACCCGGCGGATGTCGTAGATCCACGCAGTGCCACCCGGCTTGAGCACGCGGCGGATCTCGCTCAGACCCGCCGGCACGTCGGCCCAGTGGTGCAGGCTGATCGTGGAGACGACGAGATCCACGGACGCGTCGGCGTGCGGCAGTTGTGCGACGTCGGCCACGGCGTAGCTCAGCCGATCGCTCTGACCCCCTTCGGCGATCGTCGCTTCCTCGGCGCGTTCGATCATCTCCGGTGACAGGTCGATGCCTTCGACGACGAGCTCGGGGCAGCGTTCGTGGATGAGGCGCGGAACGCGCCCGGGTCCCGTTCCGACGTCGAGCACGACCGCGCCCGGCGGAAGCCGCTTCTCGGCGACGTCGTCGGCCACCCTTCGGTACAGCGGTGCCCCTAGGCGCCCGGAGAACCAGTCGTAGTGGTTGGCGTGGTGGGCGAGCCCGAACATCGTCGCGTGCGCGTCCCGGAGGCGCGAGTGCGGGTGAGCAGCCATGACAGCCCCTATAGTTGTAGGAAGCAACTCTGCACGCTCAGGATAGGCAGGAAGAGTTGTACGACACAACCATGAATCCGGCCCGTGAGCCGGACCGACCCGATCCGGGGCCGTTCCCCGACGACGCCCTCCGGTGGCTGCTGCGGCGTCTACTTCGATTCGGCTTCCTGCTGGAGTCCCATGATCACGGCGGGGTCCGCGCATCCGCGTCGGAGGTCATGGCGTTGGGGGAACTGTCCGGCGGGGCCGCCCTGACGCAGCAGGAGCTGGGTCAGCGGCTGGGGTTGGAGAAGAGCACGGTCAGCCGGTTGGTCAGCGGCATGGAGCAGCGCCACTGGGTGACCCGCGAGCGGGATCCGGCGAACCGGCGCTTCGCCCGGCTGTCTCTCAGCAACGAAGGCCGACGCGCGGCCGACCACATCGGGCAGCATTTCCGCCAGATTCACGCGTCGCTGTTCGGCGCACTGACGCCGGAGGAGCGCGCGGCCCTGACGGTAGGGCTGACCGGTCTGCTACGTGTGGTGGAGCAGCACGCGGCGCAGCATCATCCGCATTGAGTGGGTGGCTCTCAGGCGGTGATCGCCGCAGCCACCGCCTCGGGGTGTGAGACGTATGGGCAATGCCCACCGTCGACCTCCACCGGCTCCACGCCGAGCTGGACCGTGGCCGCCTGACGCATCCAGGAAGGGCGCAGTGTGCGGTCGTGCCGCGGCACGATCGCGACGGACTCCACGCCCGGCGGGAGCGGGGTCGGCGGCTCGGCGTAGACGGAACGCAGGTTGAGCAGCTCCGTGGTCTCCAGCGCCCAGCGCAGAGTCTCGTAATCGCAGTCGTGGAACAGGAAGTAGGTGCTGATCACCGGGTCCATCTCGGCCTCGGGGGAGAGGCTCAGCGCCAGCCACTCGTCGTTGAAGATCTGCGCCGCACCCGCGTTGATCTGCTCGGCGAAACTGGCGCCGCCTTTGAAGTCGGGGATGGCGGCGGCCAGCCAGACCACCCGCTGCGCGTGGAGCCGATTGGCCAGCGCCGGCACGAGCAGGCCGGCCGCCGAGTGCGCGACAATCGTCAGGTCCTCCGCCGCCCCGGTGACCTGTTCGCTCGCCACAGCGGCGTAGTCGGCCGCCGACAGCTCGGGCCGGTTCGTGGGCAGATCTACGACGGTCACCCGGTGACCGCCAGCCGTGAGAATTGCCGCCAGCCGGTCCCAGCCGCGCGGTGACTGGGTAGTGCCCCGGACCAGAACGTGATGCATCGCGGACCTCCTCGCGGCGTTCGTGGCCCAGCCTGGCACTGTCACCGTGGTCCCGGGCAGCACGATTCGCTCCGGGCAGAGACGCTCAATCGGCGATGTCGACCTTGGCGATCACCCGGGTGGGCCGGACCCGGACCAGCAGTTCGCTGGGCACCGCGTTACGCCGGCCGTACTCCTCGGCCCGCTCGGCTCCCATGTACCGGCCGCCGAGACGCGTGGCCCAGCGCAGCAATTCTTCGGGGTCATCGCTGATCTGCGCCACGCCGCGCACGGTGACGAAGGCGAACGGCGGCCGCTCGTCGTCCCAGCACAGGGCCACGCGGGGATCGCGCAGGATGGCGCGACCCTTCACCGTGTCCTGCCCGGTGGTGAACACGATCTCGGCGGCCTCGCCGTCGCCGTCCAGGTCGACCCAGATCGGCGCGACGTGCGGAGCGCCGTCGGCCCGGGTAACGGCGAGCTTGGCGGTTCGGGCGGGTAACGCAGTGACGAACGTTTGCCACCACCCGGGAGGGGCCTCGTGGTATGCCATGCGGATCAAGATACGGGCAGTCCGGACAGCGGCCTGTGATCCTTGCCGCCGAAGTGACCCACTGGCTGGGTCACTTCGGCGGGAAGGATCTTGCCTGGGTAGGTCGGCCGGATCAGCAAGCAGCGAGCACCAGGAGGGCCACGTCGTCATGCACGGCGAACTCCTCCACCGCGGCGATCACCCGGTCGGCGACGGCGTCGGCCAGCAGGCTGGCCCGCCGCGCGTCGACCTCCCCGTCCGCCAGCCCTAGCCCGGACCCCGCCTCGGCAACCACGGCGGCGAGCCGCTCCTCGCCGAATTGGTCCGGTCCGCGGCGCGCCTCCGTGACGCCGTCGGTGTACACCAGCAGCGCATCGCCGGGTGACAGGTTCACCGTGTCGTCACGCACGTCCACCTCGGGCAGCAGGCCGAGCGCCGTCCCGGGAATGCCGACGGCGCGGACGGTCCCGTCGCGCAGGCGCAGCAGCGGCTGCGGGTGGCCGCCGAGCGCGAGCGTGATCTGCACCTGGCCCGGCGGGTAGGTGATCTGGCCGTAGGCCGCGGTACAGAAGCGTTCGGCGTCCTGCGTCAACTGCAGTGCCTTGTTCAGTTGGGTCAGAACCTCGTACGGCAGCCAGGGCTGAGCGGACAGCGTGCGAACCGTATGGCGAGCCAGCGACGTCACGACGGCGGCGTTGACGCCCTTGCCGGACACGTCGCCGACCACGAACGCCCAGCGGTACTCCCCGACCGGGTGGACGTCGTAGAAGTCGCCGCCGACCTGGACGAGGGGCCCGCTGAGCCGGGCGGGAATCGAACGCCCGGTCACCCGGAGCCGGAAGACGTCGGGCAGCGGCGCCGGCCGCAGGCTCGCCTGCAGCGTCTGCGACACCTCGGTCTGCGCGACGAGCAACTCCCGCATACGTCGTTCGGTGTGCTTCTGGTCGGTGACGTCGCGCAGCACCAGCAGGGAGGCGGTTTGCCGACCGTCGGGATCGGTGAGTTCAGTGATCGACACGGTCAGGTCGACAGCCTCCGCCGGTCCACCTGACCCGGGATCGAGTCGGATCTCTGACTCGCTGCGTAAGGTTCCCCTCGCAGGCGTGGACAGCAACGGGTTCAGCGCCGGAACGAGATCGCCGAGCTGCCGCCCGACCAGTTCGGAACGCGGCCGAGAGAGCAGCCGGGCGCCTGCGGGGTTGGCGTCGACGATCCGGCCGTAGACGTCGAGCACCAGCACGCCTTCGGTCATCTGTTCCAGGACGACGCCGCGGGCCACGGGCATCACGTCGAGCAGGTGCAATCTGAACAGCCCCCAGACCAGCACCGCCGCGGTCAGCGTGAACGCGAACGGTGTGGGGTCGGGGATCGTGCCGAACAGCGGCAGGTTGTACGCGAAGTTCGCCAGGAACGGCAGCACCGACGCCACGATCATGGCGTACGCCGGTCGCCGATAGGGCCTTGCCACTCGAACCAGCCGAACGGCCAACGCTCCGGTGGCGCCCAGCATCAGCACGTAGGTGTAGATCGCGTGCGGCCAGAAGAGCGGGCCGGTGTCAGGCACCGGCGCCGAGCCCACATGAGCCACCTGGGCCGGATCCGCCGGATAGACGTGGATGAGGTCTTCGGTGGCCGGGACGGCGAGCAGCCCGAGCACCAGCACCGGCTCGATCGCCAACAACGCCATCGTTCGTCGGGACAGTCGGCCGCGTCCGGTGTACTCCATGACGAACGACCACAGCGCCGGTGGCAGCGCCACGATGCCGACGAATTTCAGACCCGACCAGACGCGCGCCGTGGAGACCTGACGGCTGCTCAGCTCAATGGCGTAGGAAAGGGTCCAGAAGCCGACCGCCAGCAGCATGATCAGCAGCGCGCCGGCGGCGCGCGCGCTGCGCCGTCGCCACACGTACCAGGCGAGCGCGAGGTACCCGGCCGCGCCCAGCAGCAACGCCGTGACGATCACTGCCGACATGCGCCATCCGCCTTACTACCTCGGCTGCTCGCCAGGTTACGGTCACGCGCGGGGACGGCGCGTCCGTTTGCCCGGGAAGATCGCCAGCAGGGCGGCCAATGGGCACCGCGTTCCGCGGAACGCGGTTCGGGACCTTGCCGGCACGGATCCGAGGATCACGTGCCGGCTCGGTCGGCCGCTGCTGCGGCGCTCGTCGAGGCGGTTCGGTCAGGGGGTGAGCGTGATCGTGACGGTCTTGGTCTGTGCCGTCGCGATGCCCGGGTAGGTCACGCTCACCGTGATCGTCACACTCCCGGTGGGCTTCTTGGCGGTGTTCCACGCGTACCCGAACCGGGTGTTGCGGCTGTCGTAGAAGATCGCGCAGACCGGGCTCAGGGATTGTGCGCCGGCTGCCGAGACCTTGGTCCGGCAGGCGTTGAGATACTGGACGGCGATCGCGTCCGGCACCGAGCCGACGGCGTCCGTGAGCCGGAAGAAGATCGGCACCATCTGGCCGGCCTTCACTGTCGATCCGGCCGCCGGCGCCAGAATGGTGATCTGGAAGGTCACCGTCTGCGTGAACGTGGCCTGGCTGGCCAGCGTGGTCCCGTCACCGCTGTAGACCGCGGTGACAGTGGTGGCCCCGGGTGGCAGGTTCGACACCGCCGGGCTGGTCGCCTTGCCGCCCACCAGCGCGACCGGGCTGCCCAGGTTGGTCGTGCCGAGCTGGAACTGCACCGTCCCGGTCGGCGTCGGCGCGCCTGGCGTGCTTGGAGTAATGGTGGCGGTCCAGCTCACCGAGCCGCGGTAGAGCAGGTTCGGCGCGGACGAGGTGATCACCGTCGTGGAGGGTGCCTTGACGACGGCGATCGTGAAGGAGCGCTCTTGCGAGCCGTAGGCGTTGGCGGCCCGGACGGTGAACGTCGAGCTGGCGACTGCGGTCGGCGTGCCGGACAGGACGCCGGCCGTGGAGAGGGTCAGCCCCGCCGGCAGGCTGCCCGCCGTCACGCTGAACGTGATCGGTAACGTTCCTGACGGGGTGAAGGTGAAGGAGTAGGGCCCGCCGATGGTCAGCGTGCTCGCCGGGGTTCCGGTGAACGTCGCGGGCGCGCCGACGTCGAACCCGGCGACCACCGGGTCGTGGTCGCTGGTCCGGAACCGATCCGGCGCGTAGAGGGACGCGAGCTGGCCGGCTGTCTTGAAGTTCGTGTTGTAGTCGAGCACGGACGGCTCGTCGGCGTTGATGTGGACGTCGACCGTGCCCGTTGCCCGCGGCAGCAAGGAGCCGGAGGCCAGGACGTAGTCGAGGTAACCCCACTGGCCGTCGAAGACGTAGGAGTAGGCGTCGTCGCCGTTGAAGGCGCTGGGCAGGTTGACGTAGCCCGCCGCCTCCAGAGCGCGGATCGGGTCTTCCTCGGCGTAGGAGTTGAGGTCCCCGACGATGAGCACATCCGGCGTGCCCGCGGCCGGGACGACGGTCGAGGACAGCCAGCCGGCCAGCTCCTGGGCCTCCTGGGTGCGCCGGAGGTTCCAGCAGCTCTGCCCGTCGCCCTGATCGGCGTTCGGGTCCGCCGGGTCGGTCGGGCAAGAGCCCTTGGACTTGAAGTGGTTCGCGACGACCGTGACCAGTCCGCCGTTCGCGGTCCGGAACGTCTGGGCCACCGGGTTGCGCTCGAAGGCGCCCGCCGTCGTGTCGGCGAACGTCAGGCCGGCGACCGGGGTCACCTTGGCGGTGCGGTAGAGCAGCGCCGCCTTGATGGCGTCGGTCCCTGCCGCGTTCGTGACCCCGCCGGCGTCCGGGTTGACGAAGGCCCATGTGCCCGGGCCGGCGCTGGCGTTGAGCGCGTCGATGAGAGCCTGGATCGCGCTGCCCGGCCCGTAGCCGTCGTTCTCCAGCTCCATGACCCCGACGACGTCGGTGTTCAGCGAGGTGATGGCGGCGACCTCCTTGGCCAGCTGCCGCTGGTACTCGGTCGCGTTCTCCGCGCCGCGGCAGTCGGTGGCACCGCCGCCGACGCCGAGCGTGCAGGCGCCGGTGCCGAAGGTGTTGAAGAAGTTGAGCAGGTTGGCACTCGAAACGGTGAGGTTGCCGCCGACCACGGGCGACGTCGTCGGGCGCGGGTTGCCGTCCAGGAACTGGGCAGCGCCGTTCAGGGCGTTCACGGGCCGCAGCCGGTAGGCATTGCCGCTCGCCGAGTTGCCCGCCCAGGTGTAGGTGAGGACGCCGACCGGGTCGGTCAGCGTGTCGCCGCCGCGCAGCGTGTTGCTCGCCGACAGCGGGGATCCGTTGCGCCCGAACACGATCGGGTCCGGGTTCTGGGCGTTGTCGCCGTCGTCCACGATGAGCTGGTTGAGGTCGTTGGCCGCCTGCAGCTGCGCGACCCGCGGGTCACCGGCCGGGTAGAGCGACGTGGGCTGGCGCAGCCGGCCACCGCTGGAGACCACGACCTGCCCGAACCGGCCGAGCTGGAAGTGCTCGGTGACGGTGAGCGTCTGGTGGAAGCGGACCAGCATGCCCTCGTAGGGCTCGAGGTCGGTGGCCGATGCCCGCGGCAGCGTGACGTCGACCGGGGCGACGTCGGCGGTGCGGCCACACTGCTCGATTCCCGTGGCGCTCACCTGGGTCTGTCCCTGGAACTCCGAGACCGATCCAGTCACCTGGACGACCTGGCCGACCGACACCGAGTTGGGGCTGGCGCCGCCGATGTTGTTGAAGACGAAGACCCCGTCGGACGTCGCGGCGTTCCCGTCGCCGCCGTCCTCCAGGTAGAACCCGCGTAGCGCGGGCGACGGGCCCTCGTAATCGCCGACGACGGTGCCCTGCACGGTGACCGTCTGACCCGCCACCGGTGAGATGTCGGTGGTGCCCTGCACCGAGCCGATCGTGACGTCGTCCGCCGAGCAGGCGGGGGCGTTGCCCACCGCCAGGCTGCGGCTGACGACCTTCCGGAACTCGGTGGTTGTCAGGTCCTTGTTCGCGACGCTGTCGCCGTACCAGACCGTGTCGCCGGAGTCGGTGATGTACTGCACCAGCGAGGACGACGTCAGCGGCGAGGGGACATCGACGATCGACTCGATTGACCCGCTCGTGGCGAGCGAGTCGAGGGAGCCGTCCCGGGGCTGCGGCGTCGTGGTTGGGTTCCCGTTCCAGGAGTAGAGCCGGAACTCACCGGCCGCGCCGGTACCGCCGCCGGGGGGCCCGGCGACGATAAGGTACTCGTTCCCGGCGTTCTTCCGGATCTCCCGCACCCCACGGCCACCGAGGTCCCACTGGATCGGGTCGCCGAAGGTGGCGGTGACGCCAGTCGTCGGGTTCGCCGTGACCAGTTGGGCCACGTTCGTCACCGGCACGACCAGCGCCGTGCCGCCGGTCAGTGGGGACCGGAACCCGACGTACAGGGTCGTGCCGTCCGGCGCGAACTCCGCACCCTCGATGTTGAAACCGTTCGGCTCGGGTGCCACCGCGGCCGCGGCGGCGAGACCGAACCGGTTGCCGTTCGCGACGTCCCACGCGATGAGGTCGTTACGGAGGTTCTGGTAGGAGCCGCCCAGCGCGAGCGTCGTCGACGCACCGCTGCCCGTCACGGTGGTGGTGAACAGCTCCTGCCGGTTGAGCCGTGTGTTGCCGGAGGAGTTCTGGCCGTGCGAACCCAGCCAGTAGATCGTGTTGCCCACCCGGGCGGAGGCCTCGATGTCGATCTCGCGCGTGGGGTCCGCGTCGCGCAACGCCAGCCCGGCGGCGCGCAGGTCGAGCGTGCTCACCGGATAGGAGGACTGCGTGCGCGAGTAGACGCGCAGCACGTTGGTCTCGTCGTCACCGAGCACCATGTAGCCGCCGCCGAGATCGATCGCCGTGCTGGCGTCGGAGATGCCGTACAGGTTGGTCGAGCCGGCGGGCAGGGCGCCCGACACGGCGACCGGCATCGTCGCGGTGGCGGACAGCTCACCGTCGCTCACCGTGATCCGCAACGTTGTCGTGCCCACGCCGGCGGGAGTGACCGAGAGGGCCCGCGTGGCGCCTGTGCCGGTGGCGGAGGCGGTCGCGATCGCCGTGTTGTCGCTTGTCACCGTCACCGACAGGGCGTCGGGCGCGCTCTCGGCATCGCCGATCGTGACGGTGCGCGCCGCCGGCGGGTTGCCGGGGTCGCCGAGTGTGAGGGCCAGCGGCTGCACCGCAGTCGGCGTGATGGTGGGTGGCGTGTTCGACGGCGGTGTCGTCTGAACCGTGACGGTCGCGGCGTCGCTGTCCGCCGAGCCGGCGGTGTTGGTGACCCGTACCCAGTATGTGGTGGTCGCGGTGAGCGCCGGGGTGGTGAAGCTCGCCGCGTCGCCGCCGACCGGGGTCGCCGTGTCACCCGCGCTGCCCTGGTACCACTGGTAGTGCAGCGGAGTGGTCCCGGTCGCGGCGACCGTCAGCGTGGCGGTCGACCCCGACGCGATCGTCGCGCTCTGCGGCTGTGTCGTGATCGTCGGCGGGGTCGTCGTTGTCGGTGCGGTGGGCGCGAAGGCCACGCCGCGGAAGATCTGGTTGGTGCCTGGGCTTGCCAGTGTCGTCCCACCGCTCCCGGAGAGGGTTGCGGTCGAGGACCCCGTGTCGGAGAACGCGACCAGCGAGCCCGAGGTGGCCGTGGTCGTGACGAGGCGCACCGACCCGTCGGCCTGCACCGAGCCGGTCAGGCCGCGGGCCGACTGGCTCGCCGGGCGGAAGGAGCCGCGCGCCGTCCATGCCGTGCCGTCGAAGGAGTACTTCAGGATCCCGCCGGTACTGGACGTGTCGTCCGCGACGTAGAGGCTGTCGACGCCCGGGACCGCCGGGTCGCGGTCGAGCAGCACGAATGCGTACGGGCTCGGCGGTGTCACCAGCGAGCTGATGCCCGAGGACGACGTCGGTAGCCCGGTGCCGACCTTGTTGATGCCGACTGCGGTGCCGGAGGACGACGACGCGTAGAGCTGGCCGTCGGCGATGACCGGCACGCGGAAGTTCACCACCGTCGTGCCGCCGGAGATCGAGGTGGACGTCGTGGCGCCGGGCGTGGAGAGCCGGATGCCGCCGGCGCCGCCGGTCGTCCAGAACCGGCTGCCGTCGTCCGTCACCGCCCCGCGGACGTTGTTGCCGCTGTGCGCGTCGGTGAGCGCCGTCGAGGTGTCGACGGAGCCGTCGGCGGCCACCCGGGCCACGACGCGCGGGACTGACGCGGACGTCGTGCTGGCGACCGACGCCGTCCCCGGGACGGTGCCATAGCCGGCGAGGGTGAGGTAGCGGCCGTCGGAGGAGAGGTTGAGCGCACCCTCGGACGTCGCGCTGCCGCTCATGGTCAATGGCACATTGGAGCCGGCCGCGGCGGTGGGCAGCGGGACGCTCTGCACCAGCGTGCCGTCCGGCGCGTACTCATCGAGGAAGACAGCGGTGGCCGCACTGCTCAGCGCGGTGGCCCCGGTGCCGACCCGCACGACGACGAGGTCACCGGCGGCGAACGTCGCGGCGCCGGCCGGTGCCGCACCCGCGACGCCGAGAGCGGCCAGGCCCGCGGTGGCCAGGGCGGAGGCGGTGATGGCCGCAAGTCCACGCCGCAGCGAGCGAGAAGGACCGGCGAACAGGGAGGATCGCGCGCGCATGCCGTCTCCAAGGACGCGGGGTGAGTGCCAAGGACCCTACGTTGACCGGCGGCGGCCTGGGTGAAGAAAACGTTGACGCCAGCGGAATGAACGGGGCACCGGCGGCGTCCTGGCTTATCGCGAGGCGCTTATCGCGAGGCGCTTATCGCGAGGCGCTTATCGCGAGGCGCTTATCGCGAGGCGCTTATCGCGAGGCGCTTATCGCGAGGCGCTTATCGCGAGGCGGACAGCGCCGGACCCGGGACGACGTCGAGCTGTGACGCGGTCGCCGCCTCTCCGCACCTGTCGCACACCAAGCGGGAGTGCAGGGTGCCGCCGCACTCGCGGTGCCGGGTGAGCCGGGGTGGGCCGGAGGGGCCGGCCAGGTGGCGGTCGCCCCAATGCATCAGGGCGATGAGGGGGATCGCGAGCTCGCGGCCCTTGGGAGTCAGCTGGTATTCGTACCGGGTGGGCCGCCGCTGGTACTCCACGCGTTCCAGCACGCCGGCCTCGACCAGCAGCTTGAGCCGCTCGGTGAGGACGTTGCGGGCCACGCCGAGGCTCTGCTGGAAGTCGTCGAACCGGCGCAGGCCGAGCAGGGCGTCACGCACGATCAGCGGCGTCCACCGTTCGCCAACGATCTCGAGGGTGCGGGCGATCGAACAGACCTGTTCCTCATACGTGCGATGCAGCATGCGAAAATCGTATCCCGAGCTAGTTGCGTGACGCTACTCACTCAGTCTACCGTCAGTTTCATGACGCAACCAGCACCGCGAGCGCCCTGGCGGCTGTTCATCATGATCTCGGTCGGGGTGTTCGCCTCCGTCCTGGATCTATTCATCGTCAACATCGCGTTTCCCGATCTGCAGCGCGACTTTCCGGGCACCGATCTGTCGGACCTGTTGTGGGTGCTGAACGGGTATGCCGTGGTGTTCGCGGCGCTCTTGGTGCCCGCCGGTCGCCTCGCCGATCTCGTCGGTCGTAAGCGGGGGTACCTGCTCGGTCTCGCGGTCTTCACGCTCGCGTCGGCTGCGTGTGCGATCGCGCCCAACGCCGCCTGGTTGATCGCCGCCCGGGTGATACAGGGCGCCGGCGGGGCGATCCTCACGCCGAGTTCCCTCGGTGTGGTCCTGCCCGAGTTCCCGGCGCAATCGCGGCCCCGCGTCATCGCCGGGTGGGCGGCGGTCGGCGCGGTGGGCGCCGCTGCCGGGCCGCCGCTGGGCGGCCTGCTCGTCGAATGGAGCTGGCGCTGGGTGTTCCTGGTGAACCTGCCGCTCGGCGTGGCATCGCTCTGGTACGCCTGGCGCAACGTCCGGGAGTCTCGCGATCCGGCGGCGAAGGGGCTGCCCGATATCGTCGGAACACTCGCGCTGATGCTGGGGGTGGGTGCCCTGACGCTGGCGCTGGCCAAGGGCCGGGAGTGGGGCTGGTCGGCCCCCTCGACGCTGCTCACCTTCGGCGTCGCCGCCGCCATGGTCGTGGTCGCCGTGCTGCGCTCAGGCCGCCATCCGGTGCCAGTGCTGGAGTTGCCGCTGCTGCGGGTGCCGTCGTTCGCGCTCGCGGTGGCATCGGCGTTCGCCTTCTTCGCCGCGTTCGCCGCACTGCTGCTGTCCGGGGTGCTCTTCCTGACGCAGGTGTGGGGACATTCCATCCTGCGTGCCGGACTCGAACTGGCACCGGGTCCGCTGTCCGCGCTCGTCTTCGCGGTGGTGGCCAGCCGGGTCGGTCCGCGAATCGGCATGGCGGTTGTCGGGGGCGTCGGCGGGCTGCTCGTCGCCGGCGGACTCATGCTGACGAGGTCCCTGGCCGGTCTGACCCCGGATTACGTCGGCACCTTCCTGCCGGGCCAGGTCCTCGGGGGCGCTGGGGTCGGCCTGGCGATGCCGGCATTCACCGCGGCTGCGGTCGGCGCCGTCGGTCCGGCCAGATTCGCGACCGCGGTCGGCATCTCGGCGATGTTCCGTCAGGTCGGCGCGGCGGTCGGCGTCGCCGCGCTGGTCGCCATCCTCGGCACACCGTCGCGGGAGACCGTGCTCACCGCCTACCGCCACGGCTGGGTGTTCATGGCCTCCGCGGCCGCCCTGGGGGGCCTGCTCATGGTCGCCGCGCGCTTCACCTCGACATCGCGGGTCGTGCAGGAGGCCGCGGCGCCGACCCGGCAAGTCAGCCCTTTACCGAGCCACCGGTGAGCCCCGCGACGATCCACCGCTGGAGGAGGAGGACCAGCGCGATGACGGGAAGCATGACGATCAGCGACGCCGCCATCTCGTCACCCCAGGGGATCGTGTACGCGCTGGACTGAGCGCCGATGTTGGAAATCATCACCGGAACCGTCCAGTTGCTGCTGTCCGACTCGAACGACAGCGCGAACAGGTACTCGTTCCATGCGGCGATGACGGCGAGGATCGCGGTGGCGCCCAGGCCGGGTGCGGCCAGCGGCATGATGACGCGCCAGAAGGTCTGCATCGAGGAGGCGCCGTCGATGTACGCCGCCTCTTCGAGTTCCTTGGGCAGCTGTTGGAAGAAGCTGGCCAGGGTCCACACCGTGAAGGGCAGGATGAAGATCAGGTAGGTCACGATCAGCGCCGGCAGTGTGTTGTAGAGATGGGTCGTGGTCAGCACCTTGTACAGCGACGCGAGGATGGCGATGTTCGGGAAGATGGACATGGCGAGGATGACGTACCGCAACGACATGCGTCCGCGGAACTGGAACCGGCCGAGCGCGTAGGCGGCGAACGCGCCGAACAGCACGGAGATCACCGTGACGGAAGCACCGACAATCACCGAGTTGACGATGCTACGAACGAATCGCGGATCGCTCAGGGCGTTCGCGAGATGCTGCGTCGTGAAGTGCCGCGGCAGATAGGCCGCGGGGGTCGCGTAGATCTCCTGGTCCGGTGAGACGGCGGTCTTGGCCGCCCAGTAGATCGGGAAGAGCAGGAAGACCGCGATCCCGAGCACCAGCAGGTACAGCAACGCCCGTCGCACCCGCGCCTGCGGGGTGCGCCGACGAGTCGATGTCCGTTGCACGGCTGTCCGCTGCCACAGCCGCCCTTGCGCAATGCGCTGCCCTTTCATCGGCTCGTCCGCGCGTTGAGGCCCACGTACAGGATGACGAAGACGGCGATCAGCAGCATGGTCAGCACGCTGATCGCCGATCCGTACCCGACCTTCCCGAAGTCGACGATGTTCTGTTCGATATAGATGGACATCGTGGTCGTGTCGGCCCGAGCGCCGAAGAGGACGTAGAACACATCGAACACCCGTAGCGCGTCGAGGCTGCGGAAGACGAGAGCGACCAGCAGCGCGGGCCGCAGATACGGCAGCGTGATGACGAAGAAGCGCCGGATCGCTCCCGCGCCGTCGACCTGCGCCGCCTCCTGGATGTCGGTCGGGATCGTCTGGAGCGCCGCGAGCAACAACAGCGCCATGAACGGCGTCGTCTTCCAGATGTCGATCGCGGAGACGGACAGCAGCGCCGTGCCGCGACTGCCGAAGAAGTCGATCGGCGCCGAGGCCAAATGAAGCTTGCCGACCAGTAGATCGTTGAAGACGCCGTAGCTCTGGTTGAGCATCAGCTTCCAGATGCTCGCCGACACCACGTTGATGATGGCGAACGGCACCAGGAGCATCGCGCGCATGGCCCCACGCCCGGCGAAGCTCTTGTGCAACGTCAGCGCGAGGATCATGCCCAGCGCCGTTTCGATCGCCACCGTGATCACCGTGAATTCGATGGTGATCCACACCGCTGCCCAGAAGGCGGTGTCGTGTATCAGGGCCGAGTAGTTCTCCAGTCCGACCCACGCCGAGGTGCCACCGAAGGTGTCGTTGGTGAAGCTCTGGTAGACCGTGGTGGCGGCCGGGTAGAACGCCACCACGGCCACCACCACGAGCGTCGGTGCCATGAGTAGCCAAGCGAGCCGCTCCTGACGTCCCGCGAGGGTGGCAGATCGCGCGGTCACTACGCGATCAATTCCCGCAGATCCGCTGCCATCTTCTTGACCCCTGCCTCGACCGGCGATCCGCGCAGCATCGCGTTGACGGCCTGGAAGATGACGGTCGACGCCTCGTTGTACTTGGCACCGATCTGCGTCGGGCGCGCGAAGGGAATGACTTGCTCCTTCAGGGCCGGCAGCGCCGCCTGCACTTCCGACATGGCGGCCACGCCCGGCTGGGCCGGCACGTCGGAGGAGTTGACCGCCCGGTAGGCCTGAGCCGCGGGGCTCGTGAGGTACTTCAGCCACTCGACCGCGGCATCCTGATTCTTGCTGTTCTTGTTAATGGCCACGGCCCAGCCGCCGGCCGCCGCCGCCGTCGTGCCACCCTTCACGTCACCGGCGGGGAGTGGCGCGACGGAGAACTTGCCGGCGACCTCGGACCCCTTCTGCAGGTCCTGGGCATACTCCCAGTTGCGCATGAAGGCGGCATTACCGGCGCCGAACGCGCTGTGTGCCTCATCCTCGGTGAACGTCGTCACGCTGGTCTGGGCAATCTTGCCGATCCAGCCCTGTGCCAGTTTCAGCGCCGCGATCGCGTTCGGGTTGTCGACCGACACCGTGTTGCCGTCGATGAATGTGCCGCCGTTGTAGGAAGCCACCCATTCCAGAGCGTTGCACGTCAACCCTTCGTAGGCGTTGCCCTGGAAGACGTAGCCGGAGAAGGCCTTGTTGGCCTGCTGCTCGCCGGCCTGGATCTTGGCGGCCATCGTGGTGAGCTCGGTCCAGGTCGCCGGTGGCTTCGTGTACCCGTACTTCTGGAGGAGATCGGTGCGGTAGTACAGGCGGCCGAACCCGCCGTACCACGGGTACGCGACGAGGCGTGAGTCGATCGTGTTGACCGCGATGAGGTTGGGATAGGTCAGCGCGATCTCCGCCTCGGTCAGGTGGCCCTTGAGGTCGAGCAGGTAGGAGGCCAGCGCCGGCGGGTAGATGAGGTCCACGAGCAACACATCGGGGCTGGACTGCCCGGAGGCGAGCAGGCGTTGGTCGGCCGCGTAGGCGTCGGACGTGCTCTTCGGCAGCGGTATTGCCTTGATCTTCACGCCGGTCTCGGCCTCGAACTGCTTCGCCAACTGCTGAGTCGTGGCCAGCTCGGTTCCGAACCCGGGGATGTCAGTGGCGACCGTAGACCCGGAGAACTTCTTCGCGTCGGCGGCGTTGGCAACTGCCGGTGCGGCCGGCAATCCCGAGGAGGACGAGCTGGCAGCGGTACTGCCGCCGATGCCGTTCCCCTTGCCGCATGCCGCGAGCAGCGCGCCAAGGCCGATACCCACCGCACCGAGGCGGAGGACGTTCCGCCGGTCGGGTCCCGTAGATGGTGCCGGTACTGCGCCTGGTACCGCGTCGTCCCGCGCCGTGCCGCTCATGCGTCCTCCAGACGAGAGATCGGGTTGCAGCGAGACCATAGGCCAGATCGGTCTAGATGGCTAGTCTTTTCCGAATCGCAAAATGATGACATCTAGGCAGGTAGGCACGGGATTTCGCCTAGTCTTGCCCTAGAGTCCGTCATCTGCTTCAATCCATGCTGTCTAGATGGATGGCGCAGGAAGGGGATCCATGGCCGACGCCGCGCATCGGTCTGGCCCGTGGCGGGTGGCGGTGCTCGGCTTCGACCACATGCATGCGGGAGACCAGCTGCGACTGGCTGCGGAACACCCGCAGACCGAACTGGTCGGCGCGTGGGACGACCGCCCGGAGCGGGGCCGCCATGTGCTTGCCGATCTCGGTCTGCCGCTGTCGCTGCTGTACCCGAACGTCGACGAGCTGCTCGACCGCGCGGCCCCGCAGATCGTCGTCGTGTGCAGCACCACCGCCGATCACGCCCCCTGGACGGAGTTCCTGTCCTCGCGGCAGGTGCACGTCGTCGTCGAGAAGCCCTTCGCATCCTCGTTGCAGGATGCCGATCGGATGATCGCCGCGATGCGCGACACCGGGTACACGCTGACGGTCAACTGGCCACTGGCGTGGTATCCACCGCACCGCATGACCCGGCGACTGATCTCTGATGGCGCCATCGGCGACGTGGTGGCCATCCATTACTACGACGGGAATCGCGGCCCGCTCAGGCATACGCACGACAAGGCAGAGGTCGCCGCCGGTGACGACGTCGCCACGAAGAACGCCACATGGTGGTACCGGCGGGCCACCGGCGGCGGGTCCCTGATGGACTATCTCGGCTACGGGGTCACGCTCGGCACGTGGTTCCGGGACGGTGAACTACCCAGCGAGGTCACCGCGGTGACGCACGTGCCCGCCGGCCTCGAGGTGGACGAACAGTCCGTGGTGACCGCGGCGTACCCCAGCGGGTTGTCCACCTTCCAGACCAGATGGGGCACGCTCACCGATCCCTGGACGGTGCAGTCCGCGCCGCCCTGCGGGTTCACCGCCATCGGCTCCGCGGGCGTGATCACCAGCTGGGATTACACAGACCACGTCACCCTGCACACCGCGGAGCAGCCGACCGGACACATGGTGCCGGTGGACGTGCTCCCGCTGAATGAGCGCGACCACCTCGGACTGCTCGTCGACGCCTTGGAGCGGGGTGTGCCGGTGACCGGGCCGAGCTCCTGGGAGATCTCCCGGGCCGGACAGCAGATCGTCGACGCGGCGGTATGCAGTGCCCAGACCGGGAGATCAGCGCCGCTGCCGATCGGGGCGCCCGCATGATCGCCGTACCGTACCTGCCGCAGGATCCGCAACTGTACCGACCGGGGATCGGGCTGATTGGCTGCGGCGCGATCAGCGAGCTGCACCTTGCGGCGTACCGCGACGCCGGATACCGGGTGCTCGCCCTGTGCGACCTTGTCGCCGAGCGCGCGTACGAGCGGCAGGCACAGTTCTTCCCGGCCGCCGAGGTCATGGTCGACTACCGCGACCTCCTCGCGATGCCCGAGCTCGAAGTCGTGGACATCGCCACGCACGTCGACGTGCGGCCACCGATCGTGGAAGCCGCGCTGCGTGCCGGCAAGCACGTGCTCAGCCAGAAGCCGTTCGTCCAGTCCCTGGCCGACGGCGAGCGGCTGTGCGCCATCGCGGATCAGGTCGACCGCACTCTCGCGGTCAACCAGAACGGCCGGTGGGCACCGCATTTCTCGTATCTTCTGGGCGCCGTGGCGGCCGGTCATCTCGGCCGGCTGACCTCGGCCGACTTCGCCGTCTACTGGCCGCACGACCGCATCGTGGCGGGCACCTCATTCGCCACGATGACCGACCTGATCCTGTACGACTTCGGGATTCACTGGTTCGACGTGGTGGCGCAGTTGTTCGCAGGGCACGCCACGGCGCGCAGCGTGACCGCGGTCGTGGGCGATCGTTGTGGGCAGGCCATTCCGGTGCCGACCCAGGCGCAGGTTCTGATCGAGTTCGACGATGCGCAGGTCAGCTTCGTCTTCCGCGGCGCCAGCCCGTGGACGGAGTCCGGCAGCTATCGCGTCGAGGGAGCTGCGGGCGTGCTGACCCATTCCGGCGAGTCACTGGGTGGCCCGGAGGTGGTCCTCACCGACGCACGGGGGACCCACCGGGCGACCGTCGTCGGAACCTGGTTCACCAACGGGATGCACGGGACGATGGGGGAGCTGCTGCGCTCTATCGAGGAGGGTCGGCGGGCGACGGTCGACGCCCGCACCGCCCTGCCCGGCCTCGCGCTGTGCTACGCCGCCATCACATCGTCGCGCACCGGCAAGCCGGTCGATCCGCGCGACGTGGACGAACTACCCCGATGACGTACTCCCTAGCCCCGTTCCAGGACGACGTCGAAGAGGTACCGCTCGCCGACGTACCTCGTCTCGGTGTACTCCATCGGCGCACCCTGCTGATCGAGGATCGTGCGGCGTTCCACGAGCAGCCCCGCACCGACGACGACGGCGAGCAGTTCGGCCTCCAGCGCCGACGCGGTCGCCGCGGTGAGCGCGCCGTGCGCGATCGTGGGCTCCCGGCCCAGCTCCCGTACCAGCTCGTGCATGGACGACGTGGCCAGATCCGCCTGGAGGATCGGCGCGAGACTGGGCGGCATGACGGCCCGCTCCAGCGCCAGCGGTATATCGTCCGCCAGCCGCACTCGGGTCACCGCCACGACCCGGTCGCCCGGGGCCAGGTGCAGGGCGCGCAGCTCGTCGGCCGCGCCTGCCCGCTGTCCCGCGTTGAGGACCCGCGAGCTGACCACCCGGCCGCGGGCCTGCATGTCCTCGGTGAACGAGCGCAGCCGGTTCATTCCGCGGTGGATGTGCCGGTCGGCGATGTAACTGCCGCTGCCGGACACCCGGTAGACGGCGCCCTCGTTGACCAAGCGCTGCACCGCCTGCCGGGCCGTCATCCGGCTGACGTTGAACCGCTCGCACAGGTCGCTGTCGCTGGGCAGGACATCACCCGGCTCACCTGCGGCGATCAGCTTGCGCAAGTGCTCCTCGATCACCATGTAGCGGGGCGTGCCGCTTCGAGCCACTGCCGGCCCTCCCTTTCCATGACAGCGACGACGGCACGTGCCACGATACGGTATGTCTAGAGGGCTAGATAGCCCGGTCCGCTGGCTGGGCATCGATATCGGCGGCACCAACATCAAATGGGCCCTCGTCTGCGGCCCCGAGGTGCGCGCCACCGGCTCCATCCTCACCCCTCGCACAGGGGAACAAGACGTCGTGGCCTGCGTAGCCCGGTTGATCAACGAGCACGCCGGCGGGATTGCCGGCGCCGGAGTCACCGTTCCCGGCCACGTCGACCCGTCAACCGGCCGGACCGGCATCGTGCCCAACCTGCCCGGGCAATGGCGCGGCTTCCCGCTGGGCGAGGCCCTGGCCCAGGCCACCGGACGCCAAGTGGCGATGCTGAACGACGCCCGGGCCTTCGCGCTCGCCGAATTGCGGCTGGGTGCGGCGAGCGACCTTCGCGGCGCGGTCTTCGTGGTCATCGGGACCGGGGTGGGTGGCGCGGTCATGCTCGACGGCGTGCTGCTCGGCGGCCCCGCCGGCCGAGCCGGGGAGGTTGGGCATGTCAGCGTCGTGCCGGACGGCCCCCCGTGCGGGTGCGGTGCTCGCGGGTGCGTCGACGCCGTCGCCGGGGGAGCCGGGCTGGTTGCGGCCGCGTCCCCGCTGGGCGCCGCCACACGCCCGGAACGGCTGACTCCGGCCGACGTCTTCGCCGCGGCCGCCGACGGGGACCCGTTGGCAACTGGGGCTGTCGAGCGCGGCGCCGGCGCATTGGCCCACGGTGTCGCGAACGTCTGCGCCCTGATGGGGGTATCGAACGTCATCCTCGGCGGCGGCCTGTCCGGCCTCTACCCCGGACTGCCCGACGTCATCCACCGGCGACTGACCATGATCGCGCCGCTGATCGGCCCAGCGCTCGTCCGGCTGTCGCGCTTCACCGACCATTCCGCCGCAATCGGCGCCGCTCTTGGCGCCCAGATGACGCACCTGGAGCAGCCGTGACATGGACCGACCGCGCCCGCCTGATCCTCGACGACCTGGACCGCACCCAGCAGGAGGCGATCGAACAGGCCAGCCAGATCGCTGCTCACTCGATCGGCTCCGGTGGTCTGGTCCACGCCTTCGGCACCGGCCACTCGCGCATCCCGATCGAGGAACTGTTCCCCCGGTACGGGTCCTACCCGGGATTCAGCCCGCTGGCCGAACTCTCGATGACCTTCCACACGCAGGTTGTGGGTGCAAACGGTCAGCGTCAGGCCATGTTCATCGAGCGGGTGGAGGGGCTGGCCGGCGTCATCCTGGCGAACTTCGAGCTCCGCCCGCAGGACAGCATGATCGTGTTCAGTGCGACCGGGCTCAACGCAGTACCGGTCGAGATGGCGATGGGCGCCCGCAAGGCCGGGTTGCCGGTCATCGCGGTGACCTCTTTGGCGGCCACCGACGCGGAGCCGGCGCGACATTCCTCCGGCACCAAGCTGACCGACCATGCCGACGTCGTCATCGACCTCTGCACCCCAGTCGGCGACGCGCTCTGCGAAGTCCCGGGTCTGGACACCCCCGTGGGACCGGGCAGCACGCTCGCGGCCGTGGCGATCGTGAACTCCATCAAGGTCCGCACCGCGGAATTGCTGGTTGCTCAGGGCCGCATGCCGGCGGTTTTGACCAGCGCGCAGCTCGTCGGGGCCGAACGCTCGGCGGAGCTGTTCGAGGATGCCTACCTCGACCATGCCGCCCGGGCCGCCGCCGCCCTGCGGAAGAAGGACTTGTGACTCGGCGCGTCCTGGTCGCCGGATCCGCCGGGGGCATCGGCTCTGCCGTCGTGGCGGCGGTGACCGAGGCGGGGGACGTCGCGTTGGGCGTGGACCGCGACACCGTCGACGTGACCCGGCCCGGTGGCGCCGAAGCCGCGATCGCGCAGGCTCGCGAGAGGCTGGGCGGCCTGGACGGCATCGTGCACGCCATCGGCATGAGTGGCCGTCCGCTCGGTGACGGCCCGGTGACGACGTGCACCGACGAAGCCTGGTCGGAAGTGCACCGGGTGAACCACGAGTCGGCTTTCCGGTTGTTGCGGGCCGGCATCCCGGAATTGGCACGCGGCGGTGGCGGGTCGATCGTCGTCGTCGGGTCGGCCCTCGCCAGCACTCTCGACGACGACTTCCTCACCGTGGCCTACGCGAGCGCGAAGGGGGCGCTGGTACCGCTCGTGCGGTCCGCGGCGTATGCGGCGGCCGGGTCCGGGGTCCGGGTCAACATCGTTGCGCCGGCCGTGGTCAACACGCCGATGGCGGCCCGCGCGCTGAGCGACCCGCGGCTGGGCCCATCGATGGCGACCCGGCACCCGCTCACCCGCCGAGCACTCGAGCCGACCGAGGTCGCCGCCGCGGTTCTCTGGCTGCTGTCGGACGCCGCGAACGCCGTCACCGGCGCCGTGCTGCCGGCGGACGGCGGGTGGACCTTGCGGTAGGCAGAGGAGGGAGCAGGCATGCCTCACGTTCAGACCGTCCGTGGCGCGATCGACCCGAACGGACTCGGCGTCGTCGACGCGCACGAGCATGTGTTCCTGAACAGCCCGGCGCTGCCCGGGGAGGACTTCGAAGACCCGGAGCGGATGTGCACCGAGCTGGAGTACGTCGCTGCGAGCGGCGTCGACACCGTGGTCGACTTGACCACTGTCGGGATCGGTCGCCACCCCACCCACCTGGCCGAGGTATCGCAGCGCTCCGGGGTGCACGTCGTGCTCGCCACCGGATATCACCGCGACGCGCACTATCCGCCGGCGCATTGGGTGCACCGGGAGACTTCGGACGTCCTCCTCGAGGTCCTCCTCGCCGACCTGCGCACCGGCATCGACGAACGGGACTGGCGCGGGCCGGCGCCGCAGCCGAGCGCCGTGCGATCCGGCGTCGTCAAGGTCGGCGCGTCATATCAGCGGATGACACCGGCCGAGCGGCGGCGGATCGAGGTCGGAATCGAAGCGGCCCGGCTGACCGGCGTCGGCCTTACCGTGCATTGCGAGATCGGCACGATGGCCCACGACATCCTCGACCTGGCCGTCGCCGGCGGCCTGCCGTCGGATCGGGTGGCGCTGGCGCACATGGATCGTAACCCCGACCCTGACCTGCACGTCGAGATCGCGGACCGCGGCGCCTACCTGCTGTACGACACCGTCGGCCGGATCAAGTATCGGCCCGACTCCGAGCTCGCCGCGCTCATCCAGCGCCTCCTCGACGCCGGCCAGGTCGCACGAATGCTGCTCGGCACCGACGTCGGCCGCCGCACGATGCTGCGCGCCTACGGCGGCGGGCCGGGCATGGACGTTCTCGGCCGGGAGTTCCTGCCCCGCCTGCGCCGGCGCATCGGCGACCAGGCGGTCGAGGAGATCACTCGGGCCAACCCAGCCCGCTACCTGACTGTGCGGGAGGAACCGTGACCGCCTTTCCGCTCGCCGCCACCCTCGCCCCGGTCCTCGACCGGGTCCCATCGGTGGGTGCCGTCGACGTGCTGGTCGCCGGCGGCGGATCCGCGGGTTGCGTCGCCGCGATCGCCGCCGCGCGTGCCGGTGCCCGGGTGCTTCTCCTCGAGCGGCACGGGCACCTCGGCGGCATCGGCACCAGCGTGCTCGACACCTTCTACGGCTTCTACACGCCGGGCCCGAACAGGAAGGTGGTCGGGGGAATCGCCCAGGAGGTCGTCGACGCCCTCACCGCGCGCGACGCGGCGTTCATCCGGCCGAACACCTATGGCGCGGGCGGCGGCGTGACGTACTCGCCGGAGGTGCTGACCATGCTCTGGGACGAGCTGGTCACCGCGAGTGGCGTCGACATCCTGTTCCACACCACCGTGATCGACGTAGTCAAGGCGCCGGACGCCGGCGTCGTCACCGACGTCCTGCTCGCCACCCGCAACGGCCTGCTACGCGCATCCGCGGACGTGGTCGTCGATTGCACGGGCGACGCAGACATCTGCGCCCGCGCCGGCGCCGGATACGACGGGGCGGACACGGGCCAGCCCGTTCAGGCGCTGACCACCACGTTTCGGGTCGCCAACGTGGACACCGAGCGTGCCCGCTCATTCCCCAAGGAGGACCTGTTCGCGCTCATGGCCCACGCGGCGCGCAGCGGCGACTACGACCTGCCTCGCCAAGAGGGCAGCATCCACCGCACGCCGGTCGAGGGGGTGTCGCTGGCAAACATGACCCGGGTCGAGAGCGTGGATCCCACCGACCTGCGCCAACTCACCGGCGCCGAGATCGCGGGCCGGCGGCAGGCGGCGGAGTACGTGCGGTTCCTGCGCGACCTCGTGCCCGGATACGAAAAGGCAAGCCTGGTTGGTCTGTCGGCGTACGCCGGCGTGCGGGAGGCACGCCGCATCCATGGCGACTACCGGCTGACCGCCGACGACGTGCTCGGCGCGCGGCGGTTCGCGGACGCCATCGCCCAATGCGGCGCCCCGATCGAGGATCACAGCGGCGGCACCGACACCGTCTGGCGATACATCCCGGACGACGGTGTCTACGACATCCCCGTGCGCTGCCTATTGCCGACCGGCCTGGACAATGTCCTGGTGGCCGGACGCTGCCTGTCGGCGACGCATGAGGCTCACGCCAGCGCGCGGTCCATCGCCCAGTGCATGGCGATGGGCCAGGCGGCCGGAACGCTCGCTGCGTTGGCAAGCGCGCAGGGGGCTGAGCCACGTCAGGTTGACGTGCCCGCACTGCGGCAGCGGCTCACCCTCGACGGCGCGATCCTCGACGGCGGGTAGTGCCCGCCGTTCGCTGTCCGGAGCCGCCTGTCGTCGGGCCGCCGCTCGCGCACTCCGCGCTCGACGAGGTGTTCAGCTACGGTCGTGGCGTTCCTTGACGGGACTCGGGACGGACAGGAGAACGCAGATGCTCAATCCCGACGTACGCCGCGTCATCGATGGCACCTCGATCGCCCACCTCGCCACCGTCCTGCCGGACGGCTCGCCCCACACCGCCCCGCTCTGGGTCGACACCTACGGCGACAGGGTCGTCTTCCTCACGGGTCCGGGCTCGCGCAAGGCGCGCAACCTGCGCCGTGACCCGCGGGTAGCACTCTCCCTGGCGCCTGCCGACAATCCGTTCCAGCCGGTCATCGTCCGCGGCCGAGTCATCGAATGGCTCGAGGGCGACGCGGCCTGGGAGATCATCGACAAGATCTCGACGAAGTACACCGGCAGGCCCTACCCGCGGCAAGACGAACGCGTCGTCGCCGTCGTCGAGCCCGAGCATCAGACCGTCGGCATCACCTGAGTCTCAGCCGCCGGCATCGGCGTCGCCGCGTCGACTGGTGCTCAGCGGCCGGTGTTGGTGATCCTCGCCTCGGCCGCAGAGTGGGTGTCGATCCGGCGCCGCGCCGTTCGTATAGGGGCTGAGGAGCCGGCGATCTGCTGGTGATGACTCTGCGGCAAGGAGGGGCACCTGCCATGACTGATCTACGCACCGTGATGACCGGACTGGTGATCGGGGAGTCTGCGCGCTGGCATGACGGTCGCCTGTGGTTCGCGCACTGGGGGACCCAGGAGATCGTCGCGACCGATATCGACGGCGGCGGAGACGTGGTCTGGCAGGGACGGCCCGGCCTCGGCTGGTCCATCGACTGGCTACCCGACGGGCGCCCACTGGTGACCGGCCAGGGGCTCGCCCGCCGCGAGCCCGACGGCTCGCTGGTCACTCACGCCGACCTGAGCGCACTGACGGACCACTGGAACGAGATCGTGGTGGACGGCCGCGGCAACATCTACGTCAACGGCGGGGCCGATTTCCACCCGCACGAAGGAGTCGCCCCGGGCGTCATCGCGCTGGTGACTCCGGACGGTTCGGTGCGCCAGGTGGCCGACGACATCGCCTTTCCCAACGGCATGGTGATCACGCCTGACAATTCGACACTGGTCATCGCCGAGTCGTTCGCGGGCAGGCTCACCGCGTTCGACGTCGGCGCCGACGGCGGCCTGTCCAACCGCAGAGTGTGGGCCGACCACACAGGCGACGGCATCTGCATGGACGCCGACGGGGCCATCTGGTGCCAGACCATGGACGCCGACGGAACCAGCGTCGACCGCGTCGCCGAAGGCGGCGAGGTGCTGCAACGCATCGACGTCGACATGCCCTGCTTTTCCTGCACGCTGGGAGGCCAAGACGGGACAACCCTGTTCATGCTCGTCGCCGACTGGCGCCCGCAGGACGGATTCGAGGACAACATCCACCGACTCACGACCGGACCACGCACGGGCAAGATCCTCACCGCGCCGGCCCCCGCGCCGAAGGCCGGCTGGCCGTAACCGCCTTGGAAGCAGTGCTTCATGATCACGGAAGATCCGACGGTGTATGACCGCCGGATCCTCCGTGATCATGACCTGATGCAGATGGACATGGCCACCCGGCGCGCGTCGAGCATTGCCGCGTGAATGTTGCGGCTCGCGACGGCGTCGCCGATGCGGAACAGCTGGTAACGCCCCGCGGGGTTGGTGGTCAGGCGCTGCGGCTCGGCCCGGACCAGCGCTTCGAGATCAACTTCCCCGCCGTTGACGGAACCTTCTCGAAGTTCGAGGTAGACGTCGTCGTTGGGAACGGTCCCGTGTTCGACGACGACCTGATCGACGACGCGCTCGTCAGTCTCACCGGTGTATTCGTTCCGCAGCACCGCGATCAGCCCGTCAGTACCCCGGCGTACGTCCTGAACGCGATGGTCGGGGGTGAGCGTGACACCGGCACGGTAGAAGGCGGCCAGATAGTCGGGGTACAGGGTGCCGATCACTTCCTGGCCGACCATCCGGTCCGGGGTGACGATCTCCACCAGTGATCCGGTCGCGGCCAGGCGCTCCGCCGTCGAGAGCGCCTGCTCGCTGCCGTGATCGTCGAAAACCAGCACGCGCCGCCCTGGCCGCACGTCTCCGGCCAGGATGTCCCAGGTCGAGACGACGAGGTTCTCGGCGAGCGGCGTCGGAATTGCCGGCATCCCACCGGTGGCGATGATCACGACGTCAGGATCAAGAGCCTGGACATCGGTGGCCTCGGCGAAGGTGTTGAGCCGGATGGTGACGCCAAGCCGTCTCGCCTCCGCTTCGAGCCAGTGCACGATGCTGAGCAACTCCTTCTGCCGCTCGGACGCCCGGGCGGCCAACCGGATCTGTCCACCCACCTCGCCGGCGGCTTCGAGCAGGGTCACTGAATGGCCGGCCTCGGCGGATGCCCGCGCTGCTTCCAGGCCGGCCGGTCCGCCTCCGACGACGACGACCCGCCTGCGCTCGGCCGCGACCGGCGTGATCTGCGGGATCAACTCTTCCCGGCCGGTCGCCGGATTGTGCAGGCACAGCGCGTCCAGGCCGACGTAGATCCGGTTGATGCAGTACGACGCCCCGACGCACGGTCGGATGCGGTCTTCCTGTCCGGCCTCCAGCTTCCGCACGATGTGCGGGTCGGCGATGTGTGCGCGCACCATGCCGACCAGGTCGACGTATCCCTCCCGCACTGCATGCCGCGCGGTGGGGAGGTCGGCGATACGACCGGCATGAATGAGCGGCAGGTTCACCTTCTCCTTGAACGCACGCACCATGGGCAGGGAGCCACCCAGCGGGCTTCCGAGAGGCTGGATCAGCTGAGCGAGATCCACATCGCTGGTCGCGGTGCCGACGACGAGAGATATGAAGTCGATCAGGCCGGATGCCTCCAGGCGTCGACCGATGGCGACGGCGTCGTCCTGAGTGAGCCCGCCCTCGACGTTTTCGGCCGCGCTCAGCCGCACACCGACGATGAAGTCGTCGCCGACCGCCGTCCGAACCTGTTCGAGAACTTCCAGCGCGAACCGAAGCCGGTTATCGAGACTTCCGCCATAGCGGTCGGTCCGCCGGTTCATCCGCGGCGACAGGAACTGATCGATGAGGTGACCGGCGTACGCGCTGATCTCCACGCCGTCCAGGTTCGCGTCCTTGCAGCGACGCGCGGCATCGGCATAGGCATTCACGATGCGGCGGATGTCGAAATCCTCGATCGCCTTCGGAAAGCTGCGGTGCGCCGGCTCACGAAGTGGCGAGGGCGATACCGTTGGCAGCCAATCGGCATAGTCCCATCCGGCTCGGCGTCCCATGTGGGTGATCTGGCTCATGATGGCCGCCCCGTGACTGTGCACGGAGTCGGCCAGCTCCTGCAGGTACGGAATGATCGAGTCATCACCCAGGTAGAGCTGTCCGAATGAGGACGGGGAATCGATGGCGACGTTCGCCGATCCGCCCACCATGGTCAGCGCGATGCCACCCCGGGCCTTTTCTTCGTGGTAAAGCCGATACCGGAGTCTCGGCTTGCCATCCTCCGCGTATGCGGGCTCGTGACTGGTACTGACGATGCGGTTGCGGAGGCGGAGCGTCTTCA
>Ga0081539_10001816_pt1 | contig 33727 bp, 23 predicted proteins | sample TabmetS4T2R2_FD_71023 | JGI IMG/M metagenome (GOLD analysis project Ga0081539, IMG submission 71023) | Tabebuia heterophylla rhizosphere microbial communities from the University of Puerto Rico - S4T2R2 | ecosystem: Host-associated > Plants > Roots > Rhizosphere ... | reverse complement strand
CCTCCCTAACCCTCCCCCGCAAGGGGGGAGGGAACAGGCCTGCGCTTGCGGCAAGACCAGCGTGAAACGACTCAATTTCTGCCCGCCCTTCACTCGCCGCGCGGGCCATCCAGAATCTGGCGGATCTTGCGCGTCAGCGCTTCGGCGGTGAACGGCTTGGTGAGCAGATCGATGTCGGGATCGAGCCGCCCGTGATGGATGATGGCATTGCGGGTGTAGCCGGTGATGTAAAGCACCCGCGTGCCCGGACGCTCGCGCACGATCGCCTCCGACAGCTGGCGTCCATTCATGCCGCCGGGCAGCACCACGTCGGTCAGCAGCAGATCGATCTGCGGCGCGCTGTCGAGCAGGTTCAACGCGGAGACCCCGTCGGGCGCCGAGATCACCCGGTAGCCGCGCTCCTGCAGCGCCTCGACGGCGAGCGCGTTGACCTGCGGATCGTCCTCGACCACGAGCACGATCTCGTCGCCGTCGCAGCGCGGCGGCACCGCCGCGCCGCTCTCGCGCGCGCTCCAGGCCGGGATGTCCGGCTGGCCGGTGAGACGCGGGAAATACAGCTTGATGGTCGTGCCCTCGCCGATCTCGCTGTAGATGCGGATGTGTCCGCCGGACTGCTTGGCGAAACCGTAGACCTGTGAAAGGCCGAGCCCGGTGCCGACGCCGGTCGGCTTGGTCGTGAAGAACGGCTCGAAGGCGCGGTTCATGACCTCCGCCGACATGCCAGTGCCGGAATCGCTCACCGCCACCATGACGTATTGTCCCGGCATCACCTCGGCGCCGGTCTGCTCGATGTAGTGCTCATCGAGATGGCAATTCGCGGTCTCGATCGTGAGCCGCCCGCCCTCCGGCATCGCGTCGCGCGCGTTGACGGCGAGATTGAGGATGGCGTTTTCGAGCTGGTTCGGATCGATCGCGGCCTTCCACAGCCCGCCCGCCAGCACGGTCTCGATCGTGACGGTCTCGCCGAGTGCACGCCGCAACAATTCCGACATGCCCTGCACCAGGCGATTGATGTCGACCGCTTTCACCTCGAGCGGATGCTGGCGCGAAAAGGCGAGCAGCCGCTGCACCAAGGTGGCGGCGCGGTCCGCCGCCTGGCGCGAATTGCCGAGCCAGGTGCGAATGCGCTCGTTGCCTTCGAGCCGGCGCAGCGCGAGATCGAGATTGCCGATGATCGCGGTCAGGAGATTGTTGAAATCATGCGCGATGCCGCCGGTGAGGCGGCCGACCGCCTCCATCTTCTGCGCCTGGCGCAACGCCTCCTCGGTCGCCTCGCGGCGCGCGATCTCGGCGCGCAGCATGCGGTTCGTGGTCGCTTCGCGCCGCGTGCGACGCAGCACCAGCAGGCAGAGCGCGACCATCGAGAGCGTCGCGGGAACGCCGAAGATGAGGTGGCGCGACATGCCCGCGAGCCACGCCTCGGTGATCTCGGAAGTGTCGATGCCGGCGATGGCATAGACGTCGATGCGCGGCAATTTGCGGTAGGCGAAGATCCGCTCTTTGCCGTCGATGCTCGACACCGCGGTCAGCATTCCGCTTTCGCTGTGCGCGGTAAATCGGCGCAGCATCGTGCTGCCTGGACCAAGCCGGGCTATCACGCGTTCCGGTTCGGGATAACGCGCGAGCACGAGCCCGTCCGCGCGCGTGAGCGAAGCCACAAGCGGCTGCGGCAGCTTGGCGTAGTAGTCGGCAAAATAATCCGGCGAGATCGAAATTACCGTCACGCCGGCGAACTGGTCGTCCTTGCCGACGCGTTTGCGGCTGAGCGCGAAGAAACGCGGCTGGCCGCGCTCGCCGGTCGCACGCGCCTGCATCACATCGCCAATGTAGAGGCCGCTCACCACGCCACTGCGGTGCGCGCGAAAATAGGCGCGGTCCGACAGGTCCATCTGCGGTACCGGGAACACCGTGCCGGCGACCAGCGGGTGGCCCGCGCCATCGATGACCCAGATGTCGGCGAACTGCGGCAGCGTGTCGGTCAGGGCCTTCAGCCGCCGATGATAGCCGGCTTCGTCGCGCCGAAGCTGTTCATCGGTCACTTCAATGAGCAACTCGTCGAGATAACGCGAGGACAGCTCGACGGTCTCGAGCACTTTCAATCCGTGCTCGTAGATCGTGCTGAGATTGCGCTGCAGTCGATCCTGCGCCTCGAGCTCGTGCTCGCGATAGGAGATCGCGGCGCCAACGAGGAACACGGCGATCGGCAGCACGATCGTGGCGGCGAGCAGCCAATGGATCGGCCGGTCCACGCGCTCGGCGTCGCTCTGGCGCAATGGCGCGATGACGTCGAGCAGGAACTGCTTCATTGGCGGGGAGCGGCCCGATTTGCGGGCCAGCAAGTTAAAGGGAAGGTGACCCAAACTCAATCATGGCTGTCATGCAGGAGAGTTCCATGCGGGCGTCTTTCGCTGTGACCCACCGGCAGCTAGGCTTGGCCCAAGCGCGCGACGACGCGCTGCCAAAGACCGGCGCGACGACGCGCTGCCAAAGACCGGCGCGACGACGCGCTGCCAAAGACCGGAGGAATAATAATGGCGCAAGCTCAACACAAAGCCGCGGCGCGCGACTGGCCGTTTCAAGTGACGCCGCTGCATCCGTCTCTCGGCTGCGAGATTTCCGGCATCACGCTCGCGCAAGCGGTCGAGCCGAAACTGTTCGACAAGGTCTATGAGGCCTTTCTCGACTACGAGCTCATTCTCTTCCGCGATGTCGATCTGCCGCCCGCGACACAGGTCGCGTTCGCGCGCGCCTTCGGCGAGGTGCAGATCCACGTGATGAACCAGTATCACGGCTACAAGGACTTCCCCGAGATCTACATGCTCTCGAACCTCGACGAGAACGGCAAGCCGAGCGGCAAGCATCCCGACAAGGGCACGCTCTTCTGGCACACCGACGGCTCGTGGCGCGAGCGCACCGGCCAGGCGACCATGATGTATTCGGAGATCGTGCCGCCCGAGGGCGGCGAGACCGAGTTCGCCGACATGTACGCCGCCTATGACAACCTCTCGCCGGAGTTGAAGCAGCGGATCGAAGGCAAGCGTGCGATTCACAATCTCGATTTCTCGCGCACGCGCCGCCATGGCGAGGATCCGATGACCGCGGAGCAGAAGGCGAAGGTGCCGCCGATCGCGCATCCGATCGTGCGCACGCATCCGGAGACCGGACGCAAGGCGATCTTTCTCGGCGATCACGCGCAGGAGATCGAGGGCATGGATTATGATGAGGGGCGCGCGCTGATCGAGGAGTTGAACAAGCTCATCACGCCGCGCGAAGGTGTCTATAGCCACACGTGGCGCCCGCGCGAATGCATGGTGTGGGACAATCGCTGCACGCTGCACCGTGCCACCGGCTTCGATGAGGCGCGCCATGTGCGCGTGATGCGTCGCTGCACCATCAACGGCGATCGGCCGTACTAGAGCGTGATGAAATTGATATTGAATCGACGGCGCCAGCCATGTTTGCCCTCTCCCCTTGTGGGAGAGGGCATCGCAGGAAGTTCAACCCACTCGGTCGGGTGAGGGGTTGTTTACCCCTCACCCAGCATTCTGCGCTGAATGTCTGAGTAGCCCTCTCCCACAGGGGGAGAGGGCATTGCGACGAACTCCGCACTCGCGGATCGGAAGTACGCGTGGGAGAGGGCGACGTCTTGCGCGGCTTGCGTGAAGTGGCGAATATTCCGCGGCTTTCCCACCGCCCAAGCTCAAGCAAATCCGCAGAACAACAAAACAAGGTCCGCATGTCGTCCAAAATTCTGGTCGTCTCTCCGTCCGCGGAGGTGAGTGAGATCGCGCGCGAGATGGCGCCGAAGGGTTTCGAGACCGTGGTGGTGAGCGACAGCGAGGTCGCCGCCGCGCTTCCCGGTACCGAATATATGGTCTGCTACCCGCACGTGCCGATGAAGGACGCGTTCTACAAGGCGGCGCCGAAGCTCCGGCTGGTGCAGCTGCTGAGCGCCGGCTACGACAATGTCGATCTCGAAGCGGCGCGGCGCGCCAAGGTGCCGCTCTCCAACAATGGCGGCGCGAACGCGATCTCGGTCTCCGAGCACGCCATGATGCTGATGCTCACCGTCGCGCGCAAAGTGATCTGGCAGCACGGAAGCGTCTCGGGCGGGCGCTGGCGCGGCAACGGGCCGGCGCCGCGCATGTACGAGCTGTACGACAAGACGCTCGGCATCATCGGGCTCGGGACCATCGGCAAGAAGGTAGCGCGCCTCGCGCGCGCGTTCGGCATGCGGGTGCAGTATTTCGACATCGCGCGCCTCACCGAAGATCAGGAAGATGCGCTCGGCGTGAAATTCCGCCTGCTGCGCGAATTGCTGCGTTCATCCGACGTGGTGTCGCTGCACGTGCCGTTGAACGATTCGACGCGGCATCTGATCGGCAAGCAGGAGCTCGAGTTGATGAAGCCCAGCGCGATCCTGGTCAACACCTCGCGCGGCCCGGTGATCGATGAGACTGCGCTCACGACGCATCTCGCGGCGGGAAGGATCTTCGGTGCGGGCCTGGATGTCTTCGATCAGGAGCCGCCGCCTGCGAGCAATCCGCTATTCCGGCTCGACAATGTTGTTCTGACCGCGCACTTCGCCGGCCCCACATGGGACAATCATGTGGCGCGTTTCCGCAACGCATTCGATAACGTACAACGCGTTGCACGTGGGGAAGCGCCGCTGTGGGTTGTGCCCGAGTTGCAATGAATGTGGCGGGGCTGACAGAAGACGCCAAGTTCTGGCCTCGATGACACCATTAACCGGCTGTTAACCGTACCGATGCTCGATGGTAGCCGGCGGGTTCGTGTCGGCGCACTGGCCGGGAGACAGACGCAATGAATATCGCGCTGCGCGATCAACGGCTGCACCCGCTCGTTGGCGCGACGCAATTTGTCTCGGCAGCCTCCTATTGGCAGGCTGACGCGCTGTTGACGTCGGCCTGGATTGAACACGCGCCATTCTGTTTCTGGCTGGTTGAGGCAACAAGGCCGCGCTCGATCGTCGAGCTCGGCGTGCACAACGGCTTTTCCTATTTCGCGTTCTGCCAGGCGGTCCAGACGCTCGGGCTCGACACGCGCTGTTTCGGCGTCGACCGCTGGACCGGCGATGATCACGCCGGCTTCTACAGCAACGATGTCTATGACGCGGTGCGCCGGCACAATCGCCGCTATGAGGAATTCTCCCGCCCGATCCGCATGGACTTCTCCGAAGCGTGCTCGCTGTTCGCCGACGGCTCGGTCGATCTCTTGCACATCGATGGCTTCCACAGCTACGAGGCGGTGCGGCACGATTTTGAAACCTGGCTGCCGAAGCTCTCGGATCGCGGCGTGATCCTGTTTCACGACATCGCGGAGTTCAGCGCCGGCTTCGGCGTGCATCGACTCTGGGACGAGCTCAGCAGCGACCACTATCCGCATTTCGAGTTCGAGCATGGTCACGGGCTTGGCCTGCTCGGCGTCGGCGCCAGGCTCCCGAGCCACGTGAGCGCGCTGTGCAAGACAAGCGCCGATCACGCGACGGCGGATGCGATCCGCATGGTCTATCAGCGCCTCGGCGGCGCGCAGCGCGCGCGCGAGCTCGAACAGCGGGTCGCCGAGCTGGAGCAGTCGGTCGGGCGCTATCAGTCGAGCACCTCGTGGCGCTTGACCGCACCACTGCGTTCAGTGCGGCGGCTTACGCGTTCGGCGCTCGGGCTTGCGGATGATGTCGGCGCCAAGCTGCGGGACGCCACGACGATGTCCGAGGATGTCGGGCAGCCGGCCTATCGGACGCCCTGTCGCTCGCCGCTGCGCTAGCTCGGCTCCTGCTCCGGCTCCGCAGCCTCGCTCCAGCCGACCATCGCGTCGGGGACGGAATCGACCGAGGCGAAATACGGCTTGATGTCGATCAGCGGCGTGCCGTCGAGACAATCGAGTCCCACCACCGTGAGCTTCGTCGCTTCGACCTGCACAAGACGCACCACACTCATCGCGATCGGATTTGGCCGCACCGGCGAGCGCAGTGCGAACGTGCCGCGCCGCGCGCCGGAACGGCCGTGGCGCGGTGCTTGTACGACGAGATCGCGCCGTGCCTGGTCCATGAAATAGAGCACAACCAGATGCGTGCAGGTCGCAACCCCGTCGAGCGCGGCGGCGTAACGCGGGTCGAGCTCGATCGTGCATGCGACCTGCGAGCCACGCGCATTGCGCGGGCACTCGTCGCGGCGCGTCCACGGCGTGCGGATGCGGCCGATGAAATAAACCCCGGCGTCGAAACTCTCGGGGAGCGTCACCGCGACCTCACCCGGACGAACGTCTTCCATGCGGCTTTCCTGCATTGACTTGCCGGCAAGCTAAGGCATGGTGCGTGCACTTTCCACCGCGCCCGCCATGCACATTTCGATCGCCGACATTGCCGACGCGTTCCCACACTACCAGGTGGCGGTCGTCGCCGCCGAGGATCTGGCCATCGCGCCGGAGCGCCCGCCCGAGCTCGATGCGCTGATCGCCCAACGCGAAGCGGCGGCGCGGGCGCAATGGGGCGGCACCGAGCTGTCGCAGATCCCCGGCGTTGCGGCCTGGCGCGCCGCCTACAAGGCCTTCGGCATCAAGCAGACGCGCTACCGCTCCTCGGTCGAGCGGCTGGTCAAGAACGTGCTTGCCGGTCGGCCGCTCGCGCGCGTCAACGCGTTCGTCGATCTCTACAACGCGGTGTCGCTCAAGCACGTGCTGCCGCTCGGCGCCGACGATCTCGACCGCGTCACGCCGCCGCTCGCGTTTCGCTATGCGCGCGAGAACGACAGCTTCGTCGACATGGCCGAGGAGGGGGACACGCCCGAGGCGCCGAAGGCCGGCGAGGTGGTCTACGCCGATGCTGCCCATGTGCTCTGCCGCCGCTGGAACTGGCGCCAGGATGCCCGCACGCTGATCACGCCGGGAACGCGGCGCGCCGTCGTCACGGTGCAGTCGAACGGGGCCGGCGATGTCGCGGCCGGCGCGCATGATCTTATCGATTTGATCACCACATTTTGCGGTGGCCGCTGCCGACTCGCGACTTTGAACGCGCAAAGCCGCAGCGAGGACATATAAGCTCATTGCATCAGGAGCTTCGCATGCGCCGCGCATCCGCTTTTGCGTTTCTTTCCATTGTGTTGCTCATGCCCGGCATCGCCTGCGCGGCACCCGAAAAGGCGGCGCTGCCCGCGTGCAGCGGACGTGACCTGCTCGCCGAGATGAAGACCTCGGATCCTGCCGGCTACGCCAAAATTCGGACCGCCGCCGACGCCGTTCCGAATACCGGGGCATTGCTGTGGCGCATCGAGGGCAAGGGAGCGCCCGTCTCCTATCTCTTCGGCACGATTCATTCGACCGACGCGCGCGTCACCGCGCTTTCGCCGGCGGTGACGGCGGCGTTCAACGCGGCACGCACGATCGCGCTCGAATATATCGACGGCGCGTCGGAGCCGGGCCAGCCGTCGCTCGAGCAACTGGTTGCCGCCAAGGGCTTCTACGCCGGCGGAAATGGTCTGAAGGATGTGCTGACCTCGGCCGAGATGGCGACGCTCGGCAAGGCGATCGCCGCCGAGGGGATTCCGGAGGATGCCGCGCATCTGCTGCGGCCGTGGTTTGCAGCCTTCGCGCTCGCGCTTCCGGCCTGCGAGAGGGAGCGTGTTGCCGCCGGACTGCTGCCGCTCGACAAGCGGCTCGAGCGCGACGGGGCGGCGCAGGGCAAGCAGCTCGTCGGGTTGGAAACGATGGCGTTTCAGATCAACGCGATCTCGGGCCTTTCGGAGGACGTGCAGGTGTCGCTGCTGAAGGCGACTGTCGCGACGATTGAGCTGCGCGACGACGCCCTCGAGGTCATGCACCGAAGCTACCTCGGGCGCGATCTCGGCACCTCGTTGCCGTTCACGCGGCACATCGTCGAGCGGGCCGGCCATGACGCCGCAGGTGTCGATGCGCTCGAGCGCGACATCGCCACCAAGCGAAACTACGGCATGAGGGACGCCGCACGGCCGCTGCTGCAGCGAGGCGGAGCCTTCATCGCGGTCGGCGCCATGCACCTGTTGGGCAAAGAGGGGCTGGTCGAGCTGTTCCGGGCGGACGGCTATACGGTCACGCCCGTCGAGTGATCTAGCTCATTTTATTGCAGAATTTGGCTTGAACGGCGGGGCGCTTCGCGCTTCTGCCCGCTCCGGCGTGTGAATATCCGGGTCCTCCCGGTCGGCACACCCTTGCGCCCGCCCTTCGATCGACATAAAGATATCCTTATATGTTTATGCGAAGGAGTTGGGACTAGTCCCATCATGCGTCCGGCGCCGCTCGACTTCAACTCGCTGCATTCGGCGCTCCGCGCGGCCGGTGAGGAGACGCGGCTGCGCGTGTTGGCGTTGCTCGCCGAGGCGGAGCTGACCGTCTCCGATCTCACCAAGATCCTGCGCCAGTCGCAGCCACGCATCTCGCGGCACCTGAAGCTGCTCGCCGAGGCCGGCCTGGTCGATCGTTTCCGCGAGGGAAGCTGGGCCTTCTATCGACTGGGCGAGCGCGGCGGCGTTGCTGACATTGCGCAGACGCTGGTCGCGCGGCTCGACCCGAATGATCCGGTGGTGCTGCGTGATCGCGGGCGGCTTGCGGCGGTGCGGGCGGCTCGGGCCGCCGCGGCGCAAACCTACTTCTCGCAGCATGCCGCCGAATGGGATCGCATCCGCCGCCTGCACGTCGCCGACGCGGCGGTCGAGAGCGCGATCGAGACCGCGCTCGCCGACCGGCCGATTCGTTCGCTGCTCGATCTCGGCACCGGAACCGGGCGCATGCTCGAGCTGTTCGGTCCGCAGATCGAGCGCGGGCTCGGCATCGACATGTCGCTCGACATGCTGGCGCTGGCGCGCGCGCGGCTTGAGCGCGCCGGCCTGAAGCATTGCAGCGTGCGGCAGGGCGACATCTACGAGCTGCCGGTGCCGAAGGATTCCTTCGACGTCGTGCTGATTCATCAGGTGCTGCACTTCCTCGATGACGGGGCGCGCGCGATCGCCGAGGCCGCACGCACGCTGCGCCCGCAGGGGCGGCTGCTGGTGGTCGACTTTGCGCCGCATGACCTCGAATTTCTGCGCGAGGAGCATGCGCATCTGCGCCTCGGCTTCGCGGCCGAGACGGTCGAGCAATGGATGCGGGCCGCCGGTCTCGATGTGGCGTTGCATCGCGTGCTGCCGCCCGAGCCTGGCTCGGAAGGAAAGATCGCCGTGTCGTTGTGGCTCGGGCGAGACCCGCGTTTCGCAGTCGTCTCGCCTGCGCAAGGAGTGGCATGAATGACTGATCGTGCAAGTCGTCTTGTCGGTGCACCGCGCATCCGCGTGTCGTTCGAGTTCTTCCCGCCGAAGACCGAGGAAATGGAGCGCACGCTCTGGGACTCGATCGAGCGGCTTGCGCCGCTGCGCCCGAACTTCGTCTCCGTCACCTACGGTGCCGGCGGCTCGACGCGCGAGCGCACTCACGCCACCGTGAAGCGCATCCTGGCCGAGACCGCGCTCGTCCCGGCCGCGCACCTGACATGCGTCAGCGCGACGCGTGGCGAAGTCGACGACGTGATCCGCGCCTATCACGAGGCCGGCGTGCGCCACATCGTGGCGCTGCGCGGCGATCCGGTCGGCGGGGTCGGGGCGAAATACGCGCCGCATCCGGGCGGATACGAGAACGGTGCTGACCTCGTGGGTGGCATCAAGCGCCTCACCAATGCGGAAGTGTCGGTCTCGGCCTATCCGGAGAAGCATCCGGATTCCACCACGGTCGAGGCCGACATCGACATGCTGCAGGCCAAGGTCGACGCGGGCGCGTCGCGCGCAATCACGCAGTTCTTCTTCGATAACGATCTCTACTTCCGCTATCTTGAGCGTGTGCGCGCGCGCGGCATTTCGATTCCGGTGACGCCGGGCATCCTGCCGGTGCAGAACTTCAAGCAGGCAAAGAGCTTCGCCGAGCGCACCGGCGCCTCGGTGCCGGATTGGCTGGCGCAGCGTTTCGACGGGCTCGACGATGACCCCGCGACCCGCAAGCTGATCGCGGCGGCGATCGCGGCCGAGCAGGTGTTCGACCTGGTCGATCGCGGAGTGAGCGATTTCCATTTCTACACCATGAATCGCGCCGATCTCGTCTACGCCATCTGCCATCTGCTCGGTCTGCGTCCCGCCGTGAAGGAAGCCGCGTAATGAGCGTTGCCAAAGTTCTCCGCGCCGAGGCCGAAAAGCGCATCCTCGTGCTCGACGGCGCGATGGGCACGATGATCCAGGACTACAAGCTGGATGAGGCGGGCTATCGCGGCGCGCGCTTCGACGCGTGGAATCGCGAGGTGCGCGGCAACAACGACCTGCTCAATCTCAGTCAGCCCAAGGCGGTGCGCGACATCCATCTCGCTTACTTTCGCGCCGGCGCCGACATCGTCTCGACCAACACGTTCTCCTCGACCCGCGTCGCGCAAGCCGACTACGGCATGGAGGAGATCGCCTACGAGCTGAACTTCGAGGGCGCGCGGCTGGTGCGCGCAGCCGCGATCACGGCCGAGAACGAGGACGGCCGCAAGCGCTTCGTCGCGGGCGCGCTCGGGCCGACCAATCGCACCGCGTCGATCTCGCCGGACGTGAGCAATCCGGGGTTTCGCGCCATCACCTTCGACCAGCTGCGCGAGGCCTATGCCGAGCAGGTGCGCGGTCTGCTCGATGGCGGCGCGGACGTTCTGCTGATCGAGACGATCTTCGACACGCTGAACGCCAAGGCGGCGATCCACGTGATCCTCGACGAGACCGACGCGCGCGGCGTCGCAGTGCCGATCATGATTTCCGGCACCATCACGGATCTGTCCGGGCGATTGCTGTCGGGTCAGACGCCGGCCGCGTTCTGGAACTCGGTGCACCACGCGGCGCCGCTCTCGGTCGGGCTCAACTGCGCGCTCGGCGCCAAGGAAATGCGCGCGCATATCGCGGAGCTCGCGCGCATCGCCGATACGTTGGTGTGCGCCTATCCGAATGCCGGATTGCCGAACGAGTTCGGCCTCTATGACGAGAGCCCGGACTACATGGCGGAACTGCTTGCGGAATTTGCCAGCGCCGGCCTCGTCAACATCGTCGGGGGCTGCTGCGGCACCACGCCGGCGCATATCCGTGCGATCGCGGAGCGCGTCGCCGGCAAGGCGCCGCGCAAGCTGCCCGACGTGAAGCCGATGCTGCGCCTCTCCGGTCTCGAGCCGTTCACGCTGACGGCGGAAATTCCCTTCGTCAATGTCGGCGAGCGCACCAACGTGACCGGCTCGGCCAAGTTCCGCAAGCTGATCACCGCGGGCGATTACACCGCCGCGCTCGCGGTCGCGCGCGATCAGGTCGAGAACGGCGCGCAGGTCATCGACGTCAACATGGACGAGGGCTTGCTCGAGTCCGAAGCCGCGATGGTGACGTTCCTCAATCTGGTTGCGAGTGAGCCCGACATCGCGCGCGTGCCGGTGATGGTCGACTCATCGAAGTTCAGGATCATCGAGGCCGGCCTGAAATGCGTGCAGGGCAAGGCGGTGGTGAACTCGATCTCGCTGAAAGAAGGCGAGGAGGAGTTCATCAAGCACGCCAAGACCGTGCGCCGCCACGGCGCCGCCGTGGTGGTGATGGCGTTCGACGAGAAGGGGCAGGCCGACACGTTCGCGCGCAAGACCGCGATCTGCAAGCGCGCCTATGACATCCTCACCCGTGAGGTCGGTTTCCCGCCGGAAGACATCATCTTCGATCCGAACATCTTCGCGATCGCGACCGGTATCGAAGAGCACAATAACTACGGCGTCGACTTCATCGAGGCGGCGCGCTGGATCCGCCAGAACCTGCCCGGCGTGCACATTTCCGGCGGCGTGTCGAACCTGTCGTTCTCGTTCCGCGGCAACGAGCCGGTGCGCGAGGCGATGCACTCGGTGTTTCTCTATCACGCGATCAAGGCCGGCATGGACATGGGCATCGTCAATGCCGGCCAGATGGCGGTCTATGACGATCTCGACCCGGAGCTGCGCGAGGCGTGCGAGGATGTCGTGCTCAACCGCCGGGCCGATGCCTCCGAGCGGCTGCTCGGCATTGCGCAGCGGTTCGCCGGCAAGGGGAGGGAGGCCAAGGAGGCCGATCTCGCCTGGCGCGAGTGGGAGGTCGACAAGCGCCTCAGCCACGCGCTGGTGCACGGCATCACGGATTACATCGCCGAGGACACCGAGGAGGCGCGCAAGGGCGCGAGCCGCGCGCTCGACGTGATCGAAGGCCCGCTGATGGCCGGCATGAACGTGGTCGGCGACCTGTTCGGCTCCGGCAAGATGTTCCTGCCGCAGGTGGTGAAGTCCGCGCGCGTGATGAAGCAGGCGGTCGCCTACCTCTTGCCGTTCATGGAGGCCGAGAAGAAGGCGAGCGGCGCGACCGAGCAGAAGTCCGCCGGCAAGGTCGTGATGGCGACCGTGAAGGGCGATGTGCACGACATCGGCAAGAACATCGTCGGCGTCGTGCTCCAGTGCAACAATTACGAGGTGATCGATCTCGGCGTGATGGTGCCGGCGACCAAGATTCTGGAAACCGCCAAGGCCGAGAAGGCCGACATCATCGGTCTCTCCGGCCTGATCACCCCCTCGCTCGACGAGATGTGTCATGTGGCGGCCGAGATGGAGCGCGAGGGCTTCGCGCTGCCGCTGCTGATCGGCGGCGCGACTACCAGCCGCGTGCACACGGCCGTGAAGATCCATCCGAATTACCGGCGCGGGCAGACCGTGTACGTGACCGACGCGAGCCGCGCAGTCGGGGTGGTGTCGCAGCTGATGTCGAAGCAGCTCTCCGGCGCGTTCGTCAGCGAGGTGCGCGACGAATATGCCAAGATCGCGGCCGCACATGCGCGCGGCGAGGAGAACAAACGGCGCTTGTCTCTCAAGGACGCGCGCCGCAATGCGCTGCAGCTCGACTGGGGAAGCTACGTTCCGCCCGAGCCGAGCTTTCTCGGCACGCGCGTGTTTGCGGATTATTCGATTGCCGAGCTGGTCGACTACATCGACTGGTCGCCGTTCTTCTCGACCTGGGAGCTCACCGGCAAATTCCCCGCTATCCTCGACGATGAAAAATTCGGCGAGGCCGCGCGCTCGCTCTATGACGACGCGCAGGCGATGCTGAAGAAGATCATCGCCGAGAACTGGTTCAAGGCCGCCGCGGTCGTCGGCTTCTGGCCGGCGCAGTCGGAAGGCGACGACATTGTGCTCGAGAACGGCGAGGTGCTGCACACGCTGCGCCAGCAGCTCGCGCGGCGCGAAGGCCGCGCCAATGTGGCGCTTGCGGACTTCATCGCGCCAAAGAGCTCGGGCGTGCAGGACTATGTCGGGGCGTTCGCGGTCACCGCCGGCATCGGCGAGGATGTTATCGCGGACCGCTTCAAGCACGCGAACGACGACTATTCCTCGATCATGGTGAAGGCGCTGGCGGATCGTCTCGCCGAAGCCTTCGCGGAACGCATGCATCAGCGCGTCCGCAAGGAGCTGTGGGGCTACGTGCCGCACGAGACGCTGGCTAACCGCGAGCTGATCGAGGAGAAATATCGCGGCATTCGGCCGGCGCCCGGCTATCCGGCGCAGCCGGACCACACCGAGAAGGCGACGCTATTCCGTCTGATCGACGGCGAGCGCATCGGCGTGAAGTTGACCGAGAGCTTTGCGATGTGGCCGGGCGCTTCGGTGTGCGGGCTCTATTTCAGTCACCCGGAGGCGCACTATTTTGGCGTCGGCAAGATCGAGCGCGATCAGGTCGAAGACTATGCCAAACGCAAAGGCTGGAGCGTCGGCGAGGCGGAGCGCTGGCTCGCGCCGATCCTGAACTACGATCCGCTCGCGTTCGCGCGGCAGGCCGCGGAGTAGTTCGCCCCTCCATCGTCATGCCCCGCGAAGGCGGGGCACCCCGTAAACGCACACGGTGAGAGTCGCGAGAGAACGGCGACTACTGGGTCACCCGCTTTCGCGGGTGATGACAATCGAGGATTTTGCGCGTGCTCTTCAAAAACAAACACCGGGACAACGATCCCGGTGTTCTCAAACTCTGCTTAGGCATCTCCGAATAGCGAACCTTAAATCCCCTTCGCTTCGAAATGCTCTTCGGATTGGCTTGTTGGACTTCCCGAACTCAGAACGCCCCCAGAATAATTGCGGTCACGAAGACGAGTGCCGTGAACGCCATCAGGACATCGAGCTTCAAGGCTAGACCCACGTGCAGCCTCCTCGCTGTTGGTCACTACGTAATTCTACCAAAGTCGAACGCGGAGCCGAAGCAGATAACGTGCTGCAACGCGGCAAACCGTGCACAAAGCTCACGGTTGCGGGCGTCAACGCGCTGATACCCTTCTGTTATTTCAGCATCGCGTGCGGCCGCGGAAGATCCGCGGTACCGGTAGCCGGTGGTAGATTGCGCAGCGTCAACTGCCCTGAGCGAGCGCCTGCTCGGTGAACAGCGCGGCTTCGAGCGCGGCGCGGTCGCGGCCGAATCGGCCGACGATCTGCACGCCGAGCGGCATGCCGGCGCTATCGCTCAGGCCCGGCACGTTCACGCATGGCGTGCCCATCAGCGTCCACAGCAAGTTGAAGATCGCGAGCCCGGTCGCCGAGATGCCATGCGGTGCTGCGCCCGGCGCCGACGGCGTGAGGATCACGTCGAACTCGCCCATCAGGTCGGCGAGCGCGAGGCGCGCGCGTTTCGCGATCCGGCGCGCATCGTCATAGGCGTCGACACCGATCTTGTTCGCCTCCTCGAGCATGTCGCGCGTCTTCGGTCCGAGCAGGTCGCGCTTGTGGTCGTATTCGAACGCGTAGGAGCGTGCGGCCTCGTGCAGCATGATGGTCTTGTGCGCGCGCCACGCATCCTCGAGCAGCGGCGGCAGCGTCGCGTCCTTGACGCTCGCGCCCGCGCGCTCGAGCGCGCGCGCGGCCGTGGTGACCGCGTTCTGCATGTCGGCGCTCGCCTCGGCCCAGATATGCGTGTGCATCAGCGCGACGCGCGGCGCCGACGGCGATGCGCGATCGACGCGCAGGTCGCGTCCCGACATTGCGGCGGTCGCGAAGGCGACGTCCGCAACGCCCGCGCCGTAGAGCCCGACCGTGTCGAGCGACCAAGCGTAGCACTTCATCCCGATCGTCGGCAGCAGCTTGTAGGAAGGCTTGAACGCGGCGACGCCACAAAACGCAGCCGGGCGGATCACTGAACCCGCGGTCTGCGAGCCGGTCGCGATCGGCACCATGCCGGCCGCAACCGCGGCGGCCGAGCCGGACGACGAGCCGCCCGGCGTGTGCTCGAGATTGTGCGGGTTGCGCGTCTTGCCGGTCTGCTGATGTGCAAACTCCGTGGTGACGGTCTTGCCGAGAATGACCGCGCCGGCGCGGCGCAGCATCGTGACGGGCGCGGCGTCGCCCGCCGGTTGATGCCCCTTGTAGGCCGCGGAGCCGTATTCGGTCGGCATGTCATAGGTGTCGTAGATGTCCTTCAGGCCGACCGGCAGGCCGCGCAGCGGCGCGGCTGCGAGCCGTCGCGCGTCCTCGCGCGCAAGCTTTCGCGCGCCGGCGATGTCGAGATACGTGAAGGCGCCGACGTCGTCCTCGCGCGCCGCAATCGCCGCCGCGCAAAGATCCACGATCGCCTCGGGCGTGATCTCGTTCGCCTCGACGCGGCGCGCGAGATCAAGAGCGGAAAGCAGACGGTCGGGACGGGAGAGCATGCGGGATCCTTATGAGGTGAAAGCACCGTAGCCCGGATGGAGCGTCAGCGAAATCCGGGATGGGGCCGTGCCAAGAGTCCCGGATTGCGCTTCACTCCATCCGGGCTACGACGCGTGCCGCGTGCCATCATTAAAGCATTCCTAAACGAATTGCTCACATTCTCCACACATGGCGTGGAGAGTGGCCCGGTATCTCGTCGGCTCCCTCGTCGTCCTCGGTCTCGCGGCCTGCGGCCATCATTGGCTTGCGGAGCGTGACGCGTGGCGGCATGAGGCCGAAGTTGCATGCCTCAAATCAGGACAGGTCAAGGAAAGCGCGATGCTGATCCGCGTCGAGCCGATCAACGGACCTGGCATCTGCGGGGCGGATTTTCCATTGCGCGTTGCGGCGATCGGCGAGGGTGGCCCGATCGGCTTTAATGACGAATTGCGCCCGCCTGGCGCGATTCCGAACGCGCCGCGCCAGCCGCTTGCAAACCCGCCATATGCGCCGCGCGTGACCGCGCCGTCTTACGAGTCCTATCCAGCGCAGAGCTCGCAATATCCGCAAAGCTATCCGGCGCAGACCTATCCGCAGCCGTCATACCCACAGCAGCCTTATCCGCAACAGTCCTACCCGCAACAGCCCTATCCGCAGCAATCTTATCCGCAGAGCTATCCGCAATCGGCCACCACGCCGATGCGGCTCTCGCCGCCTGGTGTCGCGCCGGCAGATGCCGAGCCGGTCGAGGACGACGCCGAAGAATTCGAGCAGCAGACCTACCCGAGCGCGCCCGGCGCGCCCTATCGGCCGATGCCGCGCGCGCCGAACTACGGCCAGTCCGCGCCGCAAACGATGCCTTCGCGGCCGCAAGCCTATCCGCCGGCGCAAGCGGTGCCGCTCGGGCGCGAGCGCGGCCCGGTGACCACCGGCGCCGTGACGGTGCAGCCGGCGGCAACGCTCGCATGCCCGATCGTGTCGTCGCTCGACAATTGGTTTGCCAATGGCGTGCAGCCGGCGGCGATGAGGTGGTTCGGCGTCCCGGTCGCCGAGATCAAGCAGATCTCGGCCTACTCCTGCCGCGGCATGAACGGCCAGCGCGGCGCGAAGATCTCCGAGCACGCGTTCGGCAATGCGCTCGACATCGCGGCGTTCACGCTCGCGGATGGCCGGCGCATCACCGTGAAGGATGGCTGGCGCGGCGCGCCGGAGGAGCAGGGCTTTCTGCGCGACGTCCAGGGCTCGGCCTGCCAGCTGTTCTCGACCGTGCTGGCGCCCGGCTCGAACGCGTTCCACTACGACCACATCCATGTCGACCTGATGCGGCGCGGAAGCGGACGCGTGATCTGTCAGCCGCAGGCGATCCCGGGCGATGTGGTCGCGGCGCGCGTCGGCAATCGTTACGCGCGTCACGATGGCGGTGTCACCGGCTCGATCAAGAGCGACGAGCCGAAGCGGATCACGCGCAAGGCAAGCCTGTTCCGGATGCGCGGGCGCGACGAGGTCTATGACGGTCTTCCAAACGCGGTGCCGGGCGAAGACTGAAGCGTTTGTTAATTCGTGCCCCGCTGTACTGCGGTTTCGCAGTACCGCCGGCAAACCATGCTTCGCAAGCATTTAGCTACGCATTTGTGGTTTCTTCCGTAGCGGCAAGGTGGGCCGCAGATGCGGGTGATGCTGGTAGACCCGAGCCGTACGATGCGGCTCTTTGTGATGCGCCTGCTCGAGGCGGGCGGTCACGTGGTGGCGACATGCGCGACCGGAGCCGAAGCGCTCGCCGCCATGCGCGCCGATGCAGAAATCACCGCGCTCATCACCTCGGGCGAGCTCGACAGCGACATGTCGGGACTCGAGCTGTGCTGGGAAACGCGCGTGCTCGCCGGGCGCGATCGGCCGATCTACGTCATTCTGATGTCGTCGAGCATCGACAAGAGCAAGCTCAGCGAAGCGCTCGATTCCGGTGCCGACGATTTCATCTCCAAGCCCCCGGTCGCCGACGAGCTCTACGCGCGCTTGCGCGCCGCCGAGCGTCTCGGCGCGATGCAGCGCGAGCTGGTGCGGCTCGCGCTGATCGATCCGCTCACGGGTCTTTCCAACCGTCGTGCCTTCTTCGAGCGCGCCGTGGAGGCGTGCGCGCGCTGCGCGCAGGCCGGCGCGCTCACGGCGATCATGTTCGACATCGATCACTTCAAGCGGATCAACGATCTCTATGGCCACGACGTCGGCGACCAGGCGATCGCGAGCGTGGCGAATGTCGCCGGCCGCCAGGGCGCGCTCGCCGGCCGGCTCGGCGGCGAGGAGTTCGCGATCCTGATCGAGGGGGGCCGCCTCGATGCCGGCGTCGCGCTGGCCGAACGGCTGCGCGGGGAGATTGCGGCGTTGCGCTTCGATGCAGCGGGCGAGGTGATCAAGCTCACCTGCTCGTTCGGCGTCAGCGAACGCAAGAGCGGCGAGAGCGTCGATGATCTGTTGAAACGCGCCGATGTCGCGCTCTACGCGGCGAAGACCAGCGGCCGCAATCGCGTGATCGCGGCGGATGCAACGGATCTCGGGATTGTCCAGGGCCCGCAACCGCCGCCGCGCTTTCGCGCCGAGGAGCGGGTCGAAAAGCAAGATTTGATGCACGCAGCCGTCGGCTGACTTTGCATGTAGCCCGGGTGAGCCTTAAGCGCGTTTACGCGCGTCTTCGACGCGCTACGGCGATACCCGGGATGGGCGGTGCAAGTTGGAGCGCCGTCCCGGATGCCGCGCTCACGCGCTCATCCGGGCTACACAGCCGGCGGACCATGTAGCCCGGGTGAGCGAAGCGATACCCGGGATGGGCGGTGCAAGTTGAACCGCAGCCCCGGATATCGCGCTTACGCGCTCATCCGGGCTACAAACTCACCAGAACCAATATTTCGATTTGACTGCGCAGCGCCGATAGCCCCACTCCCACCAGCATTCGCGGTAGTAGCGCCGCGCGTCGACGCCGACCGGCTGCTCTTCATATTCGCCGCCCGCCTGATAGGCGGGGCCGGGCACCACATAGGCCGGACCCTCGGGCGCCGCGATCACGCCGGACGGACGACCGTAGACGGGGGACTGCGCGTAGCCATAGGACGGCGGCGGTGCATAGCCGTAGGACGGCGCCGGTACCGGTGCTGGGTAAGCATAAGCGGGCGGCGGCTGGTAGGCGGGGGGTGGCGGAGGCGGCGCGGCGCTGTAGCCGGCAGGCGGCGGGCCGTAATCGGGTGACACCACATCGGCGGCCTCGGCCGAGACCGACAGGCCGCCGGCAGCTGCGATCGAAGCAACGAGCATCAACGTGCGCATAGGTTTCTCCTCTGCACACGATCGTTGCCGGGAGACAAGGTGAATCTGTGGCGGAAAACGAACGCCGCCGCGGTGAGCCCGCGACGGCGTTATCATATTGTTAAGAAGCTACCACCAGCGCTTCAGCTCGCAGCGACGACGGCCCCAATCCCACCAGCAGTCGCGATAGTAACGGTCGCCGTTGATGTAGATGGCCTGATCGTCATAGGTAGCGCCCGGCGCGACCGTCACGGCGGGCGGCGCGAGATAGACTTGGCTCTGCGCCATGCCCGGCGCCACGTAGGTCGTCCCGGGAGCCACATAGGTGGTGCCGGGCGCCACATAAGAGTCGCTGTAGTAATATTGCGCGGAGGCGGCGCCCGGGATCGCAAGCGCTGCAACTGCCGACGCGGCAAACAGAATCTTTCGCATTGACGTGCTCCATCTGGTTCCAGATTGCCCAGAGCGAGAACGCTTGTGCATCGCGGAGTGTTCCGGGAACCAACTTGTTCCGAATGGGGCGGCCTTGCCTCGCGCGGCTTTCGATGACGCGAGTCGCGTCGATGACGCGGGTCGATGACGCGAGTTGCGCGTGCGAGATTCGCGTAGTGCATGGCGCATGCATTCGGTGTCGTGACGAATGCTACGCGTCGCGCGGCGGCATCATCGCGATGGCGTGCGGCGCGTCGGCTTTCGCCATGGCGAAACAACAGGCCATCAAGAGCCCGACCGCACCCGGGCGCGGCCGCCCTTAGCCCAATTGTGAACAGCCGGCGCACAACTCGAGGCTTGTGGATGGCAGGCGATCTGTCCCAGACTAAGGTTCGTGCTGCTGGAATACCAACGTGGTCCCGGCGGTTTATCGCTCAGAGCGGCTCCAAAACGCCGCCGAGCTCGAGGGAGGGTTCAGCATGTCCACAAAATCCCGCGCGCCGAAGATTGCAACCCGGCGTGGTCTTCTGCTCGCGGCGGGTGCAACCGCAGTCGCCGCTCCGTACATCCGCAACGCCGAAGCGGCCGATACCACGGTCTGGAAGGTCCAGACCTCCTGGCCGGCCGGCGTCGGCCTCAACACGTTCAAGACCTGGTGCGCGTCGATCAAGGAGAAGACCGGCGGCGAGCTCGAGTTCAAGCCGTTCGCCGCGAAGGAAGTCGTCGGCGACTTCGAGCTGCTCGACGGCGTGAAGAACGGCGTGCTCGAAGCGATGAACTCGTTCACGCTGTACTGGGCCGGCAAGGTCCCAGCCACGGCGTTCCTGTCGTCATATTTGATGGGCCTGCGCTATCCGCATGAATGGGACGTGTTCTTCTACGGCAATGGCGGGTTGAAGCTCGCGCGCGAGGTGTTCGCCAAGCAGAACATGATGTATGTCGGACGCATCCACCACGGCCCGAACATCATCCACTCGAAGAAGCCGATCCGCTCGATCGACGACTTCAAGGATCTCAAGCTGCGCGTGCCCGGCGGCATGATCGCCGAAGGCTTTGCGGCGATCGGCGCCAAGACCACGCTGCTCCCGGGCGGCGAAGTATTCTCGGCGCTGGAGAAGGGCACGATCGAAGCCGCCGACTACACCGGCCCCGCCGTCAACTGGGATCTCGGCTTCCAGCAGGTGACGAAGTACATCTGGATGGGACCGGCCGGACTGGAATCGATCTATCAGCCAGTCGACCTGATGGATTTTTGCGTCGGCATGAATCACTGGAACAAGCTCTCGCCCAAGATGAAGCTGTGGGTCGAGCACGAGGTCGAGGCCTACTCATCGCTCCATCACGGCGCGATCCAGAAAGCCGACATGGATGCGTGGGCGAAATTCATCAAGGCGGGAATCGAGATCAATCGGCTGCCGGTCTCGGAGCTGGAGAAATTCCAGCGCGTCGCGGTGCCGATCTGGTTCAAATGGGCCAACAAGGACAAGGACGCGGCGCGCATCTTCAAGGCGCAGCTCGAGGTGATGGAGTCGCCGTCGTTCGGTTACGTGACGCCCGACATGTATCAGGGCCAGAAGCTCGACCTCTAGGTTACGCACGATCTCGACGGCGGCGCGGACCGTCCGCGCCGCCGTCGTCGCGATTGGGGAGCGCGGGGGCGCGGCCCCTCATCGCCAAGACAAAGAATCATTCCTTGTGAGCGCAGGGGAAACCGGGGACGCGCATGCCCAGTCTGCCTTTCGTACTGCCCCATTGGCTCTATTGGGGCACGCTGATCGTTTTCCCGTTCATCGCGATGTACTTCGTGAACCGCCAGTTGCGGCGCGGCGTTCCGCAGGGGCCGTCGCTCTTCATCGCGTATCTGTTCTGGCTCTGCTCCGGCTTCATGGGCCTGCATCGCTTCTACCTGCGCAACAATTGGGGCTTCGTCTTCATCCCGGTCTTCCTCGCGATCCTTTACACTACGGATGTCATCCGCGACCGCCGCGAGGATGTCTCGCGCACACGCGCGGCCTCCGAGACCGCGATCTCGCAGCTCTCGCGCGCGCAAATTCCCGCCGGCACGACCGCGACGCCGCAGCAGCAGGAAGCGCTTGCGAAGGCGCAGGCCGCGGAGGCAAAGACCAAGTCGGAATACGCCGACGCGCAGGGCGATCTCGAGCGCTGGCGCAGCTACTCGCGCTGGCTCGCGATTCTGATGGCCGTGATGCTGCTGGTCGATGCTGTGCTGCTGCCCGGCCTCACGCGCGCGCAGCGCGCACGCGAGGCGCAAGAGCGCGCGACCGCACCGCCGGTGGTGGCGGTGCCCGACGTGCCGCAAGTCGGCACGCATGAGGATCCGACGCTGCGCGTGCACACGCGTTTCACCGACGCCATCGAGAAGGTCAACATCCGCGCCGGCGAGTTCGTCGCCTACTGGGCCGTCATTTCGGTGTTTGGCTATTATTACGAGGTGATCGCGCGCTTTGCGTTCAACTCGCCGACCAACTGGCTGCATGAAAGCATGTTCCTGATGTACGGCATGCAATACATGCTGGCCGGTGCCTACGCCTATCAATCCGATCAGCATGTCCGCGTCGACGTGTTCTACGTGAAGTTCTCGACCCGCGGGAAGGCGATCGCCGACATCATCACCTCGGTGTTCTTCTTCATCTTCGTGATCACCATGCTGGTCACGAGCTATCGCTTCGCGATGGACAGTTTCAATCCCGGCGGCACCGGCGAGGTGTCGTTCACCGAATGGGGAGTCCAGTACTGGCCGGTGAAGCTGATGATGCCGATCGGCGCCGCACTGCTCGCGCTGCAGGGGCTGTCGAAGCTGATCAAGGACATCGTCATCGTCGTGCGCGGGAGAGCGTAAGCCATGGGTTGGGAAATCGATATTGCATGGCTGACGCTGCTCTTGTTCGGCTCGCTTGCCGTGCTGCTCGCGCTCGGCCTGCCGATGGCGTTCTGCACCGGCTCGCTCGCGGTGGTGTTCCTGTTCCTGTTCGGCAACTCCGCGATCCTCAACATGCTGCCGTCGCGGATCTTTCCGTTCATGACGGACTATCAGCTCTCCGCCGTGCCGCTGTTCATCTTCATGGCCGCGATGCTGGAGAAGGCCGGCATCATCGAGGAGTTGTTCGACGCGGTGTACAAATGGCTCGGCGCCGTGAAGGGCGGGCTTGCGGCCGCGACCGTGCTCGCCTGTACGGCACTCGCCGCCATGGTCGGCGTGGTCGGCGCGACCGAGGTGACTATGGGCATGATCGCGCTGCCGGCGATGTTGCGGCGCGGCTACGACCAGAAGCTTGCCTGCGGCTCGCTGCTCGCCGGCGGTACGCTCGGCATCCTGATTCCGCCCTCCGTGATGGCGATCGTCTACGCCGTGGTGGCGCAGCAGTCGCTCGGCGAGCTGCTGGTCGGCTCGATCTTTCCCGGGCTGCTGCTGTCGGGGCTCTACATCGCCTACATTCTCGTCCGCTGCTACATCAACCCCAAGCTCGGGCCGGCGCTGCCGCCGGAAGAGCGGGTCAGCACGCGCGAGAAGCTGCGGCTGTTGCAAAACACCATCGCGCCGATCCTGTTGATCCTGCTGGTGCTCGGCGTGATCTTCGTCGGCATCGCGACGCCGGTGGAAGCCGCCGGCATCGGCACCTTCGGCGCGCTGTTCGTCTCGGCGCTGCATCGCCGGCTCAACTGGCCGGCGGTGCAGGAAGCCGCGATCGCGACCTTGAAGGCGACCGCGATGGTGATGTGGATCTTCTTCGGCGCCACGATGTTCGTCGGCTTCTTCATCGTGAAGGGCGGGCAGACCTTCGTGGCGAACACGATCCTCGGCACCGGCCTGCCGCCTTACGGCATCCTCGCGCTGATGATGGTGATCCTGTTCGTGCTCGGCATGTTCATCGACTGGGTCGGCATCCTGCTGCTCACGGTGCCGATCTTCCTGCCGATCATGAAGAGCCTCGAATGGGGCGGGCTGTTTGGCTTGCCCGGCGTGCGCACCGAAGACGTGCCGCTGTGGTACGGCGTCATCTTCATGGTGAACATGCAGATGGCGTTCCTGTCGCCGCCATTCGGCTATTCGCTGTTCTACTTGAAGAGCGTCGCGCCGCCGGAGATCACCATGGCGACGATCTTCCGCTCCGCGGTGAACTTCATGGCGCTGCAATGGCTCGGCGTCGGCCTCTGCATCGTGTTCCCGCAGATCGTGCTGTGGCTGCCGAGCGTGTTGTATGCGCGGTGAGGGGCCGACCAGCTTGAGTAGGGCGGGCAAAGCGCGTCCCGCGGTAGCGGGACGCCGCGTGCCCGCCGCCGCGGTGGCGGGCACGGCGCGTTCCGCGCCTTTGCCCGCCCTACGGCTGCTCTAATCCGCCTTCCCGTATCCGCCCGCAGTCGGTGTCTGGATGATCAGCGCCTCGCCCGCATAGATCACGGTCGCGTCGCAGCCTTGCAGCTTCTCGATCGCGCCATCGAGGCGCCGCACCGAGTTTTGCCCGACCTGACCGTTCTCGCCGCCTTCAAGACCAAACGGCGGCACCACGCGGTGGCCGGTTAAGAGCGTGCACTCCATCTTTTCCAGGAAGCGGATGGTACGGCGGATGCCGTCGCCCGCGTTCCATTGGCCGCGCCCGCCTGAGCCTTTGCGGATGTGGAAGTCCTCGAGCACGACCGGATAGCGAAACTCGAGAATCTCCGGATCGGTGAGGCGCGTGTTGGTCATGTGCGTGTGCACCGCGTCGGTGCCGGGGAAGCCCGGCCCCGCCGGCGAGCCGGAGCAGATCGTCTCGTAGTACTGATACTTGGCGTTGCCGAAATTGACGTTGTTCATCGTGCCCTGCGCGCAGGCCATGGCGCCGAGCGCGCCGAACAGGCAATTGGTCACCGCCTGGCTCACCTCGACATTGCCGGCAACGACGGCGGCCGGATATTCCGGCGTGAGCATCGTGCGCCGCGGGATCACGATGTTGATCGGACGCAGGCAGCCGGCATTCATCGGGATGTCGTCATCGACCATGACGCGGAAGACGTAGAGTACGGCCGCGCGGGTGACGGGCTCCGGTGCATTGTAATTATTCGGCTGCTGCTCCGACGTGCCGGTGAAGTCGACAGTCGCCTCGCGCTTTTCCTTATCAACCGAGATCCGCACCCGGATCGTGGTGCCGAGATCCATCGGATATTCGAACGATGAGTCGTGCAGCCGGTCGATCACACGGCGCACGCTTTCCGCCGCATTGTCCTGCACGTGCTTCATGTAGGCCTTCACCACGGGAAGTGTGAAGTGCTTCACCATCTTGCGCAGCTCGGCGACGCCTTTCTCATTGGCGGCGATCTGCGCCTTCATGTCGTTGACGTTCTGCAGCGGATTGCGCGCGGGATATTTCGCGCTCAGGAGCGCGTCGTAGAGCTCCTTCTCGCGGAAGCGACCGCGGTCGATCACCTTGAAATTGTCGAACAGCACGCCTTCCTCGTGGATGGTCGTGGCGTTCGGTGACATCGAGCCGGGCGAGATGCCGCCGACGTCGGCATGGTGCCCGCGCGACGCGACCCAGAACAGGATGCTCTTCTTCCGGTCGTCGAACACCGGCGTGCACACCGTGATGTCCGGCAGGTGCGTGCCGCCATTGTAGGGCGCGTTGATCACGTAAACGTCGCCCGGTTTGATCCGGCCCTTGTTGTCGCGAATGATGGTCTCGACCGAGCGGTCCATCGAGCCGAGATGCACCGGCATGTGCGGGGCGTTCGCGACCAAGGTGCCGTCCTCGGCGAACACCGCGCAGGAGAAGTCGAGCCGCTCCTTGATGTTCACTGAATACGCCGTGTTCTGCAGTGCGACGCCCATCTGCTCGGCGATCGACATGAACAGGTTGTTGAACACCTCGAGCATCACCGGGTCGGCCTTGGTGCCGATCGCCATGGCGCGCTTGAGCTTCACGACGCGCGTCAGCACCAGATGATTTTTCGCCGTGATCGCCGCCTGCCAGCCGGGCTCGACCACGACAGTCTGGTGCGGCTCGATGATGATCGAGGGGCCATTGACCTTGTGGCCGGGCGCGAGCTGATCGCGCGTGTAGACCGTCGCGTTGTGCCACTTGCCGGCGGAGAAGAATTTCGTGCGGCGCGCCGCCGACGGGAGCTTTGCGCGCGTCAGCCTGTGCGCCTTCTCCTTGAACTTGGCGCCGCCGCCGACCGCCTCGACCGAGACCGCCTCGATCACGAGGTCCTTCTTGCGGTCGATGAAGCCGAACTGCGCCTTGTGCGCCTTCTCGAACGCGGACTTCATGGCGGCGAGCGAGCCCGCCTTCACGACCAGCGCGGTGTCGGTGCCGGCGTAACGGATGTGCGCGCGTACGTGCACCTTGACGTCCTTTTTCGGCACGCCCTGACCGATCACTTCGTCGCCCACGTCTTTCGACAGCCGTTTGGCGATCTTATTCAGCGTGGCGAACGATTTCGCGCCGAAACCTTCCTCGATCGCCTGCTGGCGAGTCGCGCGAATGTCGGCAAGGCCCATGCCGTAGGCCGAGAGCAGCGAGGAGAACGGGTGGATCAGCACCGTCGTCATGCCGAGCGCATCGGCCACCAGACACGCATGCTGGCCGCCGGCGCCGCCAAAGCAATTGAGCGCGTAGCGGGTCACGTCATAGCCGCGCTGCACCGAGATTTTCTTGATTGCGTTCGCCATGTTCTCGACCGCGATTTTCACGAACCCGTCCGCGATCTCTTCCGGGTGCTTGTCGCCGACCTCGCGCGCCAGGTCGTCGAACGCCGCGCGCACCGCCTTGGCGTCGAGCGGCTGGTCCTGTCCGGGGCCGAAGATCTTCGGAAAGAAGTCCGGGATCAGCTTGCCGACCATCACATTGGCATCGGTGACGGCGAGGGGACCGCCGCGGCGATAGCATGTCGGCCCCGGATTGGCGCCGGCGGAGTCCGGGCCGACACGAAAGCGCGCGCCGTCGAAATGCAGGATCGAGCCGCCGCCCGCCGCGACGGTGTGGATCAGCATCATCGGCGCGCGCATGCGCACGCCCGCCACCTCGGTCTCGAATGCGCGCTCATATTCGCCGTCATAGTGCGACACGTCGGTCGAGGTGCCGCCCATGTCGAAGCCGATCAGGCGCGAGAAGCCGGCCTCGCGCCCGGTCTCGGCAAGGCCGACCACGCCGCCGGCGGGTCCCGAGAGGATCGCGTCCTTGCCCTGAAACAACTCGGCCGCGGTGAGGCCGCCGGAGGACATCATGAACATCAGGCGGATTTTGTCGGCAGAGTTGCCGCGAGTCGCAGCGTGCTTCCTCCCCCCTTGTGGGGGAGGGTTGGGGAGGGGGGTAGCCGTGTCACGCTCGATCGTATCCTCGCCGGACCCCCACCCCGCACCCCTCCCCACAAGGGGGAGGGGAGTGGCCGAGTGTGCCTCGCGGCCCGCGCTCAATTGCTCCGCGACTTGCGCCACATATCTCCGCAGGATCGGCGACAGATACGCGTCGACCACCGTGGTGTCGCCGCGGCCGACCAGCTTGATCAGCGGCGAGACCTCGTGGCTGACCGACACCTGGGCAAAGCCCATCTCGCGCGCGAGCGCCGCGACTTCTCTCTCGTGGTCGGCGTAGCGATAGGCATGCATGAACACGATCGCGACGGTCTTGATGCCATCGCGCAGTGCTTCTTCGAGCGCGCCCCGCACGAGCTTGAGGTCGGGCGCCTGCTCGACCGTGCCGTCGGCGCGCACGCGCTCCTCGACTTCGACCACCCGCTCGAACAGCATTTCGGGCTTGATGATGTGCTTGGCGAAGATCTTCGGCCGGTTCTGGTAGCCGACGCGCAGCGCGTCGCGGAAACCCTTCGTGGTCACCAACAGCGTGCGGTCGCCCTTGCGCTCGAGCAGCGCATTGGTCGCGACCGTCGTGCCCATCTTCACGGCGCCGACGCGCCCGGGCGGGATCGGCTGATCCTTCGCGAGGCCGAGCAGGTCACGGATGCCCTGCACGGCGGCGTCGCGATAGGCTTCGGGGTTTTCCGAGAGCAGCTTGTGCGCGGTGAGCGTGCCGTCCGGCTGCCGCCCGACGATGTCGGTGAACGTGCCGCCGCGGTCGATCCAGAAGTCCCAACTGTGTGACGCCGTCTTTGCCATTGCGGTTTTCAGCCCTTCGATCTGCGCCGAGACAAGCGCATCCGCCTCATTAAGTCCAATCGCGATTTGGGATGAGTTTCGATCAACGAATCTTATCAGGATTTCTCGCGCGCGACCTGCACGGCGATCTCCGCCACTTTCTGCGCGGCGAACGAATCCGGCGACGAAGGCCAGCTCACGACGAAGTTCAGGCTCGGCAGTTTCGCGGTGGTCTTCACCGCGCGCAGTTTGCCGATCCCAGCGACATTGTCGAGGATCGCCGGCGGAATGACCGCAATGCCGATACCGTCGAGCGCCATGCGCACCACGGTGGCGAGCGAGGCGCTGGCATGGATCGTGACCGGCAGCCCGGCGCGTGCGAACATCTCGCGCAGCACGATATAGGGATGCGTGTTGCGCGAGAACGTGACGATCGGAAATTTCGCGATCTCGTCGAGCCCGAGCGTCTTCGCGGGTAGTTTGAGCTTATTGCCGGCGACGAAGGCCAGCGGAAATGAGCAGAGCGTGCGGCTGTGGATGTTCGGGTCGCTGATCGGCCCGAGCAGCAGCGCGAGGTCGAGGTCGCGTGCGGTGAGTCGCCCGCGCAGGTTCGGCGAGATGTCGACCTCGATCTCCAGCTCGAGATTGGGGTAGGCGGCGTTGACGCGCTCGATCAGCACCGGCAGCCAGGTGTGCACGATCGTCTCCGAGCAGCCGAGCCGCACGATGCCGCGCATGGTCGAGCGGTCGCCGACCGCTTCGATCAGCTCGGCGCGCAGCCGCATCAGCCGCTCCGCATAGCCGAGCAGCTCCTGGCCTTTCGGCGTCGTGGCGACCACGCGACGGTCGCGTTCGAGCAGCCGCACGCCGAGCACGTCCTCGAGCTGCGAGATCCGCATCGAGACCGCCGGCTGGGTGGTGTTCAGCTTCTCGGCGGCGCCGCGGAAGCTGCGCAGGTTCGCGACCCAGAGGAAGGTTTCGATCGATTTGAAGTCGAGCATGACACGGCCTCTCGGGCTGATAAGCCAAGCTTATCAAACACCATCCGGAAAGACGATTGGACGACATGAGGCCGCTGTCATCTGATTGACAGATACCCGGCCCGCGGCCGGGACCAGACGGAGGGGACCTTCATGCGCGCCGCGACTGCATCCGTCTCTGGGCAAAATCTGAACCTTGCCACCGGCCGCGATGCCCGGCTCGCGGCCCGCGCGGGCGCGCTTGGTGTAACCTCCGGCGTCGCGCCCGGCTATGTGCAGGGCAATCTCGCCATCCTGCCGCACGACTATGCCGAAGACTTCCTGCGCTTCTGCCAGGCCAATCCGAAACCATGCCCGCTGCTCGGCGTGTCGGAGAAGGGCGACCCGAACATTCCGGCGCTCGGCGCCGACCTCGACATCCGCACCGACATTCCGCGCTATCGCGTCTGGCGCGACGGCGTGCTCGCCGAGGAGCCACGCGACATCATGTCGTTCTGGCGCGACGATCTCGTCAGCTTCGTGATCGGCTGCTCGTTCTCGTTTGAAGAAGCACTGCTCGCCGCCGACGTGCCGGTGCGCCACATCGCGCGCGGCACCAACGTGCCGATGTATCGCACGAGCATTGCGACCGCGCGCGCCGGGCGCTTTCACGGACCGCTCGTGGTCTCGATGCGGCCGATGAAGCCGGCGGATGCGATCCGCGCCGTGCAGATCACCAGCCGGTTGCCGTCGGTGCACGGCGCGCCGGTGCATCTCGGTTTTCCCGAGGCGATCGGCATCACGGACCTCGCCAAGCCCGACTACGGCGATGCCGTGCCGGTCGGGCTCGGCGAGCTGCCGGTGTTCTGGGCTTGCGGCGTCACGCCGCAAGCCGCGATCGCGGCCGCGCAGCTGCCATTCGCGATCACGCACGCGCCCGGCTTCATGCTGGTCACCGATTTGAGGAACGCGCAGCTCGCGGTGTGAATTGTCTTGAACGCGTGAGGCGGCGTGGGGATGCCGCAGAGGAGAGGGGAAGGCCAATGACGACAACAACGACGATCAGAACGGACGAGCATCATCCGACCGCCTGGTATGCGCAGATGCAGCCGCGCGAGAAGAACACGTTCTGGGCCTGCACCGGCGGGTGGATTCTCGACGCCATGGATGTGCAGATCTTCTCGTTCGCGATCCCGGCGATCATCGCGGCGTTCGCGATCACCAACGCGGAGGCCGGCCTGATCGGCACCGCGACCTTGCTCACCTCGGCGTTCGGCGGATGGTTCGCGGGCGCGCTCTCGGATCGCTTCGGCCGCGTGCGCACCTTGCAGATCACCATCGCGTGGTTTGCGTTCTTTACATTCCTGTGCGGCTTTGCGCAGAACTACACCCAGCTCTTCATCTTCCGCGCCCTGATGGGGCTCGGCTTCGGCGGCGAATGGGCGGCGGCCGCGGTGCTGATCGGAGAGGTGATCCGCGCCGAGCATCGCGGCAAGGCGGTCGGCGCCATGCAAAGCGGCTGGGCGATCGGCTGGGGCATCGCGGCGCTGCTCGCGACCTGGTTCTTCTCGGTGATGCCGCAGGAGACCGCGTGGCGCGCGCTGTTCTGGGTCGGCATCACGCCGGCCCTGCTGGTGTTCTTCGTGCGGCGCTTCGTCGACGAGCCGCTGGTGTTCGCCGAGACGCAGAGGAACTTGGCCGCTGCCGGCACCAAGGCGAATTTCCTCGAGATCTTCTCGCCCTCGATCCTGAAGACCACGATCCTCACCTGCCTGCTCAGCGTCGGCGCGCAGGGCGGCTACTACGCGATCACCACCTGGCTGCCGACGTTCCTGCGCACCGAGCGCAAGCTGACCGTGCTCGGCACCGGCGGCTATCTCGCGGTCATCATCATCGGCTCGCTGATCGGCTACTGGGTCAGCGCCTGGCTCAACGATCGCATCGGGCGCCGCGCGAACTTCATTCTGTTCGCCTGCTGCTCGGCCGCGACCGTGCTGCTCTATACTCAGCTCCTTGTGGACAACACCATGATGCTGTTCCTCGGCTTCCCGCTCGGCTTCTTCGCGTCCGGCATCTTCTCCGGCATGGGACCGTTCCTTACCGAGTTGTTCCCGACGCGCATGCGCGGCTCCGGCCAGGGCTTTGCCTATAACTTCGGTCGCGGCATCGCGGCGATGAACCCGCTCTTCGTCGGACTGCTGAGCGCGAAGCTGCCGCTCGGCCAGTCGATCGGCGTGTTCGCGCTCGCCGCCTACGGGCTCCTGATCATCGCGGCGCTGCTGCTGCCGGAGACGAAAGGCCGCGTGCTGACGACGGAAGTGGGGTGATGTCGTCATCCCGGCCGAGCGCGTAGCGCGAGAGCCGGGACCCAGTAGACGCAGGCTGTGCGTTCTTGCACACGGCGGTGTTTACTGGGTCCCGGGTCTCGGTCGCTTCGCGCCCTCGCCCGGGATGACGACCGGGAAAGGGTTAAGGAAAGTCACATGCCCCTTGGCGTCTTGATGCTCGACACGCGTTTTGAGCGCTTCGTCGGCGATATTGGAAACCCGCAGAGCTATAGCGAGCCGGTGCTGTTCGAGGTCGTGCGCGGCGCGACCGTCGACAAGGTCGTGCCCGCCAAGGCGCCGCCGCTGATCGAGGACTTCGTCGCGGCGGGCAACCGGCTGATCGCGCGCGGCGCCGATGCGATCACCACCGGTTGCGGCTTTCTGGTTCTCAATCAGGCGGAGCTCGCGGCGCGCCTTGCGGTCCCGGTCGCGACGAGCTCGCTGTTGATGATCCCGATGCTCACGCGGCTGCTGCCGACGGAGAAACGGCTCGGCGTGCTGACCTTCTCGGCCGCCGATCTGACGCCGGCGCATTTTGTCGCAGCCGGCGCGCCGGCGGACACGCCGGTCGAAGGTGTCGCGCAAGGCGGCGTGTTTCAGAAAGCGATCTACGAGCAACCCTGCGATGACGGCATCGCGGCCCGCGAGTCAGAAGTTGTCGCCGCCGCGCAGCGATTGATCGCGCGTCATGCGAATATCGGCGCAATCCTGTTCGAGTGCACCAACTTCCCGCCGCATCGTGCGGCCGTCGCAACTGCCACGAGTCTGCCGATCTATGACGTCTTCACGCTGATCGGGATGCTGCGCTCGGTGCGGCGCTAAGCATTCGTACTTACGAGTCGTTACCGGGCACATCACCACGCGTTACCTCAACTTTACCACTCAGGAACTAAACATGGTCGCTGATCTCGCTGAGGAAGCGCCATGCTCAATCGCCTGTCCGTCAACGCCATCCTGAAGTCCATCTTCGCGCTGCTGCTCGCAATCGTCGTGGCCGGGCTCGTCGTATCGGCGTGGGACTCATGGCGGCGCGTCACGACCGTGACGCGGATCGCGGCGGTCGCCGACGTGACCAGCTACATGTTCACGGCGCTGCACAATCTGCGTGTCGACCGCGCCACCACGTCGCGCGACCTCAACGCCGAGCAACCGGTCACGATGGCCCAGCTGCTCAAGGAAGCGCGTGCCGCCGATCTGCCGGCGCTCAAATCCGCGGTCGCGGCGCTCGAGCGCGTGGATTTTCCCGAACAGCGCGCCGTGATCACCGACTTGGCGCAGCGCGTGAAGAAGCTCGAAGCGGCGCATGAGGAGTCGGCTGCGGCGTTTGCCCAGCCGAAAGCGGCGCGCCGGGCGGGCATGGCGAAGGAATATTTCGACGACGCGTCGGCGCTGATCGACACGCTCGACAAGATCTCCGCGCGCCTCACGCGGCTGATCAAGCTGGAGGACGCCTATATCGACCAGCTGATGGAGATCAAGCAGCTCGGCTGGGTCGCGCGCAATGCGGGCGGCGATGCCTCAGTGATGATCTCGAACGCGCTCGGCGGACTGCCGCTGCCGGCGGAGCCGATGCTGAAATTCACCGCCAATGCGGCCAAGCTCGACATCACCTGGGCCTCGCTCGAGCAGGTCGCAGCCGGCATGCCGTTGCCGCCGCGCTTTACCGCTGCGCTCGACAAGGCCAAGCAGGACTTCTTCTCTCCCGACTTCCTGGCGTTGCGCGAGCGCATGATGAAGGCGCTCGTCGCCGGCGAGAAGCCCGACATGACGGTCCCGCAATGGACCGGCATCACGGTGCCGAAGCTCGCACTGCTCTTGAACGTCGCCGAAGTCGCGCTCGACATCGCCAAGGAGCATGCCGCCGCCCAGCGCGCGGCTGCGATGTGGCGTCTGACCTCCGAGATCGCGATGCTCGCCGTCGCGCTCGCCTTCGGCGTCGGCATGTTCATGCTGATCACCCGCCGCGTCACGCGGCCGCTCGACGTGATCCAGAGCGGCATGCGTAAGCTCGCGGCCGGCGACACCTCGGTCGAGGTCGCGTACGCCGAGCGCAAGGACGAGGTCGGCGCGCTCGCCGGCGCCATGCAGGCGTTCAAGGACAGCCTCACCGAAGCCGAGCGGCTGCGCGGTGAGCAGCGCGAGACCGAGACCCGCGCCGCAAACCTGCGCAAGACCGAGATGGCGCGCCTTGCGGACGACTTCCAGACGACTGTGGGCAACATCGTCAACGCGGTCTCGACCGCCTCGGGCGAGCTCGCACAGGCGGCCGGCACGCTGACCCGCACCGCGGAGAACACGCAGCGGCTCTCCGGCGCGGTTGCTTCTGCCTCTGAAGAGGCTTCGACCAATGTGCAGACGGTCGCGAGCGCGGCCGAAGAGATGACAACTTCCGTCAACGAGATCGCGCAGCGCGTGCAGGAGTCGAGCAAGATCGCCCAGGAAGCCGTCAGGCAGGCCGACAAGACCGATAGCCGCATCGGCGAATTGTCGGCGGCAGCGAGCCGCATCGGCGACGTGGTCAAGCTGATCACCGCGATTGCCGAGCAGACCAATCTGCTGGCGCTCAACGCGACGATCGAGGCGGCGCGCGCCGGCGAGGCTGGCCGCGGCTTCGCCGTGGTGGCGCAGGAGGTCAAGGCGCTTGCCTCGCAGACCGCGAAGGCAACCGAAGAGATCGGCACCCAGATCGGCGCGATGCAGGCCGCGACCAACGACTCGGTCTCCGCCATCAAGGAGATCGGCGGCACGATCGGCCGCATCTCGGAGATCGCGAGCGCGATCGCGGCCGCTGTGGAAGAGCAGGGCGCCGCCACGCAGGAGATCGCGCGCAATGTCGCGCAGGCCGCGCACGGCACCACCCAGGTCGCCACCAACATCACGGATGTGAACCGCGGCGCGAGCGAGACCGGCTCCGCCTCGTCGCAGGTCTTGAGCT
>Ga0081539_10001814_pt1 | contig 33764 bp, 31 predicted proteins | sample TabmetS4T2R2_FD_71023 | JGI IMG/M metagenome (GOLD analysis project Ga0081539, IMG submission 71023) | Tabebuia heterophylla rhizosphere microbial communities from the University of Puerto Rico - S4T2R2 | ecosystem: Host-associated > Plants > Roots > Rhizosphere ... | reverse complement strand
GTGCGGCCATGGGGGTGTATCCGGAAAACACTGAGGGACTGCCTCGGAGACCACCGCATCACGTTGCATCGTCGTGACCAGCGCTTCCGCAGATCACGGCCACCGTTACGGATCTGTAACGCGCCCGTGTCTCGAAAGCTCTGGTCATCCAGCGCGGGCGGGCATAAGTTGCCGGACACAACATATCCACGCCATTGCTGACGGGGGAGCCGGCGTGGAGACGGTTCGGCCCCCGGGACCCTCCGGGTGGCCCGACAACCGGAGCCGGAGAGACCGGTTCCAGGGAGGACCGGAGCATATGCGTATGCGGATCCTGGGAGCGATCGCGGTAGGTGCCGCTGGTGTGCTCACCCTCAGTGCCTGTGGTGGGGACAGCGGTGGAGAGTCGTCCGGCGGCGGGGGCAGCGCCAGCGGCAAAGTCGGCGTGATCCTGCCCGACTCGGCGTCCTCGGCCCGCTGGGAGACGGCTGACCGTCCGTTCCTCAAGCAGGCATTCGACGCCGCGGGGATCGAGTCGGACATCCAGAACGCAGGTGGTGACAAGGCCAAGTTCCAGACCATCGCGGACGGGATGATCAGCTCCGGTGTCAAGGCGCTGCTGATCGTCAACCTGGACAACGAGACCGGCTCCGCTGTCATCAAGAAGGCCACCGACGCCGGTATCCCGGTCATCGACTACGACCGCCTCACGCTCGGTGGCGGCGCCCAGTACTACGTGTCGTTCGACAACGTGGCCGTGGGGACCACGATCGGTGAGGGCCTGGTGAAGTGCATGCAGGCCAACGGGAAGAACTCCGGACCGGTGGTCGAGCTGAACGGGTCGCCGACCGACAACAACGCCACGCTGTTCAAGCAGGGCTATGACAAGGCCGTCCGAGACGCCGGCTACAGCGTCGTCGCCGACCAGTCCGTTCCGGACTGGGACAACACGAAGGCCGGCACTATCTTCGACCAGATCTTCACCCAGACGAAGGGCAACTTCGTCGGAGTGGCCGCGGCGAACGACGGCCTCGGCGGTGCCGTGATCTCCGTGCTCCAGCGCCAGGGTCTGGCCGGCAAGGTGCCGGTGACGGGTCAGGACGCGACTGACGAGGGTCTGCAGCGGATCCTGCTCGGCACCCAGTGCATGACCGTCTACAAGGCCGTGAAGAAGGAGGCGGACGCCGCCTCTGACCTCGCGATCAAGCTGATCAAGGGTGACACGGCCGGTGCCGACTCGGCGGCCAGCGGGACGGTGAAGGACACCGAGACCGGCAAGGACGTCAAGTCGGTGCTGCTCCAGCCGCAGGCGATCACCAAGGACAACGTCAAGGACGTCATCGCCGACGGCTTCACCACCAAGGAGAAGGTCTGCGCGAGCGCGCAACTGCAGCAGGCCTGCACCGCCGCCGGTATCTCCTGATCCGGTAGGGCGGCAAGGGTCGTTCCGGGGCGGGCGCGCTCGCGTCCGCCCCGGAATCGGCCCGACGATGGGGGTTCACGCACCAGGCACAAGTTGCGAGGACGGTCATGACGGAAACCCGGGCTGAAGCCACCACCGAGACATCCCGCCCCCTGCTGAGCCTGCGGGGGGTGAACAAGAGTTTCGGCGCCGTGCACGTTCTCAAGGACGTGAACCTGGACGCGTGGGCCGGGCAGGTGACGGCACTCGTCGGTGACAACGGTGCAGGCAAGTCCACCCTGATCAAGGGGATCGCGGGCATCTACGCCTTCGACTCCGGCACGGTGGAGTTCGATGGGGCAGAAGTCCACCTGCACAACCCGAAACAGGCCAACGGACTGGGGATCGAGGTCGTGTACCAGGACCTTGCCCTGTGCGACAACCTGGACGTGGTCCAGAACATGTTCCTGGGCCGTGAGCTCAAGCAGAACATCGTCCTGAACGAGTCGACGATGGAGAGTCAGGCGAGCGAGACGCTCACCGGCCTGTCCGTGCGGACCCTGAAGTCCGTACGGATGAAGGTCTCCAGCCTCTCCGGTGGGCAGCGGCAGACGGTCGCCATCGCCCGGGCCGTGCTCTGGAACAGCAAGCTGGTGATCCTCGACGAGCCGACCGCCGCGCTCGGCGTCGCGCAGACCGAGCAGGTGCTCGCTTTGGTCCGCCGGCTGGCCGACAACGGCCTGGCGGTGATTCTGATCTCGCACAACATGAACGACGTCTTCCAGGTGGCCGACAACATCGCCGCGCTGTACCTGGGCCGGATGGCCGCTCAGGTGCCCGCCAAGGATGTGCGGCATTCCCAGGTCGTCGAGCTGATCACCGCGGGCCGTAGCGGCGACATCGGTTTGTCGCCCGAGGCGGCGAGGGAGGAAGTGGCATGACCGCGACCGTTCCGGCCACCCCGGAAGCACTCGAGGCCGAAGGCTCGGTCAGCGGTGCCGTACAGGGTTACGTCGGCCGCCTGCGCGGCGGCGACATGGGCGCGCTTCCCGCGATCCTCGGCTTCGTCGTCCTGGTCGTGCTCTTCTCGATCATGCGGCCCAACTCGTTCCCCACGCTGCTCAACGCGGCGAACCTGCTGAACCAGAGCGCTGCGGTCATCTTCATCGCGATGGGACTGGTCTTCGTCCTGCTGCTCGGCGAGATCGACCTCTCTGCGGGCTATACCTCCGGTACATCGGCGGCCGTCCTGGCGGTGCTCATGACGCAGCACGGCGTCGCCTGGCCGATCGCCGTCGTGGCCTGCCTGCTCACCGGCATCGTCATCGGCACCACGATCGGCCTGCTTGTGTCGATGCTGGGGATCCCGTCGTTCGTCGTCACGCTGGCGGCGTTCCTCGGGTTGCAGGGTGTGCTGCTGCTGGTCATCGGCGAGGGCGGGACGATCCGGATCGCCAACGACACGATCCTGGCGATCATGAACAAGAACGTCCCGCCGCTGTGGGGCTGGGTGATGTTCGTCATCGTCGTCGGCGGCTATGCAGCGCTGACGCTGTCCAACCTGGCCCGGCGGCGCTCGGCCGGGCTGGCCACCCAGGCGCCGTCCCTGGTCCTGATCAAGATCGGCGTGCTCGCGGTCGTGATCGCCCTCGTCGTTGCCCTGCTGAACCAGGAACGCGCGATCAACCCGACGATCAAGTCGCTCAAGGGCGTCCCGATCATCGTGCCGTTCACCCTGGTCTTCGTCGTCGTGCTGACGTTCGTGCTCAACCGGACCGGGTTCGGCAGGCACGTCTACGCCGTAGGCGGGAACGCCGAGGCAGCCCGGCGGGCCGGCATCAACGTGACCGGGATCAAGCTGGCGTGCTTCATGATCGGTTCTACGATGGCGGCGATCGCCGGAATCCTGTTCGCCTCGCGGGACAACTCGGTCTCGCCCACCACCGGTGGTTCGCAGACCCTGCTGTTCGCCGTCGGCGCGGCGGTCATCGGTGGCACGTCGTTGTTCGGCGGCAAGGGGCGCGTCCTGGACGCGATCCTCGGTGGCCTGGTGGTTGCCGTCATCGCGAACGGACTGCCGCTGATCACCCAGAAGTCCGGCATCCAGTTCGTGGTCACCGGTCTGGTGCTGCTGCTGGCCGCGAGCGTCGATGCCATCTCTCGCCGCCGCGCGGCGGTAGCCGGCAGGTAGGCGGAGGCGGGTGCAGGTGCCCGGCGTGTCCGGCGCGCCGGGCCTGGCATCCGGCCCACTCCTGACGGCGATGAGGCCAGCGGGGCGCCGGGGACGGGTCCTCGGCGGGACCCAGGAGGACATCCGCCGGCACAACCTGGCGACCCTGCTGGGACACCTGCACCTGTCCGGGCCGCTCAGCCGGGCAGACCTGACCGGCCTGATGGGGCTCAACCGCAGCACCATCGCGGCACTAGTGGCCGAGCTCGCGGCGCTGGGCGCGGTCCGGGAGGACCGCCCGGAGCGCACCCAGTCCGGGGCCGGCCGGCCCTCCTTGATGGTCCACACCTGCCCGCGTGCGGTCCAGGTCCTGGCCGCCCATGTGGGGGTGGACCGGGTTGAGGTGGCCCTGTTCGGCATCGGTGGTCAGGTGATGGCGCGGCGCCGCCGCCGGCTGGCGCGCTCGACTCCGGAGGCGGTGACCGGCCTGGTGGCCACGCTGGCCCGGACATTGCTCGCCAGTCCGGAGATCGGGCGCGTGGTGGCCATGGGCGTCTCCGTCCCCGGTGTGGTGGGACGGGAGGACGGGAGGGTGCGGTTCGCTCCCAACCTGGGATGGAACGAGACGCCGCTCGGTGAGCTGCTGGCCGCGCGGGTGGCGCCGATCCCGGTGCAACTCGGCAACGACGCCGACCTCGGCGCGCTGGCCGAGCACAGCCGTGGCGTGGCCAGGGACGTCGACGACGTCGTCTTCGTGGCCGCGGAGACCGGCGTCGGCGGCGGGATCATCCTCGGGGGCCGGCCACTGCTCGGCGTCGGCGGCTACGCCGGGGAGCTCGGCCATATGAAGGTCCGCGAAGACGGCCAACGGTGCCGCTGCGGCGCCCGGGGGTGCTGGGAGACGGAGATCGGCGCCGAGGCAGTGGCCCGCGCGCTCGGCCTGCCGCAGCAGGCGGACGGCGTCACCCAGGAGGCCGTCGCACAGGCCCTGCGCCGGGCGACCCCGGCAACTACGCCGGCGTTGGAGCAGGTCGGCCACTACCTCGGCCTGGGGCTGGCGAACGTGGTCAACCTGCTGAACCCGCGGTTGCTGATCCTCGGCGGGCTGCTGCGCGACCTGTACCCGTTGGTGGGGGAGCAGGTACGGCGGTCGTTGACCGAGGCCGCGCTCCCGGCGCCCGCCGAGCAGGTCGCGCTGACCGTGCCGCAGCTGGGCGGCGACGCCGTCCTCGCCGGGGCCGCCGAGCTGGCGTGGCACGACCTGCTGAGCGATCCGGCGGCCGTCCTGTCCGCGTGACGGCAAGGGCCGGGATGTCGCACCCGGGAGGCATCCTGGAGTGGTGAACTCCGCAATGTCCCCCACCCCGCCCGGCTGGCCGCCCCAAGTGCGGCCGCCGCAGGCGCCGGGATGGGAGCACAGCGCCGAGGGGTGGCTGCTGGACCTGTGTCCGTCGGAGTACCGCGGCTACCCGGTGCTGCGACGGCATCCGGTGGCGCTCGCCCGCCTGGCCGCGCACCACGTGGACGGCGCGCGGCGGTCGTGCGCGGCGGCGATGTCGGGGGTGCGCAGCGAACTGTCCGGCGTCATCCCACCGCCGGCCGTCGAGGACGTGCTGGGGGCACTGGAACGCGAACAGGCGCGGCTCCTGGCTGCCGGACGCGCGGTGGCGCTGGTGGAGCAGGCGCTGCGTGGCGAGCGCTATGTCCCCAGGCTGTAGCGCGGCCGTCATGCGAGCGGCCGGAAGGCGTGTCCGGCAGCTCTCGCCTTAGACTCGCGGGACTGGCGCCGACACCGCCCGCGAGGAGGTCGTACATGGTGGCGCTCGAGGAGGTTCGCGGACCGGCTGACCTCAAAGGGTTGTCGCGATCCGAACTGACGGACCTCTCCCGCCAGATCCGTGAGTTCCTGGTCGACCGGGTCGCCCGCACGGGTGGCCACCTGGGCCCCAACCTCGGTGTGGTCGAACTCACGCTGGCCCTGCACCGTGTCTTCGACTCCCCGCACGACCGGATCGTCTTCGACACCGGTCACCAGGCATACGTGCACAAGCTGGTCACCGGGCGGCAGGACTTCTCCGCCCTGCGGCGGCGCGGCGGCGTCTCCGGCTATCCGAGCCGGGGCGAGTCGGAGCACGACATCGTGGAGAACAGCCACGCATCGACGGCGCTGTCGTGGGCCGACGGGCTGGCGAAGGCCTACCAGCTGCGCGGCGAGGAGGACCGGTACGTCGTCGCGGTCGTCGGGGACGGCGCGCTGACCGGCGGAATGGCGTGGGAGGCGCTCAACAACATCGCCGCCGGGCCCGATCGCAAGCTGGTCATCGTCGTGAACGACAACGAGCGCTCCTACGCCCCGACGATCGGCGGGCTCGCCGACCATCTCGCCACCCTGCGCACCACGCAGGGATACGAGCGGTTTCTCGAGTGGGGGAAGAGCACGCTGAACCGCGGCGGCATCCCGGGCCGGCTGGCCTACGAGACGTTGCACGGCATGAAGAAGGGCATCAAGGACATCGTCGCGCCGCAGGGGATGTTCGAGGACCTCGGGCTGAAGTACGTCGGCCCGGTGGACGGTCACGACGTCGAGGCGCTGGAGAAGGCTCTGCGCCGGGCCCGGTCGTTCGGTGCCCCGGTGATCGTGCACGCCATCACCGAGAAGGGCCGCGGGTACGCGCCGGCCGAGAACGACGCTGCCGACCGGTTCCACGGCATTCCTGTCATCGACCCGGTCACCGGGGAGCCGCTCAAGCGCGGCGGGCTGACCTGGACCGGCGTGTTCGCCGAGGAGATCCTGTCCATCGCCGAGGAGCGGCCCGACATCGTCGGGATCACCGCGGCGATGCTGATCCCGGTGGGACTTGACCGGTTCGCGGCCCGCTTCCCGGATCGGGTGTTCGACGTCGGTATCGCCGAGCAGCATGCCGTCACCAGCGCGGCCGGGATGGCGTTCGGCGGCGTACATCCGATCGTCGCCGTCTACGCGACGTTCATGAACCGAGCCTTCGACCAGGTGCTGATGGACGTTGCCCTGCACCGGGCCGGCGTCACCTTCGTTCTGGACCGGGCCGGCGTGACCGGCGACGACGGCGCCAGCCACAACGGGATGTGGGACCTGTCGCTGCTGGCGCTGGTCCCTGGCATCAGGATCGCGGCGCCGCGTGATGCGCGCCGGCTGCGGGAGGAACTGCGCGAGGCGGTGGCGGTGGACGATGGGCCCACGGTTCTCCGCTTTCCCAAGGGCGCCGTCGGCGAGGACCTGCCGGCAGTGGACCAGGTCGGCGGGATGGACGTGGTCCGCAGGTCGGGCGAGGACGATGTCCTCGTCGTCGCGGTAGGCCCGATGGCGGCGCTCGGGGTGGAGGCCGCCGACCGGCTCACCGCCCAGGGCGTCGGCGTCACCGTCGTGGATCCGCGATGGGTCGTGCCGCTCGACGCGGCGCTGCCCGCTCTGGCGGCACGCCACCGGCTCGTGGTCGTCGTCGAGGACAACGGCGTGGCGGGCGGGGTGTGCACGCAGGTCGCCGCGGCGCTGCGCGGCGCGGGCGTGATCGTGCCCGTGCGCGGGTTCGGCATTCCGCAGGCGTTCCTCGACCATGCGACGCGGGCCGAGGTGCTGGAGGAGATCGGGCTGACCGCGCAGGAGGTGTCCCGGCAGGTGGTGGAGCTCATCGCCCGTCAGGACGCCGCGCTCAGCGACGTCACGATCGACTGAGTCTGCGGGACAGGCCCTGGGGCCTGTCCCTAGCCGCGCTGGCTCGGGATCCCGGGGGCTCGGCCGCCGCCGGTCGCGACGAGACTCACCTCGTCGAGGGTGACGAGCACGGGACGCGGCAGCCCGCGGTCGAAGTCGTCCGTCGCCGCCCACGCACCGAGGACGAACGCCGGATCGATCTGTGCCGTGTCGAACCACCCGCGTCGCCGCATCGGAACGGCGAGCGCGCACATCCTGGCTGGGTCCATCCCGATGAGCTGACGGCGTAGCGTGGGACTGCTGAGCAGCGCGAGCACGTCGCAGCCGCCCACCGGCCGGATGACATGCCCGTTGTCGCCGTCGGACGCGCGGCCGGCCTCGTCGGGATCCCGGTCGCGCTCTTGTTCCCGTTCGTCCAGCCGTCGGAGCCGGGCGGCGGCCAGCCGACCCATCCGGTCGGCGTGCACCCGGATTCCCGGCCACCAGCGCTGGACGTCGAGCTTCGCGGCGGCCGCGACCACCGGCGGGAGCGGCAGCACGGAGTCCGGATCACCGACCAGGCCGAGCAGGCCGACGCCGAGCTCCAGGGCTCCGCCGAGGAGGTGCTCACGGACCCAACCCGGCCCCGGGTGGTGCGCATGGTCGGGCGGAAGGGCGACGAGCCGCGCGCGGTCGCGCAGTGTCGGGTGGCGGCTGCCCTCCCGTCCGGTGAGGACCAGGCGCAGCCGCAGCAGCTCCTCCACCCGGCGGCGTGCGACCGGGCTGTCCGGTGCGTGCCGGGCGACCACCTCGGCGACGTCCCGCCAGGACACTCGCACGCGTGGCGGGCCCGGCAGGACCACGCCATTGTCGGTGGGCTCGATGTCGATGTCGGCCAGCACGCTCACGGCCAGGACGCAGCGGCGCAGCGCCGGCGTGTCGGGGGTCCCGGCCGCAGAGATCACCTGTGCACGCTAGCCCGGTTGAGCGACGCTCGGTGCACGGACCGGTGAAGCCGTGCCCGAGCGGATGGATGGCCGTGACGCTCCGTAGCGCTCCGCCACGCATGATCCAGCAGTATCGGCTCGGGGAGTCACGTCAGTAGGCACGTGAACGGCGCAATCAGCCGTCGGCGTATCGATCGGCCGGGTCATCCGGATAGGTTCGGGCACGATGGTCGTCGTTCCTGCGCGGGTTGCCCCCGACGTCCCCGTCGCCCCGGGCACCCCGGGCGCCGGAGGACGGCGTCGTGGCATCTGGCGCCGGGTGCTCCCGGCGCTGCTCGCGGTCCTGGCGCTGACTCTGCAGGGAACAGGTCAGGCGGTCGTCCTGGACCAGGCGGCGGCGCGGCTGGATCAGGCCCGCACGTCCAGCGGCACCCATGTGGCCGCGCCGGACACCCGCATGCAGGGCGTCCACGCCGCCCTCGACGTCATGAACCGCGCCCTCACCATCGGGGACGAGAAGGCGTACCTGTCCGTCGTCGACCCGTCCCCGAACCCGGCGGCCGCGAAGGTCCGGGCTGAGCAGAGCCGGATGTTCCGCACGTTGCGGCAGAAGCCGTTCGCCGACGTCCGGTACGACTGGGCGGACGAGCAGTTCTCCCCGATCGGCGATCAGACCGGCACACCGCCCGACCCGCAGGCGATCGACATCCGGCTGTGGCGCACGTTCTGGCTCAAGGGCTGGGACAGCCGGCCGGCGACCGAGCAGGTGGGCCTGCGCTTCGCCCGCCGCAACGGTCGATGGATGGTGGTCGGCGACGCGCTGCAGTACTGGGTCAATCACAACAGCGCCGAACTGCCGCAGCCATGGACGGTCGCCGATGTGGTCATCGTGACGACGAAGCACACCTTGGTCGTGGGGGACCGGGCGCATGCCCAGGCGGCACGTCGACTCGCCTCACGCGTGGAGGACACCGTCTCCGGGGTGCAGCGGCTCTGGAAGTCCCGGACGTGGAACGGACGGGTGGTCGTCTACGCGGTGGCGAACGGGCAGTTCCTGTCGCCCTGGTTCAAGAACCGCGCCGCGACGGGGGGCAGCGGAGACTCCGCGACCGCGGAGTTCGACGCCGAAGTGGTGGCGATGACGGCCCAGTCCGTCCCGGACCGGGCTCAGGAGGGGACGCTCGCGGAGCTCGATTCCGCCCCGAGCCGGTGGGCGGGGCTGCGGATGGTCGTCGCGCCGACGGTGCTGAGCTACTCGTCCACCGAGGCCCGCGAGGTCATCCGGCACGAGCTCACGCACCTCGCGACGGCGGGCATGGGCGGCGAGGCGCCCACCTGGCTGGAGGAGGGCGCCGCCGAGTACACGGCGTACCGGGCGTCGTCCGACGTCACCTCGCTGCATCGGCGTGGCCTGCCGGAGTCGATGTGGACCGATCTGCGCCGCAAGTCGTACCAGCCGGACTTGGTGGACGATCACGCCGGCTTCTACGAGGGCTCGGGCCACGAGGTCGCCGTCCGGTACAGCGAGGCCTGGTTGGCCGTGATGTACATCGCCGAGCACTACGGCGAGGACACTCTGCTCCGCTTCTATCAGCGCGCGACAGACCCGGTTCCGCCGACGCCCCAGGCACGAGAGACGGCCGCATTGCGGGGTGTGCTGCACCTGGATCGGGCGCAGTTCGAGGCCAAGGTGGGCAGCTACGCCCGAGGCCTTCGCCGTCACTTCGTGTAGGAGCCCTTATGCGGTGCCAGCGACTCTCGCGCGCCTACCTCTTCCCGCCGTTTTGACCCGTTAGAGGGGTCACAACGGCGGGAAGGACGGCGATCGCGCGGCGAAGACCCCACCCCGGCGTCAGGAAGGCGAGATGCGTTCCGGCATCGTCGCCACGCCCGGCGGCAGGAAGCGCCGTCCGGTGACCGCCTCGGAGATGCCGCTGCGGTCCAGGTACGGCGTCATGCCGCCCAAGTGGAACGGCAACCCGGCGCCGGTGATCAGGCACAGGTCGACGTCCTCGGGGCCCGCCACGACCCCCTCGTCCAGCATGATCCGGATCTCCTCGGCGAGCGCCCGCAGCGCCCGGTCCCGCAGCTGTTCCTCCGTCTGCGGCGAATCGCCGACCTCGAGCAGCGCCCTGGTCTCGTCGTCCAGGTACGGCTTGCCTTCCGCCGTCCACGACCAGATCCCCGGCTTGCCCGCCTGCACCAGACGGCGCAGGTTCTCCGAGACGTAGAACCGGTCGGGGTACGTCGCATGCAGCGACTCCGCGACGTGCAGCGCGATGGCCGGGCCGACGAGCTGCAGCAGCACGAACGGCGGCATCGGCAGGCCGAGCGGCGCGAGTGCCCGGTCGGCGACGGAGGGGTCCGTGCCCTCGTCCAGCGACTGGTTCACGGCGCCGAGCAGCCGGATCAGCAACCGGTTGACCACGAACGCCGTCGCGTCCTTGACCAGCACGCACGTCTTCTTGATGTTCTTGCCGAGCGCGAACGCCGTGGCCAGCGAGGCGTCGTCGGTCTGCGCTCCGCGCACCACTTCCAGCAACGGCAGGACGGCGACCGGGTTGAAGAAGTGGAAGCCGACCACCCGCTCGGGATGCCGCAGGTCCCGTGCCATCTCGGTGATGGACAGCGAGGAGGTGTTGGTGAGCAGCACGCAGGTCTCGGAGACGATGCCCTCCAACTCGGCGAACACCGACTTCTTGACCGACATCTCCTCGAAGACGGCCTCGATCACCGCGTCGGCCTGCGCGAACTGGCCCTTGTCGGTGGTGCCGCGCACGAGACCCTTCAGCCGGTTCGCGCCGTCCTGACTGACCCGACCCCGGGCGAGCAGCTTGTCGATCTCGCCGTGGACGTACCGGACACCCGTGTCGACCCGCGCCTGGTCCAGGTCGGTCATGACGACGGGCACCTTGAGCTGCCGGACGAAGAGCAGGGCCAGCTGGCTCGCCATCAGGCCGGCGCCCACGACGCCGATCATCGAGACCGGCCGGGCCAGCGCCGGGTCCGGCGCACCGACCGGCCGCCTCGCCCGCTTCTGCACGAGGTCGAAGGCGTACAGCCCGGCCCGCAGCTCCTGGCTGAGCGCGAGGTCGGCCAGCGCCTCGTCCTCGGCGGTGAACGCCGTGTCGCGGTCCGCCGTCCGGGCCAGCCGGAGAAGCTCAATCGCCCGGTACGGCGCGGGCGCCGCGCCGCCGACTTTCATGTCGGCGAACGCCTTGGCCGCTGCGAGCGCGCTTTCCCACGACTCGTCGCTGCGGTCGATCTCCGTCCGCTGCACGGTGGTCTTCCCGGTGAGCAGGTCGGCGGTCCAGGCCAGCGACCGCTCGAGGAAATCGGCCGGCTCGAACAGGGCATCGCCGATGCCGAGCCCGAAAGCCTTCTTTCCGTCGAGCATCTTGTTCTGGTTCAGCGCGTTGGTGACGATCACCTCCAGCGCCTTCTGCGGCCCGATGAGGTTCGGCAGCAGGTACGTGCCGCCCCACCCCGGGACCAGACCGAGGAAGCACTCGGGCAGCGCCAGCGCCGTGACGCCGCTGGACAGCGTGCGGTAGGTGCAGTGCAGGGCGATTTCCAGTCCGCCGCCCAGCGCCGCGCCGTTGACGTAGGCGAACGACGGGACCGGCAGCTCGCCCAGCCGGCGGAACTGGCCATGACCGAGGCGGCCGATCAGCAGCGCCGGCTCGCGGGTGCCGTCACCGGCCCTCACCATCCCCAGGTCCGCGCCGACGGCGAGGATGAACGGCTTGCCGGTGAGGCCGACCGCGACGATCTCCCCGGCCTCGGCCCGCGCCTCGACGGCATCGAGCGCCGCCTCCAGGTTGAGTAGTCCGCGCGGGCCGAACGTCGTCGGCTTCGTGTGGTCCAGGCCGTTGTCCAGCGTGATCAGCGCCAGCGTTCCCGCCCCGCCCGGCAGCTCGACATCCCGGACGTGCGCCTGCGTCACCACCTCGTCCGGCAGGGCGGCCACCGCCTTGGCGCGCGGGTCGTTGATCTCGCGGCCGGGTGCGTGTGTGGTCGAGGTCATGCCGCCTGCCGCCCCTTGCCGTAGTCGTTGTGATGCGGGTTCTCCCAGATGACGGTGCCGCCCATGCCGATGCCGATGCACATGGTCGTGATGCCGTACTGGATCTCGGGGTGGTCCTCGAAGTGCCGGGCCAGCTGGGTCATCAGCCGGACGCCCGAGGATGCCAACGGGTGCCCGAGAGCGATCGCGCCGCCGTCGGGGTTGACCCGCGGGTCGTCATCCTTGATGCCGAAGTGGTCGAGGAAGGACAGCACCTGGACGGCGAATGCCTCGTTGATCTCGAAGAGGCCGATGTCGTCGATGCCGAGGCCGGCCCGCTGGAGCGCCTTCTCCGTCGCCGGGACCGGGCCGTACCCCATGACCTCGGGTTCCACCCCGGCGAACGCGTACCCAACCAGGCGCATCCGGGCCGGCAGGCCCAATTCCTCGGCGGTCTCTGCGGCGGCGACGATGCACGCGGTGGCGCCGTCGTTCAGGCCCGCCGCGTTACCCGCGGTGATTCGGCCGTGCGGGCGGAACGGCGTCTTGAGGGCGGCGAGGTCCGCCATCGACGTGCCCGGCCGTGGCGGCTCGTCGCGGGTCGCCAGCCCCCAGCCCTGCTCGGCGTGCCGGACGGCGACGGGCACAAGGTCGCGCTGCATCCGACCGGCGGCGTAGGCCGCGGCAACCCTGGCCTGACTCGCGACGGCGTAGGCGTCGGCGCGTTCCTTGGTGAGTTCGGGGAAGCGGTCGTGCAGGTTCTCCGCCGTCTGGCCCATGACGAGTGCGGAGGTGTCGACCAGCTTCTCGGCGACGAAGCGCGGGTTCGCGTCGATACCCTCGCCCATCGGGTGGCGGCCCATGTGCTCGACGCCGCCGGCGATCGCGACGTCGTACGCGCCGAAGGCGATCCCGGACGCGCTCGTGGTGACGGCCGTCATCGCACCGGCGCACATCCGATCGATCGCGTAGCCCGGCGTGGTGCGGGGCAGGCCGGCCAGCAGGGCGGCGGTCCGGCCGATGGTCAGGCCCTGGTCGCCGATCTGGGTGGTCGCGGCGATGGCCACCTCGTCAACGCGATCCGCCGGCAGCTCGGGGTGGCGCCGCAGCAGTTCGCGAATGCACTTCACGACTAGGTCGTCGGCGCGCGTCTGGGCGTAGATGCCCTTGTCGCCCGCCTTGCCGAAGGGGGTGCGGACGCCGTCGACGAAGACGACGTCGCGGAGGGTGCCGGGCACGAATGTCCTCCTGGGGATGGCACGTCGTCACCGGCCGGTGGCGACGTCTCATATTACCTGTCGGTAACTAGGTCGCCGGAGGGTCGCCGTTGTGACGGCGCCCACGACGACGCACGGAACCCGACCATCCTGCCCATACGCGCGAACGCGCCGGAAGCCTCGTCCCGGTGCGTTGCTGGTGGGTGTCAGCGGGCGGTGCTGCCCGCCGGCGTGGCGGCGGGCGCGGCCGCCTGCTGTCGCACAGTTCGCTGCGGGCGCAGGAACAGGTACATCACCGGGACCAGATAGGCCAGCCACGCGATCGCCTGTAGCCACGTCGTGGTCGGGTGCAGGTTGAAGATGCCGCCGAGGAGCGTCCCGGGGACGGAGTCCGGAGCGATGGTGCCGGAGATGTCGAACGCGATGGACTCATCGCCAGGCAGAGCGCCGATCTCCTGCAGGTCGCCGATTCCGTAGGCGAGCACCCCGGCCGCGACGACGACGAGGCCGGCGCCGGTCCACGTGAAGAAGCGGCCCAGGTTGAAGCTGATCGCTCGCCGGTAGAGCAGCCAGGCAAGCAGAACCGCCGTACCCAGCCCGAGGATGACGCCGATGAGTGGCTCGGCACCCTCGCCGGTGGAGCGGACGGCCGTCCACACGAAGACCGCGGTCTCCAGGCCTTCCCGGGCCACGGCGACGAATGCCGTCGCGACCAGCGCTCCCGTTCCGACGGCAATGGCGCGATCCAGCCGGTGGTGAAGCTCGGCCTTCATCGACCGGGCGGCCCTGCGCATCCAGAAGATCATCCATGTCACGAACCCGACTGCGACGATTGACATCCCGCCGCCGAATCCTTCCGACGCCCGGTAGCTGAGCTCGTCGGAGGTGAAGGTCATGAGGGCGCCCACGGCCAGGCTCAGCCCCACCGCTACGCCGACGCCCAGCCAGACCGCGGGCAGTCGGTCCCGGCGATCGGTGCGGACGAGGTATGCCACGAGGATGCTGACCACCAGGGCGGCCTCGAGGCCCTCACGCAGACCGATCAGCAGATTGGCGAACACGGGCACTCCCGGAGATGTCGGCCCGGAGGATCCGGGCGCCGCGACCGACGAAGGTTAGGCTTACCTTAGACAGTGCCCCACTCGCACGGCAATGCCACCACCGTCGTCACCCTTGGTGTCGATCAAGCAATCCGGTGTCGATCAAGCAATCCGGTGTCGATCAAGCAAGCCAGGGTCGATCAAGCAAGCCAGGGTCGGTGGTCACCCCCATCCGCTTTACACACCGGATGCCGCATTACTCGTTGAATGCCGAAATGGGAGCGCTCCCAGCCCGCGCGCGAGCGGCTTTGAGTGTGTAAAGCGGCACTCGGTGAGTAACGCGCGGCCCCGGAGACCGCAGGGCAATCACAGCGCAGGGCAATCACAACGGCCCGTCAATCACAGCGCAGGGCAATCACAACGGCCCGTCAACCACAGCGCAGGGCAATCACAACGGCCCGTCAACCACAGCGCAGGGAAATCACAACGGCCCGTCAATTCACAGAGCCGTGCCCGTCACGAGCTCGCCGTCGAGGCCAGGGCGGCGGTGAGTGACTCGGCGACCAGGCTCACCTGCCACGGCCGCGCGCCGTGGCGGCGGAGGAACGCCGTCACCGCGTCCAGGTCCGCTGGTTGCGGTGGGCTCCACGCCAGTCGCCGCACAGCGTCGGGTGACAGCAGGTTCTCCACCGGCAGGCTGAGCCGGCCGGCCAGCTCGGTGACCGCTGCTCGGCAGGCGGCCAGCCGGGCCGCTGCCACCGGATCGCGGTCGGACCACACCCGGGCCGGCGGCGGCCCCTCGGCCGGCAGGTGCTGGGGCGGCAGGTCGGCGTCCGCGAGCCCCGCCGCGCGTTCGAGCGCTGAGAACCATTGCCGCAGGTAGCGCCGGGACCCGCGCCCCGTGAAGCCAGGCAGGCCCGCCAGCGCGGTGAGCGACGCCGGCTGGGCCAGGGCCGCCTCCACGATGGCGGAGTCGGGCAGGACCCGTCCCGGCGACAGGTCGCGCTCGCGAGCGATGCTTTCGCGCTCCGTCCACAGTTCCCGGACCGCTGCCAGCCGCCGCCGGTCACGCACCCGGTGCAGGCCGGACGTCCGCCGCCACGGGTCCACGCGCGCCGGCGGTGGGGGAGCGGACGCCACGGCGGCGAACTCCTCCGCGGCCCAGTCCAGCTTGCCCTGTCGCGCCAGCTCCGCGGCAACGGCGTCCCGCAGGTCCACCAGCACTTCGACGTCGAGGGCGGCGTAGCGCAGCCACGGCTCGGGCAGGGGGCGGGTGGACCAGTCGACGGCAGAGTGCTCCTTGGCCAGGACGAGCCCGAGCAGCTCCTCCACCATCGCGGCCAGCCCGACGCGGGGGAAGCCGGCCAGCCGGCCGGCCAGTTCGGTGTCAAAGACCTGGCGGGGTACCAGTCCGACCTCGGCCAGGCACGGCAGGTCCTGCGACGCCGCGTGCAGCACCCACTCGGTGTCCGCGATGGCGGCTCCCACAGCGGACAAGTCGGGCAGTGCAACGGGATCTAGCAGCGCTGTTCCGGCGCCGTCGCGACGCAGCTGCACGAGGAATGCGCGCTGCCCGTAGCGGTGGCCGGACGCCCGCTCCGCGTCCACCGCGACAGGACCGGACCCGGCTGACAGCGAGGCGATGGTTCGCTCCAGCCCTGCGATGTCGGCGACGACAGGCGGGACGCCGTCCCGGGGGTGGTCCAATCGGATCAGCTCCGCCTGGGCGGCGGAGCCCGATGGGACTCCGGTGGCGTCCGGCGCGTTCACCTCATCGTCAACCGGCACAAACCCCACCGTAGGACAGTCGGGACCTGCTCATGGCCCTGGCGCGCGGGTTGCCCGACCCAAGGCGGCCTGGCTCAGGCGATGACCCCCGATCGCAACGACGTCGCGACCATCTCGGCGCGGTCGCCGGTGCCCAGCTTGCGGGCGATGCGGGCCAGGTGGCTCTTCACGGTGAGCGCGGACAGGCCGAGCGCCGTGCCGATGTCCTTGTTGGACTTGCCGTCGGCCACCAGCTGCAGCACCTGGATCTCGCGTGCGGACAGCGAGTCCACGCCCTCCCCGCGCTCGCCCATGTGCCGGCTCGGACCACCCGCGGCGGCGGACACGACGTAACAGCGGACGCCGGCGCTGACCGCGGCCCGGACGCTGTAGGGGTCGTCCGACGTGGCCACGACCATGCCGCGCTGCCATCCCGCCGCGCGCAGCTCGCGGATCAGCGCTATCCCGGAACCGTCCGGCAGACCCGCCTCGGCGACGACCAGGTCCGCGATGCCCGCCGCGGCGCGCGCGCGGGCCTCCGCGACCGTGCCGATCTCCAGGACGTGCCGTGCGCCCATGGCCCGCAGCGTGTGCGCGACCGTCTCGCGCACGGCCGGTGTGTTCACCACGACCATCGCGGCGAACCGGCCAGGGCGCGGCACGGACACGCCAGCTCGCTCCACGAGTGCGGTCACCTCGACCTCCCACGGGCTCTGCGGCCTCGGGAGGCCGGATCACGTTCTCCCGGTGGGGATCGGCACCTTGGGTGACCGACTTGAGATGGGAAGCCCGGCCGTGCTAGCCGGAGAAACGTTCCGCACGACTCGGATAAAGGGGACGAAGCGGGGAAGCGAGTGCCCCGAAGGTCGTGGAGCTTCGGAGGTCAGGTATTCAGCGTCTGGTCTCGTACCTGGTCAGGAGCACGCCGTCGGGAAACGTCCGGGTTTCCACCAGGTTCAGGTTCACCCAGTTGTCCAGCGTCGTGAAGAACGGCGTCCCGCCGCCCACCAAGACCGGTGCGGTGGCCAGTACGTACTCGTCGATCAGCCCGGCTCGCATCGCCGCTGCGGCAAGGGTGGCGCCGCCGATGTCCATGGGGCCGCCATCCTCGGCCTTGAGCCGGGTGATCTCGGTGACCGCGTCGCCGGTGACCAGGCGGGTGTTCCAGTCGACCGCGCTGATTCCGGAGGAGAACACCACCTTCGGCATCTCCCGCCAGCGGCGGGCGAACTCGATTTCCGCCGGCGTGACGCCAGGCTGCTGGTCGGCGGTCGGCCAGTGGGAGCTCATCGTCTCCCACAGTCTGCGCCCGTACAGCGCCAGGCCCGTCGCCCCCACCCGGTCGGACCACCACTGGAACAACTCGTCGCTCGGCACGCTCCAGCCGAGGTCGTCGCCGGGCGCGGCGACGTAGCCGTCCAGGCTCACGTTCATACCAAAGGTCAGTTTCCGCATGGCGTCAGCCTCCCGCGAGTCGGTGTTCGGTGCACAGACCAACACGGCGCGGAGAATTCATCGGTCGGACCACACCGAGGGCCGGTTGACCTCGGGAATTCGCGCGTCAGGCACGCCGACGGGGCAGCGCCGCTACGCCGGGTGGCAGCGGCGGCAGGCCGCCGACGGTGGCGAGCAGGATCGACCACGCCTCCAGATGCGCGCCGACGTCGTTCAGCGGCGTCCACGACGCGCGCACCTCGACCTCCACGGTGGGCAGCCGGCCGGCGAGCGTCCCGTAACTCTCCGAGACCACGCGGGTGACGGTGCCGCCCGCCGCGGTGTACTGCGCGTGACCCGTGGCCAGTGACTCCTCCAGCCAGCTCCAGCCGACCTGGCCCAGCATCGGGTCGCTCCCGACGTCGCTCTCCAGGGTGGCTCGCACGAACGTCACGACGCGGAAGGTGCCGTGCCAGGACTCCGGGCCGGCGGGGTCGTGCAGCAGGACGAAACGGCCGGTGGCGAGCTCGTCCCCGTCGGCCACGACGTCGGCACTGAAGGCGGCGGCGTAGGGCGCGATCCGCTGCGGGGCCGGGACTTCCTCGAGGGTCACCTCAGAACGCAGCTCGACCTCGCGCAACCGCGACACGGCGCCGAGGAACTCCTCGGGGGCATCGTCGGGCAATCTGCGCACGACCACCTCGGCAGCGTACGGTGACCGGCCGCCGCACCGACTGCGACACTCCCGCCTCGACCCGGAATCAGCAGGCAGTTTCGTCCCCGAAAACGGGGTCACATCGCCTGCTGATCCGTGCATGGCCAGGCGCCGCCCATCCGACGTCCCCCTAGGCTCCGTCCGTGATCTCCGCGCTGGCCCTGCTCAGCAGCCTGCTGTGGGGGACGGCTGACTTCTTCGGCGGCGTCGCGTCCCGGCGCATGCGCTCTTTGACGGTCGTCGGGTGGTCTCAGGCCTTCGGGCTGGTCCTCGTCGCCGTCGTCGAGCTTGCCTCAGGGGGACCGGACGGCACCCGCTGGCTGCCCTGGGCGATTACCGCCGGGCTGGTCGGCATGGCGGGTCTGACGTGCTTCTACGCCGCGCTGGCCAGCGGAACGATGGGCGTCGTGTCGCCGATCGCCGCACTCGGCGCCATTGTGCCGGTGCTCGCCGGTCTGCTCTCCGGTGACCGGCTCACCCGGTGGCAGGTGGCCGGAATGGTGATCGGGCTGATCGGTGCGGTCACGGCATCCGGGCCGGAGCTCACCGGCGGGATGCGGGGTCGCAGCGTGATGCTCGCCGGCATCGCCGGGCTGGCCTTCGGCGTCGCCCAGCTCGCCATCCAGCGAGGCTCCCGATCCGACCCGGTGGCGACCATGCTGGGGATGCGTGTCACGAGCGTGGCCACGCTTCTCCTGCTGGCACTCGTCCTGCGCTCACTCGGCGGTGTCCGCCGGGCCCACCTGCCCATCCTCGTGATCACCGGCGTCGCCGACGTGAGCGCCAACCTGCTCTACGGGCTGTCCAGCGCCCGCGGCACGCCGAGCGTGGTCGCCGTTCTCGGCGGCCTCTACCCGGTGGCGACGGTCCTGCTCGGTGCCGTGTTCCTCGGTGAGCGGATGATGCCGGTGCAACGGGCCGGCGTGGGCTGCGCCATGATCGGAATCGTGCTGCTGGCGGCGGGCTGACAGTGCGGGCTGACACTCTGGCGTGCCTGACCGAATGGCGCGGTGCGAGGATTCGCGGGTGACTCTGGCGCTGCTGCCCCGCGATCCCGGACTGAGCGACGCCCCGCTGCTGCGCGCTTGCCGGGGGGACCGGCCCGACGTCACTCCCGTCTGGTTCATGCGCCAGGCCGGGCGGTCGCTGCCCGAATACCGCGCCATCCGCGAGGGCGTACCGATGCTGGAGTCCTGCCTGCGGCCGGACCTGGTCACCGAGATCACCATGCAGCCGGTCCGCCGCTACGGCGTGGACGCGGCGATCTTCTACTCCGACATCGTCGTCCCGTTGCGGGCCGTCGGCGTCGACCTCGACATCGTCCCCGGCATCGGCCCGGTGGTCGCCGAGCCGTTCCGCTCCCAGAAGGACCTGGACCGCCTGCCGGAGCTGCACCCGGACGCCGTGCCCGAGATCGCGCAGGCGGTTCGTCTTCTCGTCGCGGAGCTGGCCGACACGCCTCTCATCGGCTTCGCCGGGGCACCCTTCACGCTGGCCTCCTACCTCATCGAGGGCGGCCCGAGCCGCGAACTCGCGCACACCAAAGCGCTGATGTACGGCGAGCCCGAGCTGTGGCGGGCGCTGCTGGACCGGTTGGCCCAGATCTCCGGACAGTTCCTGCGAGTACAGGTGGCGAGCGGCGCGAGTGCGGTGCAGCTGTTCGACTCGTGGGTCGGCGCCGTGCCCCGGCCGGACTACGAGGACCTGGTCGGGCCGGCCTCCGCACGGGTCCTTGCGGCCGTCCGCGACCTTGACCCGGACGTTCCACGCATCCACTTCGGCGTCGGCACCGGCGAGCTGCTGCGGGCCATGGGTGAGGTAGGAGCCGACGTCGTCGGGGTCGATTTCCGGGTCCCGCTGGACGAGGCCGCCCGCCGGCTGGGGCCCCGGTTCGCCGTCCAGGGCAATCTCGATCCCGCGTTGTTGTCCGCGCCCTGGCCGGTGATCGAGCACCGGGTCCGGGACACCCTGACCGCTGGGCGCGCCGCACCGGGTCACGTCTTCAACCTGGGGCACGGGGTTCCGCCGAACACCGACCCCGGCGTGCTCGCACGGATCGTGGACACCGTGCACGAGTCGGTCGAGCAGCCGGGCTGAGCCGCTCACCACCCTCCGGGCCGAGCACTCTCAACAGCCCGGGCGGGACGCCGTCACCCGCCCGGCGGGGTCGCAACGGGCTGCGTCGGCGCTGGGCGGCGGGTCCGCACCCGGCGGCGCCACAGCAGCAGCGCCGGCCACGCCAGGATCGCGACCACCACAGTGACCGGGAGCAGGGCGCCCAGCACGGTGAGGATCACCTGCGTGCTGCGCAGCAGCGCGTGCCAGCCACTGCGCAGGCCCGTGAGGAAGCCGATCTCGTCCTTCGCCGGCGTCGGCTCCACCGCCGGGGTCTGCAGGGTGACCGTCAACGTGGCGAGCGTCGCGCGATCGGCCAGCGCCCTCTGCCGCGCCTCCAGCGCCTCCAGATCGGACTCGCGCTTCCCCAGCTCGGACTCCAGGAGCACGACGTCCTGCAGCGTCCCGGCGCGAGTCAGCAACGCGCGCACCCGCTCCACCGAGCGGCGCTGCGTCGCCAACCGGCTGTCGAGATCGGCAAGCTCCGCGGTGACGTCCTCCGAGGAGGCGCTGCGTGCCCGGACCTTGCCAACACCGCCCACGAGGTCCACGGCCTGGTCCAGCTTGGGTTCGGGCACCCGGATCACGACGACGGATTCGCCGTTGCGGGCCGGCGGTGGCGCGGGGAACACCGTGCCGTTGGACGTGACCGTGCGCTCCTGGGCCGGGTTGACCGGCTGCAGCAGGCCGGTGGCCTCGGACGACACGAAGCCGCCGAGTCGGTTCGCGATCGACCGCACCGTGGCGACCGACGTGGCCAGCTGGTTCACCTCGACGGTGACCTCCGCCGTGCGAACCAGCCGCTGCTGGGCCGCGGACGCCGCACTGCCCGTGCTGCCGGTGCCCTTTCCGGGGCTGCCCTGCGCCACGCCACCGGAGCCTGCCGCGCCGCCCCCCGAGTCGGCGGAGCCGGCTACGACGTCGGACCGGGCGGCCGGCTCGGCCGCCGTCGAACCCGCCGACTCTGCGTCGGTCCCGCCGCAGGCCGTTACGGCGGTCAGGACGGCGCCCGCAAGGACGAGGGCGAGGACGGGACGCGCGTTGCGGGGCATGGCGGCCTCCGGGCTCGGGTCATCGGCACGTTGTGGCATCGGTTCTGCCATTGGATGCGCCCGAGGTCACGACGGTTCCTGGAGGGCGATCACGATCGGGTATCGAACGGCACACCGCGGTTGCGGGGTGCCGGCGGCGGCGGGTGAGAAGCTGACCGCGTGGAGACACAGAACGGCCCGCGGGTCGTCGTGGTCGGGGGCGGCATCTCGGGACTCGTGGCGGCCTGGCGGCTGACCCAGCTGCCGGACCCACCGGATGTCGCGGTCCTGGAGGCAACGGCGACGCCGGGCGGCAAGCTGCGCCTCGACACGCTCGGCGACCTGCGCATCGACGTCGGCGCGGAGTCGCTGCTGGCCCGCCGCCCCGAGGCGCTCGACCTGATGCTCGAGCTCGGTCTCGGCCCTGACGTCGTGCACCCGGAGACCGCCGCCGCGACGGTGTACACCAGGCGCCGCCTGTTCCCGGTGCCGCAGCGCACGTTGATGGGCGTGCCCGCGCAGCCGGAGGGGCTGCGTGGCCTGCTCACCGAGGAGGAGGTACTCCGCGTCGCCGCCGAGCCCGGCATGCCGGTCACGCCGGTGGGCGGCGACGTCGACGTTGCGTCCTGGGTCGCCTCGCGGGTGGGGCCCGCGGTCGTGGAACGCCTGGTCGAGCCGCTGCTCGGCGGGGTCTACGCCGGGCACGCCTCCCTGCTGTCACTTCAGGCGACCATCCCGCAGGTCTGGGAGCTGGCGACCCGCGGCGGCTCGCTGCTGCACGGCGTCTCCCGACTGATGCCGGCGGAGGCGCAGTCCGCGGTACCCGGCGCCCCGCCCCCCGTCTTCGCCGGCCTCCGTGGTGGGGTGGCTCGCCTGCCTGCGGAGCTCACGGCCCGGCTGACCGCCCGCGGTGCCCGCGTCGTGACCGGAACGACGGTCCGCGGCCTGCGCCGCACCCTCACCGGCTGGATCCTGGAGACCGGCCCGGCCGGCTCGCCGCAGTACCTGGAGGCCGATGGCGTCGTGCTGGCCGTCCCGCCGTCGGCCGCCGCCCGCCTGCTGCACGCCGAGTGCCCGGCCGCCGCCGCGGAACTGGGGGCCATCGAGACCGCCAGCGTCGCCGTCGTCGCTGCGCTGGTGCCCCGGGAGGTCACCGCGGGGCTCACCGGCTCGGGTGTCCTCGTGCCGCCGGTGGAGCAGCGTCCGGTGAAGGCCGTCACCTTCTCCTCCGCGAAGTGGGGGTGGGTCGACGCCCTGTCCGCGGAGCACGTTGTCGTGCGGATGTCGCTGGGCCGGGCCCGGGAGGAGCAGGTACTCCAGCGGGAGGACGGCGAACTCGTGGCGCTGGCGTGCGCGGACCTCGCGGAGATCGTGGGGCGGCCGGTTCGGCCCGTGGCCACGCAGGTCACCCGCTGGGGCGGATCGCTGCCGCAGTACGCCGTCGGGCACCGCCTTCGGGTGGAGCGGATCCGCGCCGCCGTCGCGGACGCCGAGGGGCTGGCGGTCTGCGGTGCCGCCCTGGACGGCGTCGGCATCCCAGCATGTATCGCGGCGGCCGACGCGGCCGCCCGCGACCTGGCCCGTCACCTGCAATCAGCCCAGCAATCAGCCCAGCAATCGGCCCTCCAATCGGCACAGAGCAGAATGGCGACATGACTGACGAGGGCCGCACGCTCACGGCGCGGGAGATCAACGACACGATCCGCTACACGATGTGGTCGGTGTTCGCGGCGGAGTCGTTGCCGGACGACCGCGACGCGCTTGCCGCTGAGGTCGAGGACATGCTGGCCGGCCTGGCCACCAAGGGCCTCGTCGTCCGCGGCTGGTACGACGTCAGCGGGATGCGGGCCGACGCCGACGTCCTCGTCTGGTGGCACGCCCCGGCGATGGAGTCGGTGCAGGACGCCTACCACCGATTGCGCCGGACTCGGCTCGGCCGCCACCTGCGCCCGGTGTGGTCGGTCGCCGGGCTGCACCGCCCCGCGGAGTTCAACAAGGGGCATGTCCCGGCGTTCATGGCAGGCGAGGATCCCCGCGCCTATCTGTGCCTCTATCCGTTCGTCCGGTCCTACGAGTGGTATCTGCTCCCGGACGAGGAACGCCGCCGGCTGCTCGTGGAGCACGGGATGGCCGCCCGTGGGTACCCGGACGTGCGGGCCAACACGGTCTCGGCGTTCGCGCTCGGCGACTACGAGTGGGTGCTGGCGTTCGAGGCCGATCAGCTGCACCGGATCGTGGACCTGATGCGGGACCTGCGCGCCACGGGCGCGCGCCGGCACGTCCGGGAGGAGATCCCGTTCTTCACCGGCCCGCGGGTGCCGCTTGCGGAGATCGTCGCCGTCCTGCCCTAATCGATCTGCTGGTCCACCATGAGGCGCATCGGCAGGTGCGGGATGCCGTCCTCGACGAACTCCGCACCGTCCGGCCGGAAGCCGAACCCCTCGTACCAGCGGGCGAGGTGCGCCTGCGCGTCCAGGACGACGGGTCGTCCCGCGCGGCGGTCGAGAACATCAGCCAGCAGCCGCGCCGCGTATCCGCCGCTCCGCGCGTCCGGCCGGGTGCAGACGCGCCCGATCCGCAGCTGGCCGCCCGGCTCGCTGAGGACCCTGAGGTAAGCCGCCGGCCCGGCGTCGTCTGCGAGCCACACATGCTCCGTCTCCGGCTCGGGGTCGTGCCCGTCCAGTTCCGGATACGGGCACGCCTGTTCGACGACGAAGACGTCGACCCTGAGTTTGACCAGGTCATGCAGGGTCTCTGGATCCAGGTCCGCCCACCGGGCGGTGTGCACCTCCACGGCCGGAAGGCTAGCCAGCGCTACTGCGATCCAGGGCTACTGCGAGCCCACCGGCTCCCGGCGGATGCTGATCGAGTTGATGCAGTACCGCTGGTCGGTCGGGGTCTCGTAGCCCTCCCCCTCAAAGACGTGGCCCAGATGGGAGCCGCAGTTCGCGCAGCGCACCTCGGTGCGGACCATGCCGAGCGATCGGTCGGTGATGTACTCGACCCGGTCCTCCGCCAGCGGCGCGAAGAACGACGGCCAGCCGCAGTGGCTGTCGAACTTCTCGGTGCTGCGGAACAGCTCCGAGCCACACGCCCGGCAGCTGTACACGCCTTCGCTGTGGTCGTCCCAGTACTCGCCGGTGAACGGCCGCTCGGTCCCACCCTGGCGCAGGACGGCGTACTCCGCCGGATCCAGCCGGGCTCGCCACTCCGCGTCGGAGAGGTTGACGGGGTACTTGCGGTCGCTGAGCTTCATCATGGTCCTCCTCACCACTCGCTCAGATAACATCCCGCCGCCCGGTCGCGTTCCCGGCGGCGCGCCCCCTCTCCGTGGAACCTCTTCCGCGGGACAATTGCCTCGGATGTGCGCCCACCCGGCATGCACACGACCGCATCGAGGCACTACGGTGGGTGAGATCACGGTGGAGGAGGGCGGGGCGATGACCACGGATCCCACACTGTCGAGGCCCGCACTCGGCAGCACGAACCGGCCGACGACCACCCGTGTCGTCACGGTGACGTCCCCGGGTCCGCTCATCGGAGCGGCGATCACGGTCACGTTGGGGGTGGCCCTCGGCGTGGCCAACCAGGGGGCGACCGACACCGACATGGCGTTGCGGGTCCCGGCGCTGCTTGCCGCCCTGATCATGGTGGCGCAGGGCGTCTTCGACCTGAAGCGGCACTGGCCGCGGCGCCGGTACGAGGAGACCGCGGCGATCGTCGACGAGCACGGCGAGGCGCGCGGCCGTGAGCTGGCCGTCGTCCACCAGTTGCCCCCGCCGCAACCGATCACGCCGGTGGCGGTCCGGCCGAGCCCCGCGACGCTTGCCGTGCCTATCGCCGTCATGATGCTGGCCGCCTGGCTCGGGCTGGCTGACCTCTCGGTGCGCTCGACGGCGTCGCTTACCCTGCTGTCACTGATCGCGTCGTTCGCCCTGTTCGCCCTCGGCTGGTCGCTGCTCCCGGCCCGCCGCTGACGAGCCTCCCCAACCAGGGCGTCGATCAAGCAAACGGCGATCGCGGCAGTCAGCCGAGCCAGCTGGAACCGGCGTAGACGTGCAGCACCGGGACGCCGAGCTTCTCGCGTGCCCGGGACGCCCAATCCCGGTGGAAGGTGTCCTCCACCGCGTGCGGCTCCGTCACCACCACGACCTCCCGGACCCCGGGATCCGCGTCAATCGCCGCCTGCAACGCCACGACCGGGTCGCCCTGGACGACGGCCCCCGTCACGGCGACGGACTCCCCGCTGAGCGCGGTGAGCGAGGCCTCCAGCGCCTCGCCCGCTTCCATCGGCGTGGGGTCCTCCTGACCGCGAACCGCCTCCAGTGCCTCCTTGAACTCCAGGAGGCTCAGGTGGTCCAGAACGTCGGCGAGCAGGTTCCGCTCGACGTCGGCGGGCACCAGGATCCGGTAGCGAACCGGCTCCCCGGCGTGCAGGCCGACCAGGCGGCGGGCGTCCTGCGGGGTCAGCGCCTTCTCCGTCAGCAGGATGACGGACGCGGCGTCGCTCTCCTCCGTGGCCACGGGGCACACCATAGCCACGGCGGGCCCTCGCCACGCGCACCGGCCTGGAGTGCCGTCGCACGGCGTCCATGAGATGGGCAGAATCGAGGTCATGGCCGACGAGCGGAGCAGGGACGGGCGCGGCGCGGGGCAGCCGCGGGACGGCGGCGAGGTGCGCCGGTGAGTGTCTCCGGCCGCCGCCTGATGTGGCGGGCGGTGGTGGCGGGCGCGTCCGCGGGCGCCGCGGCAGGCCTGGCGGCGAGCGTGGTGGCGACGGTGTTCGCGCGCAAGGTCGTCACGCCGTCCGGTGACCGGCCGGACGACGTCGACGTGCTGGCGGTCGACGGCGACGTCGTGACACTGCGGGCGAATGTCGAGACCACGGTGCCCGGCCGCTACGGGCTGTGGCTCGACGGCGGAACGGGCCACGCGCGGCTCGGGGACATCGTGGACCACGACCAGAGCACGCGCCTGGTGGTGCGGCGCCTGCTGGGCGTCGACGGCGGGCGGCTACGCCCCGGGCACGCCCGGTGGAACCAGTACTTCTACGCGGGCACGCCGGGTGACGCGCTCGGCCTGAAGTACTCCGACGTCGACGTCCCGGGGGAGGCGGGAGGGCTGCCGGCGTGGCTTGTCCCGCCGTCCGATCCGAACTCCGGACAGACCTGGGCCATCCTCATCCACGGCCGGGGCGCCACCCGGGAGGAGTGCCTGCGCGCGCTGCCTGTGCTGAGCCGGCTGAACCTCACCTCGTTGGTGGTCAGTTACCGCACCACGGCGGGCCTGCCCTCGGGCGCGGCAGTCCGATATCACCTGGGCGACCGGGAGTGGCTGGACGTGGAGTCGGCGATCGTCTACGCCGCCGAGCACGGCGCCTCGGAAATCGTGCTGATCGGATGGTCCATGGGCGGGGCGATCGCGATGCAGACGGTGTCGCGGTCCTGGACCGCCGACCGGGTGCGCGCGATCGTGCTTGACGCCCCGGTCCTCGACTGGCGCGACGTCCTGGACCACCACGCCCGGCTGAACCGGGTGCCGACGCCGGTCGGGCGGCTCGGGCAATCGGTGCTGTCGCACCGCTCGGCCTGGCGGTTGGCCGGCGTCGACGCGCCGGTGGATCTGGACCGCTTGGACTGGGTGACCCGGGCCGCAGAGCTGAACCATCCCGTATTGCTGATCCACAGCGAGGACGACGAGTTCGTGCCCGTCGGCCCGTCGCGGAGGTTCGCCGAGGCCCGGCCCGACCTGGTCACCTTCGTGCCGGTGCAGCAGGCCAGGCACACGAAGGAATGGAACGTCGACCCGGAGGCCTGGGACTCCGCCGTCGCCCGGTTCCTGCTCCGGCTCTGATTCGCGACGCGAGGCGCTGCCGGCCCGCCAGACGGGCTTACCGGCCGGCCTCCGGTCCGCGGACCAGCCACCGCCCGAGCAGGACGTCGCCGGCGGCGATCAGATGAGCCGGGCGAGCGCTGAGGTTCACCTCGGGACCGCGGGTCACGCGTGGACCGTAACCGGCCACCAGATGCGGCGACCAGGTCAGGCAGAGCTCGTCCACCCTCCCGGCCACGAGCGAGTCCGCCAGCAGCCGCGGGCCACCCTCCAGCAGGACCCGCCCGTAGCCGAGGGAAACCAGCACGGAGACGGCGTCCGCCGGGTCGACTGCTTCGTCGCCGGCCACGATGACGTTGTCCGCGCCGGCAATCTCCCGCAACCGGGCCAGGTCGGCCCCGGTCGTGGTGATGAGAAACGTGGGTGACGCGCCGTCGAAAAGATCGGTGTCGTACGGCAGGTCTCCCGAGCGGGTCACGATGGCGAGCGCCGGCGCCGGTTTCTGTCCGGCAGCTACGCGGCGATCGAGGAACTCCGGCTTCGGCTTGGTCGCGTGGTACTTCTCGGCGCGCACGGTCCCCGCGCCGACCAGTACGACGTCCGCTAGGCCGCGCAGGATGCCGAACACGGCGCGATCGGCGGCGCCGCTGAGTGAGCCGGAGCGGCCGTCCGAGCCGGTGATCGCGCCGTCCAGCGACGTCACGAAGTTGGCCCGGACCCAGCCTCGTTGCGGCAACGGATCGGGGTAGGCGTACAGGTCGGCCAGGGCCTGCACTGTCGAGTCGTGGTCGCCGCTGAGGTCGCCGACATCGGCGGTCCCCGGCAGCAGCATCCGAAGCAACGTCACGCGCAGGACCTCACGCGGCCACCTGCTCGCGAACCCGGCGCTTGATCCTGGCCAGCATCCCGGCCATGCCGCGCAGTCGCAGCGGGCTCACCGCTGAAGTGAGGCCGAGCATCGAGGGAACGTCGTCCGGCACCGACAGCACCTCCTCGGCGGGCAGCCCGTCCAGCCCCTCGGCGAGCACGCCGGCGAACCCGCGGGTGGTGGGCGCCTCCGGCGGAGCATCGAAGAAGACGTGCACCACGCGGTCGATCTCCGGCTCCACCTCTACGGCCAGGAACACCGGCGACTGGCATTCCGGGACGGGCTCCATGGCCTCACGATGCGCGTCGTACCGCTCGGGCAGCCCGGGCAGCCCTTGGCTGAACTCCAGCAACAACTGCAGGCGCTCGCGCTCGCCGAGCGCCTGGAACTCCTCGACGATCGCGGCCAGCTGTGCCGGCAGGTCTTCTTCGGCCCTGGTCTCGGCACTGGTCTCGCCATTTGTCATGGTCCGGACACCCATCCGGCGGGGACCTCGCCCGGGTCCTCGCCCCGCACGATCGGTACCCGCACGGCGTTGCCCCATTCGGTCCACGAGCCGTCGTAGTTGCGCACCTTCGGGAATCCGAGCAGGTGGGTGAGGACGAACCAGGTGTGGCTGGAGCGCTCGCCGATCCGGCAGTACGCGATGACGTCGTCCGCGGGGGTGAGGCCCTGCTCGGTGCGGTAGATGGCCTCCAGCTCGGCGCGGGTCTTGAACGTGGCATCCTCGGCGGCGGCGCGGGCCCAGGGGATGCTGACGGCGCCCGGGATGTGCCCGCCACGCAGCGCGCCCTCCTCCGGGTAGTCCGGCATGTGGGTGCGCTCGCCGGTGTACTCCTGGGGTGAGCGGACGTCGACCAGCGGCTGGCCGAAATGCCGCATGACGTCGTCCTTGAACGCGCGGATGGGTGTGTCGTTCCGTTCGACGACCGGGTAGTCGGTCGGATCCGGCTTCGGGACGTCGGTCGTCAGCTCGCGGTCCTCGGCGATCCACTTGGCGCGACCGCCATCGAGCAGCCGGACGTCGGGGTGGCCGAAGAGGGTGAACACCCACATCGCATAAGCGGCCCACCAGTTGTTCTTGTCGCCGTAAATCACGATGGTGTCGTCCCGCGAGATGCCCTTGGTCCGCATGAGGTCGGCGAACCCCTGGGCAGATACGTAGTCGCGGGTGACCGGATCGTTGAGTTCGGTGTGCCAGTCGACCTTGACCGAGCCCGGAATGTGCCCGGTGTCGTACAGCAGCACGTCCTCGTTGCTCTCGACGACGACGAGTCCGGGCGTGCCCAGATGCTCGGCCAGCCACGCTGTGGTGACGAGCCGGTCAGGGTGGGCGTACTCGGCCAGCTTCGGGTCGACATCGTGGGATAGGGACACGGCTGTCCAGCCTCCTCGCGGCGCACTGGTGGTTCGACATCGATCCTTCCACGCGTGCTGCGCCCAGCGCCTGTCGCCCCCCGCGCGGAGGCCGGGCCGGCTCCGGCGATGTCATGGGCCCGGAGCTCGGAGGATCACCACGGAGTCCGGGCCGAGGCACCACCGGGTACTCGGCTCGTGGTCCGGCTCGTGGTCCGGCTCGTGGTGGGACGGGACGTCGGCGGGCTCGTCAGCACGTCCCGAGCCGGGCGGCGAGACGTCGCCCCAACTCAGCAGCCGGGTCGCCGAGCCCGGCGCGGGGATCAGCGCGGACTCCGTCCCGAGGTTCACCAGGACGTGGACGCGGCCCCGGCGCACGGCGAGCCACGTGTCGTTGTGGTCCACCCGCACCCGCCGGAGATCGTCGTCCATTAGGTCAGGCTCACGCCGCCGCACTGCGATGAGCTCGCGATACCAGGCGAGCATGCGCAGGTGGATGCCGTCGGCGCCGGGGTCGAGCTCCGCCCACGGCAGCACCGACCGGTCGCGCGTCGCGGGATCCTGCGGGTCGGGTACCTCCTCGCCCCATCCGTACTCGGCGAACTCCGCACGCCGACCTACGCGCACGGACTCCGCCAGCTCGGGGTCGTCGTAGGACGTGAAGAACTGCCACGGTGTCGTGGCTGCCCACTCCTCGCCCATGAACAGCATCGGGGTGAACGGCGAGAGGAGAAGCAGCGCCGCGCCCACCGCCGTCCGGCCGGGGGAGAGGCTGGCGGAAATGCGGTCACCGACGGCGCGATTGCCGATCTGGTCGTGGTTCTGTAGCGCGACGACGAACCGGTGACCACCGTGCCGTTCCCGGTCGATCGGCCGTCCCCATGGCATTCCGCGGAACGCCGAATGGTCCCCGGCGTGCCGGAAGCCCTCGGTGAACACCCGCGCCACCACGTCCGTCGTGCCGAAGTCGACGTAGTAGCCCTGGCGCTCACCCGTCAGCAAGGCATGCAGCGCATGGTGGATGTCGTCGTCCCACTGCGCCGTCAGCCCCCATCCGCCGGACCGAGTCCGCTCGACGGTGACCGGGTCGTTGAGGTCGCTCTCCGCGACGAGTGAGAGCGGCCGATCCAGGCGCCCGGACAGCGCCGACACCTCCTCGGACAGCTGTGCCAGGACGTGCCGTGGCGAGTTGTCGGCCAGCGCGTGGACGGCGTCCAGCCGAAGGCAGTCGACGTGGAAGTCCGCGAACCACCGCATGGCGTTGTCGCAGATCCAGCGGCGGACCTCTGCTGAGCCGTCGTCGTCGAGGTTCACCGCCTCGCCCCAGGGGGTGTGGTGCTTGCCGGTGAAGTACGGGCCGAACTCGCGCAGGTAATTGCCCTCCGGCCCGAGGTGGTTGTACACGACGTCGAGACAGACGGCGAGGCCTCGCCCGTGGCAGGCGTCGACGAAGCGCTGCAGCGCCGCGGGACCGCCGTACGTCTCGTGCACCGCGTACAGGTGGACGCCGTCGTATCCCCAGCCACGTGGGCCGGGGAACGGCGCCACCGGCATCAGTTCGACGACGTCGACGCCCAGCGCCACCAGATGGTCCAGCCGTCCCGTGGCGGCGTCCAGCGTTCCCTCCGCCGTGAAGGTGCCGACGTGCAGCTCGTAGAACACCTTGCCGAGAACGTCGACTCCGGCCCAATCGCCGTCGGTCCACGTGTGCCGTCCCTGATCGAAGACCCGGCTGGGACCGTGCACTCCGGACGGCTGCCACGCGCTGCGTGGGTCGGGCAGCGGCCGCCCGCCGTCGATCCGGAACGAATAGTCCGTGCCGTGCCCGGCGGTGGACACGGCGAGGTGCCACCAGCCGTCGCCGGAGCGTGTCATCGGCTGCGTTCGACCGAGCGACGGCAGGTCCAGCATCACCTGATCGGCGCCCGGCGCCCAGACGCGGAACTCGTGCACGCCTTCACCCTGACAGAGGGGTGTGGCCCTGTCCCGTAGGGAGGGGCCCCTCTTAGGTCAGCCCTAGGTGCGCCCCCGCGCGTTGCCCGCCCGCGAGGCGATCCGTCGCGTGAGGCGCCGCGGCGTCAGGCGGGCGGCGATGACCAGCGCCTGATACCGCCGGCTCGGGATGGACAGCCCGGCGTCGCGCGCCAGATCGCGCAGCGCGGTATCGACCACGTCGTCGGCGGACAGCCACAACGCGTTGGGCGTGGAGCTCATGTTGATCCCCGCGCGCTGGTGGAACTCCGTCCGCGTGAAGCCGGGGCATAGCGCGAGGACCCGGACGCCGGTGCCGGCCAGCCCGGCCGACAGCCCCTCGCTGAGCGAGATGACCCACGCCTTGCTCGCCGAGTAGGTGGAGCCGCGGCCCGGCATCAGCCCCGCCACGCTGGCGACATTGATCACTGCACCGTGACCGCGATCCAGCATCCCGGGTAGGGCGGCATGGGTGAGCTGCAGAATGGCGGTCACGTTCAGCTCGAGCTGTCGGTGCAGCGTCTCGTACGTCGCCTTCCAGAAGACGCCGTTGGTCCCCATGCCGGCGTTGTTCACGAGCAGATCCACGGGGCGCGTGGCGTTGGTGAGCCGGGCGACGAGCGGTTCGCGTTGCGCCGGATCGGTGAGATCCGCCGTGATGACTTCGGCCGTGACACCGTGTCGTTCCGCCAGATCGGCGGCGGCCTTTTCCAGGCGGACGGTGTCCCGGGCGACCAGCACGAGGTCATACCCGTCCGCGGCGAGACGGGTGGCGAAGGCGGCGCCGATACCCGCGGTCGCTCCCGTGACGAGTGCAGTCGGCATGGCGTCGACCGTACCCGCCGACCTCCCGATCAGGCGCCTCGGTGACATGATCTGCCAATGGCGAGGGACGCAAAGTCGATCAAGAAGCGGAAGTCGGAGAAGGCGAAGCTCAAGACGGCGACGCTGGACACGCCGAAGCCGGCCAGGGCCAAGCTGGAGTCGGCGACGCCGGACGCGCCGAAGCCGGCCAAGGCCAGGCCGGAGAAAGCCCAGCCGGAGAAAGCCCAGCTGGAGATAGCCCAACCGGCGAGAGCCGAGCCGGCGAACGCCCAGCCGGAGCCGCCCCAGCCGCAGCAGGAGGAGCGGGGCGGGCTCACGGGAGCCGATTCGTCGTGGCCGCTCGGCGAGCGGCTCCGCGTCGACCCCGGATTCCTGCTGGCCGCCGTGGATCCGGCCGGTACGCCGGGGTTCAGCGGTGGGAAGGCAGAGGGTGAGGAGGCCTTGGCCGCGGGCGTCCCGCGCCTCTCGGAGTTGCAGGAGCGGCTGTGGGCGCAGGCGAAGGGTGGCGGGTCTCGGCAGAGCGTGCTGCTCGTGTTGCAGGGGATGGACACCGCCGGCAAGGGAGGGATCCTGCGGCATGTGGTCGGTGCCGTCGACCCGCAGGGCGTGGCGCACACGGCGTTCGGCGTCCCGACTTCCGAGGAGCTGTCGCACGACTTCCTGTGGCGGATCAGGCGCGCGCTGCCCGGGCCAGGCCGGCTCGGCGTGTTCGACCGGTCGCACTACGAGGACGTGCTCGTGGTGCGGGTGCACGACCTGGTCCCGCGCGCGACCTGGCAGCGCCGGTACGGCACGATCAACCGCTTCGAGCGCAGCCTGGTGACCCGGGGAACGGCGCTGGTGAAGGTGATGCTGCACCTCTCGCCGGAGGAGCAGTTGAAGCGGCTGGCGCAGCGCTTGGAGCGGCCGGACAAGTATTGGAAGTACAACCCCCACGACATCGACGAGCGCGAACGATGGCCCGCCTACCAGGAGGCGTACCAGGCGGCCCTCACCCGGTGCAGCACCGCGGAGGCGCCGTGGTACGTCGTCCCCGCCGATCGCAAGTGGTACGCCCGATGGGCGGTGCAGACGCTGCTGATCGAGGCGTTGGAGCGGCTGGACCCCACGTGGCCGCCGGCGGATTTCGACGTCGCGGCCGAGAAGGCCCGCCTGGCCGAGTTGAGCTGACCCCCTTCACTCAGTCCCCTGTCAGTCAGTCCGCGATCAAGCAAACCAGGGCCGATCAAGCAAACCAGGGCCGATCAAGCAAACCAGGGCCGATCAAGCAAACCAGGGCGGATCAAGCAAACCAGGGTCGATCAAGCAAACCAGGGCCGATCACAGTGTGGTCAGGAGGGCCACCGGGAGGTCGGCCAGCAGGTCGGCCAGCCGGGCGGAACCGCCTGTCATGATCCGGCCGGTCAGCAGGTCGGTCCA
>Ga0081539_10001813_pt1 | contig 33764 bp, 27 predicted proteins | sample TabmetS4T2R2_FD_71023 | JGI IMG/M metagenome (GOLD analysis project Ga0081539, IMG submission 71023) | Tabebuia heterophylla rhizosphere microbial communities from the University of Puerto Rico - S4T2R2 | ecosystem: Host-associated > Plants > Roots > Rhizosphere ... | reverse complement strand
GACCGGGCGGGGTAGTGATGGGCGCCTCCTGGGAGTGCGGGGGCCTGGCGCCGCTTTGGCCTTGATCGAGCGCGATCGATAACAAAGCGGCGCCAGGCCGCCGCACTCCAAGGAGGCGCCCACACCTACTTGGGATATTCAACATGGACGCAATCCGCTTTACAGTCGAGGCCCAGCAAGATCAGGCACGGGCGGGTGTGTTGACGACGCGTCGAGGTGTCATTGAGACACCCGTCTTCATGCCCGTCGGCACTGCCGGCACGGTCAAAGGCATTCGCTTCGAAGCACTCGAGTCCGACGATCTCGACGCGAAGATCATCCTTGGCAACACGTATCACCTCTGGCTACGACCCGGCATCGACGTCATCAAATCTGCCGGTGGTCTGCATGCCTTCACGAGTTGGGACCGAGCTTTGTTAACCGATTCCGGCGGTTTTCAGGTCTGGAGTCTCGGCGCGCTCCGCAAGATCTCCGAAGAAGGCACACAGTTTCGTTCTCACGTCGACGGCTCACTGCGTTTTCTGTCTCCTGAGATCTCGATGGAAGTTCAAGCCGCACTCGGCTCAGACATCGTGATGGTTTTCGACGAGTGTGCACCAGGGGAAGCGAGCCACGACGAAACCGAGCGCAGCATGAATCTCACCGCTCGCTGGGCAAAACGCTCAAAAACGGCCTTCGATCAACTCCAATCAGACGGCGCGGACACCGGACGTCGCGAAGTCGAATGTCTGAGCGGAGCGCAGGCACTGTTTGGCATCGTTCAAGGCGCAGGTCATTTAGATCTGAGACGAATCAGCCTCCAACAGACGGTAAGCATCGGCTTTGATGGTTACGCCATCGGTGGATTGAGCGTCGGAGAAGAGAAGTCGGTGATGTTTGAAGTAATAGAAGACATCGCCCCACGCATGCCGCAAAACGCGCCCCGGTATCTGATGGGTGTCGGCACGCCCGAAGATCTCGTCGAAGCAGTCGCACGCGGAGTAGACATGTTTGACTGTGTTTTGCCGACGCGTAACGGCCGCACCGGACAGGCGTTCACCTCTCGCGGCAAGCTCAACATCAAGAACGCACAATTCACAAACGACTCGCGGCCGCTCGACGAATCGTGTCGTTGTTCCGTCTGCCGCAGGCACACGCGCGCGTACCTCCGTCATTTATATATAGCGGGCGAAATGCTGGCGAGTATCCTCCTGACCCACCATAATCTGGCCTTCTTCCTTGACACTATGCGAGGCGTGAGGCAATCTATCCGGTCTGGCGATTTCCCAAAATTTCGGCGTGAGTTCACCGAGCGGCTGGGTGCGAATGGGGAATAGCAGTTCGCGAGCTGGCCGCGTCTGTATGTTCAGTTTGGGAAGTCGCAGTCAAAACCCTTTAACAACATGCATACTTTACTGATTTTTCAGAGTGGTCTCGGTGGACTAACCGGCCTTCTGCCCCTGCTGCTGATTATCGTTGTCTTCTATGTCCTATTAATAAGGCCTCAGCAGAAACGTCAAAGACAACTACAGGAAACGATATCCAGTCTGAAGATTGGAGATCGTGTGATCACGAACGGCGGCATTATCGGCGTGATCACCACTGTACGAGATTCGAGTTTTCTGATCCGCAGCGCCGACAAGTCGATTATTGAAATAGCTCGCTCCGCCATCGCGGACCTTGATCGCGGCGAGACTGAAAAAGGTGCGTAAAGCCCAGCACTAATCTGCAATGAAGAAAAAGAACCTTCTCACGCGCGTAATCATCATCGCTATCGTCACAATCGGGGGCCTTTATCTTGTAATCGGTCCACGACATCGTCCCAGTCCTAAAGACTTCTCCTGGTCGGGAATCAAGACGAATCTCAAGAACAACATTCATCTCGGACTCGACCTGCAGGGCGGCTCGCACCTCGTGATGCGAGTTAAAACCGAGGAGTTCCTGCGACGACTGACTGAAGAAGACTACGTTGCCGCGCAAAATGCAGCCAAAGACGCGGGACATGAGCCGAAAGGCGGACGCGCCGACACGAATCCCGGCAACTATCGTGTCGTGCTTCAGATCCCGGACGCTTCGAAGGCGACCGAAGTCAAAGAAGCTGTCGAGAAGAAAGTCGAGCTGGGCGATAAATCAGTTTGGAATTACGCGGCACAGGGCGACACGCTTAGCTGGACGATGACTGCGGCGGCGGAGCGACTGCTCGCCGACAACGCCACTACCCAGGCGCTCAACATCATCGACAGCCGCATCAACGCCCTCGGAATCGCGGAGCCGACACTGCAAACCCACGGCGCGCAGAGCTCGCACCAGATTCTCCTGCAGATGCCGGGTGTTCAGGATCCAGAGCGTGTGAAAGAGATTCTTAAAGGTGAGTCGCGACTGGAGTTAGTCCACGTCATTAGTCCGCCAAGTCCGGCGCCCGCGTCGACTTATACGACCCAGCAGGACGCTGTGGCTTCACTCAACAGTGCCGGCACGATTCCACCGAATCGCCGCGTTCTGCCGTACAGCGAGCGCATCGAGAAGACCGAAGATCCGAACCAGCAACGCGACAAACGCTGGGTCGTGGTCGAGACTCCTGCCATCATCGACGGCAGCGAATTGAGAAATGCCACCGCCATTCCCGCACAGGGCGGCCGTGCGGATGACTACGAGATCAACTTTTCGCTGAAGAGAAGTGGTGCTGACAAGTTCGGCGCATGGACGGGCGCGCACATCAACGAGTACATGGGCGTCGTGCTGAACGGCGAAGTAAAGTCAGTCGCTTTTATCAAGTCTCAGATCTTTGATTCAGGTCAGATCACTGGACGCTTTACGAAAAACTCGGCCGAAGATTTAGCGCTCACGCTGCGTTCGGGCGCGTTGCCGGCTCCGATCGAATACCTGGAAGAGCGCACGGTCGGACCGAGCCTCGGTGCCGACTCGATTCGCGCTGGGGTTAGAGCATCACTCGTCGGCCTCGCCCTCGTCGTTGTCTTCATGCTCGTTTACTATCGCGGCTCCGGCGTCAACGCAGTGGTCGCGTTGATTCTGAACATGGTCCTGATGCTGGCCGGGCTGATCGTTTTTGGCGCGACACTGACGCTTCCCGGCATCGCCGGTATCATCCTGACGATTGGTATGGCGGTGGACTCGAATGTGCTTATCTTCGAGCGTATTCGTGAAGAGTTACGCTCGGGCAAGACCATTCCGTCGTCAGTAGATCTGGGATTTAACCGCGCTTTCATAACCATTATCGATACTCACGTAACCACGACCATTTCGTCACTGTTCCTGTTCGTGTTCGGCACCGGGCCGATTCGCGGGTTTGCCGTCACGCTCGTCATCGGACTGCTCGTTAACTTGTTCTCGGCAGTCTACGTTTCGCGCACGATCTTTATGTGGTTGCTATCACGTAAGCGAATGGAGTCGCTGAGTATCTAGAGAAGTCATCATGTTTCAAGTCTTCCATAATGTGAATATTGATTGGATGGGCAATCGTCGCTGGTTTATCGGCGTTTCCGTTTTGCTCATGCTGGCCGGTTTAGGATCGGCGATTATCAGGCAGGCGACTGGTCGCCAGCCGTTCAATCTGGGCGTTGATTTCAAAGGCGGAACGGTGGTTACCGCGCGCTTCAAGCAGCGACCCAACGACGACCAGATTCGCGCAGCGCTCGCGAACAAAGGCATCAGCGATGCGGTCGTGCAGCCGGTTACCGATCGTCCTGACACGGTGCTGATCAAAGTGCCGCTCGAAGGCGAAGGCCAGGACGGCCGTGTGCGTGTTCGCGAAGCGCTGAATGAGTTTGGCCGCGAAGCGGCACCCACCACCGAGTTGGAAGCAGATCCGAATGCCTCGTACAAGATCGTCGGGACGGACGCGGTGGGCGCGATTGCGGGGGCGCAGCTCAGAAACAAGGCGATCGCCGTAACACTCGCGGCTCTGGTTGGAATCCTGATCTACATCGCCGTGCGGTTTGAGTGGACCTATGGTGTGGCGGCTGTGATCGCGGTGTTTCACGACGTGCTCGTGACTCTCGGTTTCTTCTCGATCTTGCAATTCGAAGTCAGCCTTAACGTGATTGCAGCGCTATTGACCCTCGTCGGATTTTCGGTAAACGACACGATTGTTGTATTTGACCGTATTCGCGAAAATCGCAAGCTGCACCGGCGCGATTCGCTTTACAAGGTTACAAACGACTCGATCAACCAGACGCTTTCTCGCACGGTGATCACCAGCGGATTGGTGTTTCTATCGGTGCTGGCCCTGGTGTTGTTTGGCGGCGAGGTGTTGCGAGGATTTTCGGTGGCGCTGTTTATCGGCATCGTGTTTGGAACATATTCATCGATCGCGATCGCCAGCCCGATCATGGTTTGGTGGGAGCAGCGAATCGAGGCAGCGAACCGGCAGGCGGCATTAGCTTTTAATCAACCCAGAGTAGTGAAACCGGCGCGCAATCCGAAGCAAGGTCTTAAAAATGCTTCGAAGCCCTTGCACTAAATAGTTGCGCCGTTCAGTTAACCACGGATTGCACGGATGACGGAACAAATTGGCCGCAACCGGTGTCCTATTACCGCTTGACTTTGAAACACTATGCGGACTAGACTGCGACCGTTGCTGGCCAATTAAATATCGCAAGTGTCGACCCCGTAGTGTGTGTGAAATCATGAAGTTGGGCGAGGCGGTTGTGTATTGAGCGGGCCGGCGAGTTTTTTCTCGCGCAGCGGCTTTCCACTAAATTCGGTGTGCTCAATATCGCAGGAGCTGCTGTTATCCCCTTCATTAATGACGGAACGCAAGCGGTATTTTAAATCGACATTGGCGATGATTTACTGCTGCTTAGACTTTTGCAAACCCCTGATCCATTTGGCGCCGGAGTCGGAGGAGAATCATGTTCGATAATCTCGTTGAGTCCAGTTCGCACAAAGACGACATTACGCGAAAAGGCTCATTCATTGGTGTCACTGCACTGATCTACGGTGTGCTGCTCGTCACGTTCTTTATTGCCGGTATCTACTGGTACGACGCTCGTCTGGGCGATATGGAGCTTGAGCTGACCACGCTTGTCGCTCCGGTGCCCGTGCCGCAGCAGGCCAAAGAGCCCGAAAAACAGGCCGAAGCCAAGCCGCAAAAGGTCGAGCAGAACGTCGACATTCGCAAAGACTTGATTGCCGACGTCGCTGAAAGTCGACTGCCACCGAAAGAGATCTCGGCCAAGGCCAGCGACATTCCGCCAGTCAGGCGCGGCGTCACCACGATGATCGGAAGCAGTGACTCAAACGCCGCGGCGCCAATGCCGGCTGGTCCTGGTGCGGGCACCGTCGTCAGTGCGCCTGCGAAAGTCTCGATTGCCGACGAGCCGCCACCGCCGGATGCGCCAAAGCCGACGCCGCCGCGCGCTCCCATTTCGGGCGGCGTTCTTAACGGCAAAGCCATCAGCTTACCCAAACCAGCGTATCCACCGATTGCCAAAGCGGCGCACGCTTCGGGCACCGTGGTTGTGCAGGTGCTAATTGATGAAAACGGCAACGTAGTTTCTGCACATGCCGTGTCCGGGCATCCTCTGTTACAGGGGGCTGCTGTAGGTGCTGCGCGTCAAGCGAGATTCTCCCCAACCAAGCTTTCGGGGCAGCCAGTTAAAGTTACCGGAGTGATCCAGTACAACTTCGTAGCGCAATAACTGCGGAGAACAATTGTCGTGTCGCCGCGGTTACCGTGGGCCGTCCCGGCTTCTCTGCTTGCTATCAATTAAATAAAACCTTTGGAGGGGTTCACCGTGACAATTTTAACGAGTATTTTTCTCGGCTTCTTGATGTTGTTGCAGGAAGCTGCAGCCAGCCCGGCAGAGGGCGCGAACGCAGCGAATACGTTCACGCTGACCGAGATGGTTAAGAACATGGGTGGCGTCGCGATCGCCGTCGTCATCGTTTTGCTGATCATGTCAGTTTATTCAATCGCGATCATGGTCGAGCGTTACCTGACTTACTCCGCGGCGAAGAAACAGTCGCGCGAGTTTGCGCCGCGCGTCGCACAGGCGCTGAAGAACGATCGTATTGACGAAGCGATCACCATCAGCGATAAGCACCGCAAATCGCACTTGGCGATGGTCGTCAGCAGCGGCTTGCAGGAGTTTCGCGCACATGATGGATCGACCGACATCTCGGGCGATGAGATCGACGCGTCGAAGCGCGCTTTGCAGCGCGCTATCGCGATCAAGACTGCTGAATTCAAACGCGGTCTGTCGGGTCTCGCGACTATCGGTTCCACGGCCCCGTTCGTGGGTCTGTTCGGAACGGTGTTCGGCATCATCAACGCGTTCCGCGGCATGAAGAACGCGGAGTCGGCGGGTATCGCGGCTGTGGCCGGCGGTATTTCGGAAGCATTGTTTACTACCGCGCTCGGATTGCTCGTGGCAGTTCCGGCCGTGTGGCTGTTCAACTACTTCACGGGCAAGGTCGATGGCTTCGTGGTTGAAATGGACAACTCGGCGTCAGAGCTGGTTGACTATTTCATCAAGAACCGCACGAAGCAATTGAAGGCGTAAGTAGTCGTAACGCCGGAAGGTGAACCCCTGGGTGCGGCGCGCGCGTCGTGCGCCGCACCTCACACGGGGCGTTTACCGGTTGAAGTAAAAGGAGATCTGTTATGGGAATGTCAGGTGGAGGCGGTCCAGCTGGACTGCAGTCCGAGATTAACGTCACACCGATGGTCGATATCATGCTGGTGTTGCTGATCATTTTCATGGTGGTCACGCCGTTCCTGCAGCAGGGCATCACGGTTGCGCTGCCGAAGAACATGCAAAACCCCGATGTCGATCCGAATATCATCAAGGAGTCATCGATCGTGATTTCGATTCCGAACGATGGTGAGTACTACCTTGGCAAGCAGCGACTCGCGAAAGAGCAGTTGTCTGACAAGGTCGATACGATGCTCAAAGGTATTAAGAATGAGAACGATCGGATCGTCTACATCAAGAGTGGTGTTGGCGTCAGCTACGGCGACGTGGTGAATGTCATCAACGAGGTCCGCAAACTCGGCGTGGACAAGATCGGATTGGTGGCGGACAAGAAGAAGGGCGGCGCAGCCGCAGCTCCCGCAGCGCCGGCAGCTTAATGAAACGCATTTAAGAACGAGGAGAACCTAGATGTCGGTGAGTGATAGTGAGATAGAGCATAGAAGTACTACTACGGCCCAGCCATACATCAACGTAACCCCGTTGATTGACGTTTTGCTGGTGTTGCTGATTATCTTCATGGTCGTCACGCCGTTGAAGCCCAGCCGGTTCAAAGCTGACATTCCAACACAGCGCGATCCTAATGAAGATCTCAGCAGGCTGAAGCCAAATCCGTTGACCCTCGTAGTCACGATCTCACAAGATTTGCAGATCAAACTGAATCAGGATTCGCTTGGCTCAGTCAACGACACGACGCCGCTGGCGCAGAAGTTGAGCCAGACGTTCAAAGAGCGTCTGGCGACGCGCGCGTTCAAGATCGGTATGGAAAACCGCACCGATCTGAAGGATGAGGATCGCCTTGAGAAGACCGTGTTCGTCAAAGCGCCGCGGGCCGCTAAATACGGCGACGTCGTCAAAGTCATCGACGCCATCAAGGGAGCAGGCGCGAGTCCGGTCGGGTTACAGGTGGACGATCTTCCGTAGTAAATAGGAGACCCGCGAGAGCTTCGAGCGCCGGCCCAGAACTCGCCCCGTCGGAGCTCAACGCCGGTCTTATTAAATTGGAGTCACGCATAAATGAAACTCTCTCAGACCGGGATCGTCATCGTTTTGGCGATCCTTGTTGCCACTAGCTCCGGGTGCGGAGTTATCAATCGAATCAGGGCCAAGAACCAGTTGAACGAGGCCGCGAAAGCGTACCGTGAAGGCCATTATCCGGAAGCGGAGCAGCACTCGCGCCGGGCTGCTGAGCTGGATCCGAATAACAAGACCGCTCCGATGTTTATCGCGCGAACTATCCATGCGCAATATCGTCCTGGGGTGCAATCTCCTGAAAATATTGCCAAGGCTCAAGAGGCGATTGCTGCGTACCAGCAACTTCTCGCGAACAACCCGCAGGATGAAGAGTCGTACAAGGCAATTGCTTACCTCTACGAAGCAACCCACCAGGACGATAAGCTGAGACAGTGGATTACGTCGCGCGCCGCCAGCAACGGGGCCGCTCCGGAGAAGAGAGCTGAGGCTTACGTGGTGCTGGCGAGTAAGGATTGGGACTGTTCGTTCAAGATCACTGAGCTGCCTACGAACAAGACCACGACGCTCGATCCGGCCACTAACAAGGCCACTGTTTCTTACAAGAAACCGAAGGATCAGAAAGATTTCGATCAGGCGCAGATGTGCGTCAAGCAGGGGTTGACTGAAGCTGAGAATGCAATCAGATTCGATTCGAATAATGAGTCAGCCTGGTCTTACAAGACCAACTTGTTGCTTGAAGCTTCGAAGCTCGCGGAGATGGACGGCAAGGCGGATCAGAAGGCTCAGTATCAGAAAGATTACGAAGCCGCTCTGAAGCGCACCACCGAGTTGAGCGAGGCGAACCAGAAGCGTAAACAGGAAGAAGAGAAGCAGTCCGCCTCCCCCGCGAAGGGTTAGAACTTTAAGAGAGAAGCCGCGAATTTCCGCAGATAAACGCGGATCTGATTCAGATCCGCGTTTATCTGCGTAAATCTGCGGCTGTTTGCTTTTTTGTTATAATTTTTTCCGCATTAATGATTCGTATCGAAGACATCGTCGAGAAAGTCGCTCACAATCACGCGCAGGCAGACCTCGATCTGCTGCGCCGCGCCTACCTGTTTTCCGCGAAAGAACACAAAGGCCAGAAGCGCGCGTCGGGTGAGTCGTACCTCGTGCACCCGCTCGAGGTCGCGAACATTCTCGCCGATATGAAACTCGACGAAGTCTCAGTCGCCACCGGCCTTTTGCACGACGTCGTCGAAGACACACTCGTCGATCTCGACACTATTCGCCGTTACTTTGGCGAAGAGATCACACACCTCGTCGACGGTCTCACGAAGATCGCGCAGATCAGCAACATCTCACGCGAGGAACAACAGGCGGAGAACGTGCGCAAGATGTTGCTCGCGATGGTTGACGACGTCCGCGTTGTGCTTGTGAAGCTTGCCGATCGTCTGCACAACATGCGCACGCTGCAATACCTCAACCCGGAAAAGCGGAAGCGCATCGCGCAGGAAACTATGGATATCTTCGCACCCATCGCGCATCGCCTCGGTATGGGTAAGTTGCGCGGTGAGCTCGAAGATCTCGCGTTCCGGCATCTCCATCCGGAAGACTATCGCGAGCTCGCCGAGCAGCTCGAAAAGCGACGTCCCGAGAACGAAGCGTTTTTGAAAAACCTCACCGCCCGCATCGAAGAGAAGATGAACGAAGCGCAGGTGCCGTTCGTGCTCGTCGAAGGACGAGTCAAGCGACTCTATTCGATCTGGAAGAAGCTGCGCGCACAGAAGATCGTTCTGGACCAGGTTTACGATCTCGTCGCAGCCAGGATCATCACACCGAATGAGATTCGTCACTGTTATGCCGCGCTCGGAGTGGTCCATCACAATTGGAAACCGGTGCCCGGTCGTATCAAAGACTGGATCGCCACACCGCGCGACAACCTGTACCAGTCGCTGCACACTTCCGTGATCGGCTCCAACGGGCAATCGTTCGAAGTGCAGATCCGGACTGAGGAGATGCACCAGGTTGCCGAAGAAGGTGTCGCCGCCCACTGGAAATACAAGGAAGGCAAACGCGGCGCGCGTGATGACGATCAGGCGCTGCAAGCATTGCGATCGCTCGTCGAGTGGACGCAGGAAGTAAAAGACTCGAAAGACTTCCTCGACTCGCTCAAACTCGATCTCTATCCGAAGGACGTTTACGCGTTCACGCCCATGGGCAAAGTCATTCAATTGCCGCGTGGCGCGACCCCGGTCGATTTCGCTTACATGATCCACTCGGAAGTGGGTAACACGTGTACCGGCGCCCGCATCAACGGCCGCATGGTCCCACTGCGCAGCCAGATTCAGAATGGCGACGTCGTCGAGATCATCACGTCCGCGAATTCACATCCGTCACGCGACTGGTTGAACTTCATCGTCACATCGCGCGCGCGCAATCGCGTTCGTCACTGGGTCGCTGAACAACAACGCGCTGAGTCGATCGAGATCGGGCGCAAGCTGTTCGAGAAGGAAGCTTCGCGTTTTCAGCTCTCGCCCAGGAAGCTTCTGAGCGATAGTGACAAGGACATGAAGCGTGTTGCGAGTGACTACGGCTACGGTCGCGTTGACGATCTGCTCGCGGGGATCGGTTACGGCAAACTCGTCCCGCGAAACGTGATCGCGAAGTATCTTGGACCGGAGCAGTTTGAGCAGCTCGACAAGCAGAAAGAGTCTCGACTCAGAAGCGGTGTACGTGCGGTCAAGCGTCTCATTCGTTTAGGCGACGACTCGATCGTCGTGCGCGGTATCGACGACCTGATGGTGACGCGCGCGCGTTGCTGTAATCCGCTACACGGCGAGGAGATCATCGGCTACGTGACGCGCGGCAAGGGCGTGGCCGTGCACACCACGCGCTGCAAGAACGTGATGCAGTTGATGGTGAACCGCGAGCGTATCGTGGATGTTGAGTGGGCCGGGCGACCGGAGAAGACGGCTTATGCGGTCAAGCTCCTTGCGATTACAGAAAACCGCACGGGCATGATTGCAGGCATCACGGGCGCAATTTCCGACATGAAGACCGGCATCCGCGACGCGCGCGCCTCGGTCTCGCCCGACGAGCGCGGTCATATCGAAGTGACCGTGGAAGTCTTCGACGTCAAGCACCTCGACCGCGTAATCGGCTCCATTAAGGGCGTCCCCGGCGTTCTCGACGTCGAGCGCCTGCAAGGAGTCGCATAATTCGTTCAGTAAATCCGTGTTGATCTGTGGCCAGGATCGCTCGGCCACGGATGACACGGATTACACCGATCTGCTAGAATCCCGCCTTTGTTTTGACTATGTCTGCCCCAGAGAGAGAACGTATCCAGACTGACAATGCGCCCGCGGCGATCGGTCCTTATTCACAGGCGATTAAGGCCGGTGGGTTTGTGTTTGTGTCGGGGCAAATCCCGATCGACCCGCAGACGGGTCAATTCGTCCCCGGCGGAATCGCCGAGCAGACCGAGCGTGTGTTGAAGAACCTTGCGGCGGTGCTGGAAGCGGCCGGAAGCAATCTCGACCGGGTAGTGAAGACGACAGTGTTCCTGGCGGATATGAAAGAGTTTTCGGGCATGAACGAAGTCTATGCAACTTTCTTTTCAAGCCCGCCGCCCGCGAGGGCTACGGTGGCGGCGGCTGGTTTGCCGCGTGACGCCAGGGTTGAAATTGAAGCAGTAGCGTTGGCTTCTGAATAAAAACAACCGGCGCTCGTGCGAGAGCCGGTTGGAGGTTGACTGAGAGCGCCAGGGGAAAGGCTAGGCAGCCTTCGAGACTTTGCCAGCCTTGATGCAGGTCGTGCAGACTTTCATCCGGTGCGCGCCACCCTGGGGCTTTTGCACGCGAATCGATTGCAGATTCGGATCAAAGCGTCGCTTGGTGCGATTGTTAGCGTGCGAGACATTGTTGCCGAATTGTGGTCCTTTACCGCAGACTTCGCAACGTTTGGCCATAATTGTTCAACCTCCAAAAATTCTTAGGTTTCTTTACCGGCGTTTCCGGCATCATACGGTCTGTAATCTTGCCGTAATCAGAAACCAAGCTTTATAGCAAACGCATTTCTAAGTCGTCAAGCAGGGCGACTTGGAGGTGCTGCTATGAGTTTGAGACAGGCAGTTAGTTAAAGGAGCAGAGTTAAAGTGCGCAACATCGCAAAAGTTTTTGCAGTTACTTGTTTGGCTGTGGCGGGGCTCGTGTTGAATGGATGTAGCTCGGGCGCCTCAGAGGCGAAGGATCAGATGGTGGCCGCGACCGTCAATGGCCACAACATCATGCTTTCGGAGGTCGAGCGAGCCATCACTCAACAGACCGGCGGGAACCCGTCGTCTTTGAATCAGCTACAGATGGCCCAGGCGCGTTTGCAGGTGCTCAACAACCTCATCCAGCGCGAGGTGCTGTTTCAGCGCGCCGAACGTGAGAAACTTCTTCCCACTGAGACCCAGATCGACGGCGCCATTGCCACGCAAAAACAGAACAGCGGCATGACTGCCGAAGACTTTGAAAAGAGTCTGAAAGCTCAAAACATTTCGGCAGAAACTCTGCGCGAAGAAGCGCGCAAGGACCTCGCGATTTCCGCACTCCAGGACAAGTACGCCGGTAAGATCAATATCAGCGACAGGGAAGTGGAAGAGTACTACCAGAACAATCGCGCGCAGTTTGTGAAAGCACGCGGTGTCGCGTTGGCGATGATCATGGTTGACCCGGCCGACAACAGCGCCGAGGGCATCGCTGACGATGCGAAGAACGAAACGGATGCGAAGCTGAAGATCGACAATATCTACCAGCAGCTTCAGGGCAAGGCCGACTTTGCTACTGTCGCCCGCGCGAAGAGTGAAGACATCAACACCCTGCGCTCTGGCGGCGATATCGGCTTTGCTACCGAGCAGGATCTGAAGAACAACAACTTTCCAGCAGAGCTAGTCGCAGCTCTTTTTGGCCCGATGCAGGTCGGTGATTACACACAGCCGACGCGTTTCAGCAGCGGCAAGTGGTACATCTTCAAGCTCGCGGAAAAGCGGCTTGCCAATGAGAATCTGACGCTCGAGAGCGCGGGTGTGCGCCAGCAGATCGCGCAGGGACTCACGAACCAGCGTAAGCAGATCCTGAATGCGGCCCTGTTGGAAACGGCGATGAACGATGCGAAGATCGTTAACCATCTCGCTACGAACATGCTGAACAATCCGGGTAATCTGGGATTGCGACCGGCTGCGGAAGGTAGTGCTCCCACGCAAGCTCCGTCGCCGAGCCCGACGGCAACGAGCTCGCCTTCGGGATCGAAATAGTTTCACATAAAGGCGCAACCACAGATAACACGGATCAAAGCCGCGGATTAAATCCGGATTTATCAGTGGCTTTGATCTGTGTTATCCGTGGTTGCGTCTTCATTTATGTTATTTCGTCTCTCAGACGTTTATAAATCCTACGGCACGCAGGACGTCCTGCGTGGCGCCTCACTGCAGGTGAATCCCGGCGAACACGTCGGGCTCGTCGGCCGCAATGGCGCCGGCAAGAGCACGATCTTTCGTCTCGTCAGAAACGATGAAACAGCGGATCGCGGCGACGTCGTGCGCGCGCGTGGCGTGAAGCTCGGCCTGTTGGACCAGCACGTTCATTTCGAACGGGGCTCGACAGTCCACGAGTCGGCCCTCGCTGCCTTCGGTCGTCTACAACAGATCGAGCACGAGATGCACGAGCTTGAGCATCGCATGGCCGACGCCGGCGACGACCTCGAAAAGATCCTCGAGCGTTACAGCGACCTGCAACAGGAGTTTGAACACGAAGGTGGGTTCGAGTACGCCGCGAAAGCAGAGTCGATCCTTCAGGGACTCGGTTTCGATCGCGACATGTGGTCGCTGGAAACAGAGAAGCTCTCGGGCGGGCAACAGAATCGTCTCGGACTTGCCTGCCTGTTACTTGCCGCGCCCGATGTTTTATTACTCGACGAGCCGACAAACCATCTCGACGTGAACGCAGTCGAGTGGCTGGAAGAGTTCCTCCAGGACTATCCAGCGGCCTATGTCATTGTTAGCCATGATCGATATTTTCTCGATCGTTCGTGTCGCCGCATCATCGAGCTCGAAAACGGCCGCGCCTCAAGCTACACCGGCAACTACTCCGACTATCTCGCCGAACGTGAAGAGCGTCGTGAAGCGCAACAACGTGCTTACGACAATCAGCAGCAACTGATCGCGAAGACCGAAGAATTCATTCGCCGTAACATCGCCGGGCAGAAAACAAAGCAAGCGAAGTCGCGTCGCAAGATGCTCGAGAAGCTCGAGCGCATCGACGCAGTGCGTCGCGACCAGTCGTCCGGCGATTTTCGACTCGGCGGGATCGAACGAACCGGCAATCACGTGCTCACCGTCAACCAGCTTTCGATCGGCTATCCGGACAAGCTGCTGGCGCGCGACATCGCTTTCATACTTCGACGCGGCGAGTGTCTCGGCATCATCGGGCCGAACGGCTCCGGCAAGACGACGTTTTTGAAAACGATCCTGAACAAGCTCGCGCCGTTGAGTGGTGAAGTGCGCTGGGGCACGAAAGTTCAGATCGGTTACTACGCGCAGCAGCTCGACGATCTCGACGATCGCAATGAAATCATAATGGAGTTGCGACGTGTGGCGCCGTCAACTGTAACCGCGGGTGAGCTGCGCTCTTTCCTCGCAAAGTTTCTCTTCACTGGCGACGACGTTTACAAGCACGTGCGCGATCTTTCCGGAGGTGAGAAAGGCAGACTCGCACTGGCAAAATTGATCTACTCGCGCGTGAACGTTCTCGTTCTTGACGAGCCGACAAACCATCTCGACATCCCTTCACGTGAAGCGCTTGAAGAAGCGTTGTCTGCGTATGAAGGAACGATCGTCACGATCAGTCACGATCGATATTTTCTCGATCGTGTGGCGACGCAGATCCTTGCATTGGACGGCACGGGTGGCGCCGAGCATTACGATGGCGACTACACCGAGTATCACGATTGGAAACTCGGCCGGCGTGACGCGGCTCCTGTTTTGAAAATAGAAGAACAAGATAATCTTGTGACTGTTGCTGCTCCGGTTGTCCCACATGAAGAGCCGGCGCCAGTGAAGAAAGCTCCGCCTGCGCCAAAGAAGCCGGGTGTAAAAGTAATCAAGAAGAAGAAAACAGATGTGCGCACTCTCGAGATCGTTGAGAGTGACATCGCACGAGCAGAGCAACGTCTCAACGAGATTTCGGAGCAGATGGGCACGCCTGAAGTCGCTCGCGATCCTGATAAGTTGATTACACTCAACGATGAATACCAACAAACCGAAAATTTACTTGCTACTCTATACGAGGAATGGGATCGTGTTACGACGGAATCAACGGGTGCAAAGGCGCGGTAGCGACGCCAATTTTGATCGTGCAATTTCAAACGTTTTAATGTTTGGTTAACGTCCATCAACTCGATTAATACAGCTACCTGAACTGTGGCTAATCTCTGCGGACTAATGCCACGAAAGTGATTGACATGCGGATCTGAAAGTACGATACTCCGCTGCACTCCCCCTCACGTCAATGTCTTCCCGACCCAGATAACGCCCAGTAACAAACTCGCCGCGTGCGGCTTTAAGGGGTGAGCTAATGCTTGGTGTCTCAAAGCAACTTGAAATTGGCAACAGAATTCTTGCAGCTCTTCCAAGAGAGCAGTTTTTTCGCTTGTTACCTCATCTCACGACGGTTCGCCTCGAGAGAGATGAAGTTGTTTACATAACCGGGGATCAGATCCGGTATGTGTACTTTCCTATAAGAGGATTGATGTCTCTCCTATCCACTACCGAGACTGGTTCTACAGTTGAAGTAGCCATGGTTGGCAATGAAGGCATCATCGGGCTTCCGGTCATCTTGAGAAACAGGATGATTCCTTACGAAGTCACTGTTCAAACTGAAACAGAGGCTTACCGGATCAAAGCGGAAGACTTACAGGAAGAGTTCGAAAAGGGTGAGGCTCTGCACGAGTTGATACTGCGTTATCTCAACGTGCTGATTGCTGAGATCTCGCAGTCAGCTTTGTGTCATCGTTTTCACACAGTTGAAAAAGCACTCGGCCGCTGGCTCTTGATGGCCCAGGATCGTCTGCACACAGAGAGTTTGAATCTGACGCAGGAGATCATTTCACATGCGCTGGGCGTCCCGCGGACGGGTGTCACTATGGCTGCGGGCGCACTGCAAAGAGCGGGCATGATTCGTTACAGCCGTGGCAAGATCATGATTCTTGATCGTGAGCGACTCGAACAGAACTCGTGTGAATGTTTCCGGATCGTGCACGAAGAGTTGAATCATTTTCTTACGCAGTAAATCAGACTCGGTCTGCATTCAGACACAGTCGAGTCGCGACAGACAGTTTTGCTGGCATTCAGGTAAATAGTAATTGCTCTGAACAATCGGATCGGCTCCAAACCCCCCGCGGATCCTCATCCGGCCTCCCGACCAATTTAAATAAGCTCGGCCCAGCACGAGTAGACAAAATGTTTCGTTTTCGCCTGACGAACAGGGTGTCTCTAGGATTGCTGCGACCCTTTTGCGGTTAGCACCCGAACGATACTTCTAACACTCATCGTCAGATCCGTTCTTCGGTAAACAATCAATTGCAGCTAACCGCGCAAGGGAGGAGGCCCCCAGCTTTGAGTAGTCATTATGAAGAGGTCGGCGAACAACCCACATGGTTTGCCGTTTGTACAAACGCAAAACAGGAAGACCGTGCATACCACAACCTGCATGCCTGGGGCGTCGAGTGTTTCAACCCCAAGATCAAAGAATACCGGCGCAATCAGTTTACAGGTGTGGCGACACAGACGCCGAAACCCTTATTCCCGAGATACATTTTCGCTCGCTTCAGCGTCAACCGTTTGCTTCACAAAATCAGTTTCACCCGGGGAGTCCAACGAGTGGTGAGCTTCGACGATAAGCCAACACCAATCGACGACGAAGTGATTGCACTTCTTCAGGCTCGTGTCGATGACGACGGCTTCCTGCGGTTAGGTGAGCCTTTGAAACCCGGCGACAAGGTGAGGGTCAAAGATGGACCATGGAAGGCACTTGCCGGCGTCGTTGAGCGCGAGCTCAAGTCTAACGAGCGAATCGTGATTCTGCTCGATAGCTTGAAGTTCCAGAGTCGCTTGACGATTGAAAAAGACTGGGTCGAAAAGATCAGCTAAGTTTCAGTTAGTAGTGTCGTTGGGGGCTGAAGACCAGAAGGAAATCGATTCTGGTTTTCGGCCTCGGCTTTCGGTCAGTTCTGATGTCAGAAAAGTTGCCCTCGTGCAATAGCGGTAGCTCTGTCTTCTGCTTCCTCCGGCCCGCTTCGGGCAAAGTTTTCCTAATAGCTAAACAACGTGAATAACAACCTGCTCGTGCACGCAGCGCAAGCACGGACATGATTTCAAGATTTGCAAGTTTTACAAGCTAGGCATCATGTCCATCATGGAAATCCTGTAATCCTGTCTAAAGCCCCAATCATTTATGACGCCGATGGATTTTGAACAAGACCAGGACTACTGGTTGCAGAAGCTCGCTGGCGATCTGAGTGTCACCAGCCTGCCTCTCGATTACCATCGACCTCTGCGCACCGTCACAAGCAAAGAACGACTGTTGTTCAATCTCGATTCGGAGACTCAATCACAACTACAAAAGCTCACCGGCGGCGACGAGTCGCTGCTGTTCGTCGCGTTCATCATGGCGCTGAACGTCTGCCTGTTCAAATACACCGGTAACGAAGACATCATCGTCGGCACGACCACTTACTACAGCGCCTCGATGAACAGGCTGCTCGCTCTGCGTACGCGTATCACTCCTGAGCTGACGGTCAAACAACTCTTACTCGACATCAAAGACACGCTTGCTGAAGCCTACGCTCATCAGAAGTTCTCGTTTGAGCGATTAATCGAGCTATTGAACGTCGAACATCTACCGCATCGCATGCCGCTCTTCGATCTCATGGTCGTGCTCGAGAACTCGGATAATGCCGATTATTTAAAACGATTGAAGAACGATTTAACCGTCAGTGTTGCAGGCGCCATCGATTACAACCCTGAACTTTTTAGACGCGAGACTATCGAAGTACTCGCCCAACATCTGACAGAAATCCTGCGCGCGGCTGCCGAGTCACCTGACCGCACGATTTCGCAACTCGAATTGTGGCCCACCCGGACCAGGCGATCCTCGACCTATCGCTGTTGAGTGAAGCGGAAGAGCGAGAATTGCTGTACGATTGGAACGAAGTCGCGCCACACTCAGAGCCCGAGCGACTGCTGCACTAGTTGTTCGAAGATCAAGCTGAACGCATACCCGGCAACGTCGCGCTTGTTCTCGACGATGAGAAGCTGACTTACGCGGAGTTGAACAAGCGGGCCGATCGCCTCGCGCAAGAACTACGTGCGCTCGGCGTTCAATCAGAGACACTCGTTGGTCTTTTCATGGAGCGCTCGATCGAGTGGTGATCGCAGTGCTCTGTATCCTCAAAGCTGGTGGCGCATATGTGCCGCTCGATGTCGAACATCCGAAAGAGCGGCTCGCGTTTATGCTCGACGATGCTCGCCCGCGGGTACTGTTGACGCAGCGACGGTTTATTGACAGGTTGCCGGAGCTGAAGGCAGTGCAAGCGGTTTGCATTGACGAGCTTTCCTCGCGCGAGGGCGTAGGGGTGCAAAGAGAGAGCGGTGATGCGCCTTTGCGCCCACGCGGGGAAAGCCCGGCTTACGTTAATTAAACTTCCGGCTCGACCGCTTTGATTCATCCCACCTATGAACCGAGAAAAGGGCGAAGCGATCTATCCGAGTATCGTGCTGCTCGAGTACTGGGGACGCCAGATGCGCGAGCGCGAGTTATGGCGTGGCGAGCAACGACGGCCCTTGAAGTTTGCCAAACGTCGGCAGCGCGACATCGCGAACTGGTTCTACGTACCTTCGTGGCGGCGCGCTCCGTTGCTGCGCATTCCAACTGCGGAGGAGCTGAAGAGCCAAAAGCAAAGCTGGCTTGTGTTCACCAGCAAAAACGAGTTTGGCTCGGAGCTGATCAGAAGCCTCGAGCAGCAGGGACAAAAAGTTATCTCGGTCGTCGGCGGATCACGGTTTGCAAAACTCTGCAATGACACTTACAAGATCGATCCGCAGAATCGAAACCATTACAGTGTGTTACTTAAGGAGCTCGCCACTCTCGCAAGACCGCCGCAACGCATAGTGCATCTATGGAGTTTGAACGTGATGCCGAAGCGGCAGGAGAATGGCATCGGCTTCGAGCGCACACAGGTGGAGAGCTTTTACAGCTTGCTGTTTCTCGCGCAGGCGTTCGACGAGCTCAAGATCAATCAGGCCGTGGATCTCACTGTCGTGTCAGACAGCGTGCAGGAAGTGACGGGAGAAGAGTTGTTGTGTCCGGAGAAGGCGACAGTGCTTGGTCCAAGTCGGGTTTTGCCGCAGGAGTATCCGAATATTACTTACCGCAGCGTCGACGTTGTGCTGCACAAGACGAAAGGATCGCAGCACAAGCTGGTGAAGCAGGTGATCGCAGAGATCGTAGCTGGATCATCCGACAAGTTCGTCGCCTACAGAGGGCTGCATCGCTGGACCCAGATTTTTGAGCCTTTGCCGGTCGAGGCGCCGGGAGCCGGTGAGCTGAGCCTTGCTGAAGGTGGACTTTACCTCATCACCGGAGCGCTCAATGATCTGAATCTCGATCTCGCTGAGTTACTGGCACGAACAGCGCGCGCGAAAGTATTGCTGGCGGGCAGGTTGGATGAAGCGAGCCAGCCGGCCGAAAAGCTGAAGGAGATCGAAGCAACGGGTGGTGAAGTTATACTCGCGAACGTGGATCCGAAACACGTGCGACAACTTCACCAAACCATCATTGATGCTCAGCAGCGCTTTGGTCCATTGAGGGGCATCTTCTTCAACCCAAACAGTGCGACTGAAAGTGCAAGCCCGATTCGCACTGTCAGTGTTAGGAAGTGCGGCGCGCGCCTGAAGCAAATCGCACAAGAACTCGAGGCGCTGGAAAGCCTGACACAAGAGACCGAGCTCGATTTCTGCGTTTTGCTTTCTTCGTTGTCGACGATCATCGGCGGCCTTGGTGAGATTACCTCGGCTGCGGCGAATCACATCGTTGATGCATTCGCGCACCAGCAGAAGCAGAGGTCGTCGGGTTGCTGGATGAGCCTGAACCTTGACTTGAGGCACCTCAGAAACGAAGCGGGCACGCAAGACGATCTGAAGATCACGCGCGATCAGGCCGCGGAGGTGCTTCGTCGCGGCCTGTCACTGAACTCAATATCGCAAGTCGCTGTTTCGGCGGTCGATCTGCGCGAAAAGCATTTGCGCGCGTGAAATCTATTTAGTTACTTTGGAATAACGCCGAAGGCGTTCGCTAATGTCAGCCCAGAGTTGGAGCGCAGCGACAACTCTGGGTCCGATTCAGAATCGCGAACGAACCCTGAAAGGGTTCAGCTCTTGGCGAACCCTTTCAGGGTTCAAATCAAACTTTTGTCGATACCCACGGTTGTCGCTGCGCTCCAACCCTGGGCTGACATTAGCGAACGCCTTTGGCGTTGCCCTTTTTCTGGTTAGAATAAATTCAAATGGAGGATGAACAATGAGAGACGATGCAGAAGACACTACCATCTACAAGGTGGTGATGAATCACGAGGAACAATACTCAATCTGGCCTGCCGACCGCGAGAATCCACTCGGTTGGAATGACGCCGGCAAGTCAGGTCTGAAAGCTGAATGTCTGGAATACATCAAGGAAGTCTGGACAGACATGCGTCCACTCAGTCTCAGAAAGAAGATGGAAGCGGCCGCGGCTGCCAACAACTAAGATGAATAGCCAACCTGTCGTCAAATCATGCGTGATCTACCCGAAGCCTAACCCGCAGTCGCGCATGCGTCTCTTCTGCTTTCCTTATGCTGGAGGAACGGCGGCAGTGTTTCGTAACTGGCCACGTTATCTTCCCTCAGAGATCGAAGTGTGTGCGGTCCAATATGCAGGCAGAGGGAGCCGACTCGCTGAGCCTCTGGGTGAAGATGTCGTGGACGTTATGAATGGGGTTTATGCAGAACTGCAGCCTTTTCTGAAGAAGCCTTTTGCGTTCTTCGGGCATAGTATGGGCGCTCTCGTGAGCTACGAGTTCGCGCGGCGTCTGCAGCAGGAAAAGCAGCCGGAGCCGTTTCAACTATTCGTCTCGGGCTGCACTGGTCCACATGTGAGAGAGATCGACGAGCCCACCTATAACCTGCCGGAGCCGGAATTCATCGCCGAGTTGCGACGTTTGCAGGGTACGCCGGCGGAAGTTCTCGAGAATGCCGAGTTGATGCAGCTCATGATGCCGATCATTCGCGCTGACTTTAAGGCCTCACAAACTTACAAGTACATTCCTGGACCACCACTTGAGTGTCCGGTTCGTGCGTTTGGCGGTCTCAAAGACGAAATGGTGACACGTGAGAAACTGGAAGCGTGGAGTGAACACACCACGGGCTCGTTTCGTGCACAGATGTTGCCGGGCGATCATTTCTTCCTCAACACCTCCCAATCACTACTCACGCGCATCATCGCGCAGGAATTATTCATACACCTAAACAAAGCCACCGGCCGCGTTCAGCACGCCTGAACAGCGCCAAGCCCTAAAGCGCCAAAGACCGAACAGCGCCAAAGGCGCGAGATATGAAAGCCAGGGGCAAGCGCGAAGCGCGTCGCCCCTGGTAAACAACACCAAACCTATTACAGCCCTGAAAGGGCGTAATACCAGCCCGTATATTTCAGCCCTACAGGCCTCCATCTGATGGTTCTTGCGTAACCAGGGGCGACGCGCTTCGCGCTTGCCCCTGGCTTTCATATCTCGCGCCTTTGGCGCTCCGTAGCACGCCTTTAAACGATGTCAACCGTTGTGATCGCGATGTTGCCGAGCCAGGGCACATCAACGCTACTCTTAAACTCGCAAGCTCTCTTCGTTTCTTGAGGTCGTTATCGCGGCAATGTCTGAGCTGCCTGATCGACAGATGATTGTTGCTACGGGCGCTCAGTAACGGGCGCTCTCTCCGTCCTCGCCTGGTCCACCACCACCGACTAACACCGGTCGGCGTCGTCTCTTCGGAATTGAGTTAAAGGAGTTTCTATGATCGGCAGTAGTGTACCTTTGAGTTCATAAAGAGTCTGGTGAGTTATCTGGGGACGAAGACCGGAGGCACAAGAACTACACGAACATCCCGCGCGACGACGATGAGAACCACGTAGCAGATTCAGCCCCGCAGAACTCCGGCCCGGGATCCTCAGTGGCCGCAACTGACGATAACGATCCTGATCCCCAGTGGCCTCGGGACCGCGGGGGATCGACTCATCAGGTATGAAGAGTATCGAGGATTTCTCCGTTCCGGCACGCACATCAGAATGAGCGTTACCGACAAAGCTGTTTTCTACAATGACGCTGACGGGATCGGGCACCAGGACGATTGGACCACTGCCAACCTGGGTGCTCCGATTAACAAAATCACAGCCGACGAAATGATTAATAGCGGCCTGGATGATGATAGATCCATAACCTTCAATTCTGAGTCTCACGCCGGACCCGGCCAGAAATCCATCAGGCAACTAACGGAGGTCAATTGACGGCGAGCTCCTTACTTATACAAGCGCCGTCGTCAATACTACCAACAACACCGTAACTTTAACCGGGGTGACCAGAGGAGCGGATGGGTCGACCCCCGCCGCGCATACGAGCGGCGCCGCGGTTCCTTACTTCGTGGATGCCGATGAGGTGATTACTTACATCGTCGCACACGAGAGCGGACACAACTGCAATATCGATCACGACACGCTCGCCAGCCAGATGATGGTTATTCGACCGGGGCAGACAAACCTCGGTCACGCTTTTAGAAAAACGGGGTCACCCACAACCGGCAGCACTCAAGAGTTTTCGGTCAAGTAGGAGGTGAAGTTATGAAAGTCAGAATCACTTTGATCACGTGCATCTTACTGCTGGCCGCTAATACAGCATCGGTGCGTAGCTCGGCTGGCAGAGGGTTGAGCGCCTTTAACTCGTCAGCGGCTGAAGTTCAATACATCATTTCCATTGACAAGAGTGTGTACGTTTCAGGCGAGCCCGTTATTGTGACATCCACGGTAGTGAACAAATCCGACACGCTGGTACAGGTCAGACGACCTTTTGCGGCAGCGTTTGTTGTCACTTACACGCTAGAAAAGATTGTTGGGAAGCGGCGCGAGGCATTGGGTGGTCCGGCGGAAGGCGGCGATCCTCTATGGACCGCCCCCGCAGTTGAATTACAGCCTGGCAAAACGACTACCAGCTCGAGTGAGCTTTCAATCCAACTGGGCGACCTGTACCTTGAGCCAGGTGCATATGCGCTACGCGCTTCATACCACTTGTCCGAGTATGGCGCCGAAGATTATCGCTCTAATGTGATCACATCCGCTGAGATTTATTTCAACGTTGAGCCTCTACCTGAGGCCGAGCAGAGAGTGAAGAGAAATCTGTCAGAAGCCTTTTACTCGGCGCAGGGGATACAGCGAGTGGGGATACTTAAAACCTTTCTGGCAAAGAACCAGGCTTCTATTCATCGTGTTTATGCGTTGAATAAGCTGCTTGAAGCGACATACCAGCAAAAGGATTGGCCGAGTGTGGTGGAGGTATCCCGAAAACTTCAGGAAGAAAATATCAGCGTCGAGTATAAGAATCTGCTCTTGTATAGCGAGGGTAATGCGTTACGAAATCTTCATGATATTCGTGGCGCCATCGCGGTCCTGAGCAAATCATTCTTCCCCCAGGCGCAAGCCCTTAAGAAACATCTGGAGAAACAAGAGGAGAAGTGAACTTTCAGGGCTCATTCTTTTAAAAACGAATCCAGGGCAACGCGCTTGCGCTTACCCTTGGCTTCGCGCCTTCAGCGCGAGCAACCAAGTCGGAAGAGAGCGCCAACGGCGCGATATATGAAAGCCCAGGGCAAGCGCGAAGCGCGTCGCCCTGGGTTACCAGCAGCACGCGAGATTGAGGCCTGAAAGGCCGAAATAACACCCACAGTTATCACGCCCTTTCAGGGCTGGAACATTTAATTGTTCTGTTACCAGGGGCGACGCGCTTCGCGCTTGCCCCTGGCTTGTATATTTCGCGCCTTTAGCGCGAGGAATCATTCGGGGCGGCTTTGCAGCAGCAAGGCCGCCCCTCATTTTTATCTAACGTAGAGGTAGTGTCCTATCTGAAATGTGGAGTTCTGAATTTCAGATTAGGACGTCGTAGACTGTTAGATTGACTTGGTCATCATATGAGCGTATAAGCCCGACCAGAGCTTATATCCTCCCAGCATCGGCCGATTACATACCGGAGTCCCGTTCGCATGACGAAATATAAAATGCTAGTGCTTGCCTTACCTCTTGTGTTCGGTCTTACAGCGCTGACAATCCCGAGACAAACAGGAAACTTGAAGTCGTCACTTGCGAAGACTCAAAAAAGAGCGATCGACATTAACAATTTTCCCATCGCCGAATTCGCCGCTGCAGACCAGTCAAACTCTAAACGAAAAGCACGAGGGGAAAAACGTAATAGATCTAAGTGGAACGTAGACCCGGAGGCACTTTCCGACAGTACCGTGATAGTGGACTCCGTTGATGTCCATCTGCCCGCCTTTCCAGTAGAGGAAGCTTCAGCGGTTGTTATAGGTACGGTTGTCGATGGCAAGGCTTATTTGTCTAACGATAAAACGGGGGTTTATTCCACCTTTACTGCTTTAATAAATGAGATCCTTAAGAACTCCGAAAATCTAAAGGTCGGTAATCTCGTTGAAGTAGAACGAGAAGGTGGGCGTGTGCAGTTTCCCTCCGGCCGTGTGCACCTTTACATGATTTCAGAACGGGATATGCCGCGCGTTGGCGGCCGCTATTTACTGTTTTTGACAAAAACAGATAGTGAGGCAGTCTTTGAAATCTTAACGGGTTACGAACTTCGTCAAAGTTCCGTGTATGCGCTAGATGATCTTCCGAAAACTCGGTCCTACGAAAGCAGCACGCCGGAGACTTTTCTGAACGAGTTAAGAGCCAAGCTAGCAAACCCTTGATCTAAAACAAAGATGAAAAGACTGCTAACCTCATGTTTTGTATTCTTCATCTTCATATTGCTGGGGGTCCCAATTGAGTGCTTAGTCAGCGTGTTTGCGCAAGCAGAGTATCCCGCTTGCGTAACTATGGATCGACTGGCGGGAACAAATGGCTCATCGTGGCGACAAGGCGCTGTCGTCACCGTCATAATAAATTTTACAAACTTTCCACCAAGAACGGCTTCAATGCTCTAGCACAGTTCGACAAACCAGAGAGAGGTGGGAACGCGGATGGAATCATTGATAAAAATGACTATGTTTTCTCATCACTCCGGCTCTGGCAGGATTTCAACCATAACGGGATCTCGGAATTATCCGAGCTAAATAGTTTGCCGTCTTTCGGACTGGCTATAGTTAGCCTCGATTACAACGAAGCGCGGCGGAAAGATCGAGAAGGAAACACTTATCGCTACCGAGCGAAGGTAACTGACGAGCGCGGTGTTCAACTGGGCAGGTGGGCATGGGATGTTTTCCCGCTCGCAGTTCCTTAGTGTCAGGGTGGTTCTCACATATCTTGCGCCGCGGATCACCGCCCGAACTTCTGATCGATATCGACCACATGTAACCTGTCCAGGTATGCTTTCATTGCCGCGGTATCTCCGGCGCGAACCGCGCGGTTCCATTCGTTATTGGGATCCAACGCTCCGCCCGCGCCGTGACATTGAGAGCAGAACGCATTGCGTCGTTGCTGACGCGCCCGCTGCACAAGTACAGGATCAATGGCAACCGTGCCTTGCGGTTTTACCGAGTCCCACATGAATTCGCCCGTAGCGACCGGTGTCACATTGTAAACGTCAGTGGCAATGGCCTTCGCCTGAACTTCAGGATCGGGGTTTGCCGTCAGTGAAGCGTCCAACGTGTTTGCAATCGGGTTGATCGATTGGCCCGCGGCATAGGCGTCGCGCGTATAAGCAAAAACCCCGAGTGCAATCGCGGCATTAATTCCAAGTCCAACTAAGCCGCCTTTAATCCCTTTCTTACCTTTGGGTACGTTCACATGCGGCTCCGTAATGTGGAGAGACGGCTCATGCACAGGAGCAGGCGCATGCGGACCTGACGCATGCGGTATGGCTGGCTCAGCCGGTGCATGTGGCGCGCCAGCTCCCATGGTCTTATTCAATTCCGGAACATCGGGCTCAATACCCTTCGCCCTCTGCTCCCCGAGCACCTGCTGTCCGGGATTTTTAGCCCCGGCTGCGGCGGCGTCATTTACTTCATGCGCAAAGTTATGGCCAGTACCCGCGCTTTTGGCATTGCCTGTCTGAAGACTCAGATTGGTAGTCTCAAGCGCCTGGGCCGGATTCTTTGCGAGCTCATCAAATGTATGATGTATCTGCAGGCCATCCAAATTTATACCCTTGTTAGCAGCTTGTGCACGAAAACGAGCTCCCACAGCCTCAAAGGTTTCCCTCGCGTAATTGATACCTGTACCAGCAGCTTCGTTTGAGCCCATTCCGAACTTAGCAATCTGCTTTTTGAGTTGGCCCTGGAAACCTTCAATGGCCTGCTTGTAAGTTTTTATGTTGGGATTCTTCAGTCTTTTCTGCAGGACGTGAACGACTGCTTCGTCCCAGAGCTTACCCATTGCGGGATCATTGGTGATCAATCCAGGAACAGGTGGCGCTGAAAGAGTGCCCGTGACATCGCGCAAGCCGATCGGGTTGCTGCGGCAATACTGATATACACATGGTCCATCTACCGGGCCGGCCGGATCACACGCGCTCCAGCGAGCTAGCCACGGCACATAATAACGCGCGCCCTGATAATAAAAACCACTCTCGTCGTCGCGTTCCTTTCCGGTAAATCGATAACGTTTGGGCACCTGGACCTGGTTTGTCGTCGCCTGGTATGAAGTTGTGCCGTAAGGGTGATACTCCTCGTAGGAGATGATCTGCGCCGACTCATCAAGCTCGAGCACTGCCGAACCGAGATGATTATCAAACTGAAAGCGCACCACTCTTACCGGAGTACCATCGTCGATCGCATTCCGAGTCTCGATCATGGCAATGCGGTGTCTGTCGTCCATGATGTGTAGTGAGGTGCGTTCCAGTCCTGCATTGACCCCGGTGTGTTCGCGGTAAACTTCAACGCCACCGATGTAGAGCCGCTCGCTTTTGCGCCTGGGAATAACTCCGGAAATTGCTGCAAGCTCGGTTACTTTGCGAACTCGTTCACCGCTCGCATCATAGACGTAGTAAGTCGTTTCCGGGGTGCCGCCGTTTTTGATGACCTGCTGCGAGACTGCCTGCAACTGATCGCGGAAATTCCATTTCATCAACGGCAGGTGCGGCAGCGCCGTCATGAATCCGTGCTGAGCGTGATGTGCATACGTGTAAGTTTGACCGCCGACATCGGCAGTCGCTAAACGATTATTGCTACTCTCGTAGGCATATTGCCTGGTCCATGTCCCGAGGAGCGCGTTGTGTTGCATGCGAAGAATGTTGCCGACCTCGTCATAGCGATAACTCTGCGTGTAGTTGCGCCAGACGATCGCATCTCCGGGGTCGTGTTTCTTCAAAAACGGCAGATCGTTCCAGTTGTCTTTCTGGTCAGCACTAAGTTGTCCGGCATGCTCTCGGCCGGTGGCTTCGATCAGGCGATACAGCGCGTCGTACGTAAAAGACGAAACTCCTGCGACCTTCTGATTATCAAAGAACACGACGGGAATGTTCTTGTCCTCGATATGCGTGACATTCCCGACGGCGTCAAAGGTGTAATAGAGATCCTGGAGCGGTTCCTTATTCTGCCGTTTTGTTTCGAGCCGGATGAGGCGAAAAGTTTTCCTGTCGTAGAAGTAATTTGTCGTGACGTTGTTTCCGTACGTGATCTGGCTGCGCTGCCCGTTTTCCGTGTAATTGATGTTCCTTACAAAAAACTCAGTGCGCCCGTTTTGTGTGACCTGCACACTGTCGAGCAGATTGGCTTCGTTGTACGCCGGCAGATAAACACTGCCGTCGGACGATGTTTGCCTGATGACGCGATTCAACGCGTCGTACTCGGAAGACGTAGTAAAGCTTTCGGCTTCAAGAAGGACGTCGGGTTTCTCGCCGCTCCAATCCACTGTGTTTTTGTAATCCTGAGCAAAGGTCTTGATTACTGCCTTCGCGTTGCCCTTGAAATCGAAGGCTGTCGTTTCCAGCTTGCCGGACGTGTCATAAGCAGCGACCACTCTCGTGCGAAAGTTTTTTAGTTCCGGATCAGGAAGCGATTCACCATAGATGATCCTTTCATACGTGTGATCCAGTGCTTTTGGTCCATCGCCGCCAGCCACCTTCTTTGCCACAGCGCGGTGCAAGACGTCGTACTCAATCGACTGCACGTGGTTTCGATCGTCCCAGCTTCGCAGGAGATTGCCCATGATGTTGTTGAGTAACCAGCGTTGACCTGAGTCGGCGCTGTTCTGATAAGCCATGCCACCAAGCATGCTGTACTTGTAACTCACCACCGAGTTGTTTCGGGCGTCGGTGATATGGCGGAGATTGCCTTCCTGGTCGAGGTTGATTTTTGTCGCGAGAAAAACGTCCTCAGCCCCGTCTTTATTGTGCTCGATCAGCAAAACCGCCTGACCAAGCGTGTCGAGATGCTTGACCGTGGGCGTGCCGTGGTGTGCAGCGGCTTTTTCAGCGGCAATTTGTTCTCGTGCGGGATCTTTGCCTTCAGCGATCAGCTCGTCATCGATGAGGCGGTTAATGCGGTCGTTATACCAGCGCGTGTCTCTGACGGTATCGTTCTGATCGAAGGTGAGTTCTTTCCACGAGTCAAACTCGGTGCGCGAAATGGTAGAGTCGGGAAACTCCTTTTTGATCAATCTACCGGCGGCGTCGTAATAAAAGACGACCGTGACACCTGTTTCCACGAGCTCCTTCAAGTCTTCATAGTGGTGCGTTACCGAGAAGTAAGGCTCGTATTGTTTGACTACCGAGCCCTTGTTATTGAGGACTACTCTTCCGTTACCGACCCATCTGAGTTGTTTTGGAATACTTACCGACGTGTCTACCTCGATAACCGAGTAGGTATTGTCCTGATTGACGGTTACTTTCTTGGCGAGGCCGGGTTCGGCCTGCACTTTCTTCATGAGTGACTGTCCGAGGCCACCGGAGTATTCGAAAGCGAGATGAATAGCGGAATCGGGATCGTCTTTGAAATGTTTTTCCCTGACGATCGTTGCCGCCATCACCGGTTGCTTACCGCCCGAGTTTCGATAAGCATCCAGATCGTAGACGAAGCGCGTGGTCGCGTGCTGTAGCAAGCTCTTACCGGCTGCCGTAAGCTGAACCGAATCGGGCGCATTGAGAAAATCATTTATCAGCGCGCTCTCCGCCGCAGTGGTGAATTCATTGATGCCCGTCAGATCGTCTGCTTCATCTCCCTTGCCAAACACGGCGGTTGCTTTCACCATGCCCAGCTCATCAACAATCACCGCCGAGATATTCTGGTTCGCATCCTGCATCCGTTGTGCACCGAGGGTGCGCATATTGAATGACAACACCGTTGCCGTGTTCTGAAGCGCATCCTCCGTCTGCTCGAGGAAGTAGAAATAGTTTGAAAGATACTTCACGCGCGTTGTGGCGCCGAATGGGTCTGTATACGAAACCGGAGTATAGAAACGGTCTTCAGCGTCCGCGATGGTCTCTGCTCCCTCAATGAACCGCGTAGTACCCGAACGAATCCACCAATTATCGTCGCCCTCGCTGTGGGTGTATTTACCCTCGAGCATCAATGCCGCATCGACCTTCGTTCCAAAGATGTCGTTAATGAGTGCGGGTGTGAAAGCCAACTGGTAGTTCTCGAACGTGAGGCCTTTGCGCGACATCTCGTGCACGGGTAACGGGCCGGTAAGATCGCTTCGATAAAAAAGCGTTCGGAGCTTTTCAATCAATCTCTTTTGAGACGTGCCCGGCGCCGGTTCAACTTCGACTTCGTGATACTCGACCGCGGCTGACGTGCCCAAAATATTTTCGAAGTCCTCAACTCTGTATCGCTCACCGTGTTTCGGTACGCCCTTGAGCTCGTAGGATTCTTCCTCGGATGGCATCCGCAAACGGTAATCGTCAGCAGTATCGATGTCGCCGGTAAATTTGTTTCGGGCATACGAGATTCGAGTTCTCGCCTGGGTCTGCTGTGTTTCCAACGGCAGGGTCGTGTCAGGTTGCAGACGCGGGTAAACAACCGAAGCCGATTCCAGCACGCTGCCGTATTCGTCGAATTCGATATTGAGCGTATGAGTGATCCGCGGGTCGTCAGTCAGCCGCTCATAGCTGTGAGAAACAGCCTCGCTCTCTTTGACTACATAAACAGCGTATTTATTTTTTCCTTTGGGCTGGAGCAGCTCGATCAGGCAGTTATGCGTCGCGACTGAGAAGGGAGTGAGCTCCCGCTTCAGTTGCTCCGGGGTTGGACCAACAAGTGGAGCGTCTTTCGCAAAAGTCTCCACGCGCAAAGGCATACCTTTACACGCACGCATTGCCTCGCGCCATTCCTGTGCATTTAAACGATCGATCAGTTGCGGATCCAAACCACGAGCGGTGATCAACCTTGCGTCCGGGAGAGGAACTTCGCGATTGACTACGGTATGTCCCTGGCGGCGCATCTCCTCGTACCAGTATTCATCGGCAAACTGATCAAGGATTGTTGCGCCGTTCGGAACTCCGCCGGTGTGAAACCACGATTTAGTGACTACCGGATCCTGGTGGAGCTCGCGATCGACGATATTGCTCGCCGTTCCTTTTACCCAGTTGTCGAAGTGCTCGGCGTCGATTTGTTCGACCAGGCCGAAGCCACGAAATTCTTTTTCTGCGTGGTCGTAATATCCGTGGTGGTACTTGTAAGAGCTGACGAACCGGCGACCCGAAACTTTGTCTCTCGTTTCAGATCTGATAACGCAGTGAACAGGGAAGTGGAGCTTCGTCTTCCAGAGCTTTCCGGCCAGTTTGTCGTCGACATAAAACTTCGTCGAGGGGGCATACTCGAACGACACTTCCTTACCCATGTTGTTCTGGTAGCCGATCATGATATGCGGCTTCTTGCCATTCATCAGATCGACAAACCTTAACGGAGCGGCGGCGTCTCTTTCGAGATCGCTCGAGTGGACGATACAGGGAACACCATTGCCCAGTAGATCCACGACATCTACATGCGACGACTTGGTCACGGACGGAAAAGCATCTATTTCAAAAGGCAAGGGGTCGTAACCATTGCCACTGAGATTCATCCAGGAGGAAAACTTGTCCTTGCCGAGATAGATGATGTCTGCGGGACCCGAACCATCGAGGTCGGCTAAACGGATCAATGCGGGGTTGAAAGCGTCGGGGGTATCGAAAACGGGCGCATCATCCATCGCGATCTTCGCGCCGAAATTTCCATAACCGAGATTGGGCCAGTAACACACCTCGCCGTTTCGGATGCGAACGATGTCGGTCAAGCCGTCGCCCGTCATGTCTGCGAGAAAGATCGTTTGGGTCGCTTCGGCAAAGACGATGTGTGGTCCAAGCTCTTCATCAGCTCGTTTGGGAACTCTGCGAGCAGGATTGAAACCGTTGCGTCCCGCTGATGGGTACCAGGTGAAGACTGAGTCGTCGTCAGCGATCAGGACGTCGGCCATACCATCGCCGTCGAGATCGAGCAGTCTGGAATTGGGGTTACGCAGATCGATACTCGGGAGCGTCTCAAAACTGCGAAATGGCAGCCACTCGTTTTCATCAGTCAGCTCAAAGAAACCTCTTGGTTCACTGTTGTAACTGACGAGTTGTTTCCCGCCGTCTGCGCCGAGATCGAGTAACTGCACACCGTCAGTTTGTCCCAAGCCGGCGAAGGAAGGTTTTGGTGAGACTAGTTTCGCCTGCTCGAAGACACCGCTGCCGAGATTGTGTTTGTAATACCAGCCGTTCGCCTGTTCCGTCAGAATGCCGGAGAGTCCTTCGTTGAAAAGATCTGTGAATTGATATGACGAGTCGGCGAGTCCCACAGGGCTATTTACAAGATTCTCTGCCGAGATGCTTTTTACTTCCTTGTTCAAGTCAGGTTTCTGGTATGCGAACTCCGTCGACGGCAGGCCCTTGCTGGTGTAGGAGCCGTCTGCGCGCTTGATGTAGCCGCGCGAAGTGATCGACTTGAGGAAGGTGAACGTTGGCCCGGTCTCGTAATCAAAATCAATCGATCTCACCAAGGCCGAGCCGCCCGGCAGCTCGGCGAAGTGATGAAAGAGCAATACGCGGCGGCATAATCGTGTGGTCCGTATTTCAAATCCCGATTTGTATGACGAAAAGGCGTCTTGCCTGAAATTCCATTCGTTCCGCTCGTCAAACGGAGCTACGGTGTTGTATTCGCCGAAGTCGAAGACAGTCTCAAACATGAAATCTGCTGCGGCTGGAAACGGATCACCAAAGTTTTTGTAGGGAGTTTTGTTTCCGTAGAGGACTTTGGAGAGATAGGTGTTGGTATACGTGATGTCGGCGTTCGCAAAACGGTTTTTGTTATGAGGCCGTGCCGGATCAAAGCCGGTCTTGTCTTCTTTTTTGTATAGATAACGGGCGCAATTTCCCCTGTCGTCAAAGACAAACTCGGGTAGCCAGGTGAAGATTCTACCGGCGGCTTTCGGGTCGGAGATTCTGGAGGCGGCCGTCCATCCGAAAAGTGTTGTTACGTTTTCTTTCGAGATTACGCGCCATTTGATTTCGTCTGAGGTCTTGTGGCGCCACTTCTCGATACGAGCGAACGAACCTTCGACTCTGGGTTTATAAAATCGGATCGTGAAAGCGCCGTCTGTTGAATCTTTTTCGCGAATTATGTAATCGCCATTCGCGTCGAGTTTGAAACTGCCGTCCGGTTCTTTTGCAAACTCCGGCACGAGGTCTTCAGCCTCGGAAAAGACGAACGTGTCTGAATCGACGGCATCCTGATACTGCGGCAGCTCGTTTTCAGTTTTGCGTTTGATAGAGGCGTGGCTCAGGCTCCAGCCCAAACCAAAGACACCGTTGCCAGCGCCCGAGTTGTATGAAAGGCTGAGGGCTGGTGATGCTCCGCGCGCGGGTGAGAAGGGTAATGGAATTGTGAACGAGGCGGTGCCGTTTACGGCATTTACCGAAAACCTCTCATCGATGCCTTTAATCGCGCCACCGCCTTTGGGCAGTGACAGTGAAGGTATTTCGATGGCGTTTGTTTTCGTTTTTCCGCGATCTGTTTTTAGGAAAGCGCTGGATAGAGTTGTGGTTTCAGTATTCTTCACGGCATCACTCCCATTTGTAAGTGGCCGTGAGTATTAAAAGATCACGCGGAGGATGGAATTTTTTATGAGAGCGCCAACGGCGCGGAATTGAGAGGACGACATATCCCCGCTTCGCGCCAACGGCGCGGAATTGAGAGGACGATGTACCCCGCTTCGCGCCAACGGCGGGAATGAGAGGACGACGTACCCTGCTTCGCGCCAACGGCGGGAATGAGAGGACGACGTACCCTGCTTCGCGCCAACGGCGGGAACGAGAGGACGACGTACCCCCGCTTCGCGCCAACGGCGGGAATGAGAGGACGACGTACCCCGCTTCGCGCCAACGGCGCGGAATTGAGAGGACGACGTACCCTGCTTCGCGCCAACGGCGGGAATGAGAGGACGACGTACCTTGCTTCGCGCCAACGGCGCGAGATATGACAGCCAGGGGCAAGCGCGAAGCGCGTCGCCCCTGGTAAGGTAACAATAAAGGCATCGAGCCCTGAAAGGGCGTAATTGCGTGAGTGTATTTCGGCCTTTCAGGCCTTGATTTTGTGTGTTGCTGGTTACCAGGGGCGACGCGCTTCGCGCTTGCCCCTGGCTATCATATCTCGCGCCTTTGGCGCGAAGCAGAGCCTAGCTCCAGTCAGCAGTCGAACTTGGATGAGGTCATCTATGAAGCGTCGCGAGATGTCAAGAACTTTTTGAGTAGACCTCAAGCGTGACGCCGCGGCGCCTCTTTGGTTTAGTTTGTCGCTCTTTGACATGAGACTGTTAGTTTTAGTGTTAC